>Ga0210051_1007532_pt1 | contig 10126 bp, 7 predicted proteins | sample CryGey092014_all_FD_185464 | JGI IMG/M metagenome (GOLD analysis project Ga0210051, IMG submission 185464) | Groundwater microbial communities from aquifer - Crystal Geyser CG23_combo_of_CG06-09_8/20/14_all (SPAdes) (version 2) | ecosystem: Environmental > Aquatic > Deep subsurface > Groundwater ...
AACCTTAGAAATGGTCTTTCCTAAAGGAAGAGGAGCATTGAGGTTTTCAGTAACATAATGACCAAAAAAAGCTAAAACCAATCTTAAATTCGCCTTAAACCAGACCTCTCTTTTACCCATAAAGATAAATCTAATACTGCACTTAAAAGGAGGTTTAGAAATCTTTCTCTCTACTCCGCTAATTATTTCCCTTTCTCCGGGAGTCAACCTTAACTCTGGAGCAATTAATTCTAAGGCTGGCGGTTTTTCTTCTTCAACCGGCTTTCCGGTAATTAAAATCTGAGCTGCCTCTTGCCAGATTGGCCTTCTTTTTACTGGTTCTGGTCGATGGGCCAATTTTTCTTTTAAGGCTAAGCCTTCCTGGAAAAAGGGCTCAGCATACTCTTCAGAAATTGGAGAGGCCTGAATCTGAACCCAGAGTTGTTCTCCCGGTCTTATCTTAGCCATTAATTCCAAAAGGGTAGCCATTGGATCAACTCTTTTTTCTTCTTCCTTTTCTGCTTCGGTTTCAAAGTCCTTATAGGTTTTAATTGGATAGGGGTCAGGCCTTATTAATCTATAATCTGAAGCCCAAAGGTCCCAGTCTTTATTTGGCATATCTTGGGGAACATATTTAGTATAATCTTCAGCTAAGGTAATTTCTGCTTCCGGATATTGAGCATAAATATTTGATTCAACAATGTCTCTTCGGTAATCCGGGCATCTAATATAAAAATGGATTTCCCCACCAATGGAAACAGTTTCTATCTGAAAACCTAAAATCACTTTTCCATCCCACCATTTTTCCCAAGGTCTCGCTGGGTCATAAAAGCCCTGCCAGAGACCAGCCATGACATCTTCCATTGCCCTAACTGGCTTTAGAGATTCCTCAGGAATTTTGACTTCAAGCAAAATAAACTTTTGCTTTTTTAAAAATCCCTCTATCCGCCAAAAAAGCCAGAGGGCTAAAAATGGTTTCCATAAAAGAAAAGGTAAAAGAACCCACCACCAGGCCTTAATTATTTGCCAAAAATAACCAAAAACTAAAGATAATTCAGGAGGCATTTAAATTTCTTTTACTTTGTATTTTCCTTGAACGTCTCTTTCGAAATATTTTTTATTGCTTAAATTTAATAAAATGGTGTTTTCTTTAACCAATCTTTGCTCCAAAACTTTCTCTAAAATTTCTTCTTTAGTTATGGGCTTTCTTTCTTCTCTTAAAACTCTTAAGATTACATCTTTTACCTGACCTGGATAATATCCCCATTCTTCCAGGGCATAAATTCCCCGACCAACCAAAACAAATCTTGAATCTTTAATCAATTCATTATGAACAGTTTGAACTAGACTGCCCTCAAGCAATCTAGCTACCTCGGCAAAATGAAGGGGTTTCTTTTCTTTTCTAAAAACTAAATAGGCCTTATCTTTTATCCCTCGGGGATTAATTTCTGGCCAACCTCTTAAACCAAAAAGTCCTTCTGAATTTTTTTGAATTTTTTTGGAAATCTCTAAGTAAGCCAATAAAACAGGGTTTTTCAAATCTGAAAAGGAGCTAAGCTCCTTTAAACTGAGAGGTTTTCCGATCTCTTTAAGCTTACTAAAAACAGAATCAATGAATTTTTTAGCAATTGATAAGGAATTTCGATTGATTGTCCATAAAGAATAAAAATTTTCAGTCTCTCCAAATCTTTCAAAATCTGGCCCTAAGATTAGTAAAAAGTAAATCTGAGATTTCTGATTTGAACCGGCCAATTCATTTAGCAAGATATCTTCTTTTTTTAGGCCACCTCTGGCCGTAAAGTATTTGTTAAAATATTGGAAAATTTTTTGATATCGGTCAGTTTTTGGTTTTAACCTTAAAAATCCCTCTTTTTCAATTTGCCGGACTCTTTCTCTGGTAATGCCATAGCTCTTTCCAATTGATTCTAAAGTTTCCCTCTGGCCACTTTTTAAACCAAAACGTCGAAAAAGAATTTCTTTTTGTCTTTGAGATAAATCCCTAAGTAATTCTTGGCAAATTTGGGAATAATCGAATTTCATTAATTTATTGAAACATTTTTAAAAACTATTGTCAACAGTTTACATTCTGTGTTAAACATCGTATTTGTATCTAACTAATTTGCCATGACCGAATTAATACGATATTAATCTGTTTAATATTCCATGTTAAACCACTATTTCTTTCGCCATTTTAACCAACTAACTAAAATCGGACTGGCTAAAAATATTGAAGAGTAGGTGCCAGCGGCAATTCCTAAAATTAAGGTTAGGGCAAAATATTTTAAAGTTTCCCCGCCTAAAAGAAAAATGGCTATCAAAACAAAAAGGGTAGTTAAAGAAGTGTTAAGAGATCTAGTTAAGGTCTGGTTTAGAGAGTTATTCACTGTTCCTTCGTAAGTTGCTCCGATCCGCTTTAAAAGATTCTCTCTAATTCTATCAAAGACTACTACGGTATTATTAATTGAATAGCCGAGAACAGTGAGCAGGGCAACGATGACTGGAATGGTAATTTGGACTCCATAAAATTTTCCTAAAAGAGAAAGAGTCCCAATCGGGATTAAAACGTCGTGAAAAAGAGCTAAAAGGGAAGCAATTCCATATTGCCAGGAACTGACCGGCCTTTGAATTCTTCTGAAAGCTAAGGCAATATAGAAAACTATGGCCAAAAGAGATAAAACTATGACAATTTTAGTTTTTTCTTTCAATTCTCGACCAATTACCGGCCCAATTGATTCAAAACGCAGTTCCTCCACCTGGCCTAATTTTTCTAAAACCTGCTGATGGGTAGCTTCATCAATATCTTTCATTCTTATAATCACTCCTCTTTCTCCAGTTGGCTGAATATAAATTTCTCCCAACTCAAGATCAGCCAAAGCGTTTTTTATTTCCTGATTAGAGAAGCGCTCGGCTTTATATTCAACTTCTAAAATACTGCCACCAGTAAAATCAATTCCTGGTTTTAAACCAAAAAGAATTAAACAAGCCAGGCTTCCTAGAATTAGAAGTCCTGAAAAGGCAAAATAAATTTTTCGATACTTAAGAAAATCAAACCTCATAAAAAAACAGAAAATTTCGTGCACTAAAGCACGATATTTTTTGTAAATTTCATTAGCTCCTTAACTTTATCAGTTTTTTCCCAGGTAAAATCAGGGTCTTCCCTGCCAAAATGCCCATAACAGGCAGTTTTTTGATAAATTGGTCTTAAAAGATTGAGTTGTTTAATTATGCCACCTGGTGATAAATCAAAGACCCTAGGAACAATTTTTAGCAATTTTTTTTCACTTACCTTAGCTGTCCCGAAAGTATTTATATTCATTGAAAGAGGTTTAGTCTCCCCAATGACATAAGACAATTCAACCAGACATTTATCAGCTAAATTAGCTGCCACAATATTTTTGGCAATATATCGAGCCATATAAGCCCCTGACCTATCAACTTTTGTGGCGTCCTTTCCGGAATAACTACCTCCACCCACCGGTACCTGTGGCCCATAGCTATCAACCACTGTCTTTCTCCCTGAGACACCAGTGTCAGAAACTGGTCCACCAATGACAAAGCGGCCTGTATTATTAATATAAAATTTGGTTTTTTTATCAAGAAATTTCTGACAAACTGGTTTGATAACATTGGCAATAATATCTTCTCTAATTTTTTTCAAAGAAACATCGGGATTATGTTGAGCAGCAATAACCACATTATCTAATCTCTTTGCCACCCCATTCTCATATTCTAAGGTTATCTGTGATTTTCCATCAGGTCTTAAATAAGGTAAAATTCCTTTTTTCCTAACTTCAGCCAATCTCATCACTAATTTATGGGCCAGCATTATCGGCAAAGGCATCAATTCCGGAGTTTCTCGGCAGGCATAACCACAACTTGAACCTTGATCACCTGCCCCTTGCTTCTTTGTTCCAGTTTCCCTTACCCCTCTAGCAATATCCGGAGATTGTTCGGAAATTGTATTCAAAACCGCAATTGTCCTAAAATCAAAACCATAATCTGGCTTTGTGTAACCGATGTCTTTAACAACTTCCCTGACTAAACTATTAATATCCACCCAGGTTTTAGTGGTAATTTCTCCCCCAACAATGACATAGCCCTTACTAACAAAAACCTCACAAGCTACCCTGGCATATTTATCATCTTTCAAGACAGCGTCTAAAACGGCATCAGCAATAGCATCACAAATTTTGTCTGGATGGCCAGGAGCTACTGATTCAGCGGTTAAAAATTTTACCATAAAAATTTAACTCGCTCGAGTCGAGTATTAATAAAACATTTGAGAAAATTTTTGGTAATAAAAATTGCTGAGAACATTGAAATTAAAATTCCCAAACTTAGAGTGGTGGCAAAACCTTTAACAAAACTAGTGCCAAAACCAAATAAAATGGCGGCCACAATTAAAGTGGTCAAATTACCATCCCTAATTGAGGGCCAGGCTCGATTAAACCCTTCCTCTACTGAAGCAGTGAAACTTCTCTGCGCCCTCAATTCTTCTCTCATTCGAGAGAAAATTAAGACATTAGCATCAATAGCCATACCAATTGAAAGAATAAAGCCTCCAATTCCAGCCAAAGTTAGAGTAACTGGAACTAATTTAAAAATAGTTAAAACCAAAGCAATATAAATTCCTAGGGCCAGAGCAGCTAAAAGGCCGGGTAATCGGTAAAAAAGAATCATAAATAAAATTATGGCTAAAAATCCAATTGCTCCAGCTTTTAATGATTGCTCTAAAGAAATTTTGCCTAAGGTTGGTCCAACTGATTGCTGAGAAATTAAGGTGATTGGCACTGGCAAGGCCCCAGCACTCAAATTTCTGGCTAAACTCTTAGCCTCCTCAACAGTAAATCTACCAGTAATTTGGGCCCTTCCCCCGGAAATTACTTCCTGGACAACTGGAGCAGATATTGGTAGGCCATCAATATAAATTGCCAAAATCTTGCCAACATTTCTGGAAGTCAAATCTTCAAAAATTTTTGCTCCCTCATCATCAAATTGAAGCAAAACCAAGGGCTGATAAGTAGTTTGGTCAAAACCAATCTCAGCTTTTTTTAGATATTTTCCGGTCAAGAGAGTGGCTTGATAAGGGTCTTGGAATTCTCCTTCTCCGGTTTCCAAGACCTTTTGATTTTGCTCTAAAATTTCCTGAAAATTTTCTTTTTGCTCTTTGAATTCTAAATAAGGAGTCTGACCAATCATTTCAATGGCCTGATTAGGGTCTTTGATTCCGGCCAATTCAACAACCAATCTATAATGGCCATTAGCTGTTTGAGTTTGAACCATCGGTTCTCTCACTCCAAAAAGATTCACTCTTCTTTCAATCACATCTCTCAACCCCTCCATTGAGGAAGAATAATCTTCTTTTTCAATATTAGATAAATCGGCTTCATAAATTAGATGAGTCCCACCCTGTAAATCTAAACCCAATTTTAAAGGAACATCCCAAAAATGAGGTAATTTTAAATTAAACTTCCAATTTAAAAAATCAATCCCCCCATTTAAATAGTTAGGATAAGCTAAGTTAGCAGCAAAAAAAGCCAAAACAAAAATAATGGCAATAATAATGTAAGTTTTTTTCTTTGACATTCTATAAATTATATTCGACATTCGTATATTCGTAAAGATTCGTAATTCGTAGGGAGATTAAAAACCGGCAAGAAGGGCAGAGACAATCCCTACTAAAAATATTCCATCAAAAACTCCGGCTCCGCCAATTGAAATAAATCCCCCATATTTTTGGGCTTTTTTTAAATTTAAAAGGTCAGCCCCAATTAAAGTTCCTAAAACTCCAGAAATAAAGGCAGAGGGAGCAGCAAATCCGGGGGCTAAAATTAAAGCAAAAATGGCAGCAAAAATCGGAGGAATAAAAGCTGGTAAGACAATTCCCCGACCAGGAATAATTCTGGCCAAAAACTTTGAAATAACAATCATCAAAGCAATAGCAATTAAAACTGGCTGAAGCACAAAACCGGCCCGCCAGCCGAGAAAGAGAAAATAAAAAGAAAGCAAAATTGGAATAATTGCTCCCCCTAAGTTAATGGCAATACCCTGAGCTTCTATTTTTGGTGTTCGCCAAAGCCCAAAAAATTTCCGTTCTTCAACGTAGACCAATTTCTTTTTTGTTAGAGGAATATTGACAGCCGAGCCAATGAGAATGGCCAAAAGTAAAAATATTGTTGCCTCGGGAGAAATACCCAGTTTTTCAAAACCAATGGTAACAATATGAAAATAGCCCAAAATAAACAAAATGGGCAAAAACAAAATAAAAAGCAAAAAAATTAAACAACCAATAGGAAAGAAGAACATGTTATCCAAATTTTGGCCAGCAGCATTTTTTGTATTTGATTGGTTTGCCAGTCTGGGGATTGATTTTTCCGCAAGGGCAGGGGTCGTTTCGACCAAGCTTAGGCCTGGCCCGCTGATCGGATCGGCGTGAATCAGCGTATTGGTCAGCCTGAATCAGCGGTGGAGCTACCGGCTGCAAACTGACTCTCAAAATTGTACTAGCAACAGTCGCTTCGAAAATTTTAAGTAGATTTTGAAACATTTTATGGCCTTCATTTTTGTACTCAACCAAGGGGTCTTGTTGACCGTAAGCCCTTAACCTCACCGAATCTCTGAGATATTCCATATTTTCTAAATGCTCCATCCAGAGCATATCTAAGGTTCTTAAACTGATAATTTTTTCAACCTGGCCCATATTTTCTGAGCCCAACTCTTTCTCTTTTTTTTGATAATCTTGTAGCGAATATCCCTGTTTTTTTACCATCTCTAAAATTAAGGAGCTTAGCTCCTTTTTTTCAGATTTTTCTAAGATTTCCCTTCTCTTTTTGTAAATAACTTCCCGATGCTTATTTAAAACATCATCATAATCCAAAACATGTTTTCTTAAATCAAAATTTAATCCCTCGATTTTTGCTTGAGCCGATTCAATTATTCCGGAAACCAGATTAGCTTCAATTGGCTGATCTTCCGGAATTTTCAAAACGCCCATCAAAGATTTTATTCTCTCCCCGCCAAAAATTCTCATTAAATCATCTTCCAGAGAAACAAAAAATTGAGAAGAGCCAGGGTCTCCCTGACGACCTGACCTCCCTCTTAACTGATTATCAATTCTCCTGGCCTCATGCCTTTCAGTGCCAATAACATGAAGTCCGCCTAATTCAACCACTTTTTTTGCCTGCTCCTGGTCTAAAGGATTTCCTCCCAAAATTATATCCACTCCCCTACCAGCCATGTTAGTGGCAATTGTCACTGCTCCCGGCTTTCCTGCCTGGGCAATGATTTCTCCTTCTCTTTCATGATGTTTGGCATTTAAAATTTGGTGAGGAATTCCTTCTCTATCCAATAATTTCCCCAAATACTCATTTTTTTCAATTGAAGTAGTTCCAACTAAAACTGGCTGGCCCTTTTGATGTTTCTCTTTTATTTCTCTGACTAATGCTTCAAATTTTCCAGTTTCTGATTTATAGATTCTATCTGGCAAATTCTCTCTAATCATTGGCTCATTAGTCGGAACAATAATTACTTCCAATCCATAAACCTTGTCAAATTCCTCAGCTGAGGTAGCAGCCGTACCAGTCATCCCAGCCAGTTTTTTATACATTCTAAAATAATTTTGAAAGGTAATTGAGGCTAAAGTCATCGATTCTGGCTGGACCCTCACTCCCTCTTTTGCCTCAATGGCCTGATGTAATCCGCCTGACCATCTCCTGCCTGGCATCAATCTCCCAGTAAATTCATCAACAATAATTACCTGGCCATCTTTGACCACATAATCCCTGTCTCTTTTAAATAGGGCTTCTGCCCTCAAGGCCTGCTCTAAATGATGTAAATATTTAATCCCCTTTTCCTCATAAATATTTCCCATCCCTAAAATTTTCTCAATTTTGTTTATCCCTTCTTCAGTCAAAGTAACTGCCTTCATTTTTTCATCAATATTATAGTCAGTATTTTCTTTTAAATGGGGCATAATCCTGGCAAATTCGCCATACCATTTTGAAGATTCCATATCTGGAGCGGAAATAATTAAAGGGGTCCTGGCTTCATCAATCAAAATTGAATCGACCTCGTCAACAATGGCATAATGAAAACCCCGCTGAGCCTGCTGGTTCAAATCATAAGCCATGTTATCTCTCAAATAATCAAAACCAAATTCATTATTGGTTCCGTAGGTGATGTCAGCTTGATAGGCTTCTTTTCTTGAACAAGGTCTCAAGAAATCTTCTACTACTCTAAAACTGCCAAGTTCATCTCGAATTTTTTCTTTTTCTTCATCGGGCTTTTTATAGCCAGGGTCATACAAAAAAGATTGCTCATGATTCAGGCAGCCAACTGATAATCCCAAAAGATGATAGATTTGTCCCATCCAGACCGTATCACGTCTTGCCAAATAATCATTAACAGTGACTAAGTGAACTCCTTTTCCTTCCAAGGCATTTAAATATAAAGGCAAAGTAGCAGCCAAAGTTTTCCCTTCTCCGGTTTTCATCTCAGCAATTTTTCCCTGATGTAAAACAATCCCACCAATTAGCTGGACATCAAAATGCCTTTGCTTTAAAGTTCTCTTAGCTGCTTCTCTAACCATAGCGAAAGCCTCAGGTAAGATATCATCAAGAGTTTTTCCTTTTTTTAGCTGTTCTTTAAATTCGATTGTCTTTTCTTTCAATTTCTCATTGGAAAAACCCTCGAATTCCTTTTCGAGTGAATTTATCTTATCAACTATTGGCTGCTGCTTCCTTAAATATTTCTCATTAGCATCGCCAAAAAGTTTCGTAATAATTGACATATTTTATATTTTACAACAAAATTTCACTTTTTTCAAATTAAAAACCCCTTCTTTAAGGAGTAAGATGCGGAGGGTCGCTGAAGGCTTCGCCTTCATCTCCCGCTCTCGCTTTGCTCGAGCGTTTGACCTCTGCGCTAGAGTTTTTCTTTTAAATATTTTGGCAGAATGGTTGAAGAGAAATGGATTTCTGGATTATAATATTTAAGGTTTAATTTTGATTTCTTAAATCTTTTTTCAATATCTTTCAAGTTCACCTTTCTTAAATCAGATTTTGCCGCTACCGTAAAACTGTATTCATTTGAGCATTGGAGGCAAGGAACACAGGCTTTATGGATTTTCAGAGAGGGGAAAATTTTTTTTATTTTCTCTAAAATTTTTTTGAGATGCAAAAATTGTTCAAAGAGACAACCTGACTGGATGCTTAGTACTCCATTTTTGGTCAGGGCTTTAAAAACATTTTGATAAAAATTTTTGGAAAAAAGGCCAAGGGATGGTCCCAAGGGATCGGTGGAATCAATAATCACTACATCGAAAAAGTTTTTGTAATTTTTCACGAATTTTATTCCATCTTCAACAAATATTCTGGCTTTTTTATTTCTAAAAGCTCCTTTGGAAACAAAGGGTAAATATTTTTGAGAAATTTCTATCACTTTTTTATCAATATCTACTAAATAAACTTCTTCTATTGGATGACGTAGCACCTCTCTTAATACTCCCCCATCCCCTCCGCCAATAATTAAAATTTTTTTAGGGTTAGGATGATAAAACATGGCTGGATGGGTAAGCATTTCATGATAAATAAACTCATCGCATTTCGATAATTGAATAATTCCATCTAAAACTAACATTCGACCAAAGGGAAAAGTGTCATACACTTCTAATTTTTGAAAAGATGACTTTCCGGAAAACACTTTCTTTTTTATCCTTATTCCAGGCCTTAGGGTATCAAGTATTCCCGGAACAATTTCTTCAAAAAACCATTGATTTTTTTTAAAAACCCAATTATTTTTCATGGCATCTTACCTCTCTTTATCTTTTTAATTTCAACCTTTTTTGGTTTAAATTCTTTTTTTAAATATTCGAGAGCTTTTTCAGGTACGGCTTTCTCACCACAACTGAAAATATCTATTGCAACATAATTTATTTCTGGCCAGGTGGAAATAAAAATGTGAGATTCAGCCAATAAAACAACCCCAGTTATTCCCTGAGGTTGGAATTTATGGATGGTAATTTCCAAAGGAATGTTTTTAGCTTCTTTTGCTGCCTTAATTAAAATTCTTTTAATCTCCTTGGGATTTTCAATGACCCGGCCAGACCAAAAATCAGCTGCCAAGAGAATACCAGCATATTTTTTCGGTT
>Ga0210051_1007538_pt1 | contig 10120 bp, 9 predicted proteins | sample CryGey092014_all_FD_185464 | JGI IMG/M metagenome (GOLD analysis project Ga0210051, IMG submission 185464) | Groundwater microbial communities from aquifer - Crystal Geyser CG23_combo_of_CG06-09_8/20/14_all (SPAdes) (version 2) | ecosystem: Environmental > Aquatic > Deep subsurface > Groundwater ...
CCCATAGTGGGTATTCTGAATGAATTTAGGGCGGAGAACAATGTAAAATCAACCGAAAAAATCTATGTTTTTATTGACGAAATACAGTTTCGGGACAATTGGGAGCTAGAGGTAAAATCCATTTACGACACAGCGAGAATGTAAAATTTGTACTTACCGGATCGTCAGCGATGCTGTTATCTAAGAGATTATCGTATCTTACGGGAAGATATTTAAAGACACAGGTTTTTCCGCTTGATTTTAAAGAATATCTAAGTTTTAAAAAAGTTTTGTTATCTAAGACGGATGATTTTCTTCTCCAAAAGCATCTAGAAGAATACCTTGTGAATGGTGGAATGCCAGAATATGTTTTAAACAAAGCGGATCGTTATCTAGAAACCGCTCTAGAAAGCACTTTATTTAAAGACCTTGTTACCAAATTTACCCTACGAAGTCCCGAAGTTTTATTGGATCTTGTTTACCTTCTTTCCGATCGAGTGGGATCTACATCAAGTTCGCTTAAGCTATCAAGTATTCTTCAGGTAAATAAAGACACTACACTTATGTACATAACATATTTAAATAAGACCTATATAACATCCCCGCTTTCAAATTTTTCCGTTACAAGAAATAAAGAGATTTATAATCCCTCCAAGATTTATTTCGAGGACAACGGCATACTACATAAGTATTCAAGCAAAAGAAATTTTGGAGCGCTCGCGGAAAACGCTATTTTTAATCATTTAAAAAAGCTTACGCGCGAGTCTAGATCAAAGATAGGTTATTGGTACGACAATAATGCGGAAATTGATTTTGTGATTTCAAGTATCGGTAACTTGTATTTTATCGAATCTAAATGGGTTGATAGTGCTACTGATATAGATTTTACTGCGCTACGCACAGCTTTGAAATATCTCGCGCCTAAAAAAGTAATGTACCTTACAAGAAACCTAAAGACAACACAAAAAATGGATGGTTTTAAAGTTAATGCTGTGCCGCTAAGAGACTTTCTGTTAAGACCACAAGGTCTTTTGTGAATATTTTGTCCGTTGCGTAAAATTTTGTTTCTGTTAGAATTGCGGCGAAATGTCATTAAAGAAAGAAGAAAAAGTAGAAATAATCCAAAAGACCGCGACCCACAAAAATGACACGGGTTCGCCAGAAGTGCAGGTTGCGCTTTTGTCAAAAAGAATAGATGAGCTATCCGGTCACCTTAAAGTCCATAAAAAGGATTTTCACTCCAGACGCGGCCTTTTACAGATGGTTAATAAAAGAAGAAGACTTTTAATGTATCTTTCCAAAAAGTCTAAGGAAAGATACGAGTCCATCTTAAAGATATTGAAGTTGAAAAAGTAGATTGTTCTACCCCAAAAGAAAAAATTTCGATCGAAGTAATTTTCTATTATTTATTGTTATCTAAAGTATATGAACTCTTTTGTAAAAAAAGAAACAGTGATTAACGGTGTTACGCTTACTCTTGAAACAGGAATTTTGGCTCCTCAGGCCAATTTAGCGGTTCTTGCAACTATGGGGGAAACCGTAGTTTTAGCAACGGTAGTTTGTAACGAGCCCGCAACGGAAATGGATTTTTTTCCACTTAGAATTGACTACGAAGAAAAGCTTTACGCTGGAGGCCTTATAAAGTCCTCCCGTTTTGTAAAAAGAGAGGGGAGACCCACAGATGAGGCTATTATAAGCGGCCGTTTAATAGACCACGCCGTCCGTCCGCTTTTTCCAAAGGATTTTATGTACGATACGCAAGTTGTTGTTACAGTGCTTTCTCACGATGGCGTTAATAATCCCGATGTGCTTTCTATGATTGCCGTAAGCGCCGTCTTAACTGCTTCCGATGTGCCGTTTGGTGGCCCTTTTGGGACCGTGCGCGTTGGTATGGTTAATGGCGAGTTCGTAGTTAACCCATCGCTTTCCGATAAGCATTTGGAATTGGATATGATTTTTTCGGGATTTAAAGATCGGGTGCTGGCTATAGAAGCTGGGGCAAAAATTGTTTCCGAAGATAAGATATTTAAGGCGATGGAATTTGGTTTATCGCAGGTTACCCCTATCATTTCTCTTATCGAGGAATTTTCCCGCGAGGTTGGAAAAACAAAAATTACCTATAAATCGAAGGCTTTGGACGAAAAACTTGTTACCGAGGTTAAAAAATTAGTTTTAGATGATGTGAAGAAAGCCATCACCTCCACTTTTACCGATAGAGTAGATATTACCCTTGCCATGGAGGAGAAGGTTTTTAAGGGGCTGGAAGGAAAATTTACAAAATCCGATATGAAACGGGCGCTTTTTGAAGTGGAAAAAGAAGCTACAAGACATTTGATTATAGACGAGGGGAAAAGGCCAGATGGAAGAAGGTTGGACGAGTTGCGGGATATTTCCTGTAAAGTTGGAGTTCTTCCAAGAACTCACGGCTCTGGACTTTTTATCCGTGGGCTTACCCAGTCGTTAACAGTCGCTACCTTGGGGTCTGGTTCTTTAGAGCAACTTATCCAAAATATGTTTGGCGAGGAAACCAAAAGATATATTCATCATTATAACGGTCCCGCATTTTCTTTAGGGGAAATTGGTCAAATAGGAAGCACAGGAAGGCGTGAAATAGGGCATGGGGCATTGGCGGAAAAGGCCTTGCTTCCCGTAATTCCTGAACGCGATAAATTTCCCTATACCATAAGACTAGTCTCCGAAATTTTGTCCCAGCAAGGGTCTTCCTCTATGGCCGCGACCTGCGGATCAACTTTGGCTCTTATGGATGCTGGAGTTCCTATAAAAGCCCCTGTTGCCGGAATTGCCGTGGGCTTAATGACTGATAAAAGCGAAAGCAAATACATAGTTTTAACAGATATTGCCAACTTTGAGGATTTTTACGGCTTTATGGACTTTAAGATGGCGGGAACAAAAGAGGGCGTTACGGCAATTCAGATGGATATAAAGCTTGCCGGAATTCCCATTTCCATTTTTAGTGAAATTTTGGAAAGATCAAAAACAGCTCGGCTGGAAGTTTTGGGAATCCTTGAAAAGGAAATCGCCTCGCCCAGAAGCGAGATAAGTAAACACGCGCCAAAAATCGTTCAAATTACAATTAAGAAAGATCAGATCGGACTTATTATTGGATCCGGTGGCAAGACAATAAGAGAAATTATGGAAAAATCCGGAGCGGTGGTGGATGTGGACGAGAATGAACATGTGGGGATTGTTAGCATTTCCGCTAAAGATATCGAAGCTTTAAACAAAGCTAAAGAGATTGTGGAAGCAATGGTTAAAGAAGTTAAGCCCGGAGAAATATATGACGGGACAATCACAAGAGTTGTTGATTTTGGCGCTTTTGTGGAAATATTACCCGGCAAGGAAGGTCTTTTGCATGTTTCCGAAATGTCCCACGAGTTTGTATCGCATCCATCGGCTATAGTGCACGAAGGCGACAAAGTAAGAGTAAAAGTTTTGGAAGTGGGGATGGATGGAAAGACGAGTTTGTCTATAAAGGCATTAACCGAAGCTCCTGCGGGTTCCAATTTTACACCAAGGAGACCGCATGGCGGAGATGGTGGGGCTCCAAGAGAAAGAAGCTCTTTTAGTGGTGGTGGCGATCGCTTCCCGCAACACCGTGGCAGAGCTGGAATGTACGATAATAATAGAAGAGTGGGGTTTGGCGATAGAAGGACCGGTGGTGGACCCGGAGGGCCTTCCCGATTTGGTCAACGACACCGTGCCCCAGCGTATTAAGGCGGGAAAATTCGCATTATAGGTTTTAGAATCCGAAAAGGTTTAGCCACCTTTTATAGGTGTCAGGGGGCGTTACCAGTTTGCCACTCTCCCTTTTTATCTTTAATTCTTCGGCAAGTCCTAGGTGGTCAAAGGAAATTCTTTGGATTTCTTTTTCAATAAAGACGCTTGTCTTGCGGTAAGCAAGTTCCTTTTTAAGCTCTTCCTGATATTGTCTTAAATCCGCTACCTCGCTACGCAGTAAATCCACCTTTTTGGTTTTTTGCGCGGAATTTCTTATTGCGATAACCATGTTTAAACAAAAAACAAGAGCCACAGTTACAGCGATTATTCTAATGGGAGTTTTCATGTATTTTAATAACTAACTCTGGCAGTACCATCTCTAATAATTGTCACTTTATCGTTTCTTAAATCGGCAACGGTGGATGGGGGATTAACGGGGAGAACCCCAAAATCTACCACCAGATCCGGTTGATATTTCCTATTCTCAAATTCCGTAAGTACTGCAAGGCTATCATAAAAGGGCGTGTTCCCGCTAACATTTGCGCTAGTTGCCGTATAGGGAAATTCAAGAAGTTGCGAAAGAGCTTTTGTAAAAGAAAAATAAGGGATTCTTACGCCTACGCTAATTACAGCCCCGTCTTGGCCTTTAATTGGGTAGTTTTTATTTGGCTCTAGAAGGAAGGTAAAAGGACCGGGTAGATTCTTTAACAAAATTTCTTTCTGCCACTTCGTTATTTTCGTCCACAATTTAATCTGTTCGATATCTCTAAAAATACAGCTAATCTGCTTGTTCGCAGGACGCTCCTTTATTTTAAATAGGCTGTTATAAGAAAAGAGGTTTCTGGGATCGCAAGCCAGTCCGTAGCTGGTATCGCTGGGGAAAGCTACCACAAGTCCATCTTTGATGGCTACCGCCACTTCGCTAGTTTTTTCTGGAGCTATCGTTGTCATAGGATTCAAAATACTGGTTTAAAATAATGGCCGCGGCTTGGGAGTGGGAGCCCGTTGCCTCTTGGGTAGAAAAATATTCGTTTTGCAGAATTACAGGAATTTTAAGGCGCCTTTCTAAAAATCCTTTAAAGCGTTTTAGCTTTAGAGAACCCGCAGTTTCCAGACCCGTAGCGCTTAGCGGATTTCCCATAACAAGGAATTCTATATGAGATTCTTTAACCTGACGGGTAATTTCTGCAACGGCAACCTCCCATTTGGAAGTTGCAATTTCTTTAATGGGAATAACACAACCGGTTGTACCATTCTCTAATACTCCAAGGGCCAACCCGATATGTTTTTCGCCCCAATCAATAGATAGATATCTTGGCATAAACTTTAGTTGTGAGACAGATTAATTTTAAGATGGCTGGCCACATGAGGCATGGAGTTAAAGGGTCCCGGAAACTGAGGAGTTACGGAAAGATCAAAAGACGATATTCCGGAAATTCCTAAAAGATAGGAGTCTGCATCCGGTAAGCTTTGACCTAGTAGCGAATTCCGGATTTTATCCGCGTCAATTTTGGGGATAATATAGCTTTTTACCTTTACTTGGAGCGGCATGGTTTTGCTTCCGGTTTCTGAAACTACTGTTTTTTGTGCTATAGCGTCGCTTATTTCTAGCTCAGAATCGGTCTCAAACAAGGAATATCTGTCGGGAATAGTATCTTTGATAATGGGGGCAAGAATCTCTTTAAGATGATTTTTGGAGTAGACGATCGCTTCGGCTTTAGCCGTTTCGTCCAGTACTAAAACTTCCGCCGGGTCCCCGATTTTTTTGTCGTAGGTTTGTTCAATAATGGCATAGGTAAATCCGCCGCTTGGTATTTCCTGATCCCCCACAAGTTTACCTTTTAACTCGTTTTCCAGAGAGGTTTTTATTGCCCCTTCCATCTCGGAGGAGATCTTATCAATATCTTCTTTAGCTACCGCTTTTACCTCCTCGCTAGATCCTCCTTTGATCTTTTCTTTGTCATTTGAGGCGGTAAATTTGGTTTTTTCCTGATCTTCTATTTCAAAAGATTTTCCAATATCCAAATTATAATCTTTGCCTATTTTATCGGCCATAATTTCGCCTTCAGCGCTTCCGTAAGTTACGGTTTCTGTTGTTGTGGAAGAGGAGGTGACAGTGCGTTTAGAAACTTTAATATCCTCGGTCAAAAGATATTTAAGATTGCTGTTGTCGTCTAGTATAAAGATAGTTCTACTATCAAATGTTTTGTCGTTATCGGTTTTGTTTAAAATGGTCACCTTTCCCTTAGCCTTTTCTCCAGTCGTGGTTTTTCCTGTTGCAGGAGTTGTTTTGCGTTCAGATTTTGTGATAGCTAGTTCCACTCCGGGAATGGTTTTTTTAGTAGGGTCGGCGCCTACAGCTTTTGGATCTACAGTGATCTCTATGTTTTTAACCAGAGTTTCGGAGTTTAGTATTATGTTAACCTGACCGCTTGGTACAAAATACCAAAACGCCGCTATTGCAACTAGGGCGGCGCAGAAAATTACAAAAATTCCAACAATTTTTAAAGCGGATTTAATGGACGATGCTTCCTCGTCTTGTTGCGCGGGTTTTATGTTATATGCCTTTATATCTTGAGGATTTCTTCTGGGATCTCCATCGCTTTTGCGCTGGGTCTCAGTTTCTATTTGCAGGTTTTTTCCATAACCCGTGGCAACTTCTGCTAAAAAAGAACGATTAGTCTGCGGAGAAAGAATCTTTGATTCATCTTGTCCTTTTATTGTCACATCACCCTCGGGAGAGTTTCTTATCTGGTCAATTAATTTGTACAGGGTGTCGCCCTTTTTTATTATGATCTCCATATTAATGATGCCATAACTCAAAAGCCGCTAAAGACAAAGAAAGCGTTGCGCCTTCTTTATCCAAGATATCTTTTTTGTCGCTTTTAATAAAATCCAGATAATCCGCGCCAAAATTTCCAAAAACCGGTGGGCTTTTAAAGGGAATGTCTTTTGACCATTCCCCAGTAAGAGAATTTTTATATTCGGAAATAGCGGAGCCCCAGCCGGTAAGGATTATTTCCCCCGGAAAAACCTTAATTCCTTCAAATTCTTTAAACAAATGTTCAATTCCGGCGGACCACATTTGGGCAACTTTTGCTATCAGCCCTCCAACTTTTGCAACGGACTCCGCGTCCAAGTTTTTTCCCACATACATGTCCAAAAGTTTTTGCGCATCGGGGATTCCCACCTTAAGATCTTTTGCTATTACATCTACAATATCCGAAGCGCCAAGAGATATGGAAAGGCATGCGGCTATCCCCCCGCCAAAAATTACGGCTACATCGGTTGCCCCCCCACCAATATCTATAATGACGCGGTTTCCGGACAAGCCCGCTTTTCTTTTTATAGCTTTGACAATGGTATAGATATTAGAAGTGATAGCGGCGGTTTTTAAATTTAGGTCAGATGCTATTTTAGAAAGCTCGGCGATTTTTTCCGTTGTGGTAAAAGCGGAAAAAAGGGAAGCCTCGACCGTTTCTCCTTTGTAACCATCCAAATTTGCCACTTCTACACCATCTACCTTTGTATATATGTAGTCGGAATTTAGAAGTTTTGTTTGTACATCGTCGCTTCCAATTTTATCCGCCAGAGCTTGGGCAGATTCAATATAAGAAGTATTTTGGATTTTTTCCGTCATTTGCGCGATTTCTTTCTGGGTTATGGGACTTTGAGGATTTTTTCTGGAGATTTTTACGCTTGTTGTTGTAAGGTAGCATTCTTTTGCGGATAGGCCAAAGATAATGTTTTTAACAGGATAAGGGTTTTCGGCTGTGGATTTTATGGAGTTATATGCCGATAATCCGGCGTCTGCTATTTGCGCAGAATCTTCCGCATGAGCTCTCCCAAATCCCAAAAGCGTAACATGGCCATTATCTAAAAATGAGAAAAGAGCGGCCTTTACCGAAGCCGTGCCAATATCAAGCGCCAAAAAGCTTTTAGGCGCTTGGTTTTTTTGGGTGCGTTTTAAAAATCCCCTTGGGATTTCCGGCAGGTGTAATGTCATAGTTAAAGTATAACCTGAATTTTGATACACTTAAAGAAGTGTCTGCTACCCAAACTATTAAAATATTTTTTATTGTTGCGGCATTCCTTTTTTTGCCTTGCCATTTCGTTTTGGCGGGGGATATCTCTCCCGTATGGCAACTTTTAATTGGAAAGAATTCCGCTTTTAACTCCCCGTATATTGAAATTGATGAAGACGGGTCATTGTATATTACTCGTGAAGGAAAACTGATAAAAATATCGGATGGTGGGGAGGTACTGTGGGAGTATGAGATACCAAGTAAATATCAAAGACAGGTAACGGGATCTCCCAAAGTTGCTGGAGACTTTGTTGTATTTACCAGTGGCTATTTTGGAGGTTACGCGTACTTCTTAAACAAAGATACAGGGGAGTTGGTAACAGAACATGAGCTTTTTGATCCAAAACTATTAGGAAAGTTTCCATATTATTATTCCAAACCAGCGCTTTCTGCCGACTCAAAGAATTTGTATATCCATTTTACTTATCCGGAATATCTTTTTGGATTTGATACCAAAACAGGTCAACTGACAGGCAAGAAGTTTATTAGCGAATCCATAGGCGGTCCGGCTTACGCTTCGCAAGTTATCTCATACGCCGATGTTTCATATATTGGAACTCTAAACGGCACAGCCTATTCTATTTACCCTTATGGATTTATAGATGGTTTTGGGGAAGGAGATATGGATCTTTTAAACTTTGCCAAAGATCCTTCTCCTTCCATGATAGGATCTTTATATCTTCTTGGTCCCGCAATAGACTACAAGAACCGGAAGTTATACTACTTTGATCGTTACGGACCCGGAAACTCCCCTGCGGTAGTTATACTTAATCTTGGCGATGGAACTCTTCTTGGCACAGTTTCTTTTTCGCCTTCTTCTTTAAGAGCAAGTTCTCCTCCAATATTAGATAGGTTTGGCAACATCTTTATGATGACCTACGATGATAGCGCGTTAGGAAAAGATAAACTGTTTAAAATTAGCTCCAATGGAGAAATCACCGCTGTGTATGAATTTCCCATAACCACTACGGGAAATGTTTCTGTTGTTGTGGATAACGAGGGCAGTGTCTACGCTACAGTAGATAAAGTGTACAAATTCTCCAATGATCTTGAGGAATTGTTTACCTTTGATATGGGATCGTGGGGGGAGGGAATGGCTCCTCTTCTTTCATCCGATTTTAACTATCTTTACACAGTATCCAAAAATGGAATACTATTTAAAATACCCACAAGCTATCAAGATCCGGGATGCACCCGCGACTACTACTGCGATACAACTCCCAAACACCATCCGGTAATATTTGTTCATGGGTTGGGAGGAAAAGATACCGATTGGTTAACGGGAAACAAAGCAAAGATGAGAGATTTAATCCTGACAAGTTACAAGAAGGACGATCCGGAGTATCCGGATAGTTGGGCATACGCTTACCATTATGGATATGATGATCAGGGGAAGTACAACTACCAAGGAGACATAAGACAAATTGCCAAAGGTCTTCAGGAAGATGTGGCAAGATTATCTTACGAATCGGTACAAGCGGGAGGAGATGGCAAAGTCGATCTTGTTGGGTTTTCGTTAGGCGGCCAGATCATCAGAGAATATTTTGCGCAGATGGTACGGGATCCAAGCAAGGTAGTGGACGATAGGCCTCACAAGATAGATAATGCTGTTATCATCGCCTCGCCGAACAAAGGCAGTTGGGCTTATTCTCAAAAGGACAAACTTCCGTGGCCTTTAGCAACACTCCTTACTAATGAAATCAATTACTACATGGAAGAGAAAACAGATAATGGCCAGCCGGTGAACATAAATTGTATTGCGTTAGGTCAGTTGAAACCGGATTCGTCCTTTATGTCCAGAGTATCAAGTAGATACGCTACAGATGTTGACTACAGTCTTTTATACGGTGACATCAGCGGCACAACTAAACAAGATTTCTTTGGTGTGCAGGTTGGCGGTAAATTATCTGTCGGCGACACTTTGATATCCGCCGATTCAGCCAGCGATATTCCAAACATCGCAAACGAAAAGAAATACACTTTCGATTCCGATCTTGATATGAAACTTAAAATAAACATTGGAACCAAAAGTATTGCCTCGGAGATTGAGATTCCAACACCGGAGGACTATATTAGATGGAGACACAAAGATTTAATAGAACAACCGGAGATTCATAATAAGGTTTTAGAAATACTAACGGAGTAAAAAAATCGGGTACTACCCCGTAGGGGTAGTACCCGCCATAACAACCTATGGGAGTAGCAGATGAACAAATAGAAAAAATCCGTTGGAAAAGACAAGCGGAGCGTACCCTCAAAGATGACGATTTCAGTGTTAAATTGTTTAGTTTTGGATGGTTTCTTTTTTTGGCCTTCTC
>Ga0210051_1007540_pt1 | contig 10118 bp, 11 predicted proteins | sample CryGey092014_all_FD_185464 | JGI IMG/M metagenome (GOLD analysis project Ga0210051, IMG submission 185464) | Groundwater microbial communities from aquifer - Crystal Geyser CG23_combo_of_CG06-09_8/20/14_all (SPAdes) (version 2) | ecosystem: Environmental > Aquatic > Deep subsurface > Groundwater...
CTGTTTTTCCTCTATCTCCTGCAAAATCAGAGAAATAGTGAGCTCCCTGAGGTCTATTTTCCAGAAGCAGTCTCAATGCTCTCAAGATTGCAGTTTTGCCAGTGCTGCTGAGTCCCTGGATAACATTGACGCCTTTGCCAAATTGGAGAAAAGTCTCAGAATGCGATTGGAAATTAGAAATTTTTAGAGTCCGAAACATTGTTGTGATCCTCTATCTTGTACTTCTTCAACACCTGCAAAGCCCTTCCATGACACTTTCTACCAACTCTATAAAGCTGATTGAACTTTCTTGCCTGATACTCACTGCTTAAATGATAAATATATCTTTTAGGAAGATCCATTTTTTCATTAAAATTGGGGCAAAGAGACCGCCTGCTTTAGCTGGCGGAGGAATTGCCCATCCTCCTTTGAAAGATTTTGCTTGACAAACTCAATTAAAGTATGTATATTAGTTGAATTTTATTTCGCATATTCCTCTTAAAACTGACTGCTTTAGCTGTCAGTAGTTTACTTTGAATAAATACACTAATATCAATGACACCATCCAAATTCTTAATACATGATTCAAGAATAAGTCTCATCTTTCTTCTCCCTCTCCAATCTCCTTATTCTTTCTGTGAATTACCTTCTTAGGTGAATATATACGAGCATCATCAAAAGTCATTATCTTACCATTTTTAGCCTCAACAATTAATCTTACTCTATTGCCATAATCCACCGTTGAAAAATAATTCTCAGCATTTTTCAGTTTCCATGGCTTAGGAAAATTGACAGGAACACCACCGAAATTCATTGTTATTTCATCACCAATTTTTATTCTTTCATCAAAATTCGTATAAATGTCTCCCTTAACATAACCACGCTCTTCCCCTTTGGAAATCAACTCGTCAAGTATCATGGAACCACACTCTTCCCTATTCATATTTTCTCTTCCTCTTCACATTATATGTATTATAAGATGGCTTTTACAAACCTGTGGTAAATTCACTGCCCAATTCAAAAAATCCTCCAATGCCATAACTACCAAATTATCTGATATACTACAAAAATTTTCCTTGAACATCCCTATATAATAACATAATGATCCTAAATACGATTTGGTTATCATAATACAAGCTCGCCTATTATTTCTCCTAAAAACCAAAACTGGTCTTCTGCCAGTCAACTCTGCACCACGTCTACATTGCTCCCACATCCTGATAAGAACTGGTTTTTCTTGCTTAGAATCCAAAATATCCAATACGTCCCACCTATCAATAATTTTTTTAACTACCCTTTTATTAGCATCCCTGATATTCCTTTTTTTTCCATAACCCGTTTTGAATTCGCAATTCCATATTTTTATCAATGGTTCTCCAATAGGATCTGAGCACGTCAAGTCACCCGCTTGCAATGCAGTATCTTTGCCTAACTTTTTTCTTTGAGTAAATCTAGCTCCTGAAGAATGGCTACGATAGAAAATATCCTCTCTCTCCCCTTCTGTCCACCAAAGAGAAAGCATTTTTGCTATTTCACGCTCAAAAGCACCACCTTTAGCAACCATTTACCTTCCTCTTTCCAAATTATTTAATCGGAAATTTAGGTTTTCTATCAACTTTGATAGCTTCTTCTATCTCGTTCCAATTGATTTCAACTCGTTTCGACAATTCTTTTTGTAAATTGTGCTCCTCAATATATCTAATCAAATCCTGACGACTATATTCCGTACCATCCCAGAGCAACTTTTGTACTTTCGAACCGTAAAAAAAATCCAATGACATTCCAAGATTATCCACACCATAATCGAAGAGGAAAATAATCTCAGCTTCCCTGTAAGGCTTAGCAACTTTGTTTCTTTCTATCTTTGCCAATACTCGGATTCCATAAACCCTACTATCACCATGAAAAGTCTTCTTCAATTTCTCCTGCTCATATAACCACACAACACAATGTGTATAGAAATCTAAAGCTTTGCCACCTGACCTGCTGTATTTCTTTCCATATGTGATCCCTATTCTCTGCCGTATTTGAGAAATTATGACAAGGGTAACATCTTTACCTTGCATTTTTGAACAAATATTATCAAAAAAACTTTGACTCAAATACTTAGCCTTTTCTGTTCCATATGCACCATCTTCTTCTTTATCATTTTTTACCGCCTTATCGAACCTATCAAGCCCTTCCTGTGAACTCAGGGCATCAAGAGAATCAACTACGTACAAAAGTAATTCTCCTGGTTTATTTGCTTCTATCTCCTTAGCAAATTTTCTACCCCACTCCTGTACTGTAATTGATTTTCCCCATATGATTCCCTGCCTGAATCGCTTCCCATACATTTGATCAAGATTGAAGTCCATCACCATCTCAACATTATCGTAGATAATTCTAACTTTTTTGACATCTGGAAAATTTTGAGATTTATTCCCCTCCATCCGATAGAAAACATAAGCACATAACTCTAATGCCAATAATGTTTTCCCGCTTGACCCGTCTCCTACAATATTAACAATCCTTCCTCTTGGCCAACCACCGTCTATACCCTTGCCAGAAATTGCCAAATTCAGTAAAGTTGAGCCAGTATGAAGAAATTCAACAGATACTCTTTGCTCATTAGTTTTTGTCTGAGCTGTCTCCCGAACTATTCTCATTTTCGTCTTTCTCTTTCCAAACGATCATTTTCATTGGCACAATCCTTCCAGGACTGGCATTTATCACAGTCTGGCTTTTCATCAATATCCACACCAAATTCATGACCATAAGGACATCCATTAGTAGATTTTACTTCCCTTTTTTGTTCATCCTTTTTACTATCTTCTTTTGTTCCCTTTTTCTTCTTCGCCTCAATAGCTGTAAGCTTTTCTCTCAATTCTCTTTCCTCTTCCTCTTCAGCACTTTCTTTTTCTTCAACAGCTTTATCATCCTCTCCAACAAACTTTGCTGATCTTTCTAAAACCTCTTCTTCACCATAAGGAACTCCCCAAAATTCCTCATAAGCCTGCTCAAATGTTGGGAAAAAAATCAATTCATCGAGAGCATGAGCAGATTTGACAACGGATTCAGGGACTTCTGTAACCCTATCCTCAAATCTAATCCCGATAAATTTTGTTTTTTCACCAGTGCCCTCTCGCCTAAAAGCAATGGATCGACCATCCAAGGTTGGATCCATATAAGGAATAAAATTCTCAATACCCTGGCTCTGGCCAGAGAGAACTGACTTACGACAAATAACATCAAGGTATTGCTGAAATAGAAAAGCAGAAGTATGCCAAACCTGAATACCTGCCCCCGGGTCCTTTCTGTCGTAAATGTTATAAAACGTCCTTGGCCAACCTTGATAACGCAATGATCTTGTCTCTGCCTCTGGAGCGCCAATATTGATCTTGCGTCTGTATTCTTCACAACATGGGCAACGAAATTTTTTACCAAATGTTTGTTCCAAACAAATCAAGTCTCCTCCTGTTTGGCTCAACCCCCTATGAATAAAAATTTTCAGGACAAAGGCCAAATCGTTAGGAGACACAGGATCGTTATCTCCTGACGTATAGGTAACTATATCAACCAAATTATCTCCCTCTTTACATTTGAAAAACTTCACTCCTAACAAATCTTGCCGATACAGACTACCAATTCTACGATACCTTATCTGGTCAGCCTCCATTCTCTTTTGCAACATTTCTTTCATTGATCTTCTACTTTGAACTGTCATTATCTTTCCCTCCTTTCAGTTGGTTAAGAAACCATATTTTGGCTTGATAGATACTTTTCATCCCACCAAACACTACAACCCTGACAAAAATATATCCACCTATAAGACCAACAATTACCAAAATCATATAATCAAAAAATGAATAATCCATAATCACCCTCTCTTAATCCTCATCTTCTCTCTTGCCAAACTATCAATTTGGGCAGATACTTCTCTTCTATAGGCATCTGGCATATTATATGCCCTATCCCGACTTTCACTAAGTTGTTCTAACGACTTCTTTTTGTGTTCAAAAGACCATTTTGCAGCATCACATTTATTAACCCTCCACTCAGCATCTATCAGCTCAAGGGAAATTTTCTCATATTCTGGATCAGCATGAACAGTGGCATCTACCCTTGTCTCAGTAGGAGCTTTATCAGCTACCGTTAATTCTGCCCGATATTTACCATACAATTTCGCTTTCAAAATTTTCTTTTGCAACCAGATTCTATCCTTTACTTTTAACTCATCAGCATACTTGCTTGCCCAGTGTCCATACAGCCCAGGCTGTCTAATCCACTCGGCATCTAAATCATTCTGATTTATCTCTGTGTCTTTTTCAAATTCAAAATCCTCTGTCATAATTTCTCCACCTCCTTATTATAATTATAACTTGCTTTTGCCATTTCATCTCATTTATTTACAGGAATTATTGACATGTACGATGAATAGGCCAGCCCTGCTTTACCGCTATAGATAAATGTTTGAGAAAATTGTTCAATAATCATCGCTGCAATATCATTACTTTTACCACTCAACAAAACAGCAGCCATATATCCAAGCACCGATAATCGTATTCGTTCTGGTTCATCTCTCAAATCTTTTATAATAGCTGCAACCTGCGGCCATTTCTCCTGATTCAGAAGAGCCTGACACAAATCCCTTATCTCTCGATGGACAGAAGCGTGAATAAGAGAAATTGCATCCTCATCATCTTTAACGTCTCTTACTGTATCAAGAGCAATAATAATTTCTCTCGGCACACCTTCACAACATTCCAAGATAGTCCTTTTCACTTCTGGAGAAATATGAATCTTTTCTTCATGACAAATCCAACGCACCAAAAAATTGGCATCTTTCTCGCCCAATGCTTTTACTTCATAGCATTTCGCCCTGCTTTTAATTGTTACAGGTACTTTTTGAAACTCTGTAGTGCAAAGAATAAAATAAGTATGAAGAGGGGGCTCTTCCAATATTTTTAATAAAGAATCAAATGCATTTCCGCTCAAACGATGGACTTCATCTATGATATAAACCTTAAATTTACCCGCCATCGGGAAATACCGTGCAGATTCTTTAATTGACCGGGCATTATCAACTCCTGTGTTATCTGCTGCATCAATTTCATTAAGATCAATATTTTCAACCCCCAACTCCCTGGCAATCAATCTTGCCAATGTTGTTTTTCCACACCCTCTTTGGCCATAAACCAAAAAAGTCCTTGTTCTCTGAATAGAAGACAACAAAGACTCTTTCAATGCTTCGTTACCTATCAACTCGTCAAACGTTTTAGGGCGATATTTGTTATGAAGTTCCTCTCTTTCTACCCTCATTGCAATCCTCCCAATAATTGAATTTTATCTGCAAAATTCTTGATCCCCTCTTCAAATAATAATTTATTATTTGGATTGTACAATACAGCAGCAGGGTGTATCCCCCAACATACCCAAATTTGTTTTTGTTCATTCCATTCTGTTATTCCACATAGTTTGACTATCCCCCCATCTTCTCCTCTAAAATATTTTACCGGGGTATTACCCAATGCCAAACAAATTTTTGCGTCCAACTGTCTAATTTCATCATCAAGCCATTTTGAACAAGCTAATATATGCTCTCTTTTAGGATCCACGAAACATTTACATACATTCGTCACATGAAACTGACGTCTTGTAAATCCATATTTCCAAAGCTCTTTCCAGAGCAAATCACCAGCCTTCCCTACAAACCCTCTACCTTGTTTATCTTCTTCAGCTCCTGGGGCTTCACCAATGATAGGAATATTATAAATCCCACGAGAAGAGAGGACTGGTTTAACCGCCTCACTTCTTAATTCACATCCTTTGCAATACAAAACTTCTTCACAACAATATTTTTTCACGGAAAAAATGCCTGGAATATATCTATCCAATTTCTTTACTTGATTTTGTCGAAAAATCTTAAATGAAAAATATTTCTGCAAATCTTCCACTGGAGCTCTCCCCATTGCCCCAATCTCCCTCAAAATTGTCTCAATTCTTTTTGACAATCTTGTACTTTGACCAAGGTCAAAAAAACCTTCTTGCCTATTAACCTGACTATAATTCGCCAACTCCTTTGCTGTTTTTTCTCCCACACCCCTAATCTCAATAAATGGTACATAGATGTTGTTCTCTTTTACCACCCATTGAAAAGCATCAGAAATCCCAAATCTTGGCAAAATCACATTTAACCCAAGCCTCCTAGCTTCCTCAACCAATTCTTCTTTTTTCCCCTCTGAACCATAAGAGAGATTTGCACAAATAAATTCCGCCGGATAAAATAATTTACAAAAAGCACAATAATATGCTATCATTGCATATCCAATAGAATGAGATTTAGAAAATCCATAGCGAGCATATTTCTCCAACATTAACCAAAATTCATCTACTTCATTCTTATCCAACGTTCCCTGTTTTTTACAACCATCAAGAAACATTTGTCTGTATTGTTCAAACTCATCAACATCTCTTTTTTTACTAATAATCCTCCTTATCTTATCTGCAACCGAATATGGCAAACCTGCAACCTTATAGATAACCTCCATAATCTGCTCTTGATACACAATAATTCCAAAAGTATTTTTTGTAACTTCCTCATAAAAAGGATGTTTTTTCTTCCATTTAGCACCATGCTTTCTCTTTAGGAACTCTTCCAACATCCCACTTTCAGAAGGTCCTGGCCTAATCAAAGCGATAACATTACCCATCATTTCAAAACTATCAACTCCAACTCGCTTACACAATTTAGTAGTCGGCCAAGTATTAAATTGGAAAACCCCCACAGTTTCACCCCTTGAAAGCATCTCAAAAATTTGCTTATTGTCTAAAGATATATGTTCAAAAACCAAATCCTTTTGATAATTCTGCTTCACCAATCTCCTCGTTTCGCTCAGGACAGATAAAGTATTCAATCCCAAAACATCTAACTTTAACAATCCCATAAATTCCGCATCATCCTTACCCCAATTGATAACCTCCTGATTCGATCTCAATACAAGATTTCCTCTCGTACCACATGTTAAGTCCTCTGAGGAAACAATCAATGCTGCCGCATTCTGACTACCTCCTCTAACTTGTCCCTCCAATCGAGAAGCCCAATGCACAACCTGAGGATACAGATTGCCAAACCTTTTTCCTTCCACAGTCTCTTTTAATGCACTATCAATAGAATTCTCTCCCCCTTCATCAAAAATAACCTTGGCAAATTCATCAACACTTTTGTAAGGCACATTAAACACCCTCGACACATCTCTAATTGCCATACGACCCTTCATCCTTAAAAATGTTGATACTGATGCAACATTATTTTTACCATACCTCTCCTCAAGGTGTTCACGAACTAAATATCGCTTCCTATCCTCAAAATCTATATCAATATCGGGATAATCTATTCTGTCGTCACTAATAAACCGGGAAAACAATAAATCATATTTTATCGGATCAATTGCAATAATACCTATTAAATACGCAATCAAACTCCCCCCAATCGATCCCCTCCCTGGACCAATCATGATATCGTTATCACGACACCAATCCACTAACTCCTTAACCACAAGGAAATATCCAATAAAACCCTTCTTTTTTATCAAATCAAATTCTTCCTCAAAACGATTTAAATACTTCCCTGACAAAGGAACACCAAATAATAATTGATAACCTTCCAAACACAAAGACCTCAAATATTCTTCTTCTCCACCTTCTACAACAGCAGGTAGAAAAACTGGTTTACTTTCAATTCTGAAATTCTTACATTGTAAAGCAATTTCTTCCGTCTGACGCATTGCAATCAAACACTCAGCCCTAGTTAATATATTCTGTTCTAGGAAAGCCTTTTTCATTTCTTCCTCCGAGGTCAAATACAATGAATCAACCTGAAAGCGAAAACGATCTGGATCTTCCCAAGTCGATTTTGTTTGTATAGCCAACAATATCTCTTGCAAAATATTATCCTCTTGCCGAATATAATGACAATCATTAGTAGCCACCAATGGCCAACCATATTCTCTACTAATCTGGAAACAAATAACATTCAACTCTTTCTGTTTATCAAAACTATGAGGCATTACCTCCAAATAAACTTTTCCTGGAATCTTCTTTTGCAACTCAAAAATAAATGATTTGTGTTTATCACTGAGCAAAAGACTTGATGAACAACCAGTTAAAAATATCAATCCTTGACAATACTTCAAAAGCAACCTGAAATCCACTCTTGGTTTATAATAAAAACCCCTCAAATTAGCCTTCGTTAGCATCTTACATAAATTCTCAAAACCCTCATTACTCTCTATTAACACTGTTAAATGATAACGTTCCTCTCCTTTATTTTTATACGACATATCAGGAACGACATACAGCTCACAACCAAATATAGGCGAAATACCAATTTTCTCAGCTTCTCTCTGAAAATCCAGAAAGCCATCAATATTAGCATGATTAGTAAGAGCCAAGAATGTTTGCCCCAAATCTTTAGCTCTTTGCAAATAATCTCTCGCCTTCCCCAAACCATCAAGAAAAGAATACTCGTTATGAACGTGTAAATGAACAAACATAACTATTCCTTTTTTTTCTTTACCAACGCCATAATACAAGAAAAATCATCTTGCTTCATCAAAATGAAACTCTTGTCTTTTATGAAAAATTTATTTCCCAAAGACAACAGAGAAAGAAAATATTGTGGTTTTATCATCAACTTAAATCCTTTTGGAAAAGACCATTCCAAGCTCTCAGGAATTTTTTCCCTTATCTGACCGTAAGACCTTTGCCCTTCAACAATCAAACTACCCTTTGAATCAATTGATAACTCAATATAATCGTCCTGTCCCAAATCACCTGAAAATGACATTATCTCTGCTCTTTCTACTGATAATTTCAAACCTTCTGGAAAAGAACATATTTCCAATTTCATCAACTCCGTCTCTGAAAAATCAAAAAATCCCTCAATAGTTTGACGAGGAAAATCAACATCCATCTTCCTTGTGCTAAAACACAATCCTTCTTCATTACGAAAATGAATCCAAGAATCTCCGCATGAGAACTCTGACAAATTACTCACTTTTGCCAGCTCCATTACAGACTTAATAGGAATAACAACTTCATCATTTATATCAATATCCATCCTGTAAAAACCTGCCTTAATTTTATCGCTAGCAGCTAGTCCATTAGAAGCTAATGAAACTCCGCACAAGGAAGAATATACACTAGCAGACGCAGCAAATTGAGAACTGAGGGATAAAGCTTTTGAAAAATCCTCCGGAAGCTTGATCCAAGATACCGAATCCAAAGCCAAATTGTCAACCATAGAGGAAAAAACCTCAGAACTAAGCACAATCATTTCTAGTGTTGTGTTGCCAGAAGACAACTGGAATTTCCCGTCACTCAAAATCAATATTTTTACTTCGTCTGTTTCTAAAAGATTCAAAAGTTTAAACAACTCTTGCGCTTTTACCAAACACTTGATTCCACTATTAAAGGGATAAGACACAGAAATAGAATCATTATACGTTTTCAACCAACCTCCATCAAACATAAAAGAATCAGCACCCTCCAGCAAAATATTCTTTTCTCCTATTCCTGGCATAACTTTTCTTAAAGCATCCAATAACTCAATTCTTTTCATAATTTCCCTCCTTTTATTAAAATAAAAAACCTTTCTTTGTCATATTACATTGTGGATTCAACCAAAAAGACTCTATCCGATCTGTATTTCTTCTGATTGGAGAACAAGTCATTTTGGCCTTAACATCATATCTTTTCCAACCATGATCCTCTAAAATTTTGTACAAATCATTAACATATCCACTCAAAATAACCTTTCCTTCAAAATCAAGTAACAATTTGACCAAATCTTCATGATCTTCAAAAGTCATTTCATTAAAATTGGGGCAAAGAGACCACCTGCTTTAGCTGGCGGGGGTAGTTCACGAATCAAACCAACTTAACAATTTTTCCCTCATAAACAACTACGCCAAAACCAACCAAAACAGATATAGCAGTACTTACTGCAGATATTGTTGAACTTTTATTTGATCGTCCTTCATAAAGAGAATCCACTTTCTCTACCAAATCTTCAAAGGAAATTTCCCTTTCATTCTTAATAACAAATCCTGTCAATTCCCACCTTCCTTTTCTTTTTCTTTTCTCTTTATATTGTGGCT
>Ga0210051_1007547_pt1 | contig 10114 bp, 29 predicted proteins | sample CryGey092014_all_FD_185464 | JGI IMG/M metagenome (GOLD analysis project Ga0210051, IMG submission 185464) | Groundwater microbial communities from aquifer - Crystal Geyser CG23_combo_of_CG06-09_8/20/14_all (SPAdes) (version 2) | ecosystem: Environmental > Aquatic > Deep subsurface > Groundwater...
GCAATTCAATGTGTGCTTTATGTCCTGTTGGGCAGACTGGATATTGTGGATGTTCTTTCGGATGACGAGTATCATAGTTTGCGCTCGGGTCCACAAAACTAGCATCTGCATGAACTGCAAAATAGAACGATTCTTCGGTTAGTTTAAGCAATTGGTCCGGGACGCATTTTTGGTGGAATCCGAGTTTCAGCACTTCCATAAACCAGTCCATAGGCTTCGGATATCCACTCGATCCTATCCAATCCCAAATATCGTAGACAATCCCACGTTTTCCCTGACGTTCTTTGAGAACCATAGCATTCTTAGCCAACCCAAAACTATTCAAGTCTGCAATTGGGATAGTAGGACATAAGGCAAACTCCCAGATCGTATGTCCGTTTAGCCCAGTAGGAACAGAAATATACGCGCCGCCAGCAGTGGGCCAGCCGCACCCGCGTTGACGAATCTGTACTTGTTGTGCTGCGTTCTGATTATTCATGTTCTATTCTCCTATTATGGGATGTGGTACTTTGTGAAATCGATGTTCAGTGTCTTCTTTAAACTCTCCGCAAAACTCATTTTGTCCAACAATTGGAAAACGTTGGCTCAATACATCCACCCCTGTACCAGACAACCATGTTGGAGCATGGCGCCTACAAACACCAGATTCATATCCTTGAATAATATCTGTTCCAAAAAACTTACAGTTTAGACATTTATTCATCTTCATCTCCTTCTACGACATACTCAAATGCAACAACTTGTACCATATCAGGAATTCCCATAACATTACAGAGCTTGATTCCGACAGGAAGCCCGCCAGTCGAGAAGTAGAGATTAATCAGTTCCATTTCTTTAAGTTTAGGATACATTGTGTACTTTTTAGAAATACGCTCGATTACATTATCGTCAACGGTGAAATCAACTTGTTTGTATTGCCCATCGGTTATTAGAGACTGTGCTTCCGGGTCTTTTTTCCACATCAACAAAGCAGTAATATTTAGTTTCATCTTATCTCCTTTACCTTTTGAGCATACTGGACAAACAAAAGATGGTTCTCCAAAACGAAGTCTATAATACCCTTCGTTTTCATCAACCATTTCAGCGCCGCACTCAGGACAAATTGGATACACCATTTACACCTCCTGGGGTTGCGGCTGCCATTAATCGCTCCTCTTTTGTTTTGCTTCAAAAGTATGCCAAACATCGTCATCGCGAACTATTACAATTTCCCAAGAATAGCATGATCCGTGAGTGTCTTGATAACCATGTTCTTCTACGCAATTGACCAAATCGACAATACCATTCGACTCAAGCATGGAAATATCACCAATTTCACCACGACGATATTTAGTGGAGATTTCTCGAAGTGGCTTCATCCATACTTTCTGACCAGGTTTCAGGTTGGTTTCATCCCAAGGATTACAAGACAACACTTTTTGCAATGGTTCAAAATAACCCAATGAACGCTTCTTAGTATAGAGTCCAGCAGGGTCCAGGTATTGTTTGATCCATTCATGGGCAATGTAATAATAGGCTTTTTCGAGTTCCACTCGTTCAAAAAGCGAAAATGAAGTTCCGTGATCGTGTTTCTCAAAATTCGCTTCTTTCCAAAAACCATTTAGCGCATGTTCTTCCCAGCACTTCCTAGCCAAATCTTCCGCGATTTTGTTATAGTTTGACATTTTATTCTCCTTTTGAATTTAGATATTCTTGATAACGAAGATAGTAATTACCGTGCCCAATTTCATATTCCTTTTCAAGTAACCAGGTAATAAAATCATCCAACTCTTTATATTGATCTTGGGTTAAGGTTTCCTCGATATATTGAAGCGCTTCGAAATAATCGCCAGTAGTCTTTATCGCTTCAAGCCACATCTTCCACAAGAAACTAACTTCTTCAAATCCATTCAAGCTGCTAAGTTCATCAAATCGGCGTTTCCCAACACCGATCTTTATAAAAATCTCTTCACAATACCAATGACAATTATTGCAACGAACAAACTTTTTTGCAATATTGTTTTCTTCTGTAGTTACGTTAGCTCTCCAAAGATCGTCGCTTTTGCAAATCGGACATAGATTCTCGTTATCCTTATATGCAATAAGTTGTTTATCTGTTAATTCCATCTCTAAATCTCCTATTTGGGAATTTCGACAAGCTTATGGTCGATATATTGATAGTTTGGTTCCTCGTCAGACTCTACAGCACGAGAATCGGTAGGAACAAACCAGCGCATTAGAAAATCTTTGGCGTTCTGTTCTGCTTCTTCTTTGGTGGCAAATGTCAAACCATTTCCACACCATTCACCTTCTGCGAAAACCTCTGGTTTAAATGACATTGTTTATTCTCCAAATTCTCCGTTTTCCGCCCAAAATTGCGGATTTTCAACTTTTACAAATTCGGCATTATCGTTTAGACAATTAGGACAGATCATCTTGTTCCTCTACTGTAAATTCATCAGCGGCTTCTTGTTTACAAACGACTTCGTAGATTGGCACGATTTTTGCGGGAACTTCCTTCTCGCCAATCTTGTTCAATACACAGGTAGAACCAGGGTTATTAGATTGAAAACGTACCGTAATACACATTTTTTGATATGGTTTTTGAAGACGATAATCCAAATCAAAGATGGCACCATTCGAATCCACGTTTTGCCAATCATTTGATTTTTTCCATTCTGGAAATTCGGTTGCAACGAACAGTTCAAATTCACGAATAGTCTTATTTACATAAGGCATATTATAGTGAAAACCATACCTAAAACTCCTATGCCAACTTCCCTCTGGAAATACCTCGACAAATCGCTCAAACGGAACATGCTTAAGCATCTTAATCTCATTTTCGTATTCTTCAATTTCTTCTTCTATACTTTTGATAATTTCTTCTCTGTTCATGTCAAATCTCCTATTAGGAATAGAATGTCTTATTTACAAGGACGGGAAACAACAATCGAGCCAATTTTGCATCATACACACGATCACCATGAGCGCGCACAAAATCATCATCCCAATTCGTAAATCCACGGAAAACCGAGAACAAGTCTCCATTGACTATGGCAATATACTTCCATCCAAACTGATCTCCATCCTGAACTTCATTTGGAGACATATTGTAGCCATCCATAGTATTTTTGTGGCCTTCTGCAAAACATCCTTGTGGTATTTGCATATTACGAGACATTTTATTTCTCCTTATTGAATTGTTTTATCCACTTAGCGTCAAACGGATCAATATTTGCCCACTCTATCCAAGTGGTTTGAATCAATTGTTTTGTGATCTTCCAGGGATAGGCGTTTACATCGAAGAACTCACAAGCTTGAAGCGCCGCGGCCCATCGTTGCACATCTTTGAAGTCTGCCCGGGTTTCATCGTCAGGATCAATCCAGGCTATTCCAATCACCCTAGCGCCACCTGATCGACATACTAACATACCATCCAAGTCCAATGGTGCTGTCCAAATATCTATCCATGAATAGTTATTCAACAGAACCAGGATACTATTCGAGTAAGACGCATATTCGTCCAATGTCTTGGGATTAGGCGATGAGTAAATCCCACACCGACAATCTGTGGGAATTCCATCATGGACAACAGAACAGCTAGGAAGATTTATCCCAGGAACCCAGTGATATTCTTTGTGACTTGGAGACACCCAGGCTTTTAAGTCTGTGTTGTAGCAAATTGTTTTAAGAGAGATGGCATTCATATTTTACGTCAACAAAATGAAGATGTTTTCTCCAAGAACTTCAAGTTCTTCTGGAGTTGCACAATCTACGCATTTCCCATACGCAGATGTAAAGAGTTTGTCAAATGGCGAAAAAACTTTTTGGGAGCATAATGGACAAACAACATCTTGAGATGCACAAATTTCATCAAAGTGTTTAGCGGTATGAACGATATTATTCATCATTTCTCCTAAGATATTTTCTGAATATCTGCTAACAATTCTTGATTTCCAAGAGTGTATAAAACATTGTAATTCCATTGAGTATCGCGAAACACTCTTCCGTCAGTGTCATTAAAACAGCTAAGAATATCATCAACAATTTCCTTATCCGTTTCAGTTTCAACGACAAAACGCCTAAGCGTATTACTTACTCTATAGAAACCATCCGACCAATCATTGCGCGTTTCTTCCATTGCCCAGGCTAACATAATATACTTGTCTTTATCGGCAAGACTTTCTACAATATCTGACCTTTCGGTTATTTCTTCTGGAAGATCCCATTTTGCGGCAAGCCTAATGGCAAGCTTGTCTTTTTTCTTGTTTTCTTCGTTCCTTTCTTCTTGTATTTTTATGTCTTTTTCTCGAAACTCAAGAGTTTTTTTGCGCTTTTGGTAATACCTCTCATAGTCAGTATAATAACCTACAATTGTATCTGGATCGTAAATACGATAATAGGAAGTGCTCGGAAGTTGTTTTTTTAGTTCTTCTACCCATTTTTCGGGTTTGTAGTGGCCTTGGCGCTTAGATGTACCAGAAACATAAGTTTTTGCCCTAAATCCAAAAGATTCAGCGTGTAGCATAATAGATTCAATCGAAGTTGTCATTGCTTGACGAATATTTTTGTTCGCTTCTGCATTTATCAAATCTTGATCTTTGTGTGACATTGTTTCTTTATAATCTTTTTCTAGATCACGCAGACTAGCGAACTTTTCAAAACTAGATTCCCAAACAGTATCTTTTAGGAAAACAGGATTAAATTGCTTCATTTCATTTCTCCTAGTATGAGTTTTGAGCAGTTTTATTCGTGGTCTTTGTTTCTTTTCCCACTTCGACCATCTCTCGAACAGGCATTTCTATAGGAATGCCCTTACCCGTTTTGACTTCATAAGTCTTTACAACGGGATCGCTCTTAGGCAATTTGACAACTTTTACGCGCTTTAACCGTCTCATCTTATCTCCTTTTTCTGTTATAATCTCGAATATGACCGACAAAGACATTATACTATCAACTAAGGAAGCTGTGATGGCGAATATTCTGGCCGCCATGATCGATGGTATGTCTCGTGAAGATGCTTGTAAGAAGTATGGTATCTCTACCAGGACATTCACCAGGCGCCTTCAAAAGAACGCTACTTTAGCCAAAGATGTAGTTCTCGAAGAACGATCTTCAATCCACGACAAGTACTCTGTCATTATGAGCACCAGAGAAAAGTACATGCAGGCTATTCTTGACAAAGCCAAAGATATGCTCGAAGATCCTGATACTAAAATGGACGATCTCATGGTGATGGAAAAGCGACTGATCATGTATCAAAACTCCATTGAAACTCAACTTGCAGGGAATATTCAGGAAGATCAAGGCGAAATTCATCATACTCCTAATGGCGCAGAAGAGTTCTTGAAACGTCTTACTGGGCCCAACTTGAAGTCTGCCAAACTTACCCTGGAAATCAATGAAGAAAAACAAGAAGATCAACCGCAAATCATAGAGGGAAGTGCGGTTGATTCCTCCTAGTAGGGGATTTAGACTGGCTGCGCTTCTCTTAGATCAACTTTAACGTTTTGCGTTGGGCGACGGTTCCACAAATATACCTGCCAATTTTCGGCATCTGATGCGTTTGATTTTGCGGTCGTAATTCCACAAGCACAGACTATCCACCAGTAGCCGCCGCGCCCTTTTAGTTCTGGTTTACCGCCACAAAAGGGGCACTCTTTCAGATTTGATTTTTTATCTAACATGTTTTCTCCTTGGGCAGAAGTCGTCCAACGGCTGGCGTTAGTGGCAAGTGGCGGAGGGTGTAGATTCTCCGTCAGATTTGCCCGCGCCCGCCATTTGTCCACTGCACGCGTTGTTCGGCGGAAACCATGCCAGCCGATGACAATGCTCACAGAGAACCTTTGCGGGCGGAAACTTCTGGTAACGATAAACTTCATGCCCGCAATCTAATTTCAAAAACATTCGATACGGAAAATAACCACGCTCAACACTGACGACATTTCTGTAATTTCTATAATCGCTCATTTGCACCTTTCCGCCGAACTATGTATTAAGTGAACAAGTCTGTGTATCATCCTGTCTGACAACCTATTTATTTAGAACGAATTATCAAAATGGTATATTCTGATCGTCATCAGCAGGCATTTCCTGGCCTTGACCAGTGCCTTCAGGTTGTTGATCAACAGCAACTTCGCTCTTGCTACCCAAAAACTGAACTTTTTCAGCAACAACAGATGAGAAGTATTTCTTTACACCCTGGTCGTCCCAAGAACGATTATCAATGCGTCCTTCGATATAAACCTGCGATCCCTTATGAAGATATTCATTACAGATTTCCGCAAGACGACCCCATGTTTCAATGTTATGCCAAGTAACTGCTTCTTTCTTTTCACCATTGGCATCAGTCCACTTTGCGTTAGTGGCAAGAGAAAACTTACAAGTTGCTTTTCCGGATGGGGTGAACTTCATTTCGGGATCTTTACCAAGATTACCAATCAGGATAACTTTGTTGATACTAGCCATTGTATTACTCCTGTGCATTTAGCACGAATGTAGAATTTGATGGATATGATACGGCAAGACGTACTGCTTATTAGCCCAAGATTGTAGCAGATTTTATTTTACTTCATTGATCCTCCAGATCGTCTTCATCTTCGATATAATCACTATCTTCATCTGGTTCATATACCCAAGTACTCTCTTCTTCGTCCCAGTTTTTGTGTTGATTTGGGCATCCTGTTTCATGACAAAATATTCCATTGATGTATACCCAAGTACACTGATCACATTTTTTAACCATGTTTTCTCCTATTATGAGTTTTGCTGGATAACATACTCTGCAAAGTTAGGCAGGTTGCTATCAACTCGCCACGTATGCGCCCAATCCAAGCCCTCGCCAATAAAGGCACTAGATACAATCCAATCACCTGAACGCCTGTAAGGATCTTGAACCCAAATGTCTGGAGTGTTCTGGAACACCCCAAAGGCGTAGATCAGTCCAGCCAGAATTGCTGTAGTCTGTGGGCCTGGTACCATAGCAATATAGCATTTGTTGGTTGGCGAAAACATTGGTTCATCTTTCAGCTTGGCCAGACGCATCCGCATATATTCGAGATTGTTGACCAACGGATACCGCTCCGGTTCAGCACCCATGTTCACAACCACTCGAAAATCTGCCATGGGAAATACATCGTTCTGGATTTCTCCAATTGTAATGCAGGTAATGATCATTTGCTTTCCTCTACTTTAACAAAATATTTGAAAAACTCTTCTGATAGGGTTGTCATCTGTTTTCTCCTATTGGGCTACAAATTGCCAAGTAACATAAAAATTGCCCTAATTGCAAAATATATCATAGTAATGGCAATTCCTGCGCTAAGTAAACAAACCAACAAACCGAACAGTGGCGAATAAACAAACTTTTTCATGTTTTATCTCCTTAGTGAACTAAATTATATCCAGCGTTAACCATATATCTTAGTACTTGATCTAGATTTTTCATCTTATTCTTGACAAAAGAAGTGACTTCTTGTCCGTATTTGTCAAGAATAACCACAGCCCAACCACTATCCAGTTGGCAAACTAAACCGGTCCGATTAGTAGATGGATTATAAAATCGTATGGCAGACGGATTGCTTTTGCAAGTCTGTGCCGCAAGAGCATCAGAACCATGTTTGGTAAAAGCATGAGCAGAAACTCCTGTGTCTACCGCAACTTTCATTGCAACGGGCGCAATAGCAAGTAACACTAAAAGCAAAAGTAAAACAATGGGAATTGGGCGAAAGAAGGTGCGAGTCATAACTTCTCCGTTTTGTACCAAGCCCACGCTTCGGGAAGTGGAAGTTCATTCTTTAAATTCGCAATCCCCATAAGCCAAAAAGGCGCTTCGTCATCATAGGTGTTTGCAAGAGCAATTGCCAAGAAGATATCAAAAGTGACAAACTTTAATCCAAACCGAGACTTAAATAACAGATACCATTTTGTCAGCCTTTTCATGTTGTTTCTCCTTTATATAGGTAGCGCTTGAAAAAGAAAACCCAAAACCAGGTTATCAACCACATCTTGTGAAACAGACTTATATTCCACTAGATTATCGGTTGGTGTAAGTTCAGAATTGGCAACAGTTCTAAGTTCTCCTAGATGCCCTTTACGCCAATAGCGACAGAAATGAGCATCGCCGCGTTCAGAGACGACAAACCCCAATTCAACATCCGGGTGATTAATATCGCCCTCTGCGTGAAGAGGAATATAAGCAATCTGTGTACCAGGTTTCATATCAAATCTCCTTTATTGATAAACAATCTGCTCAATATAGAGAGGGATAAACCCAAAAAGAAACCAGCCTCTCCACACTTTGTAGTTACCTTTGTACTTGTAACCAGTAATCCAAATCTTCTTTATAATCATTTTGTGTCTCCTTGTTTATTCTGTATACATGAATTAAATTCGTCCCTTAGTTTAAGCCAGCCGGTTATTACCGCAAAGACTTCCCATTTACAGAAGGGCGCACCATCTGAAGCAAAGACTGAATGATATTCTCCATTTGTATTAGTAAAACCATCCTTATAGATAACTATGACAGGATCGTTCTTGCTCTTGACAACAGCTTTACCAGAAACATAGGAAAGTCCATAGGAAAATGCTAACTTCTCCGTATCAGCAGATTCCTGAATATTCGGAACATCAATATTCATTCCACACCAACGGAAGCCGGCAACAAACGATCTTTGTAAACAATTACCCATTAGAGAAACTCCTTTATTCTGTATACATGATTATTGCTCACCTGGCACATTACACATCACTCTTGCCGTTTTTTGCAAGATTTTGCAGTTTTTTGAAGTTTTTTGACGGAATTTGCAAGTTTGTACTTGAATTCATAGAGATTACACTCCCTTACTGGTATTCCGTCTATCATAATCGGACTCTGAAATCTTACAATTGCACCAAACCAGCCATTTTTCCAGTCTTTAATAAACCCTTCTACAGTTACTATTTGGCCGATCATCTGCTCTCTTTCTTCGTAATATGCGTCTTGCTTGCTAATCTTTGTGATGATGATCTTTTCGTTCATGTTATTTTCTCCTTTAGGGACCAAAGACAGCCCAAATCGCGATAACCGCTATCAAAATCAAAACAACTTCACCACAAACCTGAGTGTCCATAGCATTTTCTCCTGTTAGGTGTTCCCCTTGACTTCCGTTACGCATTTGGTCAAATGCCACCAGCTGCTACCATATCTCTCTGTGTCTTTTGTGGAAACACGAAAACAATCGTCAGACTCAATTTTGATAATTGTGCCGATTTCACCTTTTTTGTGCGCCCCATAACAACAGTTGTTTTCCAGAAGCTTCACTTTCATACCAAGAACAGGCTTTTCTATCATGTTTTCTCCTAGTAGGGATTAATCAGGCTGGCAATCAGCGCCACAACGCCCGTTCCTGCCACACAGACGAGCGCTAAGGCTGTTAACAGGACAATGCCACAGAGGATGTTCAGAGTAGACCAGTTTGCGGGCATTTTCGTGCCTTTACTCCTTTTGCTCAAATGAGCTGATTTCATCAAGATACTGATCAATGGTTGGGTAATTCTTGGTATCAACATACTCATTGATATTCGGGATACCGCTAGTCTTTACTTCTTTTATGACAGAATTGTCTAATTTGACGAAAGTCAAACGCATATTGTTAAAGCGTAAAAGCCTAGCAAACTCAACAAGTTGCATTTCACACTCGTGGCAAACGTTCAAACCCTCACTGCCAAACACGTAGAGAGGAATAAAACGAGTGGTTTTTTCTTCGTTATTTGCACACAGAGTACACAACATGGCTACCTTACTCCTTTTGCTTCCAGGGCGGCAATCATTTCAACCAGCCGAAAATATGAGCCAGTATTGCTGCCCTTTGCAATATTTTTGAACCGCCTAAGAGCGCGCTGCTGTTGAGCCAACTTCTTTGACTTGGGATTATTCTTGTTTTTCATGCTTCCTCCTCCAATTCTGCTTCAAGATCCTCAATCAAATCGTCAATCTCCTGTATCTCAGTTACTATACGCTGAGCTGCTTCTGCGTTGTTGGTGTCCAGAGCACACCGTAATTCCGACTTCTTGGTATTTCGCTTGTTTACAAGTCTTTGGTACAAAGCAATATTCATTTCTTGTTTTCTCCTAGTTGTGGGTTATAACTCGGATG
>Ga0210051_1007549_pt1 | contig 10112 bp, 7 predicted proteins | sample CryGey092014_all_FD_185464 | JGI IMG/M metagenome (GOLD analysis project Ga0210051, IMG submission 185464) | Groundwater microbial communities from aquifer - Crystal Geyser CG23_combo_of_CG06-09_8/20/14_all (SPAdes) (version 2) | ecosystem: Environmental > Aquatic > Deep subsurface > Groundwater ...
AAATGGTCGTTCATACAACGATAAGCCTGACGAAAAACAAGCTTAAATCTTGTTCTTTCAATTTTTTCTATTCTTATCTTACCAGCTTTTTTAACAGCAATTTCCTTACATGTTGGGCAATAATAAGTCATGAAATAAGTATAAAACAGTTGGACACCGAGGTCTAAATGATTGATTAGAGCTTAATGAAGAGCTAAAGAAGATTTACAGGTCAGGATTTGGTTACCAGTGCCTATTTTTTACTTGCAACTTGTTTATTACTTCGATATATTTAGTATTATAGCCTATTTTTAGGATGGCTTTTTTATATGGCTGAAATTACAAGCAATAGACCAGCTTCTCCGATCCGGGTATCCGAAGCGTCATTGACGCCGAGAGAAAAAATTATTACAGAGGTAGTAAAGGGAAGACTGGAACAAAGCATAAAACTTCTCAATAAAGAAGCCAAGTTTGGAGAAAATATTCCAGGCCTTGAAGTAATGATGGATGATTGGAGCGTCGGAGTTGATGTTAAAAAAAATAAAATCAGCGATTCTGCATCGGGCAAGGCGGGTCTTTTGGGAGTAGGGGATTCTTATCAACATTTTGAAGAAGCCCGTTTAAAAAAATCAGCTCAAGATGTGTTGAAAAGACAAAATGTTGACAATGACACTATCAGACAGATGACTGCCTGTGAAAATCCGGAACAAAAAAAACAAGAATTTACCGATGACCTGTCAAAAAACTATCCGGCGACCTGGAAAAATTATACACCGGAGCAAAAAAAGGCACAGGCTGATAAATGGCTGCAAAGCTGGAATACTGAAGTCTATCGTTATCCCCGCGCAATGGGGCAGGAAGCATATCTTCAACAATTGGCACGTCAAGGCATTCTTTATCTCCGGATCGCCCAGGAAGCCTACTCTGATTTTGACAATTTTGCCGAATTTTATGCACAAAAAAATCATTTACAAAAGCCGCCGGATATAGAGGATTTTATGAAGGAAGCTCAAGACCCCTTTATTTTTTTCGGGAGAATTATCGAACCGATGACCCAGTTTCTTCAGGACAAATATTTGGAAGAGAGGCGGGAAGCTCTGCACAAAAGCGAAGAATTTGATAGAGCAAGGCAAAAATGGCTTAACTTTCAAGATATGACGGGAAGCAATTTTTTTGAAAGGATGGGTAATGATTTGCCAACCCTTAGGCAGAGCGCTTATAAAGAGGGCTTACCCGATGATAGAAACACCTACGATGACAGGAAACAGGGTGAAATAAATGATTTTTTAAGGGCTTTTAGAATACCTGTAGTCCCAACCCCTGAACCACAACCCGAACCAGCTCCAGTACCTAAACCAGAACCGAAACCCGAGCCACAACCCGAACCAGCTCCAGTACCTAAACCAGAACCGAAACCCGAGCCGCAACCTCCTCCTCCAGAAGTCTTTATTCCTGAACCGCTAAAAACGGAATATGGGGTGGGAATAGTTTCCGATCCGACGAGAATTGAACAGGGCATCGGAGGTATGGCTCAACATGATAGATCAAATAATAATAAAAAAGGAAATGTTTGGAAAAACTTACTTAATTTGGTTCCTTTGCCTGGTCTTTTTAAACCAGCAGATTTTACCCGAAATTTTGTCCAAAATACGCTTTTAAAGGGATCATTTGATGTCCGGTCGATGGGTTTTTCCCGGACTTTGACAGAGATAGCCACGACAGAGCATGCTGGACTTGATGAAAGTATCCCGATCAATTTACCACAAGAAATTATAGATAAGGTACGTGAAGAAGGAAAAAAAATAAAAGCCAGTAAGAATTGGTTTGCGCAAAGATGGATGGATTTTAAAGATATTCCAACAGGTTTATTTGGTATTTATGAAAATTCTGAAATGAAATTGGGCGAAGAATGGTTTAAAGCAAACGGTAAGGAAATGGTCGAGTCTGCGAAAAAAACTAGCTTAGCTGAACAGACAGAACTTGGGGAAAGATTTGCCCTGAAAGGGGATAACAAAGATGTAATCTCGACTCAGGTTGGGGAAACCCGGTATAAGCTTGATGAAGTAATCACGGATCAACCAACTCGTGATGCACTTCAATCAAAGATAAAAGAATTAATTGCTACTTTTGCAAAAGGAACAATTGGAGAGGAAGAATTGTTAAAACAATTTAATGTTTATTATAATAAAGAAGTCTTGCCTAAAGTTGATGTTACCAAACAAAAAGAAATCACCGGTACAAAAAATATTACCGACTCGGTCGAACTTTCTTCCAATCTTCTTCGGATAGCTCGTGAAATGAAAATTGAAGATCAAGTAGCTACTGATGGAACTAAAAAAACCCGTTATCAACGTTATCAGGATGAAAAAGACGGTGACGAGACGATGTGGAATAAATTGCACTTTGATATTTATCTTGGAAAAGGAAAATACGAAGTCGCCAGAGGCGAAGTCAGGCTGACGAATTCGGAAAAAAGTCTGATCCATAGAATGGTTGAAAGGAAATATAAGAGAAAAAATGACCTATACCAAAGTGCTTTGTTGGAACTAGGAAAGGACATTGTTATTTATGGTGGGGCATATGTATTTGGTAGTCAAGGATTGGGAAGGTTAATCGCAAAACACTATGTTCCTGGCCTTGGAGTTGCGACTATGATCGGAACAATGGCTGGTAGAGAAGGAGGTCTTATATCGAAAAAAGGGAAGCTATACGGATGGAGAGGGAAAGCAGTCTCTGATTTTGAACAGGTATCGAGAGAGACGGCTAGTGGAAGAAAATCAAAAGCAGATGCCAAACTAAGGCCAACATTTGAAGCGGCCATGGTTGACCAAGTAAAGGCAACCGATCTAATCGGATCGATTGATGCGCAATTACAAAAAGAAACATTAGGTCCCGATGAACAAAAACAGCTTCTTCAAGCTTTAGCCCAGGCTAAAGCCAGATTGAGATTAACCGATTTTTCAACTAAAAAAGGTAAGGCTTTATTTAATACAATTGGGGAAATTGATGTTGCACAAAATTTTATCGGCTTTTCAGTAGATAATAATAATGCCGAAATGACCGCATTGACAGCCAGGATTATTCAGGGTGGAAATAAACTGGCGGAAATAAATCCTGAGCTTTATGGAAAATTAAAAGACTATCAAAATTTGTATGAAGCTCAGCTTCGGGTAGGAAGCATAGAAGATAAAGTGATTTTAGCTCTCTCAAGGGATGCCGGCATCACCCAAGATGAAGCCCGAGCAAAAGTGGCCGAGCTATTTACAGAGTTAAATTTAGGAATTGATAATAAAGATAGAAAATCGTTAGAAGCGTCCGCGAAAACGTTGGCGTGGTTAGTTGATAAAAAAGCTTTGACTACTGGACTTTTTGCTGTGGTAGTTTCACCAATCGTTGGAACTGAGATGAAAGCTGTTGAAGAAGCATTCTCTGGGGTAGGGGCTCTTATTTCTGGTCATATTGGCGAATGGTTAACTAATTGGGATCTAGTTGGTCAAGGCAATGTGCCATTGACTTATGACGCTAATCACAATTTACAAAGCGGGCTATCACCTTTACAAAAAGATGTTTTGGCCGTTGAAAATTGGTCAAAAGATATTAAAGGTTTTTTTGAATCAACCCCAAAAGAACATATTGAAACTATTGATCCCGGTGTTCAATTAGCATTACCTAGAGGAGTAGAGCATGGTGTGGTCGGAGGTCGTCCAAATCAAGATGTTTTGGTAGATACCCGGACAGGAGAAGTCTTGGTTCACTTGGAACATTCGACTTTAATTCATAATGACCAAGGAGAGTTGATGGTACGGAATGATGATACTCAAGTAGAAACACCAGCTGCAACTGTTTTTGCTGCTTTTGAAAAAAATGGAATTCATTTGGTCCCGGATCATAGTCATGATGTAGTTAGTCCTGGAGGTAGCGAAACAGTCTTTCATGCTGGAACTCTACATCCAGATGATAGTGTGGTTGTTGACGGAAAACCTGTGACGACAACAATCCCTGATAATACTCACTGGGTAAAAGATGGAGATAAATGGGATTTGAAATCTCTTGATGATAATAATATCTTGATTGATAATGCCACAATTAAGTCCAATGGAGAGATAAACCTTCATGGTGCAAACGTTGATAATACAATCGTTCATGTTGATCAAGGGCCTTCTATTCCAGATCCAAATTCCGGCGGAGGAGGCTCAGAAAAAATATTTGATCATGCTCTCACCAATAGAATTGTTTGGGGCCATAACGGTCATTCTCCCCCGATTGAGACTACGGACAGAAGCAATATTATTGCAACCAGTGATCCGGAACGTCCGGGACTTGCTATCCGTTTTCCTGACGATACATTCCGTAATCCAGATTTAAAAACGAGTGATCCCTTAGCCATCTCTAGTTTTCAAAAAGCGTTTGATAATCATGAGTTAAGCGCCTTGCTTGAAATTAAAGGACTCCATGGTGTCAATGATGGTCATATTATTTTGAAAGATTGTTTTGTAAAAGAAGGGGATCACTTTGTTTTAAATTTAGATCCAACCAGTGATAAACCAATTGAACTCGGAGACGGGACAATGACGACGATGGGGGAGATTGCTCGGGCGATCTTAAATGAAGATGAACTTAAAAAACATCCATTTGGTCCACTTGATTCAGAATTTACTGGGCAGTTTAATGTCTTAAAGCTTGGTAATAACGGACAACTTGGTCATATTTTGATGGGGGTAACGCCTGATGATAAAAATTTATACGGATTTCAGCCAATTGATGGTGAGCAAAAGATATTCTTGGCTCTTCATGAATATACCGGATCGGATCCTATTGACGCTGACGCGTCGATAAATACTGGTCCGTCATTGCCTGCAGAAACTTTATTTAATTCAACCATCAGTGTTGGCGATATTTTAAGCAATAAACCTGATACCACGTCTTTAGGTTATAAAATAGAATATGATCAAAGCACAAATCCTTTACTTAATATACTTTCTGGTTTACGATTTGTCACAATCAGAGAAAATGTGGAAAAAAGTGTTAGGGGAAAAGAGGGGGCTACGATTCCACCAATTCCTCAACCAAAACTAACTCCTCCTCCAAAACCAACTCAAGATGATCCTGAAGACGCAAGAAAAAAACTAGAAAAAATAGCTGAAGAAAGTAAAAGAGTAGTAAAATTAGCTAACTTGCCAGTCATTGAGGAAGAAAAAATAGAAAATGGCAAACCCTTAGAAGGGAGAGTAAGAGGAAGTGGGCCAGTGAAATTTGAAAAAGATAATCCTCGTGGGGAAGAAGAGTATGAAATTCATGGCAAAGATAAAAATGATGTTTATTTAAGAGCTTTAATAAATGATCCTTCACTACAAATTAAAATGATTGATGAGACCAATTATGCTTTGATTCCTATTCTTTCTGATAAAGGAGTCGATGTTAATTTAAATAGAGTTTTTCTGGTGGGCGATAAATTATGTAAATTAATTGTTGGAACCGATTCGATATATTTTGATGAAATTGAAAAAGCTGATTCAGATAGAATCAAAAACTTAGAATGGTTCAAAAAAATTTGACTTTAGTTATTAATTTTATTATTCTGAAAATATGGCAGATCAAAATCAAGATAAAAATCTTCTGAAAAACCAATCGCAGAGTATTCGTGATCAAGTGGCTTTGCTGTCTTTTGTAGAAAACTTAATCAAGGAAAAAAATGATCCGATTAAGCCCGATGCTTTACCTCAAGTAAAAGTGGCGATGCTTAATGAGTTAAATGAGATGATAAATACCCGTATGGTGAGATTACTCGATGCTCCAGATCAAAGAGAACTTGATATTTTATTAAAAAATAAAGTATCAGACGAAGAGCTTGATAAGTTTTTTGAAAATAAAATTCCTAATTTAACTGTTGAATTGGCATCGGTACTAATTGATTTTAGAGTCGCTTATTTATTACCTTTGCCATCAGATAAGAAAGAAGATTTGACTCCACCTCCTCCCGCTCCGGTTATTTCGTAGGAACGGGAACAGTTGAATTTAGGAGAGTATTTAGGTGGCCTTTTATTGTAGGAGAAATTTCCAGACTGTTAAAATTAGTCAAAATTTCCTGCTTCTGTCCTAAAGTTAGATTTCCATAAATAAAGCTTTGAGTCAAAGGATAATATTTTGCCGTATTTGCCGATGTGGGTTTATTTGCTTCATATTGCATGAGAGAATAAATGATTGAAGTAAAATGAGGTCTTCTTGTAATTAATTTTCCGTCTTGAACTTTTTTACGATCATCAATCGCACTAACTATTTCCCTAAAACCATCTCTGGTAAAATATGCGCGGACAAATATTTCGAAGGCTTTATCATTTTTTATTCCTCGGTCTTGAGAAATCAAATTTTCTAGAGCATATAAAATCTCTCTTTCACCCGGATAAGCCGGTATATCAAGTTTCATTCCAGTCGGACGACCATAAATTTTTGTCAATTCATCACCCATTGATTTAACCCACTGATTAGTCAATTCAACAGTGACCGCTTCCATCAATCCACGACCACGTTCTTGATAACTAAATTCAACCCCCTTAGGTGTTTCTCTAAGATTTTTTGGTTTGGCAACTTTTAATCCAAGTTTACCGGTAAAAGATTCCAATTCTTGTTCTTTGCCCTGATTATCTTTTGCTGTTAATTCCCAAAAAGCCAGATCTCCCAACAAATGAGTGTATTCATGAGGATGGATTTCTGTCAAAAGTCTACGAAAATATTGCTTTCTTTCTGGAAGTGACAGATTGTCCCATGACTTACCCAAAATTCGTTGAGCCGAATCTGCAATATTATCAATATTTAGAAAAATGACTGGATATTTAATATCGACAAAAGCCAATCCTTTTCCAGTATTATCATGGGCTTTGGCGATTGGTCCGGAAACTGGAAGAATTTGAATTTCTTCGGTAGCCGGTAAGTTTATATGATAGTTTTTCTTAATAAATTCCCGGTAGTGAGTCAAAACTTCTTTATCAACGAAATCTAACGAGAGTTGTTTTAACTCTTGTTGTGTCAAACCAAATTTATCAAGTTGCGCTTGGGTTTCTGCAAGTTGTTTTTCAACAATACCGGAAAGTTCCCTGATATCATATTGATCAAACGCTTCAGGACTATAGGATTTAAGATCGTGAGCAAGTTTTGCGCCTGAATTCTAACTGGAAGTGCACCACTTAGGTTTATAGGTATTTTTGTATTTTAACATTTTAAATAAATATTCCTTCGGTGTTTTGTAGCCCAAACATTTTCTTGGGGTATTATTTATTTTATCTTCAATAATTTTAATATCTTTATCAGTAATTGAAAGTAGACTTGTTCCTTTTGGAATATATCGTCTTATGCGACCAATTGTATTTTCAACAGTTCCTTTCTCCCAGGAATGGTAAGCGTTACAATTGTATACTTTTACTCCTAAAATTTTGCTCCAAATTAAAGCTTGATGATTTTCAGGACCGTTATCAATCGTTAGAGATTTTTTAAGTCTTTTAGGAAGAGATGTTAGTGATGATTTTAGTCCTTCAGTTTTTTGACTACTTGTTTTGTTTTTAACAAATACTATTTTAGTATATCTCGTTAATCTCTCAACCTCGGCTGAGAGCGCCTTAGGCTCGTGTCTTTTACCCTCCATCAGATCTCCTTCCCAATGACCGAGTGTTGTCCTGTTATTGATTAGATAATGACGTTTATCTATTGAAATGACGTTTTTTATTCGACCTAATTTCTTGGTTGATTTGCCTATTAACTTTCTTCTTCTTTTATGTTTTCTTACTAAGTGTTTGATAAAATCCCTTCTTCTTTTTTTATTTTTATAAATATACGAATATATTGTATCTTTACTTATTGAATCTACTCCTTTTGACTCAAGTTTAAGTCGACCGGAAATTGTCTCTGGACTCCATTTTTCTCGAAGTTTATCCCGAACAAAAAGATATATCTCTGGATTTTTTAATGGTGCTTTATGTCTTTGTTTTTTAGTGATATTCTCATATCTTGTTTGAGCCTTACAGGGAAGATAAGCTCTTCCGTACTTACAATTTCTTTTTAACTCTCGTGCGAGCGTGGTATGTGATCTGCCTAAATCCTTTCCAATACTTCTTAAGGACTTACCTTGTTTCAAGGCTCCAAATAGTAATTCTCGCTCCCTTAGAGACAGTTGGTCATATGGTGTCATAGTGCTTTCCTCCTTTAGATTGATAACTCAACCTATTATACTATAGGTGGTGCACTTCGTTTTAGAACTCATCGCGTAGGTAAGTTCTTTTGGAAATATTCTTATGTCACTCTCGAGTCTTTTGTATTTCCAATAATATTCACCTGATTGAGGTTTAAGTGACGGACTTGATCTTCTAGTATTAGTTAAGGTTTGATTTTGATCAAGCCATGTAAGTAATCTCTCTTCGTCAGGGTTTAAATAATTTATTCGAAGTTGAGGGTTTTGTGGTGTCGTAATTTCTTCGTTCGCTTGACTAATAAACTCCTGTTTTGTGCCTTCATCAATTAATTTTAATTTAGCCCGAATTGATGCTTCAACTAATTCTGAACTATTACTGCCAAAGATATTGGCCATTTTTTTTATCTCCGGTAATCCTTGATTTAATAATTCGTCCAAATTAGCTTCAGGATTAGATTCTTTAAGCTGACTAAATTGATGAACGACACTACCAACATATCTATCAATGGCCGAAGTTTTATTGTCCCCGGTGAAATATGTATTATATAATCCATTGCCTCTTTTTCAGTAAAATTTTCTTGGTTGACGAATTTGACAACGTCCGTTACCCATGATTTCATCTGAGCCTCGTAAGTATTTAGACTTGGATCGCTATCTGCTTTATTTTTCCAATAATCTGTTCTTTCATTAGTCGAGGCAATATTTAATTTATCAAAAGTCTCCTGATTGATATCTTTTAAGCCTTCGTTTGAAACTTTTTGTAGTTTTAAATTATTAGGATTTAAGGCCTCTGAACCAAGTAATAACCTTGCTTAGAGAGCTACAGTTTGTTTAGCAGTTGTAAATACTTCAGGCGATTTTTGTACTTCATTATTTCCGTCCATTAGAATTAAGTATACTAAATGGTGGAATGGTGCATGGCGATATTGATGAGTACACAAGTATTTTAGAAGTAATTCCTTTTAAATATATTTCATCGATCGGTTATTTTATTAACAAGGATCCAAAAGTACTTGAAGCAGACATTGCGGAAAAAAAAGACCAAAAGCGAGCACAGAATAAACAAGTTCTATGGCGAATGATGGTTCGTCATGCAGAAGATACTCCCTCAATTCAACAGTTGCCTGACAAAAAATCTTCCACTCAAAAAATAAAAGATGCAATAAAAAAATCGGCCATAATTGATGAACATTTAAACATTGATATGATTTATACTTTTTTATCAAAAGATGTAGTCGATATATATTCGCAATTAGAAGCAAATCTACTAAAATCATTATATTCAGAATATATTAGTGAGTTGAGTGAGTATGAAAATATTGGAATACCAGCAACAGAGAATGAGTGGTCGGTAAAAAGCTTTGTAAAAACATATGTTTTAAAGCTTCTTGACTTTAGAGTAATCGAAAAAGCAGTTTATGAATTATTAATTGAAAATAACCTTGCTGATAAGTCTGCTGAAGTAATGAAAAAATATCGGCAACTTTTAGAAGATAAAAATGGTTTTGGATATAAAATTAATGATAATGCAGATAAAGTTTGGACAGAACTTGAACAAAAAAACAAGTTACTATCTTAATACGATCGTGCCGAGATAGTAAATATTAAACATTGTTTATTGGGATACCATACACAAATGAATTTGCTCAAGCATATATCCCTCAAAAGTATTAAAAAGAAGAACTTAATAGTTTTAAAAAGGCTTTGAAGGAGGAATGGTTTTTATCAACAGGGACGATAAATTTTTCAAAAACTGGAGCAAAAAAGTGACTTGATTTTTTATCATTTGGTCAGATTAGTTTCTCAAGAATTAGTCAAATTTTCTTCACCACGGAATATGGAAATCGCCTTTGATTGGCTCGGAAAACTAATTAAAAATGCCTACCTTGCCAATAAAGAATTTTCTAACAAGAATAATTATTTCTAATTACTATCTTGACACGATCGTACAAAG
>Ga0210051_1007550_pt1 | contig 10112 bp, 8 predicted proteins | sample CryGey092014_all_FD_185464 | JGI IMG/M metagenome (GOLD analysis project Ga0210051, IMG submission 185464) | Groundwater microbial communities from aquifer - Crystal Geyser CG23_combo_of_CG06-09_8/20/14_all (SPAdes) (version 2) | ecosystem: Environmental > Aquatic > Deep subsurface > Groundwater ...
TCGACTAGCTCAGGGCTAGCCTACTCCGCCTACTCTCTTTAAGTCACCTCTTTAAACCTAATTCACTGGTTCAAAGCCTTTATTAAATTGTGTTTTGATAATACCCCTGAAGCCCTCTTTTGTCAAGTCTCCTTTTGTGCGCTGCACACCCCTGCACACCCGTGGGGTGTGTTAGATAGACACCCTCGGTTTTACTCCAGTATTAAGTGCTTTATGTTTTCCAAATTTCTTTGATATTCTGCCCGATCTAAAGTGAATTTTTCCAGATCTGTTGGAGATTTAAAGAAAGAGCCTAGAAAGCTCTGGCTTATGAAAGGATGGTTATTTATTCCTAGGTAGTCACCAAAAGATGACCATCGGAATGTCTTTAATCGATCTGGGTTGTCGAAAAGAAAGGAACTGTATGGATTAAGGTGAATATACCTGGCAACATGGATAAACTGTTCATCTGATGCTATTCTTACTGCCTTGAACATTTCCTGAAACAGTGACCCGGATCTTTCAGTTTTTGTGTTGAAATACTTTGCGTAACTATTCTGGATATTGCTAATAAATTTTCTGATTCCATTCTCTTTAAGCTCTTTTAAAAGGAAGTGAAAATGGTCAGGTATAAGGCAGAAAGAGTAAATCTCAATAAGTGTTTCCCTTTTTTGATAAAGCTCGTCTAAGAAAGATTTTTTTATATCTGCTTCAAGGCGATTGTAATGGGAGAAACGCATGGGTAAAGAGAGAAACCGGTAGTAGTCAATAACTTCAGTAAACCTCAGAAAGTCTCTGTTAGAAAGGAATATAGGAACTTGAGCAATACTCCTGTTAAAGATATGATAAATTTCTCCTGGAGCAATTTTTGTCTTTCTATAATTCATCGCCAGATCAATCTTACCATGAATTTTCGGAAGGTGTCAACGTAGCACACCCGTGGGGTGTACAAGATTTACAGTAGTTTATTTTTTGTGCTAATATTTAACCTATGACCGATGTTCATTGGAAAGATATTTGGAAAAAGAGACTTAAACAAATGAGTCCTCAGAATATTTTTACTCTTCCCTCCAGGAAATTTAACCCGCAAAGATTTACAGCCAAATTAACTTTTTGGGTTTTTGTCTTCTTGTTGGTTTCAACCATTTTGGGTGGAGCGGGTTTGGTGATTTTAGCCAAGGACTTACCTCGACCTGATCGGGTCGTACGTAAAGAAGGATTTGCGACTAAAATTTATGACCGCAATGGCAAATTAATTTATGACGTTTTCGAAAATCAAAAAAGAACGCCAATTCAACTTTATCAAGTTCCCAAAACTCTTAAAGAGGCGACGGTGGCGATTGAGGATAAGGATTTTTACAAACACAAGGGTTTTGACCCCAAAGGATATTTGCGCTCAATTTATTATGTTTTTATTCGCCATCGTCTTCAAGGCGGCTCAACTTTAACTCAACAGCTGGTCAAGAATGTTTTGCTCACCTCGGAGCGGACAGTCAAAAGAAAAGTCAAAGAGTTTGTTTTAGCTTTGGAAATTGAGTCGAAATATTCAAAGGATCAAATTTTACAGATGTATCTTAACGAGGCTCCTTATGGTGGGACAATCTGGGGTGTTGAAGAAGCCGCCAGAACTTATTTTGGGAAAAGTGTTTCCGATCTTAATTTGACCCAGTCAGCAATTTTAGCTGGTTTGCCGCAAAGCCCCTCTCGTTATTCTCCTTTTGGAGAAAGCTCAAAAGAGTATATTGGCCGCACAAAAGATGTTCTGCGCCGGATGAGAGAAGATGGTTATATTTCCCAAGAAGAAGAAAAAAAATCACTTGAGGAGTTGGAAAACATTCAATTTGCTACACAGACCGGAACACTAAAAGCACCCCATTTTGTGATGTACATCAAAAAACTTTTAGAGGACAAATACGGGGAAAAGGCAGTTGAGCTGGGAGGGTTGCGGGTAACAACTTCGTTGGATTTAGACTTTCAGGAAAAAGTGCAAGAAATTGTCTCTTCGGAAGTAGCCAAAGTTGAGAAAATGCACATTACCAACGGTGCGGCAATCGTAATGGATCCGAAAACTGGAGAAATTTTGGCGATGGTGGGAAGTAAAAATTATGACGACCCGAATTATGATGGCAAATTTAATGTTGTTTTGGCGAAACGGCAACCAGGAAGCGCGATTAAACCAGTTACCTATGTCACCGCTCTAAAAAAAGGATATACCGCTTCAACTCTACTTATGGACACCATTACTTCTTTTCCCGGAGGAGCCAATAAACCGGATTATATTCCGACAAACTATGATGACAAAGAACACGGACCGTTGCAAGTTCGCTTTGCTTTGGGTAATTCAATCAATATTGCGGCGGTAAAAATGTTAGCTCAGGTGGGCATAAAGGAAATGCTGACAACGGCTTATGATATGGGTTTATCGACATTGGAGCCAACAGATGAAAATCTCACCAGGTTGGGTTTATCAGTCACTTTAGGCGGCGGTGAAGTTCGTTTGATTGAGCTGGCCTCTGCTTACTGCGCCTTTGCCAATGGTGGTTTCAAAATTGATCCAGTAGGGGTTTTGAAAATTTCCGATAAAGACGGTAATACACTCGAAGAATTCCACCCTGTCTCCGGTAAAAACGTTTTGTCTCCCGGCGAAGCCTTTATTATTTCCAATATTTTGTCAGACAATTCGGCAAGACTTTTAACTTTTAGCGAAAATAACTTACTTAAATTTGCCGATCGGGAAGTAGCCGTTAAAACAGGGACGACCAATGACAAAAGAGATAATTGGACAATCGGTTGGACACCACAGGTGATGGTTGGTACTTGGGTTGGTAATAATGACAATACCTCCATGAAAAGTTTGGTTTCCGGCGTTTCCGGGGCGGCGCCAATTTGGCGGAAGATTCTCAGCGAATACTTAAAAGGCAAGCCTTTGGAAAGTTTTTCCCTTCCCGAAGATATTGTCAGCACTGATGTTGATGTTATTTCCGGTTTTCGCAGTCACGACTCTTTTCCCTCGAGAACAGAATACTTTGTTCAGGGAACAGAACCCACTGAATCGGCAGGCGAAGATCCGGTTCACCGAAAAATAAAAGTTTGCAAAGCTCAGGGGAAATTAGCTACCCCGGTCGATATTTCCCGAGGAGATTTCGATGAAAAAGAATATTTAATCTTTAAAGAGAATGATCCTTATGCGGCTTCGGGAGAATCCCATTCGACTGGCTCAGGGCAAGTGAATCGTTGGCAAAAAGGAATAGATGATTGGGTAGCTAAGCAAGGGGAGGAAAGATATCATCCGCCAACTGATTATTGCGATACGATTAATCAAGCTCAGGCCAGTATTCTTAATCCTGCAGACCATAGTCAGACAGGGCCCACTTTTACAATTAAAGTAGAACCGATTTCTGCCAATGAGATTGTCAGTGTGGAGATCTTTGTCAACGGTGAGTCAAAGAAAGTTATCACCTCCCCGCCCTACGAGCTGGAAGTAACCTTGCCGGATGGAAAATATACGATTAAAGCAACTGTCCGAGATTCAAAGGGAAATGAAGGATCAACCGAGTCAAACATTGGTGTTAATGTTCCTTGGGATTATAATCCTACACCGACATCCACGCCAACTGTTACTGCTACTCCCAGCATAACTCCGACCGCAACTCCGTTATAGTTTAATATAGTTTGCGCTATTGATTTTGGAGAAATAATTGATATAATCCATTCAACGTTTTATGATAGGTGAAAGAGTTGGACTCACAAGTTTTCCTGAACATACCTCAGTTAGCTCTCCCGAACCGAGTGTTGTTTTTCTCTGTCAAAATGGAACCGGAGTGGAGATAAGAAGAAAAATTACTTATTCGGACTTGATGGCCTCAGTAAAGAAGGTAAATGAAGAACGAAGTCAACTACAGAGGAGGCGTGATGAACTACAAAAGAAAGGAAGAACAGGTTCGGGAAAACGATATTCTTCTGCCGAGAGAAAAGGAATCCTAAGTCAAATTAACTCATCTTCGGCGCAGACAGAAAGGAACAGAAAAACTCTCCAAGTACAAGGAAGATGGCTTCTTGCCAGCCCTGGGGAGGATCCTTTGACTGTTCAGCTGGAGGCGAATGGTGAAGGTCAACTTGTTTCAGGAACACCGCTTGAGGATGGTGAAGCAGCTTGGCGAGTTTTTGTTTTTCGCGATGCCAATGCAGTTTGGGAAAATCCGAATGTCGACTTAATTAAGGAATTATTTAATATTCGTTGGCAATTAGCTCATGGAAGTGAGAAGGAAGCCAAAGAAGCAGGGAAAAAACTCTATGAAATTCTCCGAAAGATACCAGAATCCCTTGATCCTGTTGTCAGCAAAATTCCTGGATTTGTTACAAAGCCTCTTTTACCTGGGCTCGAAACTTTGCAGAGACAAAGTCAATAATTTTCTTTCTGATACTTTTTATTTCGCTATCCGTTAGATTTCTTTCTTGTGATTGGTAAGTAATTCTAAATGTTCTGGTATTTTGGTAAGAATCAATAAATTCCACCTCTTTGATAATTTCATTGATTTTCTTAATTTCCTCAATAATCGGTCCGATAAAAGTTTGCGGCGGAAAAACAAACGATAAATCCTCGATAATTGGCGGGTATTTTGGTAAGGGGATGTATCCTTTGGCATGGGTGGCAAAGGATAGTAGTCTATTCAGCTGAATATCCAAAACAGTTACCTTTTGGTTGATACCAAAGCGGGTTAATTCTGGGGAAACAACCTCTCCTATTATTCCGATATTTGTTTCCCCGATAAAGATTTGGGCGCCATAATTCAAGCTAGGAAATTTTTCCGGTTTAATTGAAAATTTGGTAATTCCAAGCTCTTTTAGGAGTGCATCGAGAATCCCTTTAACTTCTAGATATTTAGACTCTCCTTTAACAGCCAAAGTAAGAGTCATTGTTTCAAGGGGGAGTTCTTTTTTTCCTCTGGGGAGATAAGCGTTCGCCATTTCGAAAATTTTAATCCCCTCTTCGGTCGGATTTTTACTAATAACCTCAAGCAAGCTGGGAATCAGTGATGTTCTTAAATAAAGCAAATCTTCGGTTAAGGGATTAGAAATTTTTAGGTGATCGGCAGGATTGTGGATTAGGTCCTTTCTGGCCATTGAATAACTGACTGTTTCAGTAAACCCCCAATATTTTAAAGCGGTTTTAATTTTATCTTCCCATTCAAAAGTAGCCTCCTTTTGATAATTCAATGAAGAAATTGGCGGGAGGGTATTTGGTAGATTATGATAACCGTAAAGGCGGGCAATTTCTTCAATTAAGTCTTCCGGTATCTCGATATCGCCGTTTCGCCAGTGAGGAACTTCAGCGGTTAAAGAATTTGTTTTGGCATCGATTTTTGTTTTGAAGCCAAGATTATCAAGAAATTTTTTCGCGTCTTCTAGTTTGATGTTAATTCCCATAATTGTGTCAATTTTTACTTTGGTTACAATGACAGTTTTGGGCTTTGGTGGCGAGGGGTAAATATCCGTAAGTTCGTTCCCCACTTTTCCCCCGCACCATTCTTTGAAAAGCAAAGTCGCTCTTTCCATTGCCGGAATAACTCCTTCCGGGTCAAGTCCCTTCTCAAATCTCGAAGCTGCTTCGGTTCGGAAACCCAATGCCTGACAGGCTTTACGGATTTTCATCGGATTGTATGTTTGGACAAAAAGAAGCACCCGTTTTGTGTTTTTGTCTGTTTCGGAATTCTTGCCACCCATAATGCCGCAAAGATCAACAATTCTGCCCTCTCCATCTTCGATAACAATAATCCCCTCTTTAAGTTTTCTTCTTTGACCATCGAGAGTGATTATTTCTTCTCCTTCTTTCGATTCACGCAAAAACATTTTATGTTTCAGGATTTTGTCATAATCAAAAGTGTGCATTGGTTGTCCCAGTTCCAGCATCAAGTAATTAGAAATGTCGACGACATTGTTTAAGGCTCTTATCCCGGAGTTCTCCAGTCTTTTTCGGACAGACAAAGGGGAAGGCTTAATAATAACGTTGTCAAAAACCAACGCGGTAAATCGCGGACAAAGCTCAGTTTTAGAAATTTTAACTTGCAGAGGAAAGCCACTCTTCACTTTGGGAATTTTTGCCACCGGGATTTCTTTCAATCTCGCGTTAATTTCAAATCTGGGCAGAATTGCAGAAAGCTCTCTGGCGATTCCATAAACAGAAAGACAATCAGGACGGTTAGTGGTAATTTCAATATCATAAACAGTTTCCTCACCGTCTTTAATTAGTTTTTCTACAGATTGGCTGCATAAAGAGAGATACTCAGCTATTTGTGACGGCGTTGCCTTGGTTTCGAGAAATTCCCTAAGCCACGAATCGCTTATTTGTATATTCATTTTATATTTGTTATCTCGCTAGCTCGCTATCTCGTCTTATAACGAAGAACGATATAGCGATATAACGATTGAGTTAGAATTGTTTTAAGAACCTTAAATCGCCTTCAAAAAGTAACCTAATATCGTTTATTCCATACTTCATCATCAGAACTCTTTCAACTCCCCAACCAAAGGCGAATCCCGAATACTTTTCCGGGTCAATGCCCCCATTTTTTAGGACGTTTGGATGAACCATTCCTGATCCGCCCAGTTCCATCCAGCCTTCTTTACAGGTCCGACAAACTTTCCCGTTTGGCAGACGGGCCTTACCGCCGCAGATTAAACAAGTGACATCGACCTCAAACGAAGGTTCGGTAAACTGAAAATGAAACGGTCGAATGCGCGATTTTCTGTCTGGCCCAAAATATTGTTTGGTAAAATAATCAATTGTGCCTTTGAGATGAGAAATATTGATATTTTTATCAACGACCAAGCCCTCAAATTGATAAAACATGGGGGCGTGAGACATACCTGACTCCCGGCGGTAACATTTGGCGATATTTAACATTCTTAGCGGCGGAGTATATCTCTCCATTTCTCTAAGCTGACCGGACGAAGTGTGTGGGGTTAAGATACCCTTTCCATATTTTTGGTTTTCAAGACCTTCGATAAAAAATGTTTCCCATTCATCCCTGGCGGGATGATTTTCTCCCATGTTCAATCCCTCGAAAGAATACCAATCCCACTCAACTTCTGGATATCTTGCTCGATGGAAACCTAGACTGGCGAAGATTGAAGAAATTTCGGAAATCGCCTCCGTGATTAAGTGAAGATGACCTTCTGGCGGCTTAATTCCAGGCGCGGTCACATCAATCCACTCGGTCTTTCTATCTGTTTTGGTTAACTTATTTTGGGTTTGAGAAAGAACCTCTTCAATAGTTTTTTTTGTTTCGTTGATTAGTTTTCCGATGCCCCCCCGTTCATCAGCCGGCAATTTTGGAATTTCTTTGGTTAACGCATTGATTTTTCCCGACCTACCCAGGAAAATCACTCTGATTTTTTCTAATTCCTGCAAACTCTTTGCTTCCAAAATTTCTCCGACCGCTTCGTTTTTTAAATTTCTGATTTGATCTTTAATCATTTGTTACCTCTATAATAACAAAAAAACACACCTTTTAGTGTGTCCATTCTATGGCGAACATCTTTCAGTGCTTTTTAGCTTTTTACTTCCTCGACGATTTTTTGGAAAGTTTCCGGGTCATCTTGGATGATTTCGGCTAAAATCTTTCGATCAAGTTCGATTTTTTTATCCTTGAGCGCTTTTATAAAATGGCTGTAATTCATGCCAGTGTCGGACAGGGCTCCGGAAATGCGTGTAATCCAAAGAGAACGCATGTCGCTTTTTTTATCTTTTCTGCCGACATAGGCATAAGCGCCGGCGTGTAAAAGAGCCTCTTTGGCTACTTTGATCAGCCTAGCTTTGGTCATTCGATAACCCTTATTGTGTTTTAAGATTTTCTTGTGAGCCTTTCGGCGAACAAATCCGGTTTTTACTCTCATGCTACTCCTAATGATTTTTTAACTTTTCTAGCGAAAGCACCCTTAAATTCTTTAGTTTTTCTCATCCTTCTTTTTTGCGCCGCACTTTTGTTTCTTCTTAGGTGCCGCTTGAAGTTTGAGGAATGAAGGATTTTTCCACCTGCAGTAATCTTGACTCTCCTGGATAACAGTTTGTTGGTTTTCATCTTTTGTTTCATTTTGTTTTACCCTCCGACCTGTCCGCCATAGCTTTAGCGTCGGCGGAAGCTTTGGCGAAGGAGGGATCCTTGTCTTTTTTAGCAAAATTTTTCTTTGGTGACAAAATTAAAAAAAGCTCTTTCCCTTGGAATTTCGTCTCCCCGTCTTTGGCGGCAATTTCGCCCAAATCTTCCATGATTTGGCTAAGAATTTTATAACCAAAATCTTTTTTGCCTAGTTCTCTGCCCGAGAACCTGATTCTAATTTTTATCTTGTTACCTTCCCCCAAGAATTCTTTTATTCTTTTTATCCTGATGTTTAAATCATTTTTGGCAATAAAAGGAGAGAACATAACTTCTTTTAAGTCTCCGCCTTTTTGCCCCTTTTTCTCTTCCTGTTCCTTTTTAGCCTCTAAATACTTAAATTTCTTAAAATCAATTATTTTACAAACAGGCGGTTTGGCGTTTGGTGCGACTTCAATTAAATCAGCGCCGAGTTCTTTTGCCTTCTGGATGGCATTAAAAATTGGCAGGACGCCAATTACCGTGCCTTTTTCATCTACAACCCTGACTTCCTTGGCCTGAATGTATTGATTAATTCGATAAAACTTTCCCACTCGCTTGCTTGATTTTATCAAACTTGCCTCTTTTGCGCAATATCTTCTTTAACCAGTCGGAGAAATTCTTCAAAACTCATCTTTCCCAAGTCCTTTTCTCCTCTGATTCTTACGCTGACACTTTGATCTTCCGCTTCTTTTGGCCCGACGATCAACATGTAGGGGACATGCTCTTTTTCGGCGTCTCTGATTTTGGCTTGCATTGTTTCATTGCGGTCATCAAGTTCCACACGGATTTCTTCTGTAAAGAGTTTTTCCCTCACTTTTTGGCCATAATCCAGGCTTTTTTCCGAAACAGGAATGATTTTTACTTGAACTGGCGAGAGCCAAACTGGGAACGCGCCGGCATAATGCTCAATTAAAAAAGCCATCACTCTTTCAATACAGCCGATGGACGAACGATGGATTACTACCGGTTCTTCTTCTTGTCCAGACTCATTAATAAATTTTAATTCAAAACGTTTTGGCATCACAAAATCATATTGGACAGTGAAAGCAGTGTTTTCTACTCCAGCAAAATTTTTCATTTGAATATCAATTTTTGGACCATAAAAGGCGGCTTCCCCTTCGGCTTCAAAAAAAGGAGCTTTCCTTTGGATAAGTACTTGACGCAGGACATTTTCGGCGAAATCCCATGCCTCGTCATCTTGGTAAAACTTTTTACTGTCCCCTCTTTTTCCTAAAGAAAGACAGTATCGGTAGTTTTTATCCTTTTCTAAGCCAAGAGCACTTGCAGAAAATTCAATTAAATCTAAGACAGAGTTAATTTCTGCAACCGCCTGTCCTTTTCGGCAAATTATATGAGCATCGGCAAGGCAAAAGCAGCGTACACGCATTAAACCAGTTAACTCTCCTGATTTTTCATATCTGAACTGTTTGGCTAATTCAGCATAACGGACGGGCATTTCTCGATATGTACGTAAACGACTAGCGAAAAGCTGAAAATGGTGGGGACAAGTCATCGGTCTTAAAATTAATTCTTCATCGTCCACCTTCATGACGGGGTACATCGTATCTTTATAGTATGGGTAATGGCCCGATTTTTTATAAAGATCAACGCGGGCGATATCAGAAGTGTAAACGTGATGGTAACCGCGCTTGATTTCCTCATTAACGATAAACTTTTCTAATTCTCTGCGGATAACTGATCCTTTTTCGGTAAATAATGGTAGTCCTTTACCCACTAAATCAGAAAAAACAAAAAGATTTAGGTCTTTCCCTATTACTCGGTGATCTCTCTTTTTCGCTTCTTCCAAATAATTTAAGTATTCATCCAATTCTTTTTGTGTAGGGAAGCAAGTTCCATATATTCTTGTAAGCATTTTATTTTTCTCGCTCCCCTTCCAATAAGCTCCGGCAACAGACAGAAGTTTAAATGATCCAATATCTTTAGTATTTTCAACATGAGGGCCGATACAAAGGTCAACGAAGTTTCCAGTCTCAT
>Ga0210051_1007553_pt1 | contig 10109 bp, 7 predicted proteins | sample CryGey092014_all_FD_185464 | JGI IMG/M metagenome (GOLD analysis project Ga0210051, IMG submission 185464) | Groundwater microbial communities from aquifer - Crystal Geyser CG23_combo_of_CG06-09_8/20/14_all (SPAdes) (version 2) | ecosystem: Environmental > Aquatic > Deep subsurface > Groundwater ...
AAATCAAACAGTTTTAAAATAGAGGAAACAAAAAAAGCACAAGAAGTCAGTCCATTATGAACAATGTCTTCTTTTTTACCATTAACCAAGACATAATTATTAACCCACATCAAAGAACCACAGGCATTCTTGATCATTGCCAAATAAGTATCCTTTTTTAATGATTGTATTGAAGATTTTTTAGCCATAATTTTATTTTCTTGCCCTTCCGTAGTCCTGCCTGCGCAGGCAGGTTTAACGAAGGAGGGTTCGACTTTTTGGTTTGATATCTTTATAAACTTGCGTAGTAATTTTCTATTTTCTTCGCCATTAATTTCCGTCTTTCTTCTAGAAAATCAAAATAATTATCAAAATCCATATCAAATATCGATTCAGGGATACAATGCTTGTTCATATTCACTTTTAAGTCATTTAAGTTATCGATATTCCCATATTTTGATTTGCCATGTCTGCATTGTTCTTTTACTTCTTGAAAGTATACTTTTGGCACTTTATTACCTACTTTAATATTAATTTCTGATTGAGCATAGCATAAATTAGCAATCTGATTATAATCACCCCTCTGGAGACCTTTTGATTTTAAATAATCTTTAGAAAATATATGATGAACGTCTCCCCTATGTTGAATAAGACTACTAACGGTTATATCCTTTGAAAGAAAGCCCTCATCATTATTTTTTATCTGTGCTGTCCAAAAAACATTTATAAAAGGATTATTTAAATTAGCTTTTTCTAATTCATTAATTAAGCCGCTGTCCCAGAAAGCTCTCGATAATTGAGAATCTTCTATAATTTTTAGCTCTTTTCCAATCCCATTATTAACTATTCCTTTGATATCATTATCGATTACAGACTCTGGTGATCCAGAATATCTTTCTGTTAACAAAGACATAACAAACCATTTTTTTACAAATTGTTCTATTTTTTCAGGAGCGTAATGTTTTTCTCTTAATTTTAAATATAAAACATAAGCGAAATTTAGTGCATTTTTTGAGGTTATCAAATCTTGGCTAATAAAACCAGCTGATTTTATTATCATTATAAATCTTTTAAAATTTGTCTCATTTACAAATTCAAGTAAAGATTTTTCTAATCGTTTAAATGTGTCTTCCTGGATTACTTGTTCAAATGTTTTTGTCTCAAAATTTCTTCCAGATAACAAGGCAACCAAATCACTTAATTTTCCTCGTTCGAATTCTTTTATAAAACTAACCCTGATCACATCGGAATAACTCGGATCATAAAGATTATCGTTTTTATTTCTTAACCAAGCAATTTTATTGAAATATGGCGTATTAGTAAACTCAGAGTCATTTTGACTTATTAAATCATAAAATTGAGGCTCTCTTGAAAGATGGCAGAAATAATCTATTAACTTCCGCAGATTAACACCAAAATTACCATAAGAAGCAATTTTTGACATAGCGAAATCAGCTTGACTAAGCACAGTACCTAGAGAATTTATTCTTATAAATATATTGGTTACGACATCAATATCTAATCCCGCATCAAGTTCAATATAACCAACCGGACTATTTCTTATCTCCCTTAATTTTTCTATATTTTTCTCAATAATTTTTTTATCAACATCGGAGTTGGCTTGGCAATAATTATTTACCTCTTCAAATAGTCCTGTCTCTTTGGAAACGATAATCGAAATATTTGGAATCCAACTCGAATCTTTTTCAATCACTGGAGTTAAAGTGGCAAATTCTTCTTTTATCGGATGGAAAGCAATGTATATTCTTTCTTCAGCATAATCTTTATTGACAACAGGCATTCCTAAAATTGCGGCTCTCATTGCTGTTATTCGTTGCTGTCCATCAATCACTACCTTTTTTCCTTGTGATTTCGATCCATCTTTAAGCCGCACGTCCGGGTTTTTCCAAGTTATAATATAACCTATTGGATATCCTCTATAAAGAGAATCCATTAAATCTCTGACTTGGATCGTTGACCAGACAAAAGGTCTTTGAATTTCCGGAACAGCTATTTCACGGTCTTTGACCCATGTTAAAATACTACTTACTGGGTATTGGTTTACACTATAATTAAGCATAGTTTTTATTTAATTATAAATTTATTTTAAAATATTTTCTATAATTTTCCTTTAAATGCTTTGTCTAAAATTGACTTCTTTAATTCTTCTAAATCTTTTAATTGATTTTGTTGGAGTTGTTTTAGTTTTTCTACTTTTTCTCGCAGGGTATCAAGATAAGCCACAATCTTTTTTTGCTCGGAAAGAGGCGGGAGAGGAATCTCAGTTCTTTCCAAAAATTCCTGTGGCACTCTTTGCTGCCCCGCTGTGCCTGTAAAATGTCTTTTTGCTTCTTCACGAAACCAAGATTGTCTAATATAAAAATAAATCCATTTTGATAAAACCTTATCTAAAGGCCTTAAAATATGAAATTCGGTTGAGCCAAAACCAATATCATTGATTAAATTTTCGGCTATTGCCGATTTTCCATTCTCCATACAGGGAGTAATTTTTGCAAAAAGCACATCGTCCTCTTTAAAATATGTATATCCTTTTTTAACTTTACCTAATGATTTTTTCTCTTGAGTAATAATAGAACCATTTACATCATCAACGGCTGACATTGGTATAAATGATACTTCTAAATTATTTGATACATTCCTTAATTCAGCCTTACTAGGATTGATACGACAAACTTCACCTAATTTCTTTACTCCCCATTTTTTCTCGGCTTTGCTAAAAATTTCTTGTAATGCTGATTGAAAAATTTGAGCGGTTTGTTCTTGGGCTTTCTGGCGCAATTCTTTGACTTTATCAATTTTCTCAAAAAGTTCCTCAATTCTCGCCACAATTCGTTTTTGAATTTTTAATGGCGGGAGAAGAATTTCAGTTTTATTAACATCGCTTACGGTCATCATCGGTATAGCGGCTTGATTCTTTATGGTGTTAAAATTAAAAGTCTGTAAAAATCGCCAAAGAAAAATTGTATCTAATACATTTTCAGATTTATTTGTAACCACAATCGTAGTTTGAGTTGCGGTAAATTTCTTCAGTAAAGGTAATCTAGGTTCTCCTATGGTACCTCTTGCACTTAGAACAATACTATTTTTGCTAAAAGTAAGTGTATTTTTCTTTGTAAATCCCCAAGGTTTAATATCTATTCCAGCTGAAAAAATCGGCGTTCCATCGCCTGTTAAATCTTTTTTAATCAAAGTTTCACCCATTCTTACATCGGTTAGCTCTCCTAATTTTTTTGTTGGCCAACTTTTCATGTTTTCCTCCAAGTTTCTTCAATACGATGTTTCCACCCTATTAATTTATTCTGAAACCAGGCACTAAAAATGCAGAGCCGTAGTAAAAACAACAAAGCAGCAATAGATAAGATTAATTTCCAATACCACTCTATAGGAGCGGCGTTGATTAGAAACAAAGTTATGGCAAGTAAAATACCAAAAATAGTATAGAAAAACTGCCAGCTTTCTTTTCCTCTTTTTATTCTCTTTTCTAAACTAACTTTCATTTTAATCTGATTTCTAAATTATAATTTTGACTTTTGCATTTTGAATTTTAAATTTTTATCATTTCTCCTAATTTTTTTGTTGGCCAGTTGGTTATTAATTTAATTCTTAATAATTTTTTTAAAAATTTTTTCCAACTCTGGGGGTACCTTAATACTATTCTCAGCAATTTGTTTGGTGATTTTAATAGCGTCATCTATCTTGTATTTCTTTTTTTTAATTACGTTTTGAAAATAGTCCTCAATCTTCCCTTGTTGAAGAATGTAAATTCCTTTTAAGCCTTTTGCTTCTGCGGTTTTGTCTTTATCAAGAACGCCGTACGATTTAATCTGCCACTTGCCAAGAAATTCTTTATTTTTCTTAACGCCTCCTGTCTGTTGTATATTGATTGTCTCTATAATCTTAGAATTCTTTTTCTCAATTTGTACTTTCTTTAGAATACTCCCATAAATTATCTGGTCATCATCTCCTTCTACAAGAATTACCTTATCTGCGAAAAATACTTTTGTGTTATTAAAGATATTTACTAACATAAATAACTCTTTGTCACTTTCGTTTAAATTTTGAGGTGGTACAATTCGGCTCTCGCCATCTTTTATATGAACACGGAAGGTACTTTTAATACTTTGTGGAGTGATAAAATGGGGGGAATGAGTAACAATAAAAAATTGTATCCCTCGACTTTCTGTAAAATCGTTAAATAGCTCTAATAAAACTTGTTGCCATCTTGGGTGCAAATGTAGTTCTGGTTCATCTATTATAAGTACTCCATTTTTAACATTCAGCGCGAAAACTCCTAATAGAAAATTTAATATCTCCTTTTCACCACCACTTGCTCTTGAAAAGTCTAGTCTGGTACCATCACTTTTAATAAGAACACCTTCATAGATATTCTTCTCTTTATTCTTGCATTCATAGCTAAAATCTTTATAACCTAATTTCTTAATATATTTTTTAATAAACCTAATCTCTTCGTCGGATTTAAATCTAGTTATGTCATCGTTTAAATAGCGAAGCTTTTTAGCAAAATAATAATTGGCAACCTCAAAGGTTGAGGAAATACTTCTTGAATCGCTTTTTGCATATCGTTCTAGAATATCAAAAAAATCTACGGAAGATATGTTTACTGTTAAATTTCTTGCCTGTGAAATTCGATAGGGTGAGAAATAACCTATGGGTGAATATAAATCGGTAATTTTTTGAGCATCTTCTTTTGTAGCACGATTATAGCCTTCGATTAGTAGATTTAAAAAATTGAAAAACCTAAGATAGTTAAAGAAAATTTTATTTTCGGAAGTAATATTAGAGATTTGGATTGGGTTATTATTATCAATAATGAACTCAAGTTTTTTACCGAAAAGAGAATTGATATCGAAATCTTTGAAATGGATTAAAAATTCATTTTGTAAGTAGGTTGAGCCATATTCATCTTTTTCAAATTTGATAAGTTTATCTTGTGAAATTTTGATGTTCTCAATATTCTCTATGTCTTCTTTCTCTGGAACAAAGACGATTTTTATTTGTTGGTTTTCTTCTAGCTTTCTAAGATGCTTTTCTAATAGGCGGTTAATGGGATCAAATATATTATGCCGCTCTTCAAAATATTTTCTTCGTATCCCTCCTGATTCGTCAGGTTCAATCCTTATCCGCCATGGATGAATAAAAAAGTAAGCAAGAGTGGTATTTAAAATGTCCATCAGATTACTCTTTCCTCCTGCATTTGGCCCAATAAAAATATTTAGGCCACTCTGAAACTCTATAGGGGTTTCGTTTCCGAAGCTTTTTACATTTCTTATTGTTAGGCTTTCGATGTTCATATTTTTATTTTTTTTAAAATTCCCTCAATCTCCTTTTCTTTCTTTAAAACACTTTTTACCAACTCTTCCGGTTTTCTATAAGTCGCACCTTTTGTTTTATTTGGATTCTTTGCCGATAAATCATAATCTCGCTTGATTATATCTTCTACTTTTACAATCCAAGAATTCTTTGAAATCTCTCTTTTTTGCCATTTTTTGTAAGCGTCTTCTAAATCTTCGTCTTTGATTGGATTGTTGCGAGTGTAGTTTTTACCATTTGGTGGAGTCAATTCGTAATACCAGATTTCTTTGGTTGGAATGCCTTTTTCAAAAAATAAAAGGTTAGTTTTTGGACCAGAGCCGCCTTTTGGAGAAACGCAGGCGAAAACTCCGGACGGCAAAGAAATTACGGTATGTAAATTATTATTCTCTAAAAGTTCTTTTTTAACTTGTTTATAAGCGCCACCAGTTCTGAATAAAACGCCTTCTGGCTGAACAATTCCGCACCTGCCTTTGGCTTTTAACTTTCTCATACAATAATAAAGTCCAGCTAATTCGGTGTCTGAAGTTTTAAATGGCAAGTTCGCCAATAATCTTTTTTCTTCTTCACCGCCAAATGGCGGATTAGTTAAAATTATTTCAAATTTTTGAGCTTCGGGAATTGACCTTAAATCTTCTTCAAAAGTGTTCTTTAAGACGATGTTCGGAGATTCAATGCCGTGAAGCATTGAGTTCATTACAGCAATAAGGTGCGGCAAAGGTTTTACTTCTTGGCCATAAAAGGTTTTTTCTTGTAGGGTTTTATGTTTTTTTAAAGTTTCTTCTTTTTCTCGTAAATATTTGTATGATTCAACTAAAAAACCAGCAGAACCACAGAACGGGTCAAGAATTTTATCGCCAATTTCTGGCTGAATGACATAAATCATAAATCGGATAATCGGTCTGGGAGTGTAAAACTCACCTGCTCCACCGCCTTTCTGGCCAGCAGTGGTCATCAGTAAATCCTCATAAGCAATAGAAAGAATATGGGAATCTTCTGGTTTAGAAAAGTCCATTCCGTCAAGAATTTCAACTACTTCGGCTAAATTATAGCCAGACCTCATATGGTTTTTAACTTCTTGAAAAATGGAAGCGATTTTTGCTTTCTGGGGAGTACCAGAAAGCCCAGCCAAATAAGGAATTAAATCTCTTTCTATAAATTCTTTTAATTCTTCACCCGTTTTTTTGCCAGCCCAGTTGTACCATTGATATTTCGCATCAAAAATTGGCTGATATTTTGACTTTAATAACTCTTGTTGTTTTTCTAAATCATTAAATAATTTCAAAAATAAAAGCCAAGAAAGTTGTTCAACGTATTGAAGCGGCACCAGTTTATCGCGCCGCATTATGTTGCAACACTGCCAAATTTTATTGGATAGCGTTTGCCGGTCCATAAATGTTTTCTTTTAGTCGGTTAAATAGTGGTTCTAAATTCTTTCTCTTTAATTTCTCAACAATATTTCTTACACCGCCGTACTTTTGAGCAAAGCGATGAATTTTAAAAACTTCTGGTTTTAAATCTTCTACTCCAGCGAGCTTGTATTGTTCAATTAAATCCATAATAATTCCTCTTGCTTCTGGTGAAAAAGAATGGACAAATTTTTGTTTCAATTCTATTAAAGCTCTTGCTCTTTCGTCTCGGCTGATAATTGGGACATCAAAGGCAATGTGCGTTAAAACATCGAAATCATCAATATCGCTTCTCTTTAAGATTACCGAAGAAATGATTTCTGGTGAAATCCCTTGATTTAACAGGTCTCCTAAAAATTCTTCTCTTTTTTGGTCATCAAGCCAAATCTTTCTTAAGTCCTCTAAATTTACTTTTTTTCTAATTCCTTCTTTTGAATACTCTCTATATTCTGCTTTATTTAACTTTCTACCTCCTGCTTCAATCAAGATTTCTTCTTCGGTTTCTACATAAACATCAATTCCTTGAATTGTAATTGGTTTTTTGACCTTCCCTTTTTTGGTTAAAGTTATTGTTTCAACTTGCTGAAAATCTAGAGTGGGCTGAATTTTGAACTCTTTTTTATTGTAACCGGCTTTTTCTAAAGAGATTTTGACTTGAGTTCGTGGCAATTTATCAAAAAATACAAAGCCATCTTTGTCTGAAATTCTAATAATAGTTTTATGGGCTTCTAAAATAAGAACTGCTCTAACATCTTGGAGTGTTTGGCCAGTTTCAGCATCAAAAATTTGGGCTTTGTAAAAGTAATCTGATGGTCCTTCATAAGGAGGTTTGGACGGTTTTTCCTTTCTTAAATCTGGCAAAAGTCGAGTAGCACCAGTGAAATCTATAATTCGGAAAAACATTTTATTTGAAGCTTCATCAATTCTTGTGCCTCTACCGATAATCTGATTAAAAAGCACCAATGAAGAAACGGTTTTTAAAAAGACGATGTTTCTTACCGGTGGAATATCAACGCCGGTAGTTAGTAAATCCACTGTTGTGGCTACTACCGGCAGCTGTTTTTCTGAATCTTTAAAGTTCTCTAATTCTTTTTTATCTTCTTTGTCTTCGGCAACAATTCTAACAGCATATTTAGAATAACCAAAATGAGAAAAATGGTTCTGAAGTTCCTTTTTAACATCTTCGGCATGGTCAATATTGACACAATAAATAATAGTTTTGTCCATTGAGCCATATCTTTCTAAAAGTCCAGCAATCTTTTGGCAAATGACTTTTGTCCTATCCGGCAGGGAAATATCTCTTTCAAACTGTGGAGTATTGTAAATTTCTTTTATTACTATCTCGGGGTCTTCTTTTGGCACATAGACCTCGGCACCCTGAAGCTCGGCTTCTTTAAGATTCACGCCTTTTCTATCAACGTTGGTAAATATTCTCTGGACTTGATAATTGGCAAGATAGCCGTCCTCAACTCCTTGGTCAATATTGTATTCGTAGACCGGTTCGCCGAAGTATTTATAAGTGTTAATATTATCAGTTCTTTTAGGAGTAGCGGTCATTCCAAAATGGATAGCGTCTTTAAAATACTGCAGAATCTCATACCACCTATTCCAGCCAGAACGATGACACTCGTCAATTATGACCATATCAAAGAAATCTGGTGAATATTCTTTATAAAGACGCTTATCTCCGTGAAGGCTGTATAAAGTTTGATAGGTGGCAAAATAAATATCCCTGACTTTTGGTGTTTTTCCTTCAATAATTTTATCCCGAGCATCGCCCAAGGCTTTGAATTCATCATAAGCTTGGTCTCTTAATACCTCGGCCCGGTCTGTTAGATACAGGACTTTCTCAACTTGTTTTGATTTCCATAATTTCCAGACTATTTGAGAGGCAACATAAGTTTTACCCGTTCCGGTGGCTAAGGTTAAAAGAATTCTTTTTTGGCCATTTAAAACTGCTTCAATAACTTTATTTATTGTTGATAATTGGTAATATCGTGGCTCTTTTTGAGGATCGTCATATAGGTTAATTAAAAAAGGATTTCTATCTGCAGGTATTTTCGAAAAATCAGGGTACTTTCTATTAGTAATTTCTTGCCACCTTTTATAAAGTTCTTCTGGAGACGGAAACTGATCCAGAGTAGTTTGTTTATTGGTGGAGAAATCAAATTCTTCAAATTTCTCACCATTACTTGAGTAGGCAAAGTTTAGACCTAAAATTTTTGCCTTTTCTTTGGCATCGGAAATACCATCTGCACAATGTTTAAAATAGCGTTTTGCTTCGATAACGACAATTGGAAAAGCATTTTTGAAAAATAAAACATAATCAGCGAATTTCTTTTCTCCTCTTTTTGTCTCATTGCCCTCAATTATTACTTTTCCTTTTTTAAAATAAAACTCTCGTCTAATATCTTCTTCCTTCCAACCAGAAGCTTTAAATTGAGGGTCAATAATTTTGACCCTTGTATCGCTTTCGCCAAGATCTCCGTAGTCTTTAATTTTTTCTTTTGTTGGTTTGAAAAATGGTTCTTCCATAAATTTATATTAACTTTTTCTCCTTAAAGCTGAAAATTTTGGTTTTGGTGATTATTATATGGTCTAGAACGTCAATTCCCATTATTTTGCCGGCTTCGAGGATTCTTTTGGTAATGGTTAAATCGTCTTCCGATGGCTCAGCATCGCCGGAGGGATGATTGTGAACCAAAATTACAGAGGCGGCGTTTTGTTTCAGGGCTTCGCTAAAAATTTCCCGGGGATGGACAAGATTAGCATTAAGAGTACCAACAAAAACATGCTTTCTAAAAAGTAATTCATTTCGAGCGTTAAGATAAATAGCCATTAGATGTTCTCGTGTTTTTTCCCGCAAATAACTAACTTGAAGAGTTACATCTTTGACTGAACTAACTATCGGCAAACTTTCATCTTGAATTTTTAAAGCTCTTTTTACTAATTCAGCAGCAGCTACAATAGTACAGGCTTTGGCTGAATCTATTCCTTTGATTTTTATTAAATCTTCGTAAGTTAGTTTTAAAAGCCGCTTTTTGGAATATTTTCCTAAAATCTGCTTTGCCAATTCCAAAACATTCTTCCCTTCCCTGCCCGTCCGCAAAAGAATCGCTAAAAGTTCCTCGTCTTTTAAATTTTGGGGTCCTTTTGAAATTAGTTTTTCGCGGGGGCGCTCTACTTTAGGTAATTCTTTAATCTTTGACATAAATCAACTTACAACTAACGACTTACAACTAACTACTTAGTTAGCTTAATAGCTTGCCTTTTATTTACCCCGTTAGAAACCTTTGGCGAAAAAGAATTTTAATCTATTTTTCAAATATCTTCTGCCCATTCCTGATTTAAGATACTTTTCTCGAGCTC
>Ga0210051_1007558_pt1 | contig 10101 bp, 9 predicted proteins | sample CryGey092014_all_FD_185464 | JGI IMG/M metagenome (GOLD analysis project Ga0210051, IMG submission 185464) | Groundwater microbial communities from aquifer - Crystal Geyser CG23_combo_of_CG06-09_8/20/14_all (SPAdes) (version 2) | ecosystem: Environmental > Aquatic > Deep subsurface > Groundwater ...
GAAATTGTAGCATATTTAATAATTGATGCTGACAGCAAAAGTACAGTTGAATGAAGGAACCTCTCGCCTGAATATAAAAAATCATCTTTCAATTTTTCATCGTCGGAAATGGTTGATGCCATTCTCAGAGATAAACCAGCCATTACTGCAACAATGCCAAAAGCGATATTGCTTATACTGGTAGTGTCTTTATCAAGGTTAGCTAGTAAATACACGCCATAGAACGTACCGACAAAAAATAAAATTATCGGAGGAGACTTGATAAAGAAGACAAGATATTTATCAAATAGCTTCATAGTTTTTCTTCGCCTAACAGTTTATTAGACAGAATGAGCCAATATGGTAATAGGCAGAATCTGCGTATTGCCAAATTGGTAATTCTGTGTATTGTGGCGACAGGCACTCGTTACTCACGCTATTCACCACACTCACATGCAAGGGTATACCATATGCCATTTGCAAAAACAAGCACCGACCAAAACATTGCCAGGTTTTGGGAACGATACCAGGAAAAGTTGCGGGAACGCCGAGTTAAACAGACCGCCATGCGGTGGTATGTGCTCCGGGCCGAGGAGTACATCAAGGCGACCCAAGATAAACGACTGAAGACTCAGGATGCTACGGATGTCACCCGCTATCTGGAAAAGATGGGCAGGAAAGACAGAATTCCAGACTGGCAATTTCGCCAGATCGTCGATGCTATACAGAATCTCATGGAAACCGCTGACGCAGATTGCCTGCATGCGGTTGATTGGGAATACTGGCGCAACTCTGCCCAATCGCTGCCAGAATCGCACCCTACCGTAGCTCGGGAAAACTGGATTCTGCCCAGCACCAGGCCGGCGGGCCAGGCCCCCCTCATTGATGCCGCGCGCAAGTTGCACGCCAAGCTGTTGGATGACCTGGTGAAGGCCATCCGGCAGCGCCACTATTCCATCCGTACCGAGCAGGCCTATCTCGCTTGGACCTGCCGCTTTCTACTTTTTCTTGCGAGTATGTAGGGAGTCAGATCTTTGCCCTCGACACCGACGGTGATGAGTCGAACATGTTGGCATCTTTTCGGAGCCGGACATGATATGGTAATCGATCTACTGACCATGAAATCGGATGGTGAAGGCCACGTCCAATAACCACGGTTTCCATCTGCAAATCAACAGCCCTCCCTATATCAAAACATCCAGGCCTTTGCGCTCCAGCAGGTCCAGTAACTTGAGCGATGGGCCGCTGGGATGCTTCTTGCCGATTTCCCACTGCCGCACGGTGGACAGACTGGTATTAAGCAGCGACGCCAGGACCGCCTGGCTGAGTTTGTAGCGCTTGCGGATGGCTTGAATTTTCTCGCCGGTGTAGCCCTGAATGGGGGCAAGACATAGGGAATCGAACTCACGCATTTTACGTTTGTCAATAAAACCAAGGTGGTGAATATCACTGGCCGTCTCGTGTACCGCCTCCATGATAAGACTTTTGGGTTTATTCTTGCTGCTCATGACAAATCTCCTGCAGGGCACCATCGAGGATTGCTTGCTCAAGCTGAACCTGGGTCCTGTCGAGCAACTGCTTTGCCAACTCCCGCAACGCTGCCAATTCCTCGGGCGTGATATTGGCCCGCTCATTTTTCTCAAAACCGAACAGGAAGAACCACCTGTCTCCCTTGTTGGTTGCCACCAGGGTGCGGGTGCTGCCGCTCTTCCCGCGGCCTGGTAAGGCAATCCTCTTCTTCACCACCCCGCCGCCCAGGTCGGCATCAATCAGGCCCTTTTCCATTTCGGCAACCGCCAGGCACAGCGCCTGGTCAGCCAGTTTCGTCTTGCGCATCCAGCGGCAGAAATAACGGGTCTTGAAAATACGTTTCATTTTTAATATAACACCAGGTGTTATAGTTTGCAAGCGTCGAACGAAATGGCTCCAGCTAATGAAGTGTCACCCATGGGACACATAATGTGCTCGAGAATTTTACCGTTACCATTTCTCCCAGTGGATATTCTCAGGTTTGAATTTATCCTTGGGTTGGTCGGCCCCGGTCGGATGGCCGATGGGAATGACGTTCAACGGGATAACATTGTCGGGTATCCGCAGGCTCTTGCGGACGAAAGCCATTCGGTCATGGTTGGGATAGGCAGCGGTCCAGAGCGCGCCCAACCCCAAGGCCTCGGCGGCCAGCAGGATATTTTCACTGGCACAGGTAGAGTCGATTACGGCAAAGGCGAGACTTTGATCGTGCGCCTTGTCCGGCATGGCGCAGACGACGATGGCAGCACCCGCCTTGTTGAGCATTTTGGCGTGCGGCAAGCCATCTCTCAGTTGGTCCAGGGTTTGCCGGTCCGTGATCGCGACAAAGGACCACGGCTGCCGGTTGACCGCGGTGGGGGCCGCCATGCCTGCGCGCAGGATGGTATCGAGTTGTGCCTGGTCAACACCCTGGCCGGTAAAATTCCGCACACTTTTCCGCCGATGGATCGTGGTAATAGCATCTGGTAATGCGTTGTTCTGGCTCATCCGTTTTTCCCCCATTGATGGGTTATGACTCCCTAAATGTCCCGCCTGCCAAGCCGCAGGCTGTTCAGCACCACGGTGACCGAGGAGAAGGCCATGGCCCCGGCGGCCATGGCCGGATGCAGGTCGCGGATCAGGCCCGGCACCCAGGACACGTTGTGTAAAACCCCGGCCGCCACTGGGATCAGGGCGACGTTGTAGAAGAAGGCCCAGAAGAGGTTCTGGCGGATGGTGCGCATGGTGGCGCGGGAAAGCCTGATGGCGCGGGCCACGCCAGCCAACTCTCCGCCCACCAGGGTGATGTCGCTGGCCTCCATGGCCACGTCGGTGCCAGTGCCGATGGCGATGCCGACATCGGCCCGGGCCAGGGCCGGCGCGTCGTTGATGCCGTCGCCCACCATGGCGACCACCTGCCCCTGGTCATGGGCCTGGCGGACGATCTCTTCCTTGCCGCCCGGCAGGACCCCGGCCCGCACCTGCTCGATGCCCACCCGGCCGGCAATGGCGCGGGCCACCTGCTCGTTGTCGCCGGTGAGCATAACCGGCGTGATGCCCATGGCCCTGAGTTCGGCCACCGCCGCGGCCGCCGTGGCCTTTTCCTGATCCGCCACGGCGAGGATGCCGACCACGGTTCCATCCACCTCGACCAGCATGACGGTTTTACCTTGACTGGCCAACCGGCTGACCTGGGCCGCCGCACCGGCAGGCAAGGCCGCCGTCTGCCCGAACCAATCCGGCTTGCCCACCCGCACCCGCTGCCGATCCACCCGGGCCTCAACCCCGAAACCGCTGGCCGCCTGAAACTCGCCAAGCGCCATGGTCGTCACGCCGCGCTCCCGTGCCCCTTGCACCACGGCCCGGGCCAGGGGATGCTCGCTGCCGGTCTCGGCACTGGCCGCCAGGGCCAGGCCATCATCCGGGCCCATGCCGCCATCCGGATTGACCCAATCGATGAGCACCGGCTGGCCCCTGGTGATGGTGCCGGTCTTGTCGAACATCACGGTTTGCAAGCGGTGGGCGGTTTCCAGGGCCGCGCTGTTCTTGAAGAGAATGCCGAATCCCGCGCCCAGGCCGGTGCCCACCATGATGGCGGTGGGCGTGGCCAGCCCCAGGGCGCAGGGGCAGGCGATGACCAGCACGGCGACCATGCGGATCATGGCCGGCACAAAGGCATGGCCGGCGAGCCACCAAAAAGTGAAGGTGGCCAGGGCCAGGACGATGATGGCGGGCACGAAGACCGCGGCCACCTGGTCGGCAAGTCGCTGAATGGGGGCCTTGGAACCCTGGGCCTGGCGCACCAGCCGGATGATCTGGGCCAGGGCGGTATCCGCGCCCACCCCGGTGGCCCGCACCCTGAGCAACCCCTGCTGGTTGACCGTGGCGCCGAACACCTGGTCGCCCGGATTTTTGTCCATGGGCATGGACTCGCCGGTGAGCATGGCCTCGTCCACCGCCGAGGCGCCGGAGACCACCTCGCCGTCCACCGGCAACTGCTCGCCGGGTTTGACCACCACCACCTGGCCAGGTCGCACTCCGCTGGCCGGCAAGTCGCGCACCTGACCGTCTTCGCCCTCCACATGGGCAAGCTTGGGGGCCAGATCCATGAGCTTGCGGATGGCCGCCGAGGTCCGGCCCTTGGCGCGGACCTCCAGGAGCTTGCCCAGCTTGATCAGGGTAATGATCACCGCGCTGGTCTCGAAGTAGACATGCATGCCGAGGCCGGGTACGAGCAGCACGGCCAGGGAGTAGGCATAGGCGGTGGACGAGCCCAGGGCCACCAGCACGTCCATGTTGGCCGCGCCGGCGCGCACGCTCTTCCAGCCACCGATGTAAAAGCCCAGGCCGGTATAGAACTGCACCGGCGTAGCCAGCAGCAGAAAGAGCCAGTTCACCCAGTGCCCATGGGCCCAGCCGCCCAGCAGGCCGAAATCCCGGCCCATGCTGAGCACAAACAGGGGCACGGTGCAGGCCACCCCGACCCAGAAGGTTCGCCGCTGCGCGCCAAGCTCCCGGGCCCGGGCCTCCTGTTCGGCGTCCACGCCCGCGTCCGGGCCGGGCAGCACCAGTTTATAGCCGGCCCCGTGCACAGCCTCGGCCATCCGCGCCAAATCGATCACCTCGGGGTCGAATTCAACGGCCACTGTCTCGGTGCCGAAATTCACCACCGCCGACACCACGCCGGCCGTCTTTTTCCCCAAGGTCCGCTCCACCGCCGCGGCACAGCGGGCACAGGTCATGCCCACCACCGGCAGTTCCACCTTCCTGGTCGCCAAAGCATCCCCTCCGGTTGGCTGCTACTTATCGGCCGGGTAGCCGATGTCGAGCAGCAGGTCGTAAATCGCCGCCAGGGTGGCCGGAAACTCCCACTGCACCAAAACATTCTTGGTGCCGGGATCGGCGGACACTGCCAACACCCCGGCCAGTTCACGCAATTCCCGCTCAATGGTTTTGGTGCAGTGGCCGCAGGAAATGGCGGAAACATGCACGGTTTTCTCTTCCATGGTAGTCCTCCTATTTTTTTTTAGACTGTAATTGTCAGCAGCCAGCGGCTAACGGCTAGTGGGTGGCAATCTATCAATACACCTCGTAAAAGCCCGAGGTCCCCAAACGGTGGACCTTCATCAAATTTGTGGTGCCGGTGGCCGAGATCGGACTGCCCATGGTGATGACCACCACGTCGCCCTTCTTGAGGTCGCCGTGCGCGAGCACGGTCTTCTCCACCGTGCAGATCTGCTCCTCGGTGGTGCCCTCGCTGGCAACGAGCAGGGAGCTGACCCCGGAGTAAAGGGCCATGCGGCGCTGCACGTTCCTGGATGGGGTAACGGCGATGATCGGCACGGAAGGCCGGTATTTGGCGAGGATGGCCGCGATACTGCCGGTCTGAGTGAAGGCCAGGATGGCCGCGGCCTCGACCTCCTCGGCGGTGCGACAGGCGGCTCGACCGATGGCCTCGGGCTGCTCCCGGTAGCCGCTGGAGGCAGACGGAACATGCCGGTGCGCCCGCAAGGTGGAGTCCTGTTCCACGTCCAGGGCCACCTGGGCCACCACGGTAACGGCCGCCACCGGATGCGCGCCGACCGCGGTTTCACCGGAGAGCATAACCGCGTCGCTGCCGTCGAGCACGGCGTTGGCGATGTCCGAGGTCTCCGCCCGGGTGGGCCTGGGGTTCTTGATCATGCTTTCCAGCATCTGGGTGGCGGTAATCACCGGCTTGCCGGCCAGGTTGCATTGCCGGATGATGCGTTTCTGGATGAGCGGCACCCTTTCCGGCCGCATCTCCACGCCCAGGTCGCCCCGGGCGACCATGATGCCGTCCGCCGCCTCCAGAATGGCGTCAAAGCCCTCCACCGCCTCGGGCCGTTCGATCTTGGCAATGACCCGCAAGTCCGCACCATTCTCGTACAGAATTTTTTTAAGATCTGCAACGTCCTCGGCGTTGCGCACAAAGGACAGGGCCACGTAATCCAGGCCCTCGGCCATGCAGAACTCCAAGTCCTGCCGGTCTTTTTCAGTGAGAGCCGGGGTGGAGATCCGCACCCCGGGCAGATTAATTCCCTTAAAATCACCGAGCGCTCCGCCGGTGATCACCCGACATTCCACGTCCTCGCTGGAAAGGGTCCGCACCGCCTCAAGCTCGATGAAACCATCGTTCATCAAGATGCGATCCCCGGGCCGAACCTCTTGGGGAAAAGGCGCATAGCAGGTGGAAATCAGTTCCTGGTTGCCGACGACATCCCGGGTGGTGACCACGGCCCGGCCGCCGCATTCCAGGATAACGCCGCCCGGCGCCATGTGGCCGGTACGGATTTTCGGGCCCTGCAGATCGCCCAGGATGGCGATGTTCTTGCCCTGCCGCGCGGCATGGGCTCTGATCCGCTCGATCCACTGCTTCTTTTCCGCATGGGCGCCATGGGAAAAGTTCAAGCGGCAGGCATTGACACCTGCCGCCAGCAGGGCGGCAAAGGTCTCCTCCTCGGCGCAGGCCGGCCCCACGGTGGCGACGATTTTTGTCCGACGGCTGGTGATGTTCACGAGCATACCTCCTATTTTTTTTGCCTCGGTGGCCAGGCAAAGACTATCTGTCCCTTCTCGATTTTCCGCAATATACCAGCCTTCGGAAAAGCCTGCACATCTGCCTGGGGGGGTGGTCTACAAATTGCCTATAGGTCTTATAGGACTTATGCCTGGACGACATGAGGCCGCGCGGTAGATTCCCGCACAGGGGAGGTCATGAACTGCGGTCCGTTTTTTTGCTTTCATGCCCTTCCTCCCCTCGGCAACTCCTCCAGCTTTTGTGATATACTGAAAAAGCAACGGCTGCAAATCAAAGGCAAGCCGGCCTGTGTGGGCGGCCCCGCGCGCCACCCGCCTCACCCCACCGCAACCGCCAACCGGGCAGCGGACCGGCCGGCCGGAGGAACACCATGCCCCAGCGGATCTATCGTTTCAAGTACGGCATCTACGGCGAGACCAGACAGATCCTGGTCTATACCCGAGGCGACGAAGTGTACGCCAGCAACTACACCAACAAGGGCACCGCCTTCACCGAGGCGGAACGCCAACAACTCGGCATCTCCGGCAGCCTGCCGCCGGCGGTGAGCAACCTGGAGCAACAGGTACAAAACTCGTTGGCCAGGCTGGCCGGCAAGTATAGCGACCTGGAGCGCTTCCTTTACCTGCGCGGCCTGTTCGACCGCAACGTGGTGCTGGCCCACGCCGTGATCGCCAGCGACATCAGGCGCTTCATGCACGTTATCTACACCCCCACCGTGGGTCTCGCCTGCCAGCAGTATTCGTCCATGTTCCGAGAGGCCAACGGCCTGCACTTTTACCCCGGCAACATCGACCAGGCCGAGGAGATCCTGCGGCGTTACGCCCACCGCGATATCCGGGTGGCGGTGGTCACCGATAACCAGGGGATCCTTGGCATCGGCGACCAGGGGGCCGGCGGCATCGCCATCTGCCTGGGCAAGCTCATGCTCTACACCCAGGGCGCCGGCATCGCCCCCTGGCACTGTCTGCCCATCTCCCTTGATGTTGGAACCAACAACGAGGCGCTGTTGAACGACGCATTCTACCTGGGCTGGCGGCACCACCGACTGATTGGCAGCGACTACCTGCGCTTCATGCAGCGCTTCGCCCGGGCCTTTCGCACCGTGTTCCCGGATGCCATCTGCCAGTGGGAGGATTTTTCCAAGCAAAACGCCTTTGCCATCCGCGACGCCAACCTGCACAACATGATCTCCTTCAACGACGACATCCAGGGCACCGGCGCCGTTGTCCTGGCCGCCATCCTCACCGCCATGCGGGTGAAACATGAAAAACTCATTGACCAGGTTTTCCTGGTGCATGGGGCCGGCGCTGGCGGGGTGGGCATTGCCGAGCAGCTCGACCTGGCCCTCGTGGCAGCCGGACTTTCCGAGACCGAGGCGCGAGCCAGGATATTCACCATGGACAGCCACGGTCTGGTCACCAGCAGCCGTCCCCTGGAACCTTACAAGGAAAAATTTGCCAAGGATGCGGCCAGTCTGCCCTGGTATAAAGACCCGCACAAGGATGGCACTTTGCCCACAGTGGTGAAAAACGCAGGTATCACCGTGCTCATCGGCACCTCAAGCCAGGCGGGCAGCTTCACTCCGGAAGTGGTGCGGGCCATGGCGGTAAATACCGAGCGACCGGTGATCCTGCCCCTGTCCAATCCCACCGACAAGTGCGAAGCCACTCCAGCCGACCTTTACGCCTGGACCGCGGGCCAGGCCTTGGTCGCCACCGGCAGCCCCTTTGCCCCGGTAATCTTGGCAGGCCGGGAGCAACGGGTCGGCCAGTGCAACAACGTTTTCGTTTTTCCGGGCGTCGGGCTAGGGATCCTTGGCTCGGGCGCCAGCGAGGTGCTGCCCGCCTTTTTTACCGCTGCTGCCCATGCCGTTTCCGCCGCAGTATCGCAGGCAGACATCCGGTCCGGCATCCTCATGCCGCCGGTGGAGGAGTTGCGGGAGATCTCCACCCAAGTGGCCATGGCCGTGGGCACAGCCGCATTTGCGGCAGGGGTTTCCCGTCCCTGCCCCTTTTCCCAGTTCCAGCCCAACGACGAACCGGCCGGGCTTAAAAAACTGGTGGAAGGCATGCGCTGGCAGCCGGCATACCTGCCCCTGGTGCCCATGTAAAACGGGACGGCCATCGCCTGAAATCGCCCATGGGCATCCATCATCGCCAATCAACTGTTCTCATCGGACCGGGAATAAGCTATACTGCGGTCCGGTGAGGTGACGCATGCTTAGCAAGGCGCCACGGGTGATTGTAGGTTGGAGATCTTGCAAGCTATGACGTTGGCGCGACAGTTTCCTTGGCGATATCCCCTTCTGTTGTTGCTGTCCCTGATGGCCTTGGGCCAGCCCCTCGCCGGTTACGCGCAGGCGGAGGCGTTACCCAACTACGCCTGCATTGCCCCCAATGTCTTATTCTGGAAAAATATCTACGGCCGTTACTCCCTGGCCCAGGGGGTAATCCATGACAAGGATGATCTGTCGGTGATTTACGAGGTGGTCAGCTTTGCCGCTCCCCAGTGGCAAGTCTTGAGCAGCGGCAATAAGGCGATGGTGGAGCAGACCAAGGCAAGATACCGGGCCATCCTGGAGACGCTGGCCGCGGGCCGCGCCCCCATGACCGCTGATGAAAAAAGGGTGCTGGCGCTCTTCGGCCCCAACCCCAAACCCCAGGCCCTGCTGGCGGCCCGGGGTAACATGCGCTTCCAGTTAGGTCAAAAAGAACGCTTCCGCGAGGGGGTGATCCGTTCTGGCGCCTACCTGGAGTCGATCCGCAGGATCTTTGCCGACCATAACCTGCCGGCCGATCTGTGCTATCTCCCCCACGTGGAATCATCCTACGACTACCGAGCCTACAGCAAGTCAGGCGCCGCCGGCATCTGGCAGTTTACCAGGGATACCGGCCGCCGGTATCTCGTCGTCAACAATTCCCTGGATGAACGCCTTGACCCGTTGCGCGCCACCGAGGCCGCGGCCCTATTCCTCAAGAATAATTATAAAGTCCTGGGCGATTGGTCCATGGCGATCACCGCCTATAACCATGGGACCACCGGCATGTGTAATGCCAGGAAAAAAAAGGGCTGTTATGAAACCATCTTCAAGGAGTTTGATGGCCAGCGCTTCGGCTTCGCCTCGCGCAATTTTTATTCTGAATTCCTGGCGGCGCGTGAGGTGGCGAAAAACTATCGGCAATACTTCGGTCCGCTACAACTGGCCAGGCCGGTTCGCACCCAACCAGTGCGGATTACCAATTTTACGCCGGTGCGCGATCTGGCCCGGCATTTTGGACTGACCATGGATACGGTCAGGCAATTGAATCCCGCCCTGCGCGACTCGGTGTTACTGGGGCGGAAACTAGTTCCCAAGGGGTACCAGTTTCATATACCGGCCACGAGCAATGGCCAACTGGCCAACCCCGGAAGCAAGGTGGCATCGCAGACCAGAGCCGCTCTGCACCGCCAACCCTGAACCCTCTGCTGAAATTCCGGTGTCCGGGATCCGGTATCCGGTGTCCGGTGTCCGGTGTCCGCTAAAAATCATCCTGCCCATAAATATCCGACCGGAA
>Ga0210051_1007560_pt1 | contig 10100 bp, 10 predicted proteins | sample CryGey092014_all_FD_185464 | JGI IMG/M metagenome (GOLD analysis project Ga0210051, IMG submission 185464) | Groundwater microbial communities from aquifer - Crystal Geyser CG23_combo_of_CG06-09_8/20/14_all (SPAdes) (version 2) | ecosystem: Environmental > Aquatic > Deep subsurface > Groundwater...
TATCCTGATACGTGTGTGCTCTCAAACGGAACGATATTGATGATTCCTGGTTTGAGAGAAGTTACCATGGGAGCACTGTTTTCTGTAATACTTATCGTGCCGCTATCTGTAGGTAGCGAGATACTTCTTACTTCCCCCTGGTACACTGATTTGTCTGGAGTTGAAATTTTTAGTCTCATGAATGTAACGTTTAAACGTTAAAACGACAAAGCGACGAAACGATAAAGCGTTTAAGCGTTTGATCGTTTATGCGTTCTTATTATATCCTCCGATTCAGCGTTTTGCAAATTTTTACGTTTTTATTCGTTGTTTTTGATTGACAAAGTGACTTAATGTTACCTAATTAGATTCCAGCTCTCCCGTAGTACTACGGAACCGGAAAGACTGTCGAATTACTTCTTTTCTTTATTTAGTGATCTTCTGATAAATGCTGGTGTTTCTAGATCTTCCTCTATGGTTATCACCTTATCTTCTGCTTTTGGATCTGTTATGTTGATGTCTTTCTTGATGCCTCTGGTGATGAAATTTTCAGCTTCTTTTGTCGGTCTGCCGAGAATATCTCTTCTAGGCACCTTGAGGATGGTGTCTGTGCTTTGTTCAGCGAATCCGGTTGCGATGATAGTCACTTTGACTTCATCTTCATAAGATTCATCAAAGGTCATTCACCAGATCATATTTACGTCACTATCAATAATCTCCTCTACTACCGCCGCAGCTTCTCTGACTTCGGTCGGCGTCAGATCATATCATCCTGCTACTGCGAATATGATGCTCTTCGCTCCATCGAGATTGGTTTCAAGAAGCGGATTTTCGATAGCTTTGCGAGCCGCATCCACTGCCCTTTTTTCTCCTGCGCCATAGCCGATTCCGAGCAATGCATTGCCTGAATTCTGCATAACGATTTTGATATCTGCAAAGTCGATATTGATATCTCCTGGTCTTACGATGAGATCAGAGATTCCTTGGACTCCCAAGAATAAGATCTTGTCTATCATAGTGAATGCTTGTTTGAACGTGGTCTTTTTGTCGATTACGGTGAAAATTTTATCATTTGGGATGACTATCAGCGTATCTACTGCTTCTTTCATTTTCTTGATACCTTCTTCCGCATTCAATTCTCTCTTTTTACCTTCAAAAGAAAACGGTTTAGTGATGATTCCGACAGTTAGAATCCCCATAGATTTGGCGATATTTGCTATCACGGGAGCCGCTCATGTTCCTGTACCTCATCCCATACCGCAAGTAATAAATACCATATCAGTATCCTGAAGTATGGCTTTCATTTCGCCTTCGCTCTCTTCTGCTGCCTTTCTTCCGATTTCAGGATTTGATCCTGCTCCGAGTCCTTTCGTCAAATTGAGTCAGATATTCACTTTTTTATCCGCCAAATTGCCGGCGAGATCCTGCGCATCAGTATTGATGGCGACAAATCCCACGCCTTCGAGTCATTCGCTTATCATCCTATTGATAGCTTTGTTTCCACAGCCTCAGATTCCGAGTACTTTGATCTTTGCACCAGGAATAAATTCAGGTCTAATCTCTTGAATAGTCATTTAATTTAGAAATTTAAGAATTAAAAGTTTTCTGGAGAGACGCAATATTTTGCGTCTTTACTTATTTGTTTTGAGTTTTTAGATGCATAGGAGATACCTCAATTACCTACAATGGCTTGTAAAGAAGGGTTGCAATCTTCCTTTTTCAAAGGACTGAAGTCTTGGAAAAGTTTTTGAGGTATTCCTGTCCTACTTGGTTAGTATCAACTAGAAAAGGTCTTTGAAGAACTTTCCTATACTACCTACGACATCAAAGTTGAGTTTGAAATTTCACTTTCTTCACTCAGTATATTTATTTGATCGTACGTAAGCGCCTAACACATTGGTGAATTGGATGTTGGATGATAGATCTCCTAAATCAAGTATTGTATCTTTTCCATAAAATGTCGCTAGTTTGAATACATCCTTTGCTAATAAATCTACATTCGGTACCTTTGCTCATCATCCTAGCAGGAGTACTCCTCCAGGTAATTTGCCGTCTTTCTCTAATTGTTTGAGATGATTATTTACTTTATTGAATATCTCTTCGTATCTTGCGTTGATGATGTCTGAAAGGAATAACATATCGACTGGGCTATTCTCTGGCATATTATCCTTACTCAAGAGCGCTGTCCCATATGATCTTTTGAGATCTTCAGCTTCTTTGATGTCGATCTGCATACCTATGGAAATATCTTTGGTGACGTCTTCTCCGCCGATAGGTATAGTGCCGTATCCCAACGGATATCCATCTTCATAGATGACATAACTGCTCTGATTCTTCCCTATGTCTATGAGGACAGTACCAAGATCTCTATGATCATAATCGATGGCTATCTCTGTGGAAGCGATGATATTCGGGATGATGTCTGTCACTTTGAGTCCGATCCTTTCGAAACTTTCTATGATGCTATTGTAAAGATTCTTGGGAAGCATAAAGACATCCGCTACAAGTTCGAGTTTCTTCCCTTTCATTCCTATAGGATCCTTTTCCTTCTTTATTTCGTCTATGATCCGGTAGACAGGAACTATTTTGATAGTCTCAAAATTGCTTTTTATAGAAATATCTGAGATAACCCTGGAAAGATGTTCTACGTCATCTTCTCCTATCTCATCAGACATGATCCTCTTCTGCTCTACTACTCTTTGTACAAGCGCTTCAGGATGAGAGATGCTTACAAATACTTCATCGATGAAATCTCAACCTAGTTTTTTTATGAATCCTTCAGCCACTTTATTGATGGTGTTGACGAAATTTTCTGAATCCAAGATTTTCCCTTTGCGTAAACCTTGAGTCGGCTCCATCTGTTTCACAAGAATGATATTTTTACCATCATCTTCTCCAAAAACTACCCCTTTGATACTATCGTTTCCGATGTCAAAAACTGCCTTAATGTTTTTCATACTTAGAGGACCATTAAAAATTTAAAAACTCCGTAGTCACTATCACAATAATTCCTCATTACATTTCGGACTTATTTGGATAGTGAACTATATTTGTCCATCCTCTCATTTATGTAATGAATACAAAAAAACAATTAGATTTACTCTAATTGTGATATACTTTGGTTATCAGTTTTTAACACCCTGATTCATAGTCTGATAGCTATAAGTTAGCTTACCATTTCTTACCCCCCAAACCCCCCTTCGATGGGGGCTAAAATTTATTAAGAATCACGTACTCCGTAGAGGGTTTTGTGGATTCACTTCTTTCGCAAAGTATAGTTGAGACGTACCTTTCTCCTAATATCGAGATGGAATTTCAGGATGCGATTATTGATGATAATTCACCGTCAATCTTCCTGGTGTTTTTTTGTTTTGTAGATCATGATAGGCAGCCGGATGAGTCTTATCATCATCTCAAATAATCTGCCCCATAGGCCTCAGAACAGGAATTCAAGGATGTTTTTTACTCTAGCATTCCCTCTGAATTCTTTGTTTCATATGTTGATAATGTGCTGTTGTGGAAAGTTAGGGAGTATGCTAACCAATCGTTTGTTGGTATGATATATGTTGGTTTGTTGCTCTCTATATAAGGGTATCAGGTGTGCTAACCGATAGCTGAAGTAGATATCAGTCTTGGGCAACGTGATATTATAAAGGTTATCAGCATCCTCTGTTATGTAGAAACTGAGGCAGAATTTCTTGGTTTTCCTCTTGAGCGATCTTTTGAGTCATAAAAAGACAAAAAACAGAACGCTGAAGAATCTTGCACGTCGGAGTGCCTTTTTCTTGGTCACGATAAAGAGATCTATGTCAGAATCCTCCTTGAGCGCATTGAAAGAGATGGAATTACATAGGTAGATGGATTTGATGAAGGGTATGGATCTGTAAAGCCGTCAGAATCTGTCGATGTATTGGATATACTCATGCATGAACGGATTCGGTTTGTACCAACTAAAGGTCTGTAAAGTCGAAGGTTTGTAAGGTCAAAGGTCGAGATTCTTTTCGAAAAGAAGGTACTGGGAGTTTGTAGGTATAGGATAATTCATGACTTTGTAGAAAATCAGGTTGTTTTCATAATTGGGCATTTCTAATAATGATTGTTGGTCGTGCATAATTAATGTAAGGTTATGGGTTACAATGGTCCGTCATTACGAGCCCCGCACTTCTGCGGGACAGGCTCCGCGTGGTAATCTGGACCTATAAAGTCGGTTAGATTGCTTCACTGTGTTCGCAATGACAACCGTATTATTGATTCCGATTGTTGCAATCTCACGTGTTGTTTATGGCTAAGCACATTTTGCTTTTGATGCTCTGCGTTCTTATATCCACTTCAAATCTTCCTAATTCCTTATATCATGTGCTGCCGGGGTATTTCAGGAGAAACTTGACGTCACTGGTAAACGTGCTCGGCATGATCCCTCCTCCGCTTAGGCTCATGGAGCGTAGATTTACATCTTCCGTCAGCCCCTTATTGATTTTTACCTGGAGAAATTGTCCGCTGAGCATCATATAATAACTGTTTGTTTTGCAGTTATAATTGCTTGGGACCGTCCCGGTGAGCGATAGATATGATTCTGTGATTATCGCTCCGCCTGTGGAATAGGCAAGACGTATAGCGTTTCCTGTTTCAGCTGTATCAAAATCTATATAATAGATGGTCGGATATATCTTATCTGTACCTGAAGTTATGGCTTTGCTCGTGATGGCTGAATAGAGATAGTTGCTTACATCTCCATACAGATTATTGATGCACGCTTCGCCGTACAATGAATCTTTGTTTTTAACCTGAAAAACGTTCCTGAACGCCAGCATAAGGACTCAGATGATAACCATGACGATTACGAGTTCAACTAATGTGTAACCTTTCTTCATGAAAAAAAATTTGATAAAAATTGATAAATGCTGTCCGGTAAACACCGAGACCAGGTCGCGATAAAAATGGATAAAAATTGTTTGAAATATAGTTAAAAACTGGTAATCCCATTTTTATCAAGTTTTATCGATCTTTAACAATTTTTAACTGTTTATCAGCGGTCTGACTACATATTTATATTGGGTGTTGTCTTTTTCTTCTATAATCAGCGGTTTTTGCTTGTCTACGACATTGAAAAGAAGTTCGTCCCTTTTCATAACTCTGATGAAATCAGTGATATATCTTCCATTGATGCCAAAACTTACCGGTGCGCCTTCGATGATAGCAGAAATATTTGTCACTCACGCTCCTTTGCTGGTCTTACCGGAAGAGATGATGATGTTGTCTTTGTCAGTTTCTATCTGGATAAAGTTGTTGATGTCTCTGGTGAGAATTCAGATTTTTCTGATGGCCTTTTCACAGAGATTCTTGTCCACCAAGATCTTGGTATTGAAATTCTTCGGCATGATTTCCTCTCTATCGTATTCCGGGAAATTGCCTTGGATAAGCAAAGAAGTCGCCAATATCTTCGTATGCTTGATGTTTGCTTGGAAAGCTACGAGATTCTCTGAATAGTGGATCTGGATTTCGTCGCATTCGTTAGCCTTAGCGAATTCAGCGATTTTCTGGATATCCGTGACCGTGAGCTTCGGAATTATCAATGAGAAATCATTGTTATCGCCTATGCTGTCGGTCTTGAATTCCGCAAGTCTGAATGAATCAGTTCCCACGAAGGTAAGCTTGTTTCACTCGTCAGATTTTTTGGATCTCAACAAAATACCGGTCAAGACTGGGCTGAAATTTTTCTCAGTCACCGCGTATTCGACTTTTTCGATACCTTGTTCAAAGGTAGAAGTCTCCAAGCTGATGGAATTATCCTTGGGAACATCGGGCAAGGCTACATATTCGCTTGCTGCAATTCCGTTGATTTCAAAGACATCTTTAGCTGATTTGATAGTCATGATTTGTGATTTTTGATCAACATTTATTTCGATAGTTTTTTCTTCTATAGTCCTGACGATATCTGAGAATGTCTTTGCATTGACAGTGATCGCTCCTTCGACAACGACAGCACAAGGCATTTCGATTTCTACATATTTTTCCATATCAGTAGCTCTCAATACGAGCGAATCTATTGAGGCTTTGAAGTACATGTTCTGGAGTATAGGAAGGGTTGCGTTTTTTGCTACGAAACTCGTGACGATATCCATGATGTCGATGAGATCGTTTGTGTTGATAGAAATTTTCATGGCGACTTTAGATTAAAGAGTTAAAGAATTCTTTACCCCACCTGACCTCCCCTGCTATGGGAGGAATAAAGTCCGCCCTTGAAGGGAGGATTTAGGAGGGTTTTCTTTTTTGTTTTCTATTTACCAAAATTGCGTTTCTCCGCCATCGCGTTAAATCGTTTCAATGATTCTTCATAATCTTTCACTTCAAATTCCGGACATTTTTTGGCGGTAAAATACAATTCCGCATAGCCGATTCGTCGTGACATAAATCCTGAAGTCCTCTGTGCCTCATCCCCTTTTGTTCTAATTACTAGTTCGATAGGCGGATAGTTTCATAGGTCGAGAGCATTACTTATTTGATCTTCTGTAATCTGTCCGAAGTCTATATTCTGGGCATTTAATTTTTTTATTCCTCTGATGATTTCATCTCTTCCTCCATAGTTGACTGCAAATATCAGGTATCTGTCTGAATCGCATTTGGTTCTTTGTTCTTTGGTCGTGAGATATTCCTTGAAATCGTCCGTGATTGCACTCAGATCTCCTATTGTCTTGAAGTTCACTTTATTGGCAATCAAAAAATCATCCAATTCGCTATCTATGAGTTTGTACATCGTCATAAGGAAGTTGAATTCTTCTCTGGGTCTGTTTTTGGTGTTTTCTGTACTCAATCATCGTAGTGTGAATACTTTGGTGTCGGTGTAGGTAAAGGTATATTTGATGACCTCTAATGCTTTTTCATATGATGTCATATACGCTTGTGGAAGATCTTTACCATTAGCTTTGGCTCGCGTCCTATTTCCGTCGGGGATAACTGCGACATGTTTTGGATAAATCATATTTTGATTGTTAACTAAAAAATTAAGAAGATTATTCTTTTGATTCCAAAAATTGATAACTATTTAGCTCCTGTATTCAAGAATAAATTTTTTCCTCTTCTTGATATGTCTGGCCAGACTCCAAATAATTTCATAAGCTGGTTTCTCTTCACGATCTGCTGGGTGCCATGAGCGACATCGAGTATGGCTGGGTAGATTTTCTTGGTCGTAAGGTCTATGGCAGATCGGTCTGCTTCGCCGATAGGCCTTTGGGCCAGTCCCTTGGTATAATCTACGTTGAAATACACAAATCCCAAGATGTTGTATTCGGTATCCATAAGGTGCTGTAATTGTCGGATCCGTTTATTTTTTTTGGCGCTGTCTGTTTTGTACGCTTCGCGGGATTTCTTGGCATTGTATTTGTCTTCGTATCGAACCGCGGTCGTAGCAACCTCATCGATGAATATCGGCTTATTAAATGCTTTGATCCTTTTGAGCGTGTTCCGTCCTTTCTGGTTGACGATCTGAGCTGGCGTCAATCGGTCTCTATTGTAGCTTGCTTTCCCTCGGTTGTAAAAGGTAAATCCCATGATATCTACATATTCGTCTCCTGGATAATAATCCTCAAATGTAGGACATTGTAATGCTTCTTTATTTTTCCGTTTGCACTGTATGAGTTTGGAATTTTGTGAAGGACGTGGATCTTTGGTCGGCATGTCCCGATGATTTACTGAAAAATCGAAAAGGATATTTCAGGCGGTCAGTCACTCCTCTCTTGAAAGTTTCCGTACATGAACTCGGGCTTTCTTGAAGGTTTCCGGATTGGAACTCCGTGGATATCGGCCACCGTTCATTTCGTGCATAGTCCTAAAAATCACTTTCAGCTTATTTGTTTTGATGAGTTGGAAAAATATTCTGTATTTTTTATCGAATCTTCCGTCAGCTACTTCTTTGGCAGTGAGCGATTCCGGTGCTATGGTGATGTGGTACACTTTGTCTGTTCCCAATGTTCCGCTGAGTGCGTTCATTACATCTCTAACTTCTTGTCATCGTGGATCAAAAATAAAGGAAACTACGGGGATGTTGAGATTATATTTTTCTTGGATTTGTTGGATGTTGGTGATAGTATTGTCTGCTGATTTCAAACCAAAAAAATATGCCTGAGCGTAGCTCAGGTAGAAGATTACGGAAAGGAATATGATGATGAAATACTTCATGATTTTTTATGTTCTTAAAAGAAGATACACATGCAATGTGCCTTTACTTGCTCACATGTTTCTTGATGTCTTTGAGGAGTGTCGTCTGCGCTTCCTGTAATTTGAAGAGGTTCTTCATCTGTTCGGTTACCATCAAATCAATTTTCTCTTCCAGCATCTGTATCTGTGTTTCAGCTTTGAGATTGATAAGGTAATCATTTTCTGCTCTTCTGCGGTCTATGGTCTCTTTTCTGTTCTGACTCATCATAATGACGGGAGCTTGAACAGCTGCCAAACAAGATAGGATAAGATTGAGTAGAATAAAAGGGAATGGATCAAATGCGCTGTTGCTTAATCGGACTACATTGAGAATGATCCATAAAGCCATAAAGACAAAAAGGCTGACAATGAAATATCGGCTTCCTCCAAATGAGGCAACCCTGTCTGCTAATCTTTCTGAGAAAGATTGCGGCACCATACTGGTTTCTAGCACTTGCTGAGTGATGGATTCGTTGTTCTTGATAGACTCAACGACTTGTCTATTCATCTTTTTGATTTTCTGATTTTCGGTGTGGATCATTTTGGTGATGAGAGTATTTTTCATGGAGACTTAGATGATAGATAAAAGAGAATAGATGATAGAAAATTCTTAGAACGTTGCTTTAATGATCTTAAATGATTCAATAACGAAATATAATCCCATTACAATACAAACTACCAACTTCAAAATAGTCCCAGCGGCAAATCATAGAAAAGATCAGAAAGCTGATTTCAATGCATGAGCGTGCTTCCCGCCTGCCATCTTCTCTCCTAAATACGCGCCAAGAAATGGTCACGCAATAAGTCCAAGAATGCCGAATGGTCCTATGCTTATTCACAATATCGGGAGGATAATTACAGCTATGATAAGTCAGATGGTACTTCATGTTACTCATCATTTAGTTCATCAGAATTTTTTGGTTCATATCACGGGAATGACATAATCCAAAATGGTTACCAGAACAATTACTCCTCATCGGAGAATCAAAAATTCTGTGCTGAAAGGATGTCCGCCAGTGAATTGCAAAATGAGCAAAGCGATGTAATTTAATAATGGTCCTGGAAGGACTGGCAGGATTGCTCCGGCAGTTCAGATGAGGGTGAGGATGAGTCCCAAGATGATTCGTACAATAGTCATAATTCTAAATTAGGAAATGAAGAATGGTCGCTTTGCTCCTCGCAATGACAACTCAGCAATAAAAAGTCGCAATTATAAATTCTTGATTGCATCATTAAAAAATTTTTCTGTGGTGGTGCCGTGATATTCTAGTGCCTGTGGCAGGAAGGATTTTTCTGTCATGCCTGGAATGGTATTCACTTCCAAGAAATAGAATTTCCCCTTGGAATACAAGAAATCTATCCTGGAAAGGGTTCTGATTTTTAGTATTGTATAGATGGTGAGAGCTGTGCTTTCGAGTTCTTTCTGCATTTTCTTGTCGATGTTCGCTGGGGTGATTTCCTGGGTATCTTTCCATTCATATTTGGCTGCATGGTCAAAAAATTCTCTCTTGGTGACGACTTCCGTGACGGCGATAGCCTGAGGCTTTTTATCATAATCCCCTATGACGGATACGGTAAACTCTCTTCCTTTAATTGCTTGCTGGACGATAGCATCGTCGTAGGTCAGAATGTGTGTAATTGTTTTTTTGGCCTTCGCCACATTTTCAAAGACGCCTGTATCGACTGAAGATCCGCCATGATTTGGTTTTACGAAAAATTTATCTAAAAAACCTAAGAATACTCCGTGGGTTTACTCCGGAGATGAATTGGGTGGGCTTGAAAAGCCCAAATGAATGAATAGAAACTGTTTAGTTTAAATTGTAACATGACAGAGATATGAAGATAGATAAAGGGAGTCATTGTATATATCAAATTAGATATCATATGGTAATGTGTGTAAAGTATAGGAAGAGATTGCTGTTGAATGA
>Ga0210051_1007563_pt1 | contig 10098 bp, 8 predicted proteins | sample CryGey092014_all_FD_185464 | JGI IMG/M metagenome (GOLD analysis project Ga0210051, IMG submission 185464) | Groundwater microbial communities from aquifer - Crystal Geyser CG23_combo_of_CG06-09_8/20/14_all (SPAdes) (version 2) | ecosystem: Environmental > Aquatic > Deep subsurface > Groundwater ...
GTCCACAGGTCAGTTATTGAAATTTTTAGTTGACAAACTCGAAAATATGCTGTATAATTATGTAGAGTCAATAGGTCATTGAGTCATGAGGTTATTGGGTCACTGGGTTATTAGGTTATTACAGGACTGATTGTAAAATAGATGCGGATATTCAATAACTCATTTATCTGATAACTCAATTACTATTTTATCTATAGCTGAACGTTATACTATATGCGTGATTTACTTGAATATTTGAATCCTTATAAGAGAAAGTTTATTTTCTCCATTATATTCATGGTGGGATTTGCTGTTCTCTCCAGTTTTTCACTCTCTCTTATTTCTCCCTTCTTGAAAAGCATATTTTACGATAAACCTGTTCTTGGTGGGAATGATATCTTTGAGCGTTTCACAGGCTGGATACTTGGGAATTCAAAATGGGATGCCATCGTAAGATTGCAGATAATATTAGTTTCTGTATTTGTATTAAAGGGGATATTTGGTTATCTCCATCACTATCTTGCCGTTGTTGCAGAGGAGAGTGCAATAAAGGATATAAGAAAGAGTATGATCGAGCACATATATTCGCTCTCGCTTGATTATTTTCATAGAACACGATCAGGAACATGGGTCTCAAAGGTCACAAATGATATTGGGAGAATTGAAAAAAGTATTTACAAAGGGCTTCTTGGAATAATAAACCAAGTTTTGCTTGTACTTGCGTATTTTTGTTTTGCCCTTTATCTATCATGGCGACTTCTGACTATTACTATAATCATATTTCCATTAATTACCAGACTTATAAATTTCCTTGGAAAGAAGCTGAGAGAACGAAGCGAGGTTGTCCAGGAAAATATAAGTGATGTTACATCTCAATTTAGCGAAGGCTTATCAGGTATAAAGATAGTTAAGGCATTTGTGACAGAGAAGAAAGAGACAAAAAAGGTTACACAGTCTTCTAAAAGATATTATAAGTCCCGTCTTAGATTCGAGAGAGTTGGTCTTATTGGAACACCACTTTCAGAACTTGTGATAACTATGGGGATATGTGGTATAATATCTTATGGAGTGTATCAGATTTTCAATGAATACATTACGCCCGACAAGTTTATAGTATTCCTTGTCTGTATTATCGCTATGATGGACCCTCTAAGGAGAATACCCACTGCAAATGTCTATCTTCAACAGGGTATCCAGGCAATGAAAAGGATTAAGAGAGTGCTATCCTTAATACCAACTGTAAGCGAAAATGCAAATCCCATTAGAATCCTTAATTTTAAGAATAACATAGTCTTCAAAGGTGTTTCCTTCAGTTACAACGGTAAAGAAACTGTGTTAACTAATATCAATCTAAAGATAGATAAAGGAGAAAGTATAGCACTTGTAGGACCATCAGGTGCTGGGAAATCAACCATTGCCGACCTACTGATAAGATTTTATGATCCAACATCTGGCTCCATTGAAGTAGATGGAATAGATATAAGGAAGATAAGTATAAAGGACCTGAGAAAGAGAATTGGGCTTATAACTCAAGAACCATTCCTGTTCAACGATACTATACGTAACAACATCATATATGGAGAGGATGAGGACGATGACAATAGGGTTAAATTATGTGCAAAACTTGCAAATGCTGACGAATTCATAGAAAAATTGCCAGATAGATATGAAACAATGGTAGGTGAAAGGGGAGTAACACTATCTGGAGGTGAAAGACAGAGAATTGCCATTGCGCGGGCATTGTATTCAAAGCCGGACATCCTCATCTTTGATGAGGCAACATCACATTTGGACCAGGTATCTGAAAAGAAGGTACAGGACGCCATTCAACGGGTGCTTATGAAGAGAACTGCGCTTGTAATAGCGCATAGACTTTCAACCGTTAAGAATTGCACAAGGATTCTTGTTATAAAGGACGGAATGATAGCGGAAGAAGGGACCCACGCTCAACTTATGCAAAAAAATGGACTTTATAGAAAACTCATCGAAAGAGAACTGAGATGATACAGTATTTTCCACAGGAAACTTCTAATTGCAATAGATGAAATATAGAGCTATTTCACTCATATTCTTTACAGGAGCTTTAATTTTCACTCCTATTTCAGCCTATGTTTCTGTACCATTATTACTATCCGCCTTCATCTTCCTTCTTATATCGCGATACAAGATTACATTAAATTTATTGGATAAAATGCAGCTTGCTCTTATGGGCGCTGTCTTCCTTGCTACCATTTTTGCGGTTTACAAAGGACATAGTCTTTTATGCAGTGTGGTTTTTATTGGCTATATCCTTTCTTATTTTCTCGCCCGTTCGCTCTTGAATGATGAAAAGAGTGTAATCAAGATTGTAAGTTGGCTCTCGTATACGACTCTAATGATTTCCATTATCGGAATTGTCCAATATTTCACTAAATTCAATCTCGTTATAAAGGATGTTCCTGTTATCGTTCTTAAGGGAGAGAGGATATCATCTATTTGTTACAACCCATTAATACTATCATCGTACCTTGCCTTTCTTCTTCCTATTTTTGTTGCCTTCTTTATTAAAGGGTATAAGAGGGTCCTTTTGGGAGCCACTATCTGTTTGGGTCTCGTTGCCTTTTCCTTTACTGTGTCCCGTGGTCCTACAATTGGACTGATAGTCTCGATTACCGTGCTTATTTATCTTTTGGCCCGCAGGAAATTAATTGCAGTTATTCTCCCCATTGCTTTAATCGTAATGTGTTTTCTGTTTACTCCCCTGAGAACAAGATTCATAAAAACAGTTGATCCATCCACAGATATAAAAAGGAAAGTTACTATTGTGCCTGGAATTAGAATGTGGGAGAGCCATAGTATCCTTACTGGTGTGGGTGTGCATAACTTTTATCTGCTTTACGAAAAGTATTGCTTTCCTGGATACGGTAGAGGACCTCGTTATATCCACTGTATGTATTTAAACTTTCTGGTAGAAACAGGTATCATTGGCTTATCTATCCTTATAGCGATTTTTATAATAATTATAAGATGGAGCTGGCAGATTTATAAAAGTAATAGCGACTTTAGAAGGTGGATTGCTGCGGCTTTATTTTCCTCCTTTCTGGGTTTTTTGATTCACAATATAGTGGACAATACTCCCTATGTTGTAGGTTTGGGCCTCCTGTTCTGGGCAGGAATGGGAGTTATAAGTGGGATACATCGAGAGCAATCAGCGTAAATTGATACTGTTTGTAGCCTCTCTAATTCCTTTTGCTCTGTAGTGGTATTTCATAATCTCCTTCAGTAAAGGAGCGACAAAAAAAAGAGGAAAATCAATACTACTTGCCAGGAGTTTAAGAGCTGCTTTCTTTTCTGCCCACCGATTTGTTTGAAACAGCCAGGAGATAAAAAACACTTTACCTCTTTTTATAAAATGTTTGCCGTGTTTCTCTCCAAAATAAACAATATTCTTAGACCATTGATGTCTCTTCTCAAAGGAAGTTTTATATTTTTCCAGTGTCGGATAACCATCAACATGATAAGCAAAACATTTTCTCCATCCATATACTGTTTTCAGGCCCAGTGCTTTTAGTCTTCTGCCCAGATCAGTATCTTCATAACCCATGGTTGTTCCAAATCGTTCATCCATCATCCCGGCTTTTATAAGCCACTCTTTCCGTACTGAGACATTCTGTGTAACCAATGTCCTGGAAAAACCATCTATTCTTAACGAAAAGCTCCCTATATCCTTAACATCGCGAATATGTCTGACCAGACCTTGCACAATCAGTTTGTTATTTTTCTTGTGTGCCTGTATAGTATCTTCCACAAATCTGTGAGTCACCATTACATCAGAATCCACAAAGATAATTATTTCTCCCCTTGCTTCCCTAATACCGATATTTCTGACTACCGCTTGGCCCTGCTGAACTTCCCGTCTGATATATCTCAATTTGCAATTTGCAATTTGCAATTTGCAATTTGCAATTACCTGTGGGGTTTTATCAGTAGAACCATCGTCTACTACAATTATCTCGTAGCCACTGGTGGTCTGGTCAAGAAGTTGCCGGAGGCAGTGTCGCAGTAAATCTGCTCTATTATATGTTACTACAATTACTGAAGCCTTTATCATCACTCTCGCTTGCCTTGTTTATCCCCTTTACTCGATAATGATATCTTATTACTCCTTTCAAAATAGGGAAAATAAAAAGTAATGGGCTATCTCTACTTTCTTTTAAAAATCTAATTGTTTTCTCCTTCTCTACCCATCTTGGAGTCTGAAAAAGATTAGAAATAAAAACTGCTTTGCGAATATGCGCATATCTCTCTGCCATCCTTCCGTAGTTTTTAACAAAAAAGTAGGCACTTTCTCCTTGTTGCATCTGCTTGACGAATAGTTTGCCGAGATTCTCTTCGTTGATTGGTCCATCAATATGATATGCTTTGCAACTGCGGATAGCGTAAACCCGTTTCAGGCCTAATTTCTGCAGTTTTATTCCCATCGCTACATCTTTGTAACCCATCAAGGGGCCAAATTCATCAAAACCACCTGCTTTTTCAAGCCACTCTCTGCGGACTGAAATGTTCTGGGTAATAAATGTTCGAAAACAAAAAGCATTAGGAAAAAAGAATTTGAATGTTGCCAATGACGGAACTCTTGTGTGGTGTACCATTCCTTGAAGAATTATTTTGTCATATCTTTTATGTATCTTGGTATGGTCTTCTACAAAACGAGAATGGACCAAAACATCAGAATCTATAAATATTATTATATCTCCCTTTGCCTCTCTTATGCCGATATTCCTTGCAACATAGGGACCGCTTTGCCTTTCTAATCTAATATATCTTAAATTTCCAATTTCCAATTTCCAATTTCCAATTAAATTATGGGTTCCATCTGTTGAGGCATCGTCTATCAAAATTACCTCATAGTTGTCAGTAGTCTGATTCAGTATGTGTACAAGACAGTATTCAAGAAACTCTCTTCTATTATGAGTGGGTATTATGACTGATGCTTCAATCATATAGAATCATAAGACCAAAGACCGCAGACATAAGACATTAGTTATCGGTCATCAGTCATCGGTAATCGGTAATTCCGCCCTACACCTTACGCCTGTCACCTAACACCTTTTCAGCAATCCTTTTGGCGCCTCCCTTCGGTCCCATTCTCTCAATACCGATCCTCCCTCTTTCTTGTCTCAAGTTTTCATTTGAAAGCAGTTTTATAATCTCCTTTACCACTCCATCCGGGAAGTCTTTTACAAACTTTAAACAGCCACCAAGAAGTTTTTCCTGTCCTTTCAATCTATTGAATGTTGTCTGGGGGCCTGTTCCGACAAATGAAATGATGGGAATACCGAGACCCACGGTTTGTTCAGATGCAGTTCCAGAAAGGCTTATTACAAGTTTTGAAGAGGTTACAACATCTACAAAGGCATTTTTTACAAGATCTATTTCTGCATTAATACCGGAAATGGAGTCTCTCAATCTATTTTTATCAATTGTATTTGACACAGCAATGGCAAAATGTAATCCGGGATACGAATGTGTTAGCTTATTTATGACAACCCCTATCTTTTTAATATTCTCGTATGCTTCTTTTCTGGAACCAGGTAGAATGCCTATTAAGCTCTTATCTTCTGGGGGATTATACAGGTTTTCTTTTTCAAGTTCATCCATCATAGGATTGCCAAGAAATATCGCGGAGATACCACAATGTTGGAGATTGTTTGCAGTAAGCTCATCATGGGTAAATATTTCTATCGTAGTTCTTTTCATAATCTTTTTCTCTATCCCCAGATGTGGCGAGAAGTAATCCGATTTACACGGAGCAAGAAACCACATTCTTTTTCTAAATGCGAACCAACCTAAAAGCAGTAGCATAATGTCTCCTACTACAATCACTCTGTCTATTTTGTCTCGCATTCTGCGAAGTCTGGCAATATATGAGAATGGTACCCTTGAACTCGTGACCAGATCATTTACAAATCCTACGGGACTTTCTAAAAGAAATCCTCCAGATGGTGGAGGCGGACTGCTAAATAGCACATCTATACCTCTCTTTTTGTATTCTTCGCCTAACGAGATGAGTGGAACTCCTATCACTGAAGCATTGGGACACAACTTCTTAATCTCTTCTCCAATTATGGCGCCAGATCTGTCCTCTCCATAGGAGTTGCTCAATATTGCAATATTCATATCCTCCCTTTCTCCTTATAGGTTTTTTACTGGACACCAATTATAACATAAAAAGCCGCGAAAGTCAAGGAGATTTTGGTCCTTTATAAATTATAAAGTACATAGGTAGATTTGTGTGCATTCGATTGACCTGCCCCGCACCTACCTAGCATCAGGTAGGCAGGTGCGGGGTGAATGTAATTCGTGGTGTCTTTTTACTTGACAAATGGATAAATTTGTGGTAAAATAATATATAAGACCAAAATTATCAGGGGAATTTATGGCAAGGAGTAAATCAAAACTAAAGAGAAAGAGACATAAAATACGATTGAAGTGGAAGAAAATGAAAAAGTAATTTGGGGGCGAAAGGATTCGACGGGGTTCTTTGGAATGAGGGTTGCATGCCGGGTTGCCATACTCCCGTAAAAGGTGGCAATAAATAACTGGCGAATACGCCTACGCACTGGCTGCTTAACGCAGTCACGTCCTCTCTATAAACCCTGCTCCTGGTTTTGGAGATGGGCGTGGATAAAGGGAGCTGGTCTTCCCTGTTTGCCCTGGTAAGGAAGACGAGATATCTTGGGCTTTGGCGGGGACAACTTGGTTGCAGGAGGTGTCTCTGCTGAGAAGAAAACTGTAACTAAGCATGTAGATACTCTCATAGCCGGTTCTCCGGACGCGGGTTCGATTCCCGCCGCCTCCACCAAAGTAAAGAAAAGTGAACAAAAACATAAAAGAGGATGTAGAAAGAATTAGAGACAGGGTCGCTCTATCAGCAAGGAGGGTCAAGAGAGACCCTGATTCTATTATTATAGTTGCGGCTGTAAAGAATGCAGAACCTGACGAGATAGAAGAGTGCATCAATGCAGGAATCAAGATTATTGGTGAAAACAGAGTACAGGACGCTGAACGTAAGATTATCGCAGTGAAAAAAGAAGCAGAATGGCATATGATAGGACATCTACAAACGAATAAGGTAAACAAAGCACTCAAACTCTTTTCAATGGTCCAGTCTGTGAATAATTTGCATCTTGTGGAGGCTATACAAAAAAGAGCCTATAAACCATTAGATGTGTTAGTTGAAGTAAATACATCCAGTGAGGAGAGTAAATTTGGTGTAAAACCCAAAGACGCCTTAGATTTCCTCCAAAGAATCGCTCATTTTGACAAAATTAATCTAAGAGGACTTATGACAATTGGTCCACTTGTAGGAGACCCCAGACAAAGTTTTAAATTGTTATACAGGCTTTTCTGCGATGCAAAAGAATTAGGATTCAATATGAAATATCTCTCAATGGGTATGACGGATGACTTTGAGATTGCTATTGAAGAGGGCTCAAATATGGTTAGGGTGGGAAGAGCAATATTTCAAAAATAAAATCAAATATCAAATATTAAATATCAAAATTACATATTAAAATTCAAGGATTTACACATAAGACCAAAGAAACAAGACCACAGATGCCGTTCACCACGAAGATTTATCCCGTTGAATGCATCGCTATTCTATCGGGACACAAAGAACACAAAGGGCACAAAGTATTTAATAATTTTTAGTGTATTCCGTGTATTTCGTGGGCTAAAAGAGATGAAATATGAATTCTATATAGCAAAAACCCACCTCAAATCCCGTGGGGGTGTATTCAAGAGAGTCATCGCCTGGATATCCATTGTTGGTATATGCATAGGCGTTGCAGCGCTTGTTATAGTTATGTCAGTGATGAATGGATTACATATAGACCTACGGGACAAGATACTTAAAGCAACGCCCGATATCATGGTTCTCAAATTTCACAATGAACCTATAGACAATTATACCACCCTGCAGAAGAAAATTGAAGAGACTGCAGGTGTTGTAAAAGCATCACCATATATCTTTACAAAGACAATGATAAAGGGCAAGAAAAATAGAATAGATGGGATAATGGTAAGAGGAGAGATTGAACCGCCAGATGTGAAAAACAACATTATATGGGGAGAATATAATACCGGAGAAAATGGAATAGTTCTGGGTAAAAACCTTGCAGATATTCTTGGTGTTTTCATACGTGACACCATCACACTTTATGGATTTCCATATGCTAAAAGCCTTAGTTTGTTCAATCTAAAGGCAAAGAGTTTCTTGGTCAGAGGGATATTCGATATAGGACTTTACGACTTTAACTCATCCCTTGCGTACACAAACTTATCATTGCTTCAGGACTTGTTTTTATTTGGAGATAAAGTTACAGGTATCGAGGTAGAGATAGACAATATCGATAATGCAGACAAGATAGCAAAAAGTATAGAAAAAAATATAGGTTATCCATACTATGTAACAAGTTGGAAGGAACTTAATACCAACCTATTTGAGGCACTCGCACTTGAGAAATTTACAATGTTTGTACTTCTTACGCTTGTAATCGTGGTAGCAGCCTTCAACATAATTGCGACATTACTTATGACCGTGATTGGCAAGACAAAAGAAATAGGAATTCTTCTTTCCATAGGAGCTTCTCCATCATCTATAAAAAAGATATTCATATTTCAGGGACTGATTATGGGAATTATTGGAACATCTATGGGAGTTGCAATTGGATGGACTGCTTGTAAACTGCTTTCAAAGTATCAATTTATAAAAATACCGGCGGATGTTTATAATATAAGCACCTTGCCGGTAGCTATGCAATTACCTGACTTTTTAATAGTGTCAGTGGCTACAATTTGTATATCCCTTCTTGCAAGTCTCTATCCTGCCTGGAGAGCATCAAGGCTTGAGCCAGTGGAGGCAATAAGATACGAATAACATTACTATTTTGTCCACTTTTGGAGAGAGAAATTACCCGAGCGGTCCCTTGCCCTTACTACAAGGTGTTTTGTATCTTCTTTCAGAGTTACCTCAAATCTCTCTCTTTTTTCGTCAAATATTCCATCTATTGGGAATATTGAGGTGAATTTGGATGCGTTTTCTGAATATTCAAGAGATGCTATTTCACTCGTAATGTCACTAACGATTATTATTGCCTTCTTCTCCTTAACTTCTATATTAATATAGGGGGAGGTATTATCTATCCTGTATACAGCAGAAATCTTAGATGAAGAAAGTGCATAGTCAACCGGATTTGACTGAGCATCAGACACCTCTACCTTAAATTCATAAGATCCATCAGGGAATGCATCCCTGTCAACACTAACCATAGTATCAGTAATATCTTTCTTCAACTCAATCCACTCCCTATCCAGTTCTCTATAGTATACATTGAATAGAAGAGCATCTCCATCAGGGTCGCTTCCCGAGAATGTCAGTGCGTCAGATTCAAGTTTCAGGTTTATTTCCCTTATAAAAGGCTTCTGGTTAAGTGGTAAATATGCAACCTGAATACATTTTATACGGGATGAACTGTTCTTTATCTTTGCCCGCCATCTTATAAAACGGTTGGGAGAAGAGATTATTTCTCCGTTTTTTGCTATTTTTTCCCATTCTTCCCATGTAATATCTGGATTCTCTGTATTACCCGACCTTGTTTCGAATAGAATTTTCCCGTCTCCCTCATACGTAAGTCTGCCCCATTTGCTCACTCCTCCAGCATCAAACGAACAGGATTCGACAATGCCTTTCTCCGGTGGTTTATTACTCAATCTGTATACACTTACAAATTTAGACAATCCAAAGTAACCGTCTCTGCTAATTGAGGATATTGCAGTGGGAGATTCATATATCACATCGAATTTCCCGTCCTCATATATTCTATATATCCTCTTTTCAGAAGCACAGAGAAGCATATTTCTATATTCCACAATTCCCTTTGCTATACCCGGAATTTGGGCAACCTCTTCCGGAAGACCGTCATCTCTTATTCTCTTTATCACCGATATTGTATCAAGACAATGTGAAAAATATAATACATTACCTATCTTCACTATCCCTGATATCTCTCCACCACTACCATCGTACAATCCTCTTGGTTGTCCATCCTTTGGAATTATAAATAATAACCCTCC
>Ga0210051_1007571_pt1 | contig 10094 bp, 9 predicted proteins | sample CryGey092014_all_FD_185464 | JGI IMG/M metagenome (GOLD analysis project Ga0210051, IMG submission 185464) | Groundwater microbial communities from aquifer - Crystal Geyser CG23_combo_of_CG06-09_8/20/14_all (SPAdes) (version 2) | ecosystem: Environmental > Aquatic > Deep subsurface > Groundwater ...
AGAGCGTGACCGTTCACACAATTTAACTTAAACAGCCTTGCCAACCCGGTGATTTATCGGGTACATTCGCCGCCGTTTGTGATGCTTCAGGCTGCGGCTTGGAGAAAAGCAGGCAACAGGAGTTCAATCCAAAGAGGCTGCGGCCTCAACAACATTTAGGAGAGACACAATGAAGAAACAACAAGGTTTTACCCTGATCGAACTGATCGTGGTGATCGTGATTCTGGGGATTTTGGCGGCAACGGCATTGCCGAAGTTTGCAGATTTATCTTCGGATGCACGTAAAGCTGCTTTGGCAGGGGTAGAAGGTGCTATGCGCTCAGCTGCAACAATGGCGCATGCAGCATCGCTTGCAGCAGGATCGAGTGTGGTAAGTATTGAAGGTACTTCTTACACCATGACCAATGGCTACCCAGCAGTTGCTGATATCAATACGCTCACAGGGGTGACAGGTGGGAACTATAACGTGGCTACTGCGGGTACTATAACTGATGATGGAGCAACAACTTCAGCAAACTGTAAAATTACTTACACAGCAGCACCAGCTAATGGTGTACCGACAATTGCAAAGACTATTAGTGGATGCTAAAGGTAAAAAAATGGGGTCAGAGTCGAATTAAATTCAGCCAATTCGGCCCGCTCCATTCCCCGGATCATCCGGGGGTAATTCGCAGTGATGTTGCATGAACAAAGGAGGCTTCGGCCTCCTTTGTTTTTTGTGTGCCGTCATGGTTGGGCTGTATATGTTAATTTGAATAACGTTGCTGTGATGATGAAAAATTTTATCAGCAGTGATATGATGAATTATGCCTGAAATAAAAATCGCTGACGATTCATGGTCATTGTCCTTAAAAAACGGGAACGGTGTTCTGCGGCGTGAGGTTTGGGTGGATGAGTCGGGGCGGGTTGTCAGGTATAACTTGGCGTATATCAACCACACCATTTGTCAGAGTGATAATGGGCGAGTGGTCGGTTTTGACAATGCGCACGGGTTTCATCACCGGCACTTCATGGGGGAGGTCGAGCCGGTTGGGTTCGTGAGCTTCGAAGACATCGAAGCGCGTTTTCAAGCTGACTGGATTAAATATAGGAGCAAAAAATGAGGACAACCATCAAAGTGGCAAGCCCGGATGAATTCTTCAAGCGCGGCAAGGTCATTGCGAAACTGGCGGATCAGTGCAAGTCTATCCCGAGCGAGCGCATTATTTCCTTTGAAGACCCGGAAGATTTGGCGCGGTTGATTACAACCGCGAAACTTGTGCTATTCCGTGAAGTGAAAGAATGCCCGGGTTCGATTACTGATTTGTCGCAACGGCTGCATCGTGATCGCAGTGCGGTGAAACGTGATGTTGATGAGTTGGAGCGCTTTGGTTTGGTGGAGATTGAGGAAATGCCTTTTCCCGGACATGGTCGCAGAAAAGAGGTCAGGGCTGTGTCTGAGCAAGTGTTGCTTGCGATGTGACGGACTTAATCAGACCGTCCCTAACGTACAAAGAGTTTGCATGAACAGCTCAAACACACATCGCGGCTTCACTCTGGTGGAACTCATCACCGTAATGGTCATCGTCGGCATTCTGGCGGTGGCGGCGTTGCCGCGTTTTTTCACGGTGAGCGATTTCGAGGATCGCGGCAGCGCGGACCAGGTGAAGTCCCTGCTGCGCTTTGCCCAGAAGACGGCGATTGCCCAGCACCAAAACATCTCTGTGGCAATTTCCGGCGGTGCGGCATCATCGGATTGCACCACAACGCTCACAGCTACAAGCCCTCATTTGACGTGTCAGGTGAAATCGGCGATTACGGCGGGCGCAGGCACACACACCTTCGATGCGCTGGGGCGGCCGGTGCCGAATGCACAAGCGACCATAACCGTCGGCAGCACGACCTTCACCATCGAACTGGAGACCGGCTATGTGCATTGAACCGGCATTCCTTTGCGGGGGGAGAACATGAGAATGCTCGACTTGCTCGGCATGCTGGCGAAATCGGAAGTTGATTTCGTCCTGGTGGGCGGGCTGGCAGTGGCTTTGCGCGGATACGCGCGATTCACGGTGGATGTCGATGTGGTGCTGGCAATGGATGCCGCGAATCTGCGCAAGTTTATTGCTGCGGCAAAACAGGCGGGTTTGCATCCGTCCATTCCCGTGCCGATGGAGTCGCTGGCCCAGTCGGATTTGATCGAGCAGTGGCATCGCGAAAAGGGCATGCTGGCGTTCAGTTTGCGCACCGCAGATACTGTGCCTCTGGTTCTGGATGTGTTGGTCAAGCCGGTGGTGCCCTATGCAGAATTGCGCCAACAGGCAACCCTGCTGGATGTGGGTGAGTTGCCCATTGCTGTGGCCAGTATCGAGCATTTGATTGCAATGAAAACCGGCACGGGTCGCAGCAAAGACCAGATTGATATCGACGAGTTGCGCAAGATTCAGGCGAACAATGAATAACGCTGAAAAAAATTATCAGGTGATCAGGCAAGTCGAGGACGCGCGCCATTTCCTGCTGGAAATGTATGCACATAACCCGGCTTTGCTGAAGACTGCCGATGCGCGTATCCGCGAGCTGTTTGAAGGCAGGCAAACTATAACGCCAGCCACCAAGCAGCGCGGCATCAGCCTGATCGAGCTGATCATCTTCATCGTCATCATCAGCATCGCGCTGACCGGCATCCTGCTGGTGATGAACCAGGTCACGGCGCACAGTGCGGACCCGTTGCTGCGCAAGCAGGCGATGGCGGCCGCCGAGTCCCTGCTGGAAGAGATCGAGTTGCAGGATTTTCCGGCGGCATCAGGTGCAGTGACGGCGGGGCCGGTCACCCAGGCCAACCGCACCGGCTACCACACAGTGAGCGAATACAACAGTTTTGCCACCACCGGAATCTATGCGCTGACCGGCGTGGCGCCCATTGCCGGCCTCGAAAATTACAAAGCCAGTGTGTCGGTGGTGGACCAGGCGCTGGGAGCGGTGGTTGCGGGTAGCGCCGTGCGCATCACCGTAACCGTGGCCACGCCGCAAAACGAAAACGTCACACTGGACGGTTACCGCACCTGGAGGAGCCACGAATGAGCCAGCGCGGATTTACCCTGATCGAGATGATCGTGGTGATTGTCATCACCGGTATCATCGCGGGCATTGTGGCGATTTTCATCAAGGCACCGGTGCAGGGCTATGTGGACAGTGCGCGCCGTGCCGAACTGACCGATATCGCTGATACTGCCCTGCGCCGCATGGCGCGCGATGTGCGCAGCGCGGTGCCGAATAGCGTTCGCAGCCCCGACGCGCAGGCATTCGAGTTTGTGCAGACCAGTGATGGCGGCCGTTATCGGTCAGGCCCGCCCGGCAACCGTCTGATATTCAACGGCTCCGATCCCAGTTTCCAGGTGTTGATCGGCCCCGTCTTGGTGGCCAATGATCACATCGTCATTGGCAGCGTCCAATCGGACGGCAGTGTGGTGTACGACCGGATGGGACTGCGTCTGGTCAGCAACTACAATGCGGGCACGCAGACCATCACGATGAACCAGGGGCTGCTCAGCGCGCTGGAAATGCCGACGCACCGTTTCGATGTAATCGATGCTGCACAGGGTGCGGTGACCTATGCCTGTGAGGGGGTCGATACGGATGGCAGCGGCAACGGGACCGGCGTGTTGCGGCGGTACTGGAACTACTGGGACTTTACGACGAACAGAACAAGCTGGGCGACCCCGGTTGGCGGCAGCAATGCCGTCCTGGCCAACCGGGTTAGCGGCTGCAGCGTCGAATATCTGTTGGCCAACCAGGACTTCGGGCTGCTGGACGTGCGCCTGACCCTGAAAGAAGCCAACGAAAGCGTGACGCTACATCACCAGATTCACGTCAATAACGTGCCATGAGAAAAATCATTCCATCATTCCGGCGCAGACCGGAAAACAAACCGAAGGCGAGTTTCGAGGAACGGCCATCCGGCAATACAAAAGCCTTGCGCAGCAAAACATGCAATGGGTTTGACTCGCTCCGCGAGGGTCCTCCAATCAACTGGATTCCGGCCTGCGCCGGAATGACAGCGCAGCGCGGTTTCAGCATTATCACCGCCATCTTCCTGCTGGTGGTGCTGTCCTTTCTGGGGATTGCGATGGTGTCTTTCTCGACTTCGCAGCATCAAAGCTCGGCGATGGATGTGATGGGCTCGCGCGCCTATCAGGCGGCGCGGGCGGGCATGGAGTGGGCGGCGTTCAATGTCACGCAAAGCTCGTACAATGCCGGAACGCCGGCAACCTGTGCCACCAGCTTCGCTGCCGGATCGCTTGGCGGCACCCTGACACCGTTTGCGGTGACCGTGAGTTGTGCCACGATCTCGCGCACGGAAGCGGGCAGCACCGTCTGGATGTATGACATCACCAGCACCGCCACCACCGGCGGCGCGCCGGGTGATCCCGGATATGTGGCGCGAGTGGTCAGCGTGAAGATGGGCAAGTGAACAGAGGCTTGCCGGGGTGAGCTCAAGCGATCAATCTCAATCATGCGGGGACAAGTAATGTACGGCGGTTGTGCGATATAATCGCGCGCGTTTTGTGTGCCGTATGCCGGCTACAAAAGCGGAATATAAAAAAAGAAAAAGAAGGAGATTGGCGTGGTGGCATTGAAAAAATCAACGAGATTCCTGTGGGCCATTTTGGCGCTGGCCGCGTTCGCGGGCGAAGCAGCGGCGGCGACGTGCACTAGCACCAATAGCGGCAACTGGAACGATCCGGCCATTTGGAGCTGTAACAAAACGCCTGATGCAGGCGATATCGTCACCATCAAAAATACTCATAGCGTCGATCTCAATGGAAGCAACCGTGAAGCGGCTTCACTCACCATTGATGTCGGCGGCACGCTGGTTGATGATAAACAGGATCTAACCGTCTCCGGCAATGTGGAGGTCAACGGCACTTACGATGGCAGCGGCAACAAAGGCAAGCTGATCATGACTGTCAACGGCACGACACTTTCCGGCACGGGCACCGTCATTGACATCAAGCGTATTCAAATCGATGCCGACGTCACTATTCCAGCCGGTTCCAATTTAAACCTTACCCTGGACAGCGAGATTCGTGTCGGCAGGAACGCACCGGCCACCCTGACCATAGACGGGACGATCACCGGCACGAGCCAGAACGACGGCAACCGCATCATCCGGCTGGACAACAACAACCCCTCGAACGTGATCATCAACGGCACTCTCGATGCGCCCAATTCTTTTGTGGAGATTCAGCAGGGTGGCACCGTCACCAATAACGGCACGGTGGCTTTGCAATTTCTTGACGGGAATGGCGATACTGGCACCACCTGGGTTCAAGGTGACAATTCAAACCTTACCCTTTCACAGCCAACGCAGGGCTGGAGCGGCTCGTTCAATGCCGCCGCCAATGGGAATACGGTAACTTTCAACGGCACCGCCGCCCCTTTTGATCCGGCGACCTATTACAACATCGCGGGGACCAACGTGACCTGCCCGCATCCGCCGGGTATTACGGTATTGGGCAGCACGCCATGCGGAGGGGTCGGCGGGGTAGACGCCGTGGCGCGCTATTTTCACGACACCACAAACGGCGTGAATATCGGCTTTGACGGCACGACCAACGTGACCGGCAGCGACCAGACCATTCCGCCCATCATTACTGCATCACTGAACCCGGTGCTGACCTGCCCGCAACAACGCGCGCGCTCCAAAGATCACCCCGCCGGACTGTTCACCCATTCGCGCTGGTATCTCAACTCGAACTACGGCTCGGCCACGCTCATCGGCGCCAATCCTGCGGGTAGCGCGCGTCTGCGCGGGAAAGCGACCACGGATAGCGTGTCCGTTCACTTGTACGACTATGATCCGCTGAACGGCAACAAGGTGCTGATCGGGTCGAGTCCGTCGATTATCCTGACGGGCGGCGGGACCACCACCACCTATTCCTACACGATCAGCAGTGCGGATTACACCGTGCCCGCCGGGCACCGCCTGATGCTGGAATACCAGTTCAACCAGACGACTGGCAACGACAAGGCCCGCGTGTATTGCGAAGCCTTGAGCTATATCGACGTGACCGAGACGCCGCAGCCGGTGGCCGACTATCGGATGGACGAAGGCAACTGGAGCGGCACCGCGAACGAGGTGGCGGACAGCAGCGCGAACGCCCTGCACGGCAAAGCCTTCCTTGGCGCATCGACCGCGCCGGGCAAGCTGTGCAATGCGGGTAACTTTGCCGCGAATTATGCCGAGGTGGCCGACAACAACTTGCTCGATATCACCCAGGCGCTGACCGTGGCGGTATGGATCAAGCCCGCACGCTGGGCCGGTACGCCGGGCAAGGCCAGTCTGATGTCCTTTTATTCAAAAGACACCAACTATGAAGCGCACGTGACCACGGCAGGCAAGATCAACTGGTGGTGGGGCACCGGCAATCTTACCTCAGCCGCCTCTGCGCCGGTCGACTCCTGGACCCATGTCGCGATGGTTTATACCCCGGGCAGCCAGCAGCTTTACATCAACGGGGTATTGAGCGCCTCGGGCACGGTGGCGGGCAATTTGCCGGTGAATAACTTGCCCTTCCAGATTGGCGACGACCAAAACTTCGGCGGCGGCACGCGCCGCTTTGATGGTCAGATCGACGAGCTGAAAATATTCAACAAAGCGTTCAGCCAGAGCCAGATCGCCGCCGTTATGGACAACGAGGCGGCAGGCAAGAACTGGGACGGCAGCGCGCGCGTCTGCCCGATTGCTGCGCCGCATCATCTGGAAATCCTGCATGGCAGCGGAAACGGGCTCACCTGCCGCGCCAACACCCTCACCCTCAAAGCCTGCGCCGACAACGCCATTCCGTGCGCGCCCTATACCGGCGGGGTCAACGGCACCTTGAGCGCGAGCGGCACGCCGACGGTGAACTGGGTGGGCGGTGCGGGATTCGTTATCCCCGGCGGTAGCAGCACGGTGACCAAGGACGTGCAGGTGACGACCCCCGGCAGCGTGACCTTCGGGGTGGCCATCGCCGCCCCCGCGCCCAATGCCCCCGCGACTTGCAACTTTGGCGCGCCCGCCTGTGCCTTCAGCGTCGTCGACGCGGGTTTCCTTGTCTCGGCCCCGCATCACATCGCGGAAAGTGCCTCCACGCTTACCGTCAAAGCAGTAAAGAAAGCGGACAACAGCCTGCAATGCGTGCCTGCCTTTGCCAATGTCGCCAAGACGGTGAACCTCAAATGCGCCTATACCAATCCGGCGAGCGGCACGCTGCCGGTGCGCGTGGCCGGCGCGGCGCTGAATGCGGGCAACAACCCCGGCGCGGCCTGCGACGCGGGGGGCGCCAACGTGGCGCTGAATTTTGACCCCAGCGGCATTGCCACGCCGACCTTGCAATATGCCGATGTCGGGCAGATGCAGGTGAGCGCCAGCTACAGCGGGACAGCCGGAACCAGCGAGGCGGGTTTGAACATGACCGGCAGCGGCAGCTTCATCACTGCTCCCCACTCGTTCGCTTTCAGCGGCATTACCGCCGGGCCGATCAAGGCGGGCAATGATTTCAGCGCCACCGTCACCGCGCGTAACGCGGCGGGCAACGCGACACCCAACTTTGGTCACGAGACCGCGCCGGAAGGGGCGACACTGACTGCCACCCTGCTCGCCGGCAGCCACAATCCGCCGCTGGCCAATGGCGCAATTGCGGGGAGTGCGTTCGTCAATGGTATCGCGACTGTCAATAATTTGAGTTGGGGTGAGGTGGGCAGCATTACGCTGGATGCGGCGTTGAGCAGCGGTAACTATCTCGGCTCGGGGGTAACGGCGACAGGAACCAGTGCCACCGTCGGCGCTTTCATCCCGGATCATTTTGAAACGGTTGTGGTCAGCGATACGTTCCTGCCCATGCCTTGTCCGGACGGGCTGACCTGCCCGGATTCAAGGGGTGGTCAGGACGGTTTCGTCTATTCCGGCCAAACTTTTTCTGTCAAGGTCATCGCGCAAAATCTCGGCAGTGCGACCACGCTCAACTATGACACCACCTTTGGTTTGTCAAAACAGGTCACATTGAGTGCATGGGATGCGCTTGGCGGCGCAAGCGCCAATCCGGGCGGCGGCAGCCTGGCGAACAACATCATTGCCACCGCCGCCTTTAGTAGTGGCGAGGCAACGGCGAATAACGTGAAGTACACCTTGCCGCCACTAATCGGCCCGACCGACCTCTATCTGCGCGCCAGCGATAGCGATGCCTCTTCGTTGCGCAGTCCGGCAGCACTTTCGTTGGAAGCAGGGATAAAAGTGATAAACGGGCGCATCAAGGTGTCAAACGCTTACGGCTCGAATCTGTTGCCGCTCACGCTGACCGCGACGGCGCAGTACTACGACGGTTCGGACTGGCAGCCCAGCACCACCGATAGCGTAACCACACTTTCCCTGCCGGCCACCCTGCCGTTGTCGGGCACCGGTTCGACTGCGGTGACTGCCACACCGGCAGACCGGGTATTCGCATCGGGCAGCCTCATGATCGATTTGTCCGCACCCGGTAGCAGTGCAAGTGGCAGCGCGGTGGTGGTGCCGGGTATTGATGCGGCATCGCCGGGCAACCCACCGCTGGAGATTCTCTCCGGCACCGCTACCTTTGGCATCTACAAGGGCAATGACGCCATCATCTACCAGCGCGAAGCGTATTGATCCCGCCTGCTGCTCCTACGGCGGGCGTGGAATGCGTAGGAGCCAGCTTGCTGGCGAAGCCTTTCGCGGCTGAAGCCGCTCCTGCGGCGGGAGAGAAATTAGCCTTTGCTGGACAAGCGATGTGCTGGTGAATTACAACTCCGGACTCGCTGCGCTTACCGCCGCCGAGTTGCAGACCGCGCCGGTCACTATCCCCAGTCACCTCGCCGTCAGCACCAGCATCGACTGCATCTACAACGCGACCGGGACAGCGTGCAATGCATATGACGGCAGCGGCATCATTCCCGTCAACGCGAAAGTGCGCTACATGTTGACGAATGGCCGCCTGTTGAGGTGGCCGTTCTTTCAAGTTTTGTTGAAAATTCGACGGAGATTCACATCAGGATGCCGAAAAAATGACGTTCGATGACCAAAACGTCCTTGACAGCAATGGGTTAGTCAATTAAGTTCGCGCAAATTATGCCAATCCCCAAGCTTTTTTCATTTTTTCAGAGCGTTAGCCGCGATGCCGGCTGGACTTCCGTTGTCCTTGGCAGCAAGGGGATTTATCTCGCCCAAGCCAAGTATGTGGGCACTCGCCCGCAAGTGACGCGGTGTGCTTTCTATCCGCTTGAGGAGGTCAATTCGTCAGCTTTGGAGAAGTTGCGCAAGGAAGCGCAACTCGAGAATGCGCGCTACACCACTTTGCTCGGCGCGAACGAATATCAGTTGTTGATGGTGGAAGCGCCGAATGTGCCGGTCGATGAACTGAAGACGGCAATCCGCTGGAAGATCAAGGATTCGCTCAATTACCACGTGGATGATGCGACGATCGATGTGTTGCAGATTCCGAGCGGAAAATACGGTAGCGAGCGACCGCAGTCACTGTATGCGGTGGCGGCGTCGAACGAGACCATCCGCAAACGCATCAATCTGTTCGAGAAAGCAAAGATCGATCTGAGTGTGATTGATATCGCCGAGACGGCGCAGCGCAACATTGCCGCGTTGTATGAAACCGAAGGGCGCGGCTTGGCGCTGCTCGCGTTCAACGACGATGGCGGACTGCTTACCATCACCAGCGACGGCGAGTTGTTCCTCGCCCGCCACATCGACATCTCGATCGGGCAGTTGGCCGATGCGGACGAGTCATTGCGCCAGCAATACCGCGACCGCGTCGAGCTGGAGGTGCAGCGTTCACTGGACTATTTTGACCGCCAGTTTCATCAGATCTCGATCAATCGCCTGCTGATTTCGGCACCGGCCGAACTGGGGCTGGTGGAGCTGCTTGGCGACAACCCCGGATTGCCCGCCGAAGCGCTCGATCTGGCCCAGGGGATGGATATTATCGGTGTGCCCGAGCTGGCGGACAGCGAGTTCGCCAGTTATGCGCTGCATGCGGTGGGCGCTGCGCTGCGACAGGAGAAAAAGGCGCTATGAGCCAGCAGATCAATCTGTTCAATCCGATCTTCCT
>Ga0210051_1007572_pt1 | contig 10094 bp, 11 predicted proteins | sample CryGey092014_all_FD_185464 | JGI IMG/M metagenome (GOLD analysis project Ga0210051, IMG submission 185464) | Groundwater microbial communities from aquifer - Crystal Geyser CG23_combo_of_CG06-09_8/20/14_all (SPAdes) (version 2) | ecosystem: Environmental > Aquatic > Deep subsurface > Groundwater...
AGATCATTTGGTCTTGGAGCATGAAAAACTTAACCCGTTGATTTTGAAAAGAAAAGTTGATAAGATGATTGGAGAAATATTTAAATTACAAAGAGACTACAGTATTACTAATTCTGAGAAACATTCTAACTAGTTTCTTGGTAACCTTTTATTTTGAGCTATCTCGTTCAATTCAAATGTACGCATTTTACACCTCCCTATTTAACATATAATCGGCAATGCCCAACAAAAAATTTTTGGCTTCTTTTTTCATAACCACTTTCTCTATTTTTTCTTTAGCTTCAACAATTAATTTGTTTGCCAATTTTTGCGCATATTCCAAGGAGCCGGTTTCAATAATAACTTTTCTAAATTGCTCCAAATCAGCCTGTGTCAGGTTGTCATTGCCCAAGCAATTTTTAATAATGGCTTTTTGCGCCCGGTTAGCTTTTTCCAGCGTTTTCGCTACCAAAATAGTTTGCTTGCCTTGCCGTACATCTGAGCCAACCGGTTTGCCGGTTTTTTTCGAAACCCCAAAAACTCCCAAGATATCATCTTGAATTTGAAAGGCAATGCCGGCGGGAATTGAATAGGCGCTCAGGGCTTCCAGAAGCTTTTTATCAGCTCCAGCCAAGATTGCTCCTAAATGCAACGGTCCTTCAATTGTATATTTAGCCGTTTTGTTTTCATACATGCGAAAAATTTCTTTCTCCGTCGCTCGGCCACGATTTTCAATTATAACATCTTCCGCTTCACCAATAACCGTAAAAGCAATGATGCCTTGCAGTTTTTGCAAAGCTTTTATAATCAACGCCGAATCAAATTTCGATTCAAACAGCACTTGATTGCCCAATGCGCCCAACATATCGCCCATGATGATTGCCATTGAATTTCCAAAATGAGCAGCGTCTTTATTTTTGAAATATCTCTTGGCCATTTCACCATAGTGCACATGAATAGTTTTCACCCCATGGCGCAAACCATCCCGGTCAATAATATCATCGTGTATCAAAAGAAAAGTATGGATAAGTTCAATGCTGACACTGGTCTTGATTATTTCTTTTTTGTTTTTTCCGCCCGCTGCCAAATAGCCATAATACATAAAAGCGGCGCGCGCTCTTTTTCCGCCTGATGTTGTAATCTTTCTTGCATGTTCCAAGGCCGCCGCGATATTGTCATCGACTTTTTTTGTTTCCGCGATTGTCCGCACAAAAAAAGCCTCAACTTCCGGATCAACTTTGGCCTTGAAATCAACTAAAGTTTTTTTCGCATCCACCATATATTTTGGAAGTTAAATATTTAGTGTAGCCTCAAGGAGAATCGAACTCCTATTACCAGGATGAGAACCTGGCGTCCTAACCGTTAGACGATGAGGCCATAAAAAATTTGTGTCCCCACCTCGACTCGCGAAGACGATGAGGCCAATTTTTAGGATATAAACCCAGTTTACACAAGTTTCAGAAAAAATCAAAGGTCAGGGCTCTGCGCTCTATATCTTTATTTAATGAGAATAAAATTTAATTTTTGGATTTCTACACCGCCTTCCAAGGGGTTTCTTTCCAACTTTTTGATTGGCGGCACAGAAGTTTTTCGGCCTCTTGCGGCGCGGCCATCACTTCTTCCACCACCATTTCCATCCGCATCCCTTGCGAACCTTTCACTAAGATCAGGTCCCTGGTTTGCATAATTTCTTGCAATTTTTTGCCGGCCGCCATCGGTGAAGCAAAATAAAAGATATTTTTTTCTGGAAAATTATTTTTCGCCAATTCCTCGCCCGCTTTTTTCATTCTTTCCCCCACTGCGAAAAAGATGTCACCTTTTATTTCAGCAAATTTTTTGCCAATCAGTTTATGTTTTTCTTCTGACTCTTCTCCCAACTCCAACATATCACCCAACACCGCGATTTTTCTTGCCGCTTTGATTTCCGCCAAAGCCTCTAGCGCGGCAGCAGCCGAAGTTGGAGAAGAATTGTAGGTATCATCGATTATGCAGGTGCTTTTTATGCCGGCAATCAAATTCATCCGGCCATAGGGAAAAGAAAAACTTTCCAACGCCGCGCCGACTTCCACCAAATTGATTCCAAAATTGATGCCAATGGCCGCTCCAGCCAAGGCTGAATAGATCTGGTGTTTCGCCAAAATGTTATTCAAGCGCACCGGAATAGAAGTGCCTTTATAATTTAATTTAAAACTAAGGCCCACTAGATCAGTTTGCTCTTCGTTGGCATAATTAAAAGCGATGTCGGTAGCGCGCATCTGTGCTTCCTGCGAAAATCCAAACGACACTACATTGCATTTTAATTGATCTTCCAGTTTCGCCACGAATGGATTATCAATATTGATGACTGCCCAGCTTTTTTCATCCAACTCGCGCACCAAAATGCCTTTTTCCTTAGCGACTCCTTCCACATTGCCAAAAAATTCGATGTGGCTGGAAGAAAAATCCGTGATGACAGCTACGTTGGATTTGATAAACTCAGTTAAATATTTAATATCACCCAGCCTGTCGGCGCCCATTTCCAAAACTAAAATTTCCGGATATTCAATCGGCGCCAACATCACCCACAGCCATTTCAAAAACACTCCCAACCAGCGCCACAGCGAACTCTCTCCACTGTCCGCGCCGATGATGGTCAATGGCACTCCAATTTCATTGTTATAATTTTTATCATTTCTGCGCACACGGAATTTGTCTTTCAAAACAGCAAATACCGCTTCTTTGGTGGAAGTTTTGCCAACTGAACCGGTAATGCTGATGATTTTAGGATTATATTTTTTCAAAACCAAAATTGCCATCCCGCGCAGAATTTTTTGCAAAATTATTATTTTTTTCGGTTTGCTATCCATTTATTTTTTCTTCTTTTTATTATCATCTGCAATTACAGTTTCGATTGCTGTTGTCGCGGGACTATCAATATTGTCTTGAGCTTGTTTATTGGCAGAAAATTTAGCAATATTATGAGATTGGTTGAAATCGTCCAAATCTTTTTGCGTATAGGCTTCCGTCGGTTCAATATTGTAATATTCCAATAAAAACTTCATTAATTCTCCAAAAGCCGGCGCCGCGCTGGATTCAGCCCATTCCACATTTTTTGGATCAGTCAAACTGATGACTATGGTAAATTTGGGATTGTCTACCGGCGCAAAACCGGCAAACGATCCGACTGATTTTCCTTCCGCGTAACCTTTTGTTTCCGCATCCACCACTTGAGCCGTGCCTGTTTTTCCAGCCACCATATAACCAGGCACACCCGCTCTTTTGCCATGGCCATTTATCACCACACTATTCAATATCTGGGCGGTTTGCATCGCGGCTTTTTGAGAGATTACTCGCCGTATTTCCTGTGGCTGCACGACCTCTTCACTGCCCCTAGCATACACTATCCTATCAATTATTTGCGGTTTCATCAATGATCCGCCATTGGCCAGCGCGCTATAGGCGGCTGCCAACTGGATCGGCGTAACTGTGATGCCTTGTCCGAAAGCAGCGGTAAAAAATTGGATATCACTTTTTAAATTTTTTAAATTGTTAATGTTGCCTCTGGCCTCGCCTTTCAAATCAATCTCTGATTGTTCTCCAAAACCAAACCGCTCAACATAATCGGAAAAATTTTTGTTGCCCAATAATTTTTCCACATAAATCACACCAGTGTTCAAAGATTTTTCCAAAACCTGAGTCATCGTCTGCAAACCATTAGTTTTCATATCAGAATTGTGAATCGTATAGCCGGCTTCTTTGATTGAACCTGTGTCGACATAGGTTGAATCAGGAGAAATTTTATTGCTATCCAAACCCGCTGCGATGGTAAAAGCTTTGAAAACACTGCCAGGTTCATAGGCATCATTTACTGGCGGATTGCGGAAAGCCCCAATATCTTCAACTTGCGCGTAGTTATTCGGATTAAAAGTCGGATAACTGGCCATCGCCAATATTTTTCCCGTCATCGGATCCATGATTGTTATATTTCCTCCCGAAGCCGCATATTTTTCCACGGCATTTTTAAGGAGCTTCTCAGTCTGATATTGTACGATGTGATCCAATGTCAGAACAAGCGTGTCGCCGTCCTTTGCGCTGGTCATTTCTTTTTGTCCGACACTAATCCAGCCACCAGAAGCATCTCTTTGGTGAAAAAGCGAACCTTCCATTCCTTGCAATTGATCATCAAAATATGATTCTAATCCATATTGCCCGCCCAAAACAGCATCTCTCCAACCGACAAATCCCACAACATTCGCTGCCAATTCAGAAGAAGGGTAATAGCGATAACTCTCATCTGATAAGTGAATGCCTTTTAATTTTAGGCCGTTGATCTTAGCAATTTCTTCCTCGTTCAGACGATGCTTCAAAACTTCATACATATCATCCGGTTTTTCAAATTTTGTTTTAAGCTCCGTCGCATCCATTTGCAAAATAGACGCTACGGCGAAAGCTGCTTGCGAGGCATTCTCAATTTCTTTCGGCACCGCATAGGCCATCTTAGTTTCACGATTGACGGCCACCGGATACAGCCCATCCTTGTCTTTCATAAAAATTTCTCCGCGTTTCGGAATAAGATTTTTAAAAAAAGAATGCTGTCCTTCTGCTAACGCCTGATATTGAGCATATTGAATGACTTGTAAATTATAGAAACGGCAGAAAAGCCCGAAAATTATCGCAAAAAACAAAAAAACCAGCGCGTAAATTCTCCAGTTTGAAACCACTTCCGCCTGTTTTCTGCTTATCACGGATACAGTCATACGCTAAAAATTAGTCTTTCTTTTATCTCATCGCTACCGGTCCATTTATTTCCACATAACTCACCTCATCTGAATTAACCAAGCCTAAATCTTGTGAGGCTTTTTCGATATTTTGCATAGAGCGAAGTTCCACCTCGCGAATTTCCATTTTTTTGCTTTCCTTGCTCAAGTCCTGAATCTGACTTTCCAACTTTCTGATTTCATAGCCCTTAGTCGCAATGTCATTCACTTGATAGAGATAGAACGCTCCGCACATTAAAACACCCATTGCGACGACGAAAACCAGCGAAACTAAATTAAGCTGGGCGCTGCCTGTCTCAAACGCCTTTTTCTTCAACGCCAAAACATTGCCCAACGAAGCAGTCGTTCTCTGAGCGCGAGCCTGGCTTAGGCTTGTTGCCGATTTGTTCAGAATCAAAACCCGTGACATTTATTTTCAGCCCCCTGAAATTAAATTTCCAAATCCCAAATCCCAATTTCCAAACAAATTCAAAATATCAATTTTCAAAACTTTATTTTTTTGTATTTTGTATTTTATTTGGTTTTTGTTTTTTGGAATTTGAGCTTTTTAAACTCAAATTTTCTCTATAATCCTCAATTTTGCACTTCTAGATCGAGGATTGTCCAATATTTCTTCCTGACTAGGTATTATCGGCTTCTTGCTGATTATTTTTACCCTCGCTTTTTCGCCGCAACGGCAGACCGGAAAATCTGTTGGGCAAATGCATCCCCTAGCATTTTCCCTGTATATATTTTTAACAATGCGATCTTCTAGTGAATGGAATGAGATGATGGCCAGCCGTCCTCCCGGATTCAGCGCGTCAATCGCCTGCGGCACAAAATTTTTCAAAACTTCCAGCTCTTTGTTTGTTTCGATGCGGAGCGCTTGAAAAGTTTTCGTAGCTGGATGCCTGCCTGCCGGCAGGCAGGAATTTTGCCTGTGTTGATGTCTTTCCGGCACCGCGCTTCGGATGATTTCCACTAATTCGCCAGTTGTTTCAATCAGTTTTATTTTTCTTCTGTCCGCAATCTTTTTAGCAATGATGCTGGCAAATCTTTCTTCGCCATAATCTTTGATGACTCGGCTGATTTCGCCTTGTGAATATTCATTCACAATTTGCTTAGCCGTCAGTTCGCCATCGCGATCCAGGCGCATGTCCAATGGCGCGTCTTGCAAAAAACTCATGCCAATCTCCGCATCTTCCAATTGAATGGAAGAATAACCGAGATCCGCCAAAATCGCATCAACCTTCTCTCCGCCAGCTGGCGGATTGAATTCCGCTAAAATATTTCCTAGGTTAGCAAAATTGTCTTTGACTGCGATGACATTATCAATTTCCGCTGGCAATTGTTTTTTGAAATTTTCAACCGCCTGCGAATCTTGATCGATAACAATGAGCTTTCCACTTTTGCCAATCCTTTTCAAAATCTCGTTGCTGTGGCCGCCTCCCCCCAGAGTGGCGTCCACAGCAATAGAACCATCTTTTAAATTTAGATTCTCTATCGACTCTTTCAGCAATACGGGTTTATGAATTGTCATTTGGTAATTTTCAATTTACAATTTTCAATTTACAATCAAGCCTCAATTTACAATTTTTAAATTTTGAAAATTAAGTTATTGAAAATTTATTGAAAATTGGTAATTGATCATCGAAAATTAATCTAATAAACTCCTAGCTTCCCCAACTGCTCAGCTATTTCATCAGAATTTTTTTCAGCGTTCTTTTTATAATCCGCCCATTTCTTTTCATCCCAAATTTCTAAACGATTATAGAGTCCGGCGATCACTACATTCTTAGCCAGCCCCGCATATTCTTTCAAATAATCCGGAATCAAAATTCGGCCTTGCTTGTCCACATCAACATCGACCGCTCCAGCCAACATCAGACGCGTGAAACTTCGCGTGCCCGCTTCTCCAACCGGCAGTGTTCCCAACTTGCTCGCCAATTCTTCCCAAGCTTTCATCGTGTAGATAAACAAACATTTATCCAGCCCGCGCGTCACCACCACTTTGTTTTTCAACTCACCGCGAAACTTACTTGGCACAGCCAATCTCTTTTTCTCATCAACGGAATGTGAATATTCTCCAATAAACATGACCGATGCGAATTTACGAATTATATTCGAATCTACGAACTTACGAATATTTATGTTCGTAGATTCGTGTACCATTCGTAGTTTCGAATCGGGCTACTTACCACTTCCCCCCACTTCTATTTACCTAGTCCCTATTTTACTCCACTCGTCCACAATGTCAAAGCCGAGTTATCCACACCCTGCCCGCCATGTTGCGCCGCGCTACAGGCAGAGGCATAAACAACAAAAAAACAGCCTTTTGGAGCCGTATCTAAATATTAAATATTTACAATTAAAACCTTCTCGCTTCTCTGCGTTTTTTGTATAAATTTTCCGTGTAACCGCCCTCTTTCAAAAATTTTTCTTCTAAGGATCTTTTTTGTTGATCCAATAAGAAGTTTGTTCGAGTGATGAGGTCAATCATAATGTTGACTGAAGTTGGAAGGTCAGGAGGTAGAGGTGGTGTAGGAGGGATAGGTTCATTGTCTTTCACAAAAACCCTAAACCTCCTTAACCCCATTTCCCTCCTCAAAATTTCTCTGTCCCAAATCTCAATCTTTCCAAGCCTGGCAATATCTTTATAGTCTTCCAGCAATTCTTCCCAACTTCCTCGCGAAATGTCCCAGCATCTTGATATAACCTTTAAGACTCGTACCTTGCATCGCGCCTTCGACGATGCATTGTTTGGATGAGCGCGCCGCTTGATCCATTTGCTGTCGCTGTCGCATGTTTTCCATACCGGACACAAAACGCGCAATGAATTCTTTGTTCATGTCATAGATAAGGACAGCATATTTGTAAGTCAAAAGATTTTTGTAAGCGAGTTCACCCATTTTTTATTTTAAAATTGTTTTATCTCTCAATCTTATATCTAACTTGAACTCTCTCATCTTTCAAATTTTCTTTTTCATTCATAACTATTTTTTTATCAATATCTCAATCCTAACACCAAAAACTAATTTTGGACAAAAAACCTCGATTTTAGCCGAGGCGGATTTTGATTGGGAAATAAAAAAATATAATCCCCATAACCATTGCCAATAACACTCTTTTCATCTTTCTACCCCCATCGATTGTTAAAGAAAACCCCGCCAGCGCCATAAAAAATGCCAATTAGATATGTTAGCATACAATTACAAAAAAGTCAATAGCGTAAAAAGTGCAGAGATAAACCTTTTTGCAAACAAAAACCTCAACTTTAATCAAAACGAATTTATCTCTTTCTAAAACTTCATCCGATAGACATTAGTGTCTCTTTTTTCAAAACCGGCGGATTGATAGAGCTTGTTGGCCGCTTCACGCTTCGGACTGCTGGTCAAATCAAGATGTTTCATTTGCAATTCTTTGGCTTTTTCAATGACTTTGTTTGTCAGCGACTTTCCTAGCCCCAGACCGCGCGCTTTTTCATCGACAATCACATCCTCTACTGTTCCGAAATAGGCAAATAATTTTCTGGCTGGAATGAGCGAGGCCATGCCCAATATTTTTCCGGAATTATTTCGAGCGCTGAATATGAATCCGTTTTCCATTACTTTGCGCACTGTTTTAAAATCCAATTGACTGGAAGACGGACTCAGTTGCAACATGAGTTCATTAACTCTCTCAATTTCATTTTGCGCTATATTATTTTCAGATATAATTATGTTTTCCCACATAATATTATTTCTTTAGTTTTTTATTCTTGCAACATTTCCAAGCCAAAAGCCAGATAATGCCACTGATGGCAATTATTATTCCGATAAAAAGCAACATAGTTTGATTGAGATAGGCCGCGAAGATTGAATAGCCGAAGAAATCTTTTTTTATTTGCGGAATGGTTATGACAGCTTGCCAAACGGTGCTGGCAGGAAAAGATTCTGTCTCGCCGATAGCTAGAGAATATTTGCCCAGATTGTTCGGGCTGAAAACTTTTATTTCATAATCACCCGGCTGCGCTTGGATTTGAAATTCCGGACCTTGGAAATAGTTGTCGCCGGCAAACGGCTCGTAAAAATTTTGCCATTCAAAATTCGCCCTGTCGGGCGCTGACAAAAGTTGTCCGTCTTTTCTGATTTCAAAAGAAATATTTTTTTTCACATCCGGCACATTCGGCACCAAAATATTCACATACAAATTAAAGGGAGCGTCACTGTGCAATGTGAAAAAATTCGGCTGGCCTTGCAACTCGCCATAGAACGCTTTGGAAATTTCGGGCTCCGTGACAACAATCTTTGTTTCGTTTAAAGCAACCACCGGCTGATGGGCTTGCGAAACCGGAGCAAGCAAACAAAAGCCCGCAAAGATAATTATAGCTGAGAGAGACTTATTTTTCATATTTCTATTATAGCACCAAAATATAAGTTATCCACCCCTTGCGCACTGAAAGATATAATAGTATAATTTTTATATAAAATAAAAATAAATTTATCCGACCAGCTCGGGTTAAACAAACCCCGACACCAATTAAGAATATTAGGTAGTTATCAAAGAGTATAAAATAAAAATAAACAAATCCAACTAACCAAAAGCTTTGAAATATTTTTCAAATTCTTAATTGGTGTGTGGGTAAAAATAAAAATGGACGAAAAAGATAACTTAGAAAATAACGCTTCTAAAATAAACGCTCTGCGCGAGATGATATATAATTCCGAGAAAAGCCTGCAATCTGCTAAGGCGATGCTTTTGCAATTGGAAGGCAAAAAGAAAGTCGGCCGCAAAAAGAAATTTGATGAAGACGAAAATGGCCGAGTTATTGAAGGAACTTTTGATGGACAAATTATGATCGGCACTGACGGCAAGCAATATCCAGTTCCCGCCAACTATGCTTCAAAATCAAAACTTGTTGAGGGTGATATGTTGAAACTGACCATTACCCCAGAAGGTTCTTTTGTCTACAAACAAATCGGACCGATCGAAAGAAAGCGGCTCATTGGAATTGTCAACCAAGATGCCGATGGCAACTATTTCATCACCGCTGACGGCCAACCTTTCCGCGTGCTTCTCGCTTCCATCACCTATTTCAAAGTGGAACCGGGCGATGAAGTTACCCTCGTCACTTCACGTGACATCGATTCTGATTGGGCCTCGATTGAGAATGTTATCCAAACAGGTAGCGCAATGAGAAGCTTCGCCACAATGAACGCCCACAAAAATCATGATGATAATGATACTATGCCCGAAGAAACTGAATCAGAGCCCACAGAAGAAATTAAGCCGGAAGTTAACGCAACAAAAAAAAGTGCTTTTTCCATAATTGATGAATGGGCGCCCGACATCGAAGAACTCAAAAAAGAACTTAATAAATCCTTAAACGAATAATATGCA
>Ga0210051_1007576_pt1 | contig 10089 bp, 7 predicted proteins | sample CryGey092014_all_FD_185464 | JGI IMG/M metagenome (GOLD analysis project Ga0210051, IMG submission 185464) | Groundwater microbial communities from aquifer - Crystal Geyser CG23_combo_of_CG06-09_8/20/14_all (SPAdes) (version 2) | ecosystem: Environmental > Aquatic > Deep subsurface > Groundwater ...
GGAACAGCCTCAATAAACCATGATGAAACCATCACTATTGGCAGGAGAATTATCTAAAGAAAAGCAAATGCCAAAATTGAGATTATCACAATCCATTCATCCTTACTAACAGAAATTCCTTTTTCTTTTTTCAAGCATCTCACCTTTCTCCCTCATTCTTCATTGTTAATCAATTCTCTTTTTTAAAATGTGCGACGCTCCCGCCGGGATTCGCACCCGGGTCTCAGCCCTGAGAAGGCCGAATACTTGGCTGCTATACTACGGGAGCATAAAGATTAGATAATGCTCTGATAGCCTCGCCCGGATTCGAACCGAGGTCTACGCCGCCAGAGGGCATAATGCTTGACCGCTACACCACGAGGCTAAATTTTCTAAATCTGTCTATATGTTTCTTGTTAGAAAAGCCAATTTCTTTTAAATATTTGCTTATCTCTTTTTGTCTTGAAAGAGAAAATGCTTTGTTTATTATGATTTTTGAGGGGCTAAATCCAAGTTGTACAAAAGCTTTTCTCGCGTCTTCTAACAATGTTTTATTATAATTTTTGAAGTTTATTCTCAACAGATTTGGATCTTGATTTGACATTCTATGAATGCAGCCATCTGTGTCGATTAATCCTCTAATGCAGGCTCTTAGATATTCATTATTTTTAAAAATCCAATTTGGGATAGTTATCTGGTTTTTTATTTTGTCTCCTGATTTTAAACCTTCATTTATCAAAGATTCTACGAGCTTTTTGCTTGAAAAACAAATAAATCTTTCATGTTTATCTTTGACAATTATCTCTTTTCCTTCTAAGCCAAACAAGTCAAAACATAACTTTTTTAGATAGCTCATATGATAATCTTTATCTAAATTATAATCTCCTGCAATTTTTACCTGATAGACCCCTGTCTTTTTGCCTTTTTTATAATAGCATATATTACCATCACCTAAAACAGCGCCAACAAATTCTGCAAGATTCTCATTAAATTTAATTTTGGGGAGTATTATCGTTGAACCCAATGAATTTTTGCCTCCTTTAGACCTCCCCCAGTTATCATCAAGTTTTTTAATTATAAAATTATCAAAATTAACCTTAGCTATTCTACATAATTTGCTGTAAACTTCTTCGGATAGATATCTCTTCTCATTTCTCAATTCATGAAGGAGGTATATTGAATTATGGTTTATTTCATTGGCAAGTTTATCCCAGCTCATGCCTTCTTTTGCCGATTCTATCAATTCTTTTTGCTTGCCTTTTTTAAGAACTATTCTCATTAAAAATAAAATTGAATTCCCTTTTAATAGTTTACTATTTGACCGCTAGACTAAGGGGCTTTGTACAAAAAATTCACGAATAGGGCATTTAAAAAGATTTAGCGTTGGCATTGAAAAAAGTTTATAAATTAAACATCCATCCATTAAACATGGCAAACAATTCAAAAGAGAAGGTGAAGGCTGTTGAAGATAAAATACGCGATCTCATAAACGACATCAAGGTAATGAATGAGGAAGAGCTTAAAGAAGGCGAAGGGAAGAAAATTGAAGACGATGCCGCTGAGGAGCTCATCAAAAAATTAAAGGCGATTGCTTCTGCTGTAGGAAATATATAATCTTCAAGAGAAAAATTTTTAAGCAAATATAGTTCTATTTGGTAATATAAAATGTTCAGCAAGACAAAATGCAAGAATTGCGGGAAGAAAATTGACAAAGCATTCAGCTATTGCCCTTTTTGCGGTATTCGAAAAAAAGAGGATGATTTTTTCCAAAAGGGGCTGATTGATGAGCTTGAAGAATCCCCCCAGATGGAGGCATTCCCAGCAATGTTCTCAAAAATATTCAATCAGGTTGAAAGACAGTTCAGAGAGATTGACAAGGACTTAAAAGTTTCTGATAAAAAAATGCCAATAACAAATGGTTTTAGCGTCAGCATAAACATGTCAAATGGCGGAAAACCTGAAATAAAAGTCAGAAAATTTGGAGAAAACGCGGCGCAAAACATCAATGTTGAAAACATAGAAGCTGAAAAATCTGAAAAAGAGCAAAAACAATTCAAAAAGAAAATAAGCAAAAAAGATGCTGAAAAACTTTCAAGTCTGCCAAGACATGAGCCAATAACAACAGTGAGAAGATTCAGCGATAAGATTGTATATGAAATTGACTTGCCTGGAGTTGACAAGAAGAACATAATCATAAACAAGCTTCAAAACAGCATTGAAATAAAGGCATTTTCAAAAGACAAGGCATTCATGAAATTAATACCTATTTCTCTGCCAATAAAAAAATCAGAAGTAAAGGATGGAAAGCTTATCCTCGAATTAAAGACAGAAGCATAATTAGAGCCAGTTCAATTGAATCTGCAAGTTGTCGTAAGTGGGCAGTTCAATTATAATTGCCGGTTTTAAACCAAGATTTTTTATTTCTTTTGCAAGTTTTGTCGCAATTTCTGCAGATGTGAGAATGCGAAGCTTTTTCTCGTCTATTTCAATCAATCTTGATGGAATATCATATCTTTTCATAAGAATATTTCTTGTATCTTGCATTTTTTCAAGAATTTTAATTTTTCTAGCTCTTGGAATTTCAGAAATTCTTTTTTCATAATCAAAGCCAGGAATAATCTCGGAATATAATGCCGCGCGATACAAATCATTGTCTTGGGTAATCTCATCATAGGGCTTTTTGACTTTCATGAGCCTTAATTTCAATCTGTTGCAGTACTGAAATCTGTCTTTTGTGGATGCAGTACAGTAATGAACTCTTAGATTTTTAGCATTTTTATCGCAATATTTCAGTATTTTCAGTGCAAGCTCATTGCTTCCCTGAACAACACATGAATTTTTCTTAAAATTGAGACCAAATTTGTAAAGGCAAAAAGCGTTTGTCGTCGATATTTCAAGTTCATTAAGATTCAAAAAGTCAATAATGCCTTTGGCAGAATCAATCAAAGCAATCGTTTTCTTTTCTGTTTTTGGAATAACTGGAATCTCAATTCCAACAAGCCATTTCCTTTTCTTTTTCGCAACAATATCCTTAGCAAGTTTTATTTTGGCAATCTCTTTTTTCAAGTTTCCTTTTAAAAAATCAGGATGAAATCTGACCTCATCAATTCCTGCGGTATAAAGACTCATTAGTTTTTGTTTTGAAACGCGAAGCGTCGGCAGATAAATATGAATATGAAAGTTTTTGCCAAATTTTTTCTTCAGGGCTTTTGTGAATTTCAAAGTCCTGCTTAAAATAAGCAGAGGATCGCCGCCGGTGATGCCTGCGCCTTTTGCCTGGCTTAATCTTGCCTCTTCAATTGCTTCTGAAACAGCATTTACATTGCTCAGTTTGCGTTCATTTGCCCAGACAATGTCTTTTTCCTTTCTTTTTTCAGAAAGAGGGCAGTAAAAACATCCTCTTCTGCATTTTCCTGTTATAAACAAAACAAGCTTTCTTCCTTCAACGCAAAATTTGCATCCTTCTGTTAATTTTCCTGTGCAGTAAGATAGAAATTTAGTTTTTTGTATCATGTCTATAAATTGAAACCCTTACACTTTTTAAAATATATTCTCTTATTGGAGTTTCAATTTTAGATCATCCTAAAAACCTGGGGTTTTTATGATGTTATCACTCAAAGAAATATTTCATTGCTTCCTGAATTGAGCCGACTTCAATTACCTGGACACCTGTTTCTTCAGAGACATTAACTCTTTTTGGAATCTGCTCTGAAGTGCAAAGGTCATTTGTTCCAAATTTCTCGCAGTGCTCTTTTATTTCATAAATAACTTCCCGGCTTTGCAATAAAGGAACCAAAAGCACAGAAACATTTGCTTCTTTTGCGACCTGCGCTTTTGCAAGAATACTTTCAACAGGACCTATGCTACCATCATGATTTATGCTTCCAGTAATCATAACATCATTTCTCAATGATTTATTTTCAAGAGCAGCGATTGTTGCGATTGTCAAAGCACATCCAGCAGAAGGCCCGCCTATAGTGGATGCATTTGCATATATATTATAGATTAAATCATAATTACTCACATTAACTCCCGATATATCCGCTGCAACAATCCTTGCAATTCTTATGCTTTGCTGAGTATCTGCCCAAAAAAGCAGATTATCAATATCCACTAAAACCCTTCCTGAACCCGGCATCGCTTCAACAACCAAATTTGTTGAAACTCCTTTGCTCTCATTATTCACAGCAGGAACATTCATTGATACAATTGTTGCATTTCCGATGCTTACAACAGAAGTAGATTTGGAAAATGAAGAAATTATCTCTCCGCTTGTTTTATTTTTTTCGAGTTTATTTAACTTAATTGCCTGCAAATTAAATATCAAAAAAGTCAAAACAGCCAGAATTACTAGCATGATAATAATGTCTTTTGTATTCCCTTGCTTCTCTAATTTCTTATCAGATTTTGAATTTGCCATTTTCCTCAACAAGTTTTCCGTCAAAGTAAATTTTTCCGCCATCTCTTAAATCTTTGACAATGTCTGCATGAATTACAGATTTATTGCCTTTCTTGCCATTTTTTCCCTTGTAGCATTCAGGATAGGCAAATCCAAGAGCTAAATGAATTGTGCCTCCGATTTTCTCATCAAAAAGAGTGTTGTCTGTGAATTTGTCAATCTTGTAATTGCAGCCAATTCCAAGCTCTCCGACATAACTTGAACCAGAATCTGTTGCAAGCATTTGCTTCAGAAATTTTTCATTTTTTTCTGCTTTTGCCCTGACAACTTTTCCGTTTCTGAATTCCAAAAAAATTCCTGAAATTTTTCTGCCCATAAACCTGTAAGGAAAATCAAATTTTATGAATCCGTTTAATGAGTTCTTAAGCGGAGCTGTGAAAACTTCGCCGTCAGGCATGTTGTAGCTGCCATCTCCGATGATTGCATGCATTCCTTTAATGCTCATCGTCAAATCAGTATTTTTTGCAACAATTCTGACCTTGTCTGTTTTGTTCAACAAATTTTGAACTTTCTTCATTTTTTCTGTTTCTTTTTTCCAGTCAAGAAGGCTTGAAGAAAAAACAAATTTTTGGAATTTTTCAAAAGACATGCCTGCATCTTTTGCGAGAGTTTTTGTAGGCCAATCAAAAATAACCCATCTTTTTTTAATGTGAATTTTGCTGAGCGGATCTAAAATTTTTCGTCGCAACAGAATCTTGCGAGTATCGCAATTTCTCAATTCATTTCTGTTTTTTGGGGCTCGGATAAAAATAAAAGCATCTGTATTGAGATGCTTGAATTCAGTTATTTTTGGATAATGCCTTAATTGCTCTTCGGTTGCATTATTATAATAAATATGAGCAAAGCCTTCTGTGCTCCAATCAATCATTGGATAAGCTCCTTTCAATAAAATCTGCCTATAAAGCTCGAGAACAAGGGGTTTTGCAGGTAGGTCTGAGTCTATCAGAACAGTTTCTCCTTTCTTAACCTTGCAAGAATAATCGACGAGAATTTTTGCCAGTTTTTTAACACTATTTTTTTTCATTTTTAGCCTCTTTAATAAATGGGCCCGCTCAGATTCGAACTGAGGACCCCTGCCTTATCAGAGCAGTGCTCTAACCAAGCTGAGCTACGGACCCTTGCATCGAAAAACAAGATTTGATTTATAAATTTATTTATAAAGATTTGGTTAGAAAATATAGCAAAGACTACGGCAAAATATTTAAGCAGCGATTACAGAAAAATATACTAAAATACATTTCAAAAAGGCGGAGTTTTTCATTTATTTTGTTTTAAAAGAAAAGCTTTTAAAATGCATATGCCTATGAATATTAATAGGTATAAAGATAGGTAAAAAAGAAAGAATTTAAATATGATTAAACATAGTTTAAAGGATAAGTAAAGAGGAAGAATGACTCATGACTTACGTAGCAGTGATTTTAAAAAAGATATACTGAAAGCCATAGAAAAAAAGGGCAAGATAGTGACTACTTCTGAGATTGCTACTGAGTTTAAGATCTCCTGGAACACTGCTGAAAAAGCCCTTCTTGAATTAACAATTGATAATAAAATTGAACGGCTCAAAAAAGCCGGCGTAAATTTATGGATTCTAAAATGAGAAGATTAAACTGGATTAAAGTTTTCATTGCAATGGTTTTGTTAGCTGGAGCAATATATTTCTGCATTTATTCAATAAATTCATTGCAATCAAATTTGAAAAATCCAATTACTGGAGAAGTAATAAGCCAAGGACAAGATTCTGGATATGGTAATTTAGATTCAAACAGCGCTGTTGGAAAAATTAATCTTAAGGATAAAGATGGTGAAGAAGTCGAAGCAAAAATCAATTATTTGAATGGCAAAAAAGATATTGAAATAATTCCAAAACAAAGCCCTATCAAAAAAATAGTTTTGCATGATGTAAATCTCTCTGAAAATGAAACAGGATTAATTTATTATTTGAATATAAGCAAGGCGGCGAGCGAAGTTAATCTAACCTTAAATGAAAGTGATAGCAATATTTCTGCCAATTTAGGTGAAATTATAAATATTACTGCAACAATGATAATTCCATCATCAGGAAATGTTGATATTTATGAAGACAATAGTGAAATTTCATCAGGAGGCGCGCCTTTAAGCACAACAGTAAGCTACAGTGGTGCAGGAGAGCATAACATAACTGCAGTATACAATGGAAATGATAATTACACCTTTAGTTTTGAAACTCATTGGATTAATGTTACTGCTGAATTGATTCCTCCAACACCAACTGCTGTAACGCCGGCAAACAATTCAATAGATGGAGATGGAAATGTCTATTTCACCTGCAATGCGACGGATAATGCCAATTTAAAAAACATTTCATTGATTTTCAATGATGCAATAAATCAGACGCAAAATGTAAATGGAACTTCAAATCAATCAAGCTTCAATATAACCGGGCTTGCAAATGACAATTACAATTGGAGTTGCGAGGCATGCGATTCAAGCCATAATTGTGAAAACTACTCATTAATGTTATTGACAGTGGATACAAATGCAATTCCAAATTCAACGAACTACACTGGAGGAAACACGACAAACTGGAGCGAAGTTCCTGACTTAACAAATGTCTGCAATGGAACTGCAGTCATAGATATGACTGATGGAAGCGTAAGATGGTGGAATTGCGTGAATGCGTCATATCAAAACTTTGATACTAATGTAAATTTGACATATAATTTTGTAGATTTAACCTTTGGATTGAATCCGACATTCAATTCAAGCGCGCAAATAGTTTTTGAAGATCTGCCATGGGATTCAACTCCAGAAATTTTGATGGATGGAGTAATTTGCGATCCAAGCACATGCCAAAATGTAACCTATGATAATGCAACAGGAATCTTGGTCTTTAATGCAACTCACTTTACAAATTTCACAACAGTTGGAAACAGCAGGCTTATAATTTGGGATCAGAATGACACAGGAATGCCTGGAGGAGATAATCCTGCATGCGAAGGAAGCCAGATAAACTTTTTCGCAAATTACAGCAGAACAGCTAATGGAAATCCAATCACTGGAGCAACCTGCATAATTAATTTCACAGACTCTTTAGGAAATTCAATGACTTATAATGGAACTTCGACTTATTATGATTATAACAGGACATTTAATTCATTAGGAACAAAGAATTACAATATAAATTGCAGCAAGACAGGCGCTCAAATGCTTGTGCTGACTGATTCAATAATAATGACTGACTGCTCAGCTCCAAACTCAACTCTTGTTTTACCCGCAAATGGAAATCTTACAAATTTAACAACTATAAATTTCAATTGCAATGCAACAGACAATATTGAATTGAAAAATAACACATTCTATTGGAATGCTTCAGGAGCATGGAATGAAAATGGAACTGAAAATGTTTCAGGAACAAACAATCTGACAACATTCTCAAGAACAATAAGCAACGGAAAAATAATATGGAATTGCCTTGCGTGCGATAATTCATCATTATGCAGCTTTGCTCCTGCAAATTATACTATTACAATAGATTCAGATATTCCTTTAATAGAATTTGAAAATCCAACAGAGAATTCAAGCACAATAGTAAATAGAACATATCTGCAGGTAAACGTGACTGCTTCAGATACATTAAGTCTGAAAAATATTACAATAAACTTGTATAATTCAACTGATTTATTGAGAAGCAACGCAACAACCACTTCGCCAAATTTCATCAATTATACTGGAATGAGTGATGGGCTGTATTATTTCAATGCAACCGCTTACGATGATGCAGGAAACATCAATTCAACTGAAACAAGGAATGTGACAATTGACACTGCTGCTCCAAACGTAACAATCATCTCGCCAACAAACATCACATACACAGACACTTTGATTTGGTTCAATGCGACTGCAAATGAAGCAATCAATAATTGGATTCTAAATTATAATGGAACAAATCTGACGATTACAATAAATTCAACCATAGTAGTTCAAGAAGGTACATGGCATTTAATTTTGTATGCAAATGATACTGGTGGAAATATCGGATTGAATAATTCAACATGGTTTAGTGTAAACACAACAACCACTCCTTCAGGACCTAGCGGTGGCGGAGGCGGTGGAGGCGGAATAACAGCATGCACTGAAAATTGGCTGTGCTCTGAATTCAGCAGTTGTGTTGATGGAATGCAGACAAGAACCTGCACTGATTTGAATAATTGCGGAACTTCATTAAACAAGCCCGCAGAAACTATTAGCTGCGAAGCACTGCCTTTCTGGCAAAACAATCTCAAAGACAGAGATGAAACAGATATAGACTGCGGAGGAAGTCAAGCTCCAAAATGCTCTGATGGAAAAAGCTGCCTTGTAAATAATGACTGCTTGAGCAATAATTGCTACAATAGCACATGCCTTGCTGCAGGAATGCCTGCTGAAAAGCCAATAACAATAATTTCAGAAGAAATAACTCAGAGACTGAAATCCTGCTTCATATGGATATTCTTGTTGATTGCCATATTGGTGACATACAGGCTTGTCACAGAATATGCAAGGCCAGAAGTAAAAGTAAACAATGAGCTGAGATTTTATCTGAGAAAACAGCAGGGCATCGCCAAACAGATTAAAAAAGAAGAGAAAAAAATTGCTACAATCTCTGCAATTGAGAAAAAAATAAGAAAAGAGCCTGCGAAGGAGAGAATTGAAATCAAGAAGGAAAAGGAAAAAGAAAGAGCATTCAGACTTGCAGATGTCTTTGAATCAATAACTCCAAAAATAAAAAGTGCAGATGAAAAAATAAAAGAATTGGAGAAAAAAGGACTATCTCAAAGACAATTAGAAAGAGAAGAAACAATTCTTGCTGAAGGCAGAAAAATCAGGGAAGTTGTTCAAAGAGAAGTCAGACCTGTTGAAGAAGAAAAAGCATTGGAAAAAGGTGTTGAAAAAAGAAAGAGAACAAGATTGATTCATGATGTCTTGCATTCATTGGGGTTATACAGTTATCCTGACGAAATTGCAGAAGCAGAAAGAAGAGGGATAAGAGTTTTGATGGCTGAAGAAAAGCAGCGAGAAATTGAACATGCCAGAAAAAGAAGAGAAGAAGCTACAAGAAAAGAAAAAATAAAAGAGGAAATTAAAACATTCAGGGCAAAGGAGACAAGATTTGTCCATAAATTACTGCATTCAGTCGGATTATACAAATCTCCTGAAGAAAAAGAACGAGAAAAAAGAGCAAAAGAAATGAAAGAAAAAGAAGAGGCAAAGCTAAGAGCAGAAGAAGAGGCAAAAAAAGCAAAAGAAATGCGCGAAAGAGAGCATTTGAAAGAAATTGAAGAAAATAAGAGAAAAGAAAAAATCAAGAGAGAGGAGAAGAAGAAAAGGCAGGAAGAGCAGCAAAAACAATTAATGAGACTGAGAGAAGAGGAAGCGAGAAGAAAAGCAGAGGAAGCAATAAAAAAAACGCGCGTTTCTCAAGAAGTTGACATAGAAATAGATGTCGGAAAAATCCAAGCAGAATTAGAAGCTGAAAAGAGAGAAAAAGAAAAGAATGAAGGAATTGAAGAAAATAAGAGAAAAGAAGAAATCAAGAGAGAGGAGAAGAAGAAAAGGCAGGAAGAGCAGCAAAAACAATTAATTAAGCAGAAAGAAGAGGAAGCGAGAAGAAAAGAAGAGCAAAGAAGAGAAGA
>Ga0210051_1007578_pt1 | contig 10087 bp, 12 predicted proteins | sample CryGey092014_all_FD_185464 | JGI IMG/M metagenome (GOLD analysis project Ga0210051, IMG submission 185464) | Groundwater microbial communities from aquifer - Crystal Geyser CG23_combo_of_CG06-09_8/20/14_all (SPAdes) (version 2) | ecosystem: Environmental > Aquatic > Deep subsurface > Groundwater...
GTCATACTTTGTCATACAGTTGTCATACATTGTCATTCAGTAGTCATACTTTGTCATACAGTTGTCATACATTGTCATTCAGTAGTCATACATTGTCATACAGTTGTCATACATTGTCATTCAGTAGTCATACATTGTCATTCAGTAGCCATACATTGTCATTCAATAGTCATACATTGTCATTCAGTTGTTTTTATTGCTATTGTATGACCATTGTTTGACAATTGTGTGACTATTGTTTTTGTTGTTCATTGTTCTACGTTCATTGTTCACTGCCCACTGCTTACTGCCTACTGCCTACTGCCTACTGCCTACTGCCTACTGCTTACTGCTTACTGCTTACTGCTTACTGCTTACTGCCTACGGTTCACTGTTTTTACAATTAATTTCTACTTGTTTGTATTTATTTCAATGTTTCCGTTCATTATACTTAATACTTTGTTTTCTGTTCAATGTTAGATGTAATTAATGTGATAATTTCAGTTAAATTTAATTCTTTTTGTTCACCTGTTTGCATATTTTTTAAACTTAATTTGCCTGATTTTATTTCGTTTTCACCCACAATTACAACGAAAGGAATTTTTTTAGAATCGGCATAGCTCATTTGTTTTTTCATTTTTGCACCAGTTTCGGGATAAATTTCGGCTGATATTCCTGTGGAATGGAGTTTACGAAGGAGCTTTAAACAATATTTTTCTTCGGTTACGCCAAAATTAACAAATAGCACTTTTGTTGATTCGTTTACTTCTTTTGGAAATTTATTAAGTTTTTCTAACACATCGTAAATGCGGTCGGCACCAAACGACATTCCCACGCCCGAAACGCCATCCATACCAAAAATGCCTGTTAAGTTATCGTATCTGCCTCCACCACATATACTTCCAATTTCAACATCTTTAGCTTTAACCTCTAAAATTGTTCCTGTATAATAACTTAAACCGCGTGCAAGCGAAACGTCGAATTTTATATTTGTAGAAATACCCGATTCTTTAGCATATTTCAATATATAATTCATTTCTTCGATTCCTTTTTTTCCGGTTTCGTCGGTAATTATGTTAGAAATGAAATTTATAACTTCTTCGTTTGTGCTTTGTTTAGAAGAAAACTCTAAAACAGGAATTAATTTTTGCAACATGTTACTTTCAAAACCTTTTTCTGATAATTCTTTTAAAACTTCATCTTTGCCAATTTTGTCGAGTTTATCAATTGCAACAGTAAGAACAACAAGTTTATCGGGACAACTTAAGTATGTTGCAATACCGTGCAAAATTTTGCGGTTGTTCAAAACAATGGTAACATTAATATTTAATTTTATAAATATATCTTCAATAATTTGCAATAATTCAACTTCGTTAAGTAGTGAATTGCTGCCAATTACATCAACATCGCATTGGAAAAACTCACGGTAACGCCCTTTTTGTGGACGGTCGGCACGCCACACTGGTTGAATTTGGTAACGTTTAAACGGAAAAATAATTTCGTTTCGGTGCATAACAACAAAACGTGCAAATGGAACGGTTAAGTCGTAACGCAAACCCTTTTCGGAAATATGCGATGCAATACGGTTTAAATTTTTTTGTTGTAATTCCTCATCATTAATATTTTGCAAAAAGTTACCTGAATTTAAAATTCTGAATAATAATTTATCACCTTCTTCGCCATATTTTCCAAGTAACGCTGATAAATCTTCCATCGCAGGGGTTTCAATTGGTTGGTATCCGTGAAGGCAAAAAACATTACGCAAAGTTGAAAAAATATAATTTCGTCTTTGCATATTTAATGGCAAAAAATCGCGGGTACCTTTTGGAATAGAAATGTTTACAGCCATAAATTATTCTTTCATAAGTTCTAAACTTGTTTTAGCTCCTTTTGATTTCAGAAAGTCTTTAACATCTTGTGCTATAGCAATTTCGATAACAGAACGACCGTTTGAATTTACAGCATTAATGTTAGCACCATGTTCAGTAAGATATTTAATTATTTTTAAATTCCCATCTTTTACAGCCCACATTAATGGAGACATTCCCATAATATCAGCTTTATTGATATCAGCTTTATGTTGAATAAGAAAATCGGCAATGTCGAAATACCCACCAAGCAATGCAACTGCTAATGGAGTTGAGCCGGTATTAACTGTTTCGTTAATTTTTGCACCTTTTTCAACTAAAAATTTAACTATGTCCAAATGATTATATTTACAGGCATAAGCTAAAGCAGTCCACCTTGCCTGATTTTTACCATCAATTTTTACCCCTTTTTTAACATAAGATACAACTTTTGAAAATTCACCTTTTGCAGCAGCAGTAACATATTTATCAACTAAATCGTCGGCAAAAGAATTAGCCCAGCAAATTGTAAAAGCTAATATTAATATTATATATTTATTTGACATATTATTTATTGTTTAAAAAAGTTTAAAAAGTTCATTGTTCTATGTTTATTGTTCTTTACGAAATACGAATTTTACGAATTTACGAATAAAATATTGTTTACTGTTCAAAAAAGTTTTCAGTTTCGAGTTTCAAGTTCATGGTCATGCAATAGTCATTCAGTAGTCATTCAGTAGTCATTCAGTAGTCATTCAGTAGTCATTCAGTAGTCATTCAGTAGTCATTCAGTAGTCATACTTTGTCATTCAGTTGTTTTTATTGCTATTGTGTGACCATTGTATTAACTATTGTGTGGCTATTGTTATTATTGTTCACTGTTCATTGTTTTCTGGTTGATAATTGCTCTATAAAAGTTTCGATTGCAATAATTGATTGTTCCTCGCTATAACAACGCGAATCGCACAAATCTCCGTTAATTTCTAAATAAGGTATATTATTTTTACTATTAAGACGATTAGGGAGTCCAAAGCGATTATTTGAATTTCGACTACAAGTTTTTGCGTCGTGATAAATAATTCCGTCAATAGAAAAATCTACCATTAATTTTTCTAGTACCTTTTGTTTTTCTTCGTCGGAGCGGACAATAAAAAGTTTACAATACGCCAATGCAGATGATTGGAATGTGTCTTTTGGATCTAAATCGTCAAAAATCCAGCTATTACAATAGGTTGAAGCCACAATGCAAGTATCTAAACTTGCAAATAATTTTGCCATGCTACTTAATTTGTACCAAAGTGGCATTCCATCCCAATAAATTCTTAATTTTTCAGATGGTACTGCTCCAATATTATTTTTAATTCTTTCTTGCAATTCGGCTAATAATATTTTATAATAATCAACAGCATATTGAGTTCCACGCATTACAACAATAGGTCCCATGTGTATTGCCGAATCGAAAAAATTAATTGGCGAAGGTTTGTGCATTGCAGTTTCTAATACTTTGCGCCATAACACACAACCATCATGCGATAAACGAACTGTTTCGCGAAATTTTTCCAAATCAAATTTTTGTTCTGATACTTTTTCAAGTTCAGGCACTAAATCTTTAAATTGATTTGCAACACTATTAATAATTGATGGAGTTAATTCACTAATCCACAATGGAGTATTAACTCCTAAAACGGGTACATTAAAATGTTTTGCATAATACATAAACCAGTCGCCAACTTCGTGACATTGATTTGTATTGTAAACTAAAATATCGGGTTTTGGAACTGATTTAAATCCACTTTTTTGCAATGGAGTTTCATTTTGTAAAAAAGCACCTATATCACTAGTAAGATAAGAACAAATTTCGGGCGAATAACCGTGTGCAACAGCAGTTGGAATATATTTATCGGCTGTTTTACTTGCTCCGAGCATGGCTCCATGATTTTCGGGAAAATATACTTCGAATCCCATTGAATACAAAAGTTCAGCAGGACCAACACTTGTACACCAAGCAATTTTTTTATTTCTGGTATCAACAGCTTCTTTTAATCGGGCAAAATAGCAGTCCATTGTTCTGCGAAGCTCATTTGCCGATTGTAATTTTATTATTTTACTTTGAGGTTGATTCATAATTTAAAAATTAGGATTTATTTATTGTTGATTACTAACTGCTTACTACCACTGTTACTTTGTTTGTTATTGTTGCAGGAAAAGAATAATGCAATATCGGTTAATGCATAAATTAATAATTGATAACTCACTGTACGCAAAAATAATTAATTTTGTTAAATTATCATTCAATAGTCATTCAATAGTCATTCAATTGTTAAATTGTTTTACCCCGTTGGATAACCTTGTTGAATAACGATTGTGCAATAATAAAGAAATATCCTACGGGGTGAATTGTTTATTGTTCTTTACGAAATACGAATTATACGAATGTACGAATAAAATATTGTTCATTGTTCAAAAAAGTTTATTGTTCTATGTTCATTGCTTTAAATTTACTGTCATTCAATTGTTAAATTGTTATATTGTTTCATTGTTTATTGTTCATTGTTTACTTGCTACTGCCAACTGCCTCCTGCCTCCTGCCAACTCCCTCCTGCCAACATTTTGCGTAACATGAGATCATAATTATTTTATATACACTTCTAAAACTTTTGCATTTTTTATAGGCTGCAATGTTTACTTTTGTTATTCCGCCTATATTATATGCTACAACTATACTGGTACTTGAGTTTGCGGTTCTTCTTCTATCTTTGTTAAGTTAAATGCCAACTTTGTTTGTGTTTTAAAAGGTTCTATTCTTTTTTCTGCAAGTTCAATATATTCTTTGCTTATATCATATCCTACATAGTTTCTTTCAGATTTTAAAGCAGATATTGCTGTTGTTCCACTACCTATAAAAGGGTCAAGTATTATATCATGTTTAAATGAATAAAGTTGAATTAATCGAAAAGGTAATTCTTCTGGAAATGGTGCTGGATGCCCAATTCGTCTTGCGCTTTCTGCATTCATTGTCCATATAGACTTTGTACACTCCATAAATTGTTCCTTTGAAATAGTATTTTCTTTATTCTCTTTTTCTCTTTTGTAATCTCCTTTTGAAAACACTAAAATATATTCGTGAACATCTCTTAAAATTGGATTAGCTGCACTTTGCCAACTACCCCAGGCCGTTGAGGGACTTGCACTTGCTGCTTTATTCCAAATAATTTCTCCACGCATGTTATAACCAATGTCAAGCATAATTTTTGAAATATAGTCTGATAATGGTATATATGGTTTCCGTCCGAGGTTGGCTACATTAATACAAGCACGCCCACCATTAACCAAAACGCGATAAGTTTCTTTAAAAGAGTTTTCAAGTAGTTGTAAATACTCTTTTAGTGAAAGGTCGTCGTCATATTCTTTTGAAACATTATATGGAGGAGAAGTAATCATTAAATGAATTGAATTGTTTGGTAACTCTTTCATATTTTCAGCAGAACCAAGAATTAGCTTATTAATAAATTTTTTTGATAATTTATTTTCAGTTTTATCTGTAACTTCTTTCCCTTCAAGTTCTGAATACAGTTTTGAATTATAAAACTTTGAACTATCGTGGTTAATTCTTCCGCTTGTACCAAAAGAACTTGATTCAGTTCCGTTTTTTTTAATTTTTTTTGATTGCATATAGATATTAATTTATAACTGTATAAAGATTTTTTAAATAATTCACATTATCAGTATAATACAATTTCGCTTCGGGTATTCCTTTGAATTGACCATGTGAATATCTGCACTCTACTCGAAATATAATTGCGTTTGTGTCATTTTTATTTGAAATTTCAAATGTAAAATAAACATTTAACTGCGATTGAGGAACTCTTATTTCAATGTCCTTCAATTTTATTTTGCATTCATTGTTACTTGGTACTTTATATAAGTGCATTGCGCCGAAACTTTTTCCATAGTAATATGGTTGATCATAAATTTGTAATAATTCTAAAATTTTTTCTGAATTTAAATTCAGGTTATTAAGAATAAACTCTTTAAGATTCTCACCAGCTTTTATCGAACAATCTTTTTTTAATGTTTTATATTTCTCATCATTTCTTTCCAAAGAATCTTTTATCCATTTGCTAAAAGTATGTTCGAGAATATCTCCTCCTAAAATTGAATTGAAAGTGATTTCGTCAATATCGTCCGTTAATTTTAAACTTCTTTCAAAATTTTCACTACCAAAGATTAATTCTTCAACACCCTTTTTAATATAGAAATTTTTCTTTTGATAAGAAAAAATAATTTGGTTAATCTCGTAATTTTTACTTTTTTCTTGTATCCTGTCAAAAGACAAGGGTGAAAATTTGATTTTTTAGACATAGAAACAAGTATAATCGTTTAGGTATCATTTGTTCTTTTTCCTGTTAATCCGAGCTTCATAATAAAATTTAAACCTTATTATTTTTTCTTCAAACCTTAATAGAAAACAGCACACCTTGGGTTCCACAACCTTATTCCCTTATTTTCATCCCATAATAAGGTAATAAGGTTTGAACAAATGTCAATTGTTTTTTCTATTAAGGTTAAATGAACAAGATAAGGTTTTTTGATTTTTCATTACTCTGTTTTTTGTAGAATTTACCCTTGCGTTTTGACAGGATACTTTTTCTTTTAATTTATTTAACGAATAATTAAACCATATATTAAATTCGTTTTGTGCAAAATGTCTAAATACATGAATATTTCTAAAAGAAATTTTTGGTTGAACTATCGCATTTAAGTAATCTGCAAATGAGGGGTTTTTTAATATGTAACTATCTTCTTTTAACGATATTCCAGTTTCACCAATTTTTATATCAAAAGGATATTTAGAGTTAACTTTAGCTCCAAGCCATACAATATCCCCATCAAGTTTTAATTTTTCGAAAAGTAGTTTTCCTATTTTTAATCCATTTTCAATAATATCCTTATGAATGATTAAGTTATCAAGTTCTTCGATTTTTTGAACTTCCAAATTACACTCACTTATATTCTTGCAATACTTTCTGATAAAGTCCAAATATGTTTTTACATCAATAAAATTTTCTGTGAATGTCAATTTATATTTTTAAAGTATGTAACCTAAAATTACACTAAGTTCTCTTAAAATAGTTTTTATGTCAGCCATATATTTTTAATCATTGGAATTTAATGTGAAATGAACATCACAAATGTAAATTAATATTAGAGAATAATAAAGAAAATCTTTTAGAAAAGTTGCATTTACTAATTGAACTTAGTTGATGAAATTTTTCAAAAGCAAATCAAAATTTTAAAACTAGGATACCTTATTATCAATATACACTTCTAAAATTTTTGCATTTTTAATAGGCTGCAATGTTAGTTCTTTTAATTCAGATGGAATTAAAATTGTTTCGACAGTTTTAAGCACTTCAATATTATTGTTATAACAAATTGATAAATTGCCATCTAAACACATACTAAATAACAAAAGTTTTTTAACCCTAAATTCAGTATGTATATTGTTACTAAATTTCTAATCCGGTTTTTAATATATCTTTCAAGAAACCACTTTCATCAGAATTTTTTTCTATCAATATTGGCTCAATCCTATCATCAATGTCACGTCTAAGTTTCCATAGAAGAGGTGCATAAGCAAAGAAATCCTGACCTAATGAATTAACAATAACAGCTACATCAATATCGCTATCTTCGTTTTGATTGCCTTTAGCATAAGAACCAAATAAAACAACCTTATCAATATCAAAATACTTTGACACAATTTTTTTATAAATAGTCAATTTTTCTATAACTTCTTTTTTATCCATTGCTGTAATTTTAATGTGTTTTGTAAAATAGATTCACATCTGTTTTTTGATAAACCTTTCATTAACTTTTCTTTATGAGAAGGATAACGTGCTTCAATGTTCAATGGTTCTAACAAATCTATGAAGTTTTTAAAATCTAAAGAAAGATGTTCATAAATATTTGCTTTCTTAGCTAATATGATAAGCTATGAGTGTAAGGTGCAGATTCGTCATTTTTTGAATTAAAATACGCTTTCAATATCTTCTCAATTGCCTGATGACACATAAAACCAACATACAAATATCTTCTGCTTTGCAACATTGCCAAAGCTGTATCATAGTCATAATCGGACAAATCAATCCAATATTTAACTTTATCAATCATCAAATCATATTTTTACAAATATACAATATTTTAAATTGCATAAACTTCTGTTGGCTTAAAAAAAATTTTGCATTTAAAATTAAACAAACGGTTGGCGGATGCAAATTCAGGCATTTGCCTGCTGTGGGCGTAAAACCGCTAAGAAATATATATTTCTAAAATTTTCGCACTATTTTTTGGTTTCAGAACTAATTCTTTTAATTCAGCAGGAATTAAAATTGTTTCGCCAATTTTTAGTGTTTCAATTTTTTCGTTATAACAAATTGAAACATTTCCTTCTAAACACATATAAATAACAAATGAATCAATATTGTTATAATCTTTTTGTATTGGTTTATTAAACTCTATTATATTAGTAGTAAAATATTCGCATTTAACGATATTTGATTTTTCATTTTTCAGAATGTTATAATTTTCTTTCGGATTTTCGCACATTTCAAAATTTAAAGCATCCAAAGCAAGTTCGGTGTGTAATTCGCGGGATTGTCCTTGAGCATCAAGTCTGTCCCAATCGTAAATTCTGTATGTAACATCAGAAGTTTGCTGAATTTCTGCAAGTAATATTCCTTCACCAATTGCATGAACTCTGCCGGCTGGAATGAAAAACACATCACCAGATATAACTTTTATATTATTTAAAATATTTTTCAAAGTTTTATTTTTAAGATTTTTTAAATAACTTTCTTTGTTTATTGTTTTGTTAAAACCAGAAATAAGCTCTGCTCCTTTATCGGCATGAATAACATACCACATTTCGGTTTTACCAAAAGCATGATGTCTTTCTTTTGCTAATTTATCATTAGGATGAACTTGAATTGATAAAAAATCATTTGCATCAATAAATTTAATTAACAATGGAAATTCTAATCCAAATTTTTCGTAAACTTTTTCGCCAACCAAATCGGACATGTAAATTTCAATAATTTCTGATAAAGTATTTCCTTCAAGGAATCCATTTGCAACAACAGATTCGTCGCCTTCAACACTTGATATTTCCCACGACTCGCCACAATTTGGCAATTCGCCAAAATCTTTATTTAAAATGGTTTTTAATTTGTTACCACCCCAGATTTTTTCTTTATAAATGGGTTTGAATTTTAATGGATACAGCATTTTGATTTAGGATTTAGGATTTAGGATTTAGGATTTAGGATTTAGGATTTACGATTTACGATTTACGATTTACGATTTACGATTTAGGATTTAGGATTTACGATTCAAATTAATAATTTAAGAAAAATATTAATCGGAAAATTTAAAGAACTATAATGATATTAATGAATTTCCTTTTAAACCTCTTATATGTGAACCTGAAACATGATTATTTGTAATGTATTTTATCAAATAAACATTATCTTTTAATTGAAAAAAGATGAACCATGTTGTACGTTTATTTGGTTTGTAAAAAATATAAAACAAATTTTTACCATAACGATTAAAATATTTGGGTGCAACTTTTTTTGATTTTACAAAAATATTTTCTTCTACAAAATCTAAAATTCCATCAACATATTTTTCTGAAGATTCGTAAAATGAAAAGTATTCTTTATCAAAAAGAATATCAATTAAAGAATCTAAATAATCTAATACGTTATCATCATAAATTATTCTTTTCATCGAATTTTCTTTTTAACATTATGTGAACTTTTTCTCTAAATACTTTAGGTGTGTGTCCGCGTTTACAACCCTCTTCGAACTCTTTATCAAATTCACTTTCCTCGATTGCTCCTACTTTATACAAAAGTTCAATTGCCTCAGGATGTTTTTTTAAATTAAAGCGTGCATAAGCCGGGCGACCTTTTCTGTCCTTTTCAATTTGAATACCTGCAATTCGTGTCATAATTATTGTGTTTTTGTTTACAAATATAGGAATAAGTTCGTTAAAAAACGGGAATTTTTACCCAAACTTTTTATAAATTTTTTTCGGCAACCTAACTTGTCATCGAACTTTATATTCAAGACACTAAATAGTGTCTGTCCATAATGTCCGATTTTTTCGTTATACTCGTTTTGAAAACAGTCATTTACTACAGTAAACTCCTTGGTTTTCAAAACTTCGTATGCCTCAAACTCAAACATTATAGTTC
>Ga0210051_1007580_pt1 | contig 10085 bp, 9 predicted proteins | sample CryGey092014_all_FD_185464 | JGI IMG/M metagenome (GOLD analysis project Ga0210051, IMG submission 185464) | Groundwater microbial communities from aquifer - Crystal Geyser CG23_combo_of_CG06-09_8/20/14_all (SPAdes) (version 2) | ecosystem: Environmental > Aquatic > Deep subsurface > Groundwater ...
TCGACCTTTTTGTAATATTATGATAGAGTAGAAATCAGAAAATTACGTAAAAATTTACTTATCTCTCTTGTTTTTTTATATTTTTTTCCCGAAGTTAAGAATAAACCCATAAAAAAAACCCGCTTTTTGGCAGGTCTTTTATCTTCTGTAATTTTCAGATTATTTTCCGTACTTAACTGCATTCCCTAAGTTTTCTTCGATCCTCAATAGCTGATTGTATTTGCATATCCTGTCTGTCCTAGATGCTGAACCGGTCTTGATGAATCCCGTGTTCAACGCCACCGCTAAATCTGCGATGAAGGTATCTTCCGTCTCTCCTGATCTATGCGAGATGATGGCGTTCATTCCGTGTTGTTGCGCCATACGTATGCAGTCGATAGTTTCTGAAACAGATCAGATCTGATTCAATTTTATCAGGATTGCGTTCGCCATTTTCTGATCGATGCCCATCTGCAATCTTGTCATGTTCGTTACAAACAAATCATCTCCTACGATCATAATCTTATCTCCTAATTTCGCTTGCATCCCTTTTCGTCCTTCGAAGTCATCTTCTGCGTGTCCATCTTCAATAGAAATGATAGGATATTTTTCCACTCGGCTTGCATAGATGTCGGTAAGCTCATCAGCAGTAACAGTTTTATTTTCCGCACTAAGTACGTATTTGCCCACGGAGTTCTCCGTGGTTCCATTTTCATAGAATGATGACGCTGCAGCGTCGATAGCTAATTTAACTTTACCTTCGTGACCAGCGTTTTTGATTGCTTCTATAATCACTTGGAAAGCCTCTTCATTAGATCCAAGATTTGGCGCATATCCGCCTTCGTCTCCTACGGATGTGTTGTATTTTTTATCTTTCAGTATTTTTTTCAATGCGTGGAATACTTCAGCGCCCATTCTCAATCCTTCTGCAAAATTCGGCGCACCAACAGGCACTACCATAAATTCCTGAATATCTACATTATTATCAGCATGTTGTCATCCGTTCAAAATATTCATCATAGGGAACGGTAGAGTTATTCCCTTATTTTCTCCTATATATTCATAGATCCACTTTTCTTCAGTTTTTGCGCAAGCGACTACAAAGGCCATTGATACTCATAGTATTGCATTAGCTCATAATTTAGACTTGGTCGGTGTGCCATCAAGCTTGATAAGGAGTTCGTCAAGCGCTCTGTAATCAGCGAATTCTTTTCCGACTATTTCATTCTTGATAATCGTATTCACATTATTCACTGCGGTGAGCATGCCTTTCCCTCCATATCTTTTTGGGTCATTGTCTCTTAATTCTAACGCTTCGTGAATACCTGTCGACGCTCCAGATGGAACGATCGCCCTTCCAGTTACGAGTATCGAGTTATGAGCATCGAGATTTCCTTCACTCGTCACTTGTCACTTGTCACTCGTCACGGTTACTTCAACTTCAACGGTAGGATTACCTCTACTATCTAATACTTCGCGTCCGTGAACATTTTGAATCTTAAACATGACTAAATGATAAATTGATAAAATCCGCCACGGCGGAGATAAAATGATAAAATTGAATGTATAGTTATTTTATTTTTTTGCAAGAAAAACTATATCACTTTTAAAAACAATTGGTATTGACAATAATCTTCTTATATTTATAAAATAAAACACAAAATTTATATTATGATATATTATATGAATACTTTTGAAAAGAGAGTTCTTGATGAAACAACCACTAGTGAAGGTTCTTGAGAAAAGTCGCTTAATACTTCTTCAAACACACCTGCCAATAAATCATTGACGGAGATAGTTAATTCATCAAAAAAAGATATTAGTTATATTTTCAAGCTTAATGCGACTAAAAGAGAACTTGAAAGAATCAATAAAAAAATCGAAAAACTGCTTGATAAAGCCACCGACTTGAATGCCATGATAACAGAAAATCATCGTCTCTATATAGTACTGGAAAAACATTATTATGACGTGTATATTAAACGACAAGAAATGTTGAGCGCTTTCCAGCAAAGCCTTAAACTTCATGGAGTGAATCATGTCAATCAAGTTATTGATCCACACCACCGTGATAAATTTTTGAAAAGATTCTCCAAGCCTGAAGAAAACAAAAACATGTCGGATATCTTGGATTCTTTGTATATATCTTTTTTGAATACTGGCGTTCAACAGTCTGTCTTGCAAGATATCAATCAGAAAATGCTTGCTGCTCAGAAGGAGATTGCCAATCTTGATAAACAATTTGATGATAATCAAAAACTTTTGGATGAAAAAATCAAACAATTTGCGGATATTGATGCGGAATGACTTTTGAAATCGTATGAACTTTCTTGATCCAAAGTTTCCATCCAAGATTTTGTTGCTCCTTCAGAAATAAAAAAACAAATGGAAAGACTTATTACTATATATAACAATTTACGTGAAAGCAAATTTTTTTGAGTGTCTAAACCAAAAGGTATCTTATTTGTCGGTGGTCCGGAAACCGGAAAAACGTTTGCTGCCAAAGTGTTCGCTTCTGAAATCGATCGCAAGATGTACCATATCCAGGCGCATGACCTCTTTTCTGAGGATATAGCTGATCCAAACGAAATGTTGTACATCATTTTCTACAATATCATCGATTATGTCCAAAAGACCAAGGAATCTTGCATCATTTTCCTGGATGAGATAGAGAAAATCGTAGACAGTATGTGAGAATACAATCCTGCCGATCGCAAGATGATCTCCAATACCATCATCAAGAACATCATCAATATACAGAAATCCAATCTGGATATCATTCTCTTGGCCGCATTGTGACATAGGAATAGGATAGATGAAAGATTTCTGAAATACGATTTGTTCGACAGCCAATTTTTCTTTGAGCTTCCAAAGGAGGAGGAGAGAAAAAGGCTTTTCCATCTGTATATCCAGAAAGCAGAGAAACGCGCGAAAACAAAGCTCTTCGCTACAGAAATAATCGATGAATTAGCCAAGAAAACCGAACTGTTTTCCGCTGAATATATCAAACAGCTGATCAATTCCTGCGTAAGAGAATATCTCTACGCCTATATACAAAATAAGGATTTTTTCACCATCAAATCGAATTTCATCTCCTCAAAAATCAAGGATATCGCCAAATGAATCAGTGAGAAAAGATTAAAATCTCCGCTTGAGTTACCGCAAAGAAAAAAGATTCTGAGTACGTTGATAGATCAATATACCATGAAAGACCTGATTTTCTGAGAACTTATCGGTGATAAAAAATCCAAATTACTTGATTATATATTGGAACATACCAATCTCTTCACTGGTTCTGAGCTTACGACTTTGATGCAGGATTGTTTCGATGAATATCAGAAAAGAAAAACCGAATATCAGGAAAAGTCCCTTATCGACAAAGATTTTATTCTTGATAAGATAGAAGAATTAAGGTGTGAGGATAAGAAAAAATGAAAGAGTCTGTATTTCAGCAATAAGTAATATTATATTTTTATCTGACCTTTGGAACTATCAAACAATTCTTTCTTGAACGCTTCTACATATCAACTATTGATCTTGATTTCACCTTCGACGTCTTTATCATATTTTTCTTCTATACTTTTCACTCCATATTTATTCAAAAGATTCCTTATGATAGGCACGAGGTCGAACGAATATCTGAATTTCACAGTCTTCATGATTTCCGTTTCCATTATTTTGGCATGTTCGATGACTTGCTTCGCTCATTCGCCGTAGGCCTGAATGAGTCATCAGATGCCCAATAACGTTCAACCGAAATATCTTGTAACCACTACGAGCACGTTATGCAGTTCGTGTTTCTCTATCATGTTCATGATGGGTTTGCCTGCGGTGTTGGTCGGCTCGCCTGCATCAGAAATCTTATTATATTTACTTGAATATATCGCCGTACCGAAGATATCGTAATTCATCTGTACTTCATATTTATAGGCGTAACAGCTATGACTGGCATCGGGATATTTTTTCTCTATTTCTTGGATATGCTGTTCAGCTTCTTCCTTATTTTCTACATGAAAAATATTTCCGATAAATCTCGATCACTTGATTTTCGGAATCTCGTATTCGCTATGATTATTGATAGTTTTGTAAAAAGATTTATTCATGTTTTTCCTGTGATTAAGAAATGTATTTTGGATTTCGGATGTTGGATTTTGAATAAAAGATTATATTCAACATTTAAAATTCAACATTCAAAATTGTGTTTTTATAAATCGGTTTTTACGCTGACTTTAAATTCTGAAGTAACGAAGATAGTAATTATTCCGTGAAGCAAAATCCGTACCGGAGTGAGGCTGACGAATTTGAACATATATGGATTGTTCGTCACAGCGGTCGCTATGCTTGAAATTCATGTTATATTGATTCTATTCATTCACAAAATCACTATCTGCAAGGTAAGCACCATGCTGATCACCGTGAGCGGCACAAAAATCAATTGCAGCATTTTCTTCAGCGCTTCATCAGCAGGAAGCACTATCCTTATCTTGGACGTCCTATATATGATGACCAATAAAATTACATACAGAATCAGAATGATGGTCATGCTTCCGCTGTTCAAAAAATTGGCTACTTTATCGTACGAAAAACCCATGAAAGTTAATTCTGGAGTTTTGCTCATAGACTGGACCGCTAGGTTGATGGACTGAGAAGCTGCGAGACAGATGCTGCTCAAGATATAATTTCCCAGGATTATCCTGATCATCTTGTCTATTCCGATCGAAAACGAAAAAATCGCCAGGATTCCGACGAGGATGACTATTCCATACGTGATGAGATTTTCGGTCATAGACCAACCAGATTAAAAGATTAAAATATTTCAGATTAAAAGATTAAAATATTTCAGATTAAAAGATTAAAATATTTCAGATTAAAAGATTAAAATATTTCAGATTAAAAGATTAAAATATTTCAGATTAAAAGATTTTGTGTTTAAGTAATTAGGTAATGAATTTTTTAATTTTAATAATTTTCATAATTTTTTAATATATTTTCTCAGATTTATTCATTGAAAATTCCGTTGTGATGTGTACACTATAATTCCACATAATTTTATTATGTATCCAAATTGATGAGATTTTCAACCAGAAGATGACCTGCCAAAGGCAGACCTGGGTTTACTATACGGGAGATACTTGTTATCATAGTAGTTATCTCTGTTGGCTTATTGTCCGTGGTTGTCGTGCTCACCAATGGTATGACGTATGTGCAGAAAACAAGGCAGAAGGTGATCGCGCTCAATCTTGCGAGAGAATGAATGGAAGCGGTCTATCAGATCAGAGACACCAACCGGACCAGGCGAGCCTGAGTCAAAGACGCGTGCCGGCTCAAAATAAATCCTTTGGTATACGAATGAGCTCCGAGATGTATCGATGACACCCGGTTCACTTCCGGCGCGTATGCGCTTCAGCGTTTGACGGCGGATGGCCAGGAATACTTTGCGTTGACTGGTCCTTTTGCTGGAATCGATCTTTGAAACGGTCTGGATAGCGGCGATTATAATTTCTCATTGTGTCAGCAAAGCGGACTACGGTATTCATGCACGTGAACATTACCGACAACAAGCGAAGGAAAATATTTCAGAGAAATAGAATGACTCTGATTATATCTCAAAGACGTTTCCACTACATGATGAAATTTGATCACTTGTACGTGATGAACCGCTCCTGATTGTTGAACAAACAGAGCCAAGGAATTCCGTTTTTGCAGCAGGGTCGTGTACATAGGCGACAGTACGGGTGAAGTTAAAATCTGCGGAGTGATAACGAATTTTAAGTGAAAATAGTAATTTCCTCACCCCAACCCTGCCTGCGGCGGGCAGGCCTCTCCAATGATTCAGAGAGGGAGTAGTAATCATCCCCTTCTCAGAAGGAGAGGGGGAGAAAGGGGGTGAGGAAAAAAATTAAAATAAATATTTAGCATTATAGCAGTTTAGTATGGATGTGAAGGAATTAGAAAAGTTCTTTAGCTACAAGCCGTTCATCAACCAGGATCCGCAAATCATCTTGGATAAGATTCTCAATAAGGCGAAAAAATATCTACCGACAGAACAAGTCTCTTTGATCCCCAAAGCGTATGACTATGCCGAAGAAAAACATAAGTGACAAGTCAGGCTTTCATGAGAACCCTATATCGTTCATCCGCTCATGGCGACAATTTTCCTTATGGAAATCAAACCGGATATGGAAACCATCCAGACCTGCATCCTTCATGATGTGATGGAAGATTGCAATGTTTCCGAAAAAGAGATAGAGAAAGAATTCGGCGCTGAAGTCGCATGACTCTGTGAATGAATGGTCAAAGTCTCAAAAATCAAATATAAGTGAGAAGACAGGCATCTGGAAACCCTTAAAAAAACATTTCTTGCGATGGCGCGCGATCTGAGGGTAATCTTCGTTAAGCTCGCTGATCGTATCCATAATATCCAGACATTGTATTATCATCCGAATCCGTCCAAGAGACAAAAAATCGCCCAGGAAACGATGAAAATCTTCGTTCCGATCGCCAAAAGGCTTGGATTGTATCATTATCAATTATACCTAGAAAACGGCTCTTTCAAGGTCCTGGAAGAGGAGGCGTTCGATGATATTTTCACATATCTGAAGAAATATTTCGGCGAATGAGAAAAATATACGGAGAGGGGAATCAAAATGCTGACGACTATGCTTCAGAAAGAAGGGATAGAGAATTTCGAAGTCAAAGGAAGGATCAAAAGTCCGTACAGGGTGTTCGAGAAACTCCAGAAAAGATACAAGACGACTGAAATCAGCACCGTGATGGATCTGCTTGCCTACAGGGTGATCACCAAGACGGTGAGCGACTGTTATATGGTGCTCGGAATCATCCATAAATATTATACGCCGTTGATCAAAAAGATCAAAGACTATATCGCCGTACCGAAATTCAACGGTTACCAGAGCATCCATACGACCGTGCTCGGCATGTTCCGTTTCCCTACGGAAATCCAGATCAGGACTTTTGAGATGGATGATGTGGCTGAGTTCGGAGTGGCGGCGCATTTCGCTTATATGGAACATAACGCTCCCGTAAAAGTTTCCGAACAGCAGAGCGAATGGATCAAAAAATTACAGGATATCGTGACCAACTATAAATCCGTTGATGACAAGGAACAATTCAAAAAAGAGCTCAATATCGAGATACTCGAAAAGCGTATTTTCCTATATACGCCGCAATGAGATATCATCGAACTGCCCGTAGCGAGCACGGTCTTGGATTTTGCGTTCGCCGTGCATAGCGGCATCTGATTGTCATTCAAAAACGCAATCGTCAACTGAGAGATCAAACCTATCAGCTATATCCCGCAGACCTGAGATGTCATCAAAATCAATACCTTCAAAAATAAGAATTCCGCCAACAAACATCGATTGGAATTCCTTCACACGGCCGGCGCCAAAAACAATCTTACGAAATTCCTCAAAGGACAGCAGAAAGAACAACTGATTGCCCAGGCGTTTCACGAACTCAATAAACATCTCAAGATATTCTGACTGCCGTTGTTCTATTCTTCAGGCGATCAGATCAGCAAAAAATACACCAAGGACGAGATAGAGAAAAAACTTCTTGCAATCCTGGACAGAAAAGAAAATTATTCACAGCTCATCAAATCGGTCTATCCAAAGGAAGTCGCTGCTCAGAAAGAAGGGGCGTATACCGGTCCGAAGCTCGCAGAACAGGATCTGAAAGATTTCAAGGAAACATTGGCTGTGATTGTCGATAGCGATACGTTGATCAATTATTATTTCTGTCATGAATGCAAACCCAAGCCGGGAGAAAAAATCATCGCCAAAACATGAAGAGACGGCATCAGGATCCATACTGTAGATTGCAGATGAATCAAAACGATAGCATTCGATAAATTGCTTGAAGCGCATCGGGTGGGAGAAAAAGATAATATCTACAAGATCCGAATCGAAATAAAGGTCTCCAGCAAACAAGGGAATATTATCGGCATAATGAAGATATTCAACGATCTCAATATCCCCGTCCTTCAGGTGTCTATGAAAAACCTTCTGGAAAATATGAGTCTGCTCGCTTTCGAAATAGAATTTTCCAATCCGGGAAAGATATCGTTCTTGCTTAATAGCTTGAAAAAATATGATGATTCTCTAAAAGTGATGAAGAAGAAAATATCCTAAATTAATGAATAATGAATAGTGAATAATGAATAATGTCGGATTCTGTTTGAAATGGACTATTGTAATTCATTATAGTTTATAATAAAATATTCATACATTATTCATTCTTAATTTTTAATTGTTAATTATTTATGATGGGTACATGAGTCGGTGTCGTGCTTGATAATTCTTCCCGGACTTTAGCGTCCTTGTTCGGAGCCAGCGGCGTTTTTCTCCGGATAAATATCGTAGCTGTCTTCCTGATTTTTCTGCGGGTGGTGTCTATCGTACGAGTGACCAAAGACATCATTAATAGGACAAATAGCTTCAGTCTGCAAGTGATCAGCATCCTGCTTGTCACTTTTTTGACACCGCTTATAGGACTGCCGCTGTATTACCTTTTCAGGCCGATATCATTCAAAAGAGATAGGATACCTCGAAGAGAGGCTTGCGCTTCCAATCTTGTCCCTTGCTTCAACTGCAATACCTTGAATCCGAAAGAATACGTCTGCTGCATCGCATGCGGCGAAAGGCTCAAAGTGAAATGCAAAGAATGCTGAAATAGCTACGCTCACTCGTTCGCATACTGCAATATCTGTTGAGCTCCGAATATAGACCTTTAAACTAATTGATAATTGATAGTTTATAGTTTATAATTAAAGAATAGTTTTTATAAACTATCGTAATGATACAATTGTAATTGAACAATAGTTCATATAAGACAAATCCTGAACTATTAACTATACACTATTCATTATTCATTCAAAAAATGTTCTTAGTTTTTACTCTCGTTCTCTTAGTTGTTGCCATAGGAATATTAGCAAGTGTGTATTCTGTCTTTTTCCCGTTCATGCAGAACTTATGAATAGTCCAGCAATATCATATGGCGTATTATGGCGCGGTTTCCGCCGTGGAAAGAGCTGAGCTGTGATTGAGATACAGATCTCCGTGATTCGTCTGATCAGGATGATTTCTCTGATCCACGTGATTCGGCCCATTGAGCGATAACACTCCTGAACTGCTTTCCGGCGCGCAGCAATGATTCCGACGGACGATAGCTTCGAGGACCAATTCGATTCCGAATACCGGCATGGGAAACACCGATCCTATGCTCGCCGCTTCAGATAGCAAGGATTACAATCAGCTCTGATATACTTATTTGGAGACGTTCATCCTCAGTTATGACAATCCTCCTGATGCGGAACATTATTACACATGAGGCATCTATCCGATCTCTTTTTCTGATGATAGCATCACAGGAGTATTCAGATTGCCGCCGAAGGTTTTCAACGAATTCTGATGATCGACCGCCGCTTCGCTCTGTGATAGCTATGCGGGTGACTGTGATCCTGACGGCGACGGCATCTACGACGATATCGCTTTATCGCGGTCCATGGAATGAATGTACAATTGAAACGGATTCAAGATCTTTCCGACGATAGCTGTCTTCTATTATAGCGGGATGCAAGTGGATGAAAATAAGGATAATGCCATCAGGGAATCCATCATCAATGATGCCGGCGTGATGGAATTCACTAATTCGTTTTCTCCTCTTATACCTCCTCATGGTGCCGGGTTGACTCAACACAATGTTGTCGGCGCTGACGCTAATGCCATAGAAACAACAACTTTTTCCGATATGCTTCTTAATTCCTCAAATTATTTTTCCGGACTTCGTTTATCGTTCGGTGCCGCTAATCTCTTCCGTACCTTCACCGGCGCCATCTATCCTTATCTCGAATACCAATTCACTTTCCCGCAAGCGATAGCTGATAGGTTTTACACGATTGAATGACACGGTCGTGCAGGGGAATACGACGTGCAGATCGTATTGAAAAAACCGACAGTCCAGTGAACGGTCGGCGGTGATTTCACGGTTATTTTCTAGTTTTTTACTCTCTTATACACGGGTATGAAAAGACATAATATCGTATTCTTCTTATTTATAGTCCATCCTGAAAAGTGATTTTAATT
>Ga0210051_1007582_pt1 | contig 10084 bp, 10 predicted proteins | sample CryGey092014_all_FD_185464 | JGI IMG/M metagenome (GOLD analysis project Ga0210051, IMG submission 185464) | Groundwater microbial communities from aquifer - Crystal Geyser CG23_combo_of_CG06-09_8/20/14_all (SPAdes) (version 2) | ecosystem: Environmental > Aquatic > Deep subsurface > Groundwater...
ATGGATATCATTTTATCGGTTGCGAAGAAGCATGGTTTGTTCGTAGTGGAAGATGCGGCAGAGGCGCATGGCGCGGAATACAAAGGAAAAAGAGTCGGGGGCATAAGGGATGCTGCCTGTTTCAGCTTTTATGGCAATAAGATAATCACTACAGGCGAAGGCGGGATGATTACCACGAATAATAAAGGAATCGCTGAGAAGGCCAGGATATTGCGCGACCATGCCTTTTCAAAAGAAAGGCATTTTTGGCATAAAAATTTAGGATATAACTATAGAATGACGAATTTGCAGGCCGCAATAGGTTTGGCGCAGACAGAGAGATTTGACAGGCTTGTTGAAATAAGGATAGAGAACGCAAGACATTATAATCTCCTTTTGAAATACATCAAAGGCATCAGGTTTCCGCCTATTATAGAAGGCCTGAAAAATGTCTATTGGATGTATTCTATGCTGATAGAAGACGGCTTTGGCTTAACCAGGGGTGCCCTGAGGATATATCTAGCCAAAAGGGGCATTGAGACAAGGACATTTTTTATACCCATTCATCTCCAGCCCATATATTTTAAAACTTACAATAGAAGATTCCCTGTTGCCGAAGAGCTTTGTCAAAAAGGGATTTGCCTTCCTTCCGGCGCTACTTTAACAAGGAAAGATATCGAGTATATATCAGGATGCATAAAGACATTTAACCGGAAATGACGGAATAGGTTAGATTCAATAAGAGAGAATGGAACCTTACATATATCAGGAAATGCTCCGCTTGCAGGAAAGCCATTGGTGGTTTTTCTATCAGCGGGTTTTATTTAAAGGTTTAATAGAAAAGTTCCTTATAGTTAATAACAATAGAAAGATATTAGACGCCGGCTGCGGGACCGGCGCGATGTTGGGTTTATTACAGAGGTACGGCTGGACAGTCGCATTAGATTATAATGAGACAGCGCTTAATTTTTGTCTCGAAAACTCTGAAAATATATTATGCCGGGCGTCTATATCGGATTTGCCTTTTAAGAATAATAGCTTTGATATGATTAATATCTCTGATGTTTTGTATCATCGCAACGTGGAAGACGATGGTCAGGCTATCAGGCAGGTCTACTGTAAGCTCAAGTTGGGCGGCTTAGCGGTATTTCATGAGCCGGCTTTTAATTTTCTAAAACGGAAACACGATATTGTGGAACATACGATAAGAAGATATGACATAAAAGGTTTTAGAACAAAGATAGAGGCGGCCGGTTTTAAAATCAAGGACATATTCTATGCAAACAATTTTCTGCTGCCGGTTGTATTGATACTGAAGTTAAAAGAAAAATTTTTTGAAAAAAAAGACAGATTAGATTCGGATTTAATAGAACTGCCGGCCATATTAAATAGGGCGTTGGTCCATTTTTCTAAGGTTGAGAATTGGCTATTAATGAAAGGGATAAGGATGCCTTTCGGGGTCAGCCTTGTCTGCGCGGCTGTAAAATGTTAAAGATATGGAAAATATAAAGATCTCCGTAATTCTCCCGACTTATAACGAAAGAGATAATATAATAGACCTCATTAATGAAATAAGCCTTTATCTGGGCAGATATATAAAAAAACCAACCGAATTTATAGTCGTGGATGATGATTCGGATGACGAGACATGGAAAGTTGTTCAGGATTATTTTGCTTCCGAACCTGCGGTAATGGTAGTCCGGAGAATTGACAAAAGAGGCCTGGCCTCCGCTATTCGGGCAGGTATAGAGCTTGCGAAAGGAGATATTATCGCATGGATGGATTGTGATTTTTCCATGCCGCCGTACAAACTCGTGGAATTATTGCAGAAACTGCATGAAGGCTATGATGTTGCCGTAGGTTCCCGTTTTGTTAAGGGCGGCAAAGATATGCGGGGCCTTACAGATTCCCCTTTAGCCGTAATCCTGAGCCGGGCGATAAACCGCTTCGCCTCTTTTATATTGGACAGGTCGTTTAAAGACTATACCAGCGGTTTTGCCGCAGCGCGGAGGGATATCTTTAATGAGATTAAGATCGGAGGAGATCACGGCGAATATTTTATTGAATTTATCTATAATGCGCATAACCGGGGTTATAAGATTATAGAAATACCATATTATTGTTTTCCCAGGAGGAAAGGCAGTTCGAAAACAGGCAGTAATTGGACAGATTATTTTAAAAGAGGCTGGAAATATATTATATTGACCTTGAAGCTAAGATTTAAAACAAAAGATAAAGATGGGAAACATTAAAAATTTTTTATCAGATAGGCCAACAAGAGATATCTTGTCTATTTTTGTGATTTCAAGGTTATTGATCCTATTTATAGGGTATCTTTCAAGCCTTGTTATAATAAAAGGGGAGTTTTTTAAGCGCCCTGTAATCCTTCACTCTTTGCTGGATTTATTTTACAGGTGGGATTCAGGGTGGTATATCTCAATTGTAAAACAGGGATATTCATATATTGTTGGAAGAGAATCGAGTGCCGCCTTTTTTCCGCTATTTCCTCTAGTTGTAAAAGCGCTTACCTTTGTATTTAAAAACCCTGTGATTACCGGATTTATTGCGTCCAATGTCTTTTTTATATTAGGAGCATTTTATTTATATAAATTAATCCTTGTAGATTACAAAGATTATTCGATAGCCTTTAGGGCTGTATTTTACATGATGATATTTCCCTCGACTTTCTTTTTCTCAGTGCCTTATACGGAAGGCCTTTTCATTTTTTTAGTAACCGCTTGTTTTTATTATGCAGTAAAACAAAAATGGCTGGCGGCTTCAATATTTGGATTTTTTCTTTCGTTGACTAAGGTATTCGGAGTTCTGATAGCAGTGCCTTTAATCGCGGAATATTTTTTAAATTCAGGGCGCATAAAAAAAGATATCCTGTGGTTATTATTGATCCCTATGGGGCTTATTCTTTATATGGGGTATACCTGTTTAAGATTTGGCGACGCCTTCGCTTTTTATCATTCTGCTTCGGCATGGGGAGTAAAATTTGCCCCCATTCTTACGACCTTGGCGGATGTAAAAAGGTATTCTTTATTTTACAGATGGGTATTCTTGGGGACAATCGGGATTACATCAATATTGATAGCTTATCTGATTTATTTTAAGGTAAGGATGAGTTATATTATTTACGCTGTGTCTTTTTTTATCATGTTTTTATCTATCAATATCCTGGAAGGCATAGAAAGATACATCATAGTCTTGTTCCCTCTCTATTTAAGTTTATCTTTGATAGGGACCAAAAACAGATTTTTAGATATCTGCATTATTTTATTTTCAACGGCATTTTTAGTCTTGTTTACGGTCTTGTTTGCCAATGGATATTGGTTTACATGACAATTCAGTGTTGAAGGAGAATTTGCAAAAGTTTAATATAATGAAGATTTTTTTTACTGTGTTTTTTATATTTTTTGTTTTATGGTTTTCCTTTTTTCCTCAATCCGTTCAGAACCACTGTGCGCTGTATTCAAAAATCTTTTTAGTTGCGGTATTTTTAATATTACTAATACACAAAAGAGGCGCGCGATTCCTGTTTCATCGCGAAGATATTTTTTTGTGGTTATTTTTAGGGTGGGACATCTTTTCTGTTTTATTCGCGTATGATAAACAGGCGGCGTGGCATATGTGCGCTGACTTTGTAATCCCTTTTATTATTTTATATTTTCTTTTTAAGGAGGAGCTGGATTTTAATAAAGCAGGGGTTATTTTATTTGTCCTGTTCTTCAGCGGTATAGCCGTTTCGATTATAGGTATATTGGAATTTATATATAAAGGGAATATTCTTTATGAACATTTTTTTCAAAATGAATATTACCGCATATATTTATCTCGGTCCAGGATAATGTCCACAATGATGGTTCCTGCTGTTCTTGGGACATACCTAATGTGCTGCCTGACGGTTTCCTATTATATTATAACAATTACTAAGAAGAGGATTTATAAATTGTTTGTTCTCATCGGAAGCGGCCTTATATTGATAGCTATTTTGTTTACATTCACAAGGACAACGTGGATCGCTGTATTAATAACAGCAATATTCTATTTTTATAATAATAATAAAAAAATCCTGACGGTCTTTATGGTTTTTATATTTTTATTACTTGGCATTTTAGCATTGGCCAGGTTGAATCCTGAAATTAATAATAGGGTCAGATTTGACAAGATGATGGATTATTTGGCGTACGGACACAGGCTGAAAAGATTCCCGCTCACGGCGAAGATGATAAGGGAACATCCTTTTGTAGGAGTGGGCCTTGATAATTATAGGGTAGTTTTTGATAAGTATTATAGCCCAAATAAGGAAAACGACTATTCATTGAAAATACCAGATAATATGTACCTCATGATATTAGGTGAATCTGGAATCGTGGGGCTGGGATTGTTTATTTTATTTATCATAGATGTAATAAGAAGATATTTAACAGCGCTTAAAAATAAGGATCAGAATCAAAGGTTATTGATACGCACTCTTTTTGTTGTATTTTTAGGGTTATTGATTCACATGCTGAGTTATGAACTGCTGTATTGGACTACGCCTTTTTTTCTGTTTTTATTATTTTTGGGGATGCTTTCAGGGCAATTAAATTAGGCAGCATAAGATGCTGCAGCTACATATCAGATGTAGCTGCAGCGCCTCGCGCTGCGCATGAAACAGGCGTTTGAAATTCCATGCAATGAATTATAAAAGCGGGCAAGATGAAAAATAAAATATTTTTAGCAGGAGTAAAAATAGACAGCATTACCAGAAAACAAGCAGTTGATATTTTATTGGATTTTTCAAAAAGGTCTTTCCGGCGCACAGCCTGCTATGTAAATGCGCATTGCATCAATATCGCCTGTTTAGATCAAGAATATAAGTCTATGCTTAACAAATCAGATTTGGTTTATGCAGAGGGGCAGGGGGTGGTGTGGGCATCAAGATTCATAGGGACTCCTTTGCCTGAAAGGGTGAATATATTGGATTTCTTTGACAGGTTGGTTCCGATGCTGAAGCAGGGCAATATAAGGGTTTATTTATTGGGAGGACAGGATCTGGTAGTTAAAAAAACAAGAGATGCCCTGGAGAAAAAAGGCCTGGATATAGCAGGGGCCAGACACGGGTTTTTTGATGAAAAAGAAGAATCGGATATTATCAAGGAAATCAATAGGTTGAGGCCGAATCTCTTGATGGTTGGTATGGGAGTTCCTAAACAGGAAAAATGGATATGGGAAAATTTAAAAAATCTGGATGTTAATTTATGCTGGGGGGTGGGCGCAGCCTTTGAATGGTTGTCTGGCAATAGAAAACGCGCCCCCCAATGGATGGTTAATTATGGCATGGAGTGGCTGCATAGGTTATATCAAGAGCCAAAGAGGCTATGGAAGAGATATCTAATAGGGAATTTTATTTTTGTGTTTAATGTGCTTTGTCATAAATTCAAAAGCCAAAATGAAAAACTTATTTAAGAAAAAGAATTTTATTGTAAGTATTTTGATCATAGACGCGGTTATAGGGTGTTTATTGTTCAGGAGCCGTTCATTTTCACATTTAGCCATATGGGACATAATCGAATCTGATAAAAAAGAAGATTTTTATTGGGAGCCAGGCCATGCGCCTGAATATTTTAATTTTGAGAAAAATATTGATGGGTTAGGGGTTTTTAAAAAAGATGTTTTACCTTTGCTTGGGTATGAAAAAGATGAATTTAAAATAATGCTAAAAGTCGCTCAATTTGTAAGGGATATGCCTTCAAATGATGCCAAGCATTATTTACGCTTAAGGTGGGATTCTCCTGCGATGATGTTAAAGCAGGTAAAAGACGGCACTGTACCTAATTGTTTTCATCGCGCTATTTTATTTTCCGAATATTTATCCAGCATTGGCATTAAGTCAAGATTATGGGCTTTGGAAAATGAAAAATTTGATAGGATAGCGCATACCGTAGCAGAGGTTTACGTAGAAGATATAAAAAGCTGGATATTTTTTGATATAATGTTTGGTTTTTATGCCATGGATACAGGCAGGCCATTACCCTTTTTGGGATTAAGAGAAAAACTTTTATCAGGTAAAGATGTTACAATAGTTGGACAAGATGCAATCCCTGATTTTTATAGATATCTTGTAAGATGTGTATTTTTGCGCACAAATAATAATTTTATTGATAGATACAATAATAGATACGGCATTTTTTCAGTATTCAGCAGTCGCCTTGATAAATTGCCGGATAATATTAGAAGGGGGTTAGGTTATTTACTGGGAGGACAAAAGGATATTTTTATCCACTATACGGATGATTATAGTAAGAGTTTAAAACAAAAGATTTTTATGGCAAAATTATTTTTTTGGTTTTTTATTTCTTCGCCGGCCTTCATCGGTTTTATTTGCGCATTTATGGAGTAGCGGAGCGAAGCTCCGCGCAGAAAGGTTTGGCGCGAAGCTCGCTATCGCTCGCTTCGCTAATCCAATTGTACCGCATAATATTATACAAATACTCAACTTATTTACAAATGACTCAGAATATGTATATACGTCAAAGTCAAGACAAATTCCAGAGCAAAGGCCTGATTTTTTCAGAGTAGTTAGGCCCTACCATCGCCTTCCTTTTTTTAGCCTTGACATTTTGAATAACATGGTGTATATTTATATTGATAGTTAGAGTATCAATATAAATACAAAGGTATGAATATGGTAAATATAGAACTTTTGAAAGAACAGAATAAATGGTGGATAGCTAAAGAGAAGATAGATGAGGATGTAAATATTGAAAAACTGAATAAGGTTAAATATGTATGGCATCCTGAAGTAATAGATTCTTTTGATACGGAGAAAGATATTATTTATACTTTAAGAGGGAGCAGGCAGGTTGGCAAGACGACGGCCTTGAAACTGTTAATAAAAAGGTTATTAACAAAAAATCAGAAGGAGAATATTTGTTATTTAACCTGTAATAATATAGATACTCACAGGGAATTAATAGAAGTATTGCAGATATATTTGGAATGGGTAAATAATGCAGGACGAAGATATATATTTATAGATGAAATAACTTTTGTAAAAAATTGGACAAGGGCAATCAAACATTTAGCAGATATAGGCCTTTTACAGAAATGCACTATTATTCTTACAGGGTCTAATTCACATGACCTTAAATATGAAGTTGAACGCATGCCTGGCAGGCGGGGGGAAGATCCTGTTTTAGATAAGATCCTTTTTCCTGTAACTTTCAGGGAATACATGGGATTTGTTGAGCCGGATATGGTTTCCAGATTTACCCCGTTAGAGAAAGCCGCCGACTTTAGTCGGCGGTTATTACCGCAAACCGTTAGAGAACGTAGTTCTCTAACGGGGTTTACCGCTGATTCAGCAAAAAATAATTATGTTTTTTATAAGAAAGAGTTAAGGAAATACCTGGATAATTTTTTACTTACAGGCGGCTTTATTCAGGCAATCAATAGTTTTGTTTCCGATGGCAGAATAAGCATAGATGTATATCATCAGTATTTAAGCTGGGTACTTGGGGACCTTGCCAAATTAGGCAGAAAGGAAACTTTCTCAAGGCAGATATTCGAACAGGTTATAGGAAGCATGACCGCGAACATTGGTTTTGATACCATTGCCAAAAAAACCTCTATAGGTTCGCATTTGACAGTAAGAGATTATTTAGATGTCATGGAGTCAAATTTTATATTAAAGATTTTATACCAGATAGATATCAATAAAAAGACCGGAATGCTGAGAAAGACAAAAAAGATATATTTTCAGGATGTTTTTTTATTTTGGGTATTTTTTGGTTATGTTTTTGGTTTATCGGATTATTTTGAAAGCAGTAAATCAAAATTAAATGATGCTATATTAAAAAGTAAATTGATAGAAGATTTGATAATGTCCCATCTTATGAGAATGGAAGATAGTGTTAACTGGTCAAACAAGGTATTTTTCTTTAGGGCTGCGAATCAAAATGAAGTGGATTTTGTTGTAAGGCTTTCTAATGACGAATTAGTGCCGATAGAGGTTAAGTATAAAGATGGAGTCAGCTTTAAAGATTTCCGTAATTTAGAAAAGATAAACAAAAGTAAAGGCATTGTTATTTCCAAAGAAGATTTTTTGGCAGATGGAGATAAGTTTATATTTCCTGCAGAAGTATTTTTACTGGTTTTTGATAAACCTTTCTAAAAGAGAGGCCCGCCATAGATAAACCACGAAGTCTAAAAGGCTGTCGAACAACAAGAATCGCAGCAGTGTTACTTCGCACTTGACAGTAAACAAGGCAGGTGATATAGTCAAAACTATAGGCAATAATGTAAATATGAAAAAATCGAAGCAGGAAATTATAGATGTACTGACGAGATATTTTGAAAAGGAGGATAGTGTCCTCTTAGCTTTTCTCTTTGGCTCTGTTTCTAAAGGCCGCTGTGGCGCTTTGTCAGATATAGATATTGCAGTCTATTTGAAAAACGATGCAAATGAGATAAGGATTTGGTGCGAAGTTGAGAGATTGCTGGGGCATGAGGTTGATATCCTGGTGTTAAATCGGGCTATGCCTACGGTTGCATGGGAAGCAATAAGGGGAGTTCCATTAGCTATGAAAGATAGGGGCCTTTATTTGGATCTCATATTAGATTTATCGCGGGACGCCACGGATTTAATAGATAGAAATATTGATATGTGGAGGCTTAAGGAGGAGATAAAATGCCAGGTTTAAGAAAAGAAGATGTAGAGCGTCTCTTAAAGATCATTGATTTTCTTGAAATCGAACTCTCTGATATCGAAAAATATAAAGGGCTTAGTTTACGATTATACAAAGATGACAGAGAGAAAAGGCGCAGCGTTGAAAGATGGATAGAGAATATTGTTAATGCCTCATTGGATATAGCCAAGATTATCCTTGCGGCGAAAGACAGGGGAATCCCTGATACTTATAAAGAATATTTTGTAGAGATAAGCAGTGCAGGTTTGATAAATGGTGCGATGGCAGAGAAACTTGCAGAGGGAGTTAAGATTAGAAATATCCTTGCTCACCAATATCTCGATGTAAAGTGGAACAGCATAGAGAGATTTATCTCAGATAGATGCAAGGTCTATTTTGATTGGCTTACTGCGGCAAAAAATTTATTAAGAATAGCTGATTTGTAGTTAATCTTTCAAAGTCAGTCCTAGGTGATTCAGGGGACACATTACTTTAGAGTGATTCAGGGAGTGATTCAGGGGTGATTCAGGGGACACATTACTTAATTATTGGAGTTATTACGAATTTTATGTTAAGATTCTATCTATGGCAAGAATTGCGCGAGTCGTCATACCCGGCATACCGCATCATATAATTCAACGTGGTAATCGTCGTCAGGAGGTTTTCTTTAATGACGAAGATAAACGAACCTACTTAGAATACCTGAATATCTATGCAAAACCAGCGGGTATAAGTTTTTGGGGATATTGCCTTATGAATAATCATGTGCATTTACTTGCTGTTCCCGAAACAAAAGACAGTTTTGCCATAGGGTTAGCCGAAGCGCATCGGCGGTATTCCCGGATGATAAATTTTAGGCAGGGATGGAGAGGATATCTTTGGGAAGGCAGGTTCAAATCTTATCCTTTAAGCGAGAATCACCTTTATGCCGCAATACGTTATATTGAAAGGAATCCTGTAAGAGCAAAAATAGTTGAAAAAGCAGAGGATTACCCTTGGTCAAGCGCTAAAGCGCATGTTCATAAAAGCAAGGATTATTTATTGTCTGAAAACTTCTTATTATCCGAGATAAAAGATTGGGGTAAATATTTGTCTGAGCAAGACAAACAGGAAGATTTAAATATATTTAGAAAACATAGCCATACTGGCCGGCCGGTGGGAGACGATAAATTCATTGATTCTCTTGAAGCATTAAGCGGCAGGATGTTACGTAAACAAAAGCCGGGACCTAAACAGAGAAGAAGGAATTAAATAACGTGTCCCCGGAATTCCCCCCTAGAACTGAACTGTTACCATAAAAGGTATCAAGAAAAACTGCAAAAATACCTTGCAATCGTTGTAGCTTTATACTACAATTGTTGTAGAAAGGTATACATAATGGTTAATTTCCTCCTGTTAACTAAATCAAGATTACGGCAAAAGATACTGTC
>Ga0210051_1007584_pt1 | contig 10082 bp, 10 predicted proteins | sample CryGey092014_all_FD_185464 | JGI IMG/M metagenome (GOLD analysis project Ga0210051, IMG submission 185464) | Groundwater microbial communities from aquifer - Crystal Geyser CG23_combo_of_CG06-09_8/20/14_all (SPAdes) (version 2) | ecosystem: Environmental > Aquatic > Deep subsurface > Groundwater...
AATAATTTTTTAATTCATTAAACTTTATTGTTTCTTGTTGGTTTTTTAAAATATCTCTGACGATTATTTCCTGCTTCTCTTTTTCCTGGGAGCCGTAGATCAGGGCATAGTTGATTTCACTCTCAGCGGTTATAAATTTGGTTAAAATATAAGTAATGTTAAATTATAACTTTTTTTTGTCTTTAGGTCAAGCGGCACTTGACAAATTAGTATAAATTTGATTAAATATTTCTATATTTAAAATTTTGTTCTTTAACGAAATTTAGAGAAAATCTAAATTTAAAGGAGGAAACAATGAAAAAAATTTATTTGTTGGGCAATGACGTTTTTGATTTAATGAAAAAGTGGGGGAACCAAAAGGGGTTTCGAATACCTTGTCAGAAATTTTTTGATGAAAATAATGAAGAACTAGAAAAACAGATTAAAAATTGTTTTGAGAATCCTATTACAGTATTTTCTATAGAAGTAGAAGGCTTAAGAAATAAACTTAGGACGTTAATAAACCTTTCAAATCGGATGGAGAGGTTGCCAATTATAAGCATTGATCATCTGTGTGTTCCTCAGGCCGACTACTTTATAGAGATATCACGATTAGTAAAATTTTGTCCGGAAACGAATTCATGGGAAGATACAGGATTAGGTGCTAGACCTGGATATCCACATATACAACATCAAGCGAAGAACATAATCTGTGATTTGAAGAGAAAAAAACGGTCAAAAATTATTTTAACTGATGACGGGTGCTGGACGGCCAATACTCTAAATTATGTGAGCTCTCTATTTTTAGCAGAAGGGATGGTGGTCTCTAAGATTTTAGTAGGGATCATGATAAAAAGAGAAAGTCAAAATTTAGTCGTCAGTGATATAGAACATGTGTACAATTATGATTCTTCGATAATAGTGGATTGGGTATGGGCACGAGATTTTTATCCTGGAGTTCCTCTTTCTGGCCGAACCGTAACGGGGTGTAAGCACAATCAATTTTCTGTAGGGGCTGTTTATTTAGAAGGATTTGGTGATTTATTCCAATGGGCTTCTATCTCTCGAGAAAAAGGTCGAGGGTTCTCGTCCTTTTGCGTATCTCAAGCAATCAAGATGTTTGAAAAAATAGAAGAATCTTCTGACAAAATAGTCACAATTAAAGACTTGACGCGCGTACCTTATAATCATGATGTAAAAATAGAAGAAGCATGTTTAGAGAAGAGATTTGTTGATTTTTTGAGAGAGAGGCTGGCTAATTTGCGGGGTACGTAGCTCAATTAGGTGAGAGCGCTAGTCTGTGGAACTAGTGGTTGCGGGTTCAAATCCCGTCGTGCCCCCCACTGGGATAAGGTTGACATAAATTTCTGAATGATTTATTATGAGAGGAGGATATATGAAAATAAAACCAATTAATCCAGGAGGATTTAGAGATTACTCTCCAGAAGAAATGATTTTTCGAGAGGAGGTTTTGGCGGCTATCAAGGCTGTTTACGAAAAATATGGATTTGTTCCCTTGGATACGCCTTGCGTCGAGCTTGCGGAAGTACTCTTGGGAGAAAATGAAGGAATCGATAAACAAATTTTTTATTTACGGTTAGCCGACGAAGAAGACAGATTGACCTTGCGTTATGATCTAACGGTCCCTTTGGCTCGTTATGTCGCTGCGAATTTAGACAATTTGACCTTACCTTTTAAGCGTTACCAAATAGGGGAAGTTTTTCGTGGAGAAAAACCGCAAGCGGGCAGATATCGTCAATTCAAACAGTTCGACGCGGACATTATCGGCTCTTCTTCGATGATGGCAGATGCAGAGATTATTATGATGATGGCCGAGGCGCTTTCAAGTTTAAAGATCAAAAAATTTATAATTAAAATTAACAATCGGAAGGTGCTAGACGGGCTAGCGGAGAAAAACGGGCTAAAGAATGATGAGATAGCGAAAAATTTTTTTAGAATTTTAGACAAACTATCTAAAATAGGGGAAGAAGAAATAAAAAATTTTTTTAAAGAAGAATTAAAAATGTCTCAGCTAACCTGTGAAGAGATTATAAATTTTTTGAAGATTGACGGTAAAGACTTAGAAAAAATTGAAAAAGCCAAAACTGTTTTAAGTGGGGGAAAAATAGGTGAAGAAGGGCTAAGAGAATTAACGGATTTGATAAGATATCTTCAATCAATGGGGGTGTCTTCCGATTTATATCAACTCGATTTCTCTATAGCCAGAGGATTGGACTATTATACAGGCACGGTTTTTGAAGCTTATCTTTTAGATTTGCCGCAGATCGGCAGTGTGATGAGCGGAGGGAGATTTGATGATTTAATTAGTCGTTTCTCTCCTCGTGACCTGCCAGCCGTAGGTGCTTCTATAGGTTTAGATAGACTTTTTGCGGCAATGGAAAAATTAAAAATAGTTCAACCGTCCCCCGTTTTAACCGAAGTTATGGTTACCAACCTAGAGAAAGATCAAGAATCTTTATATCTTTCTTTAGTTGCTAACTTGCGTCGAGAGGGGATAAAGACAGAAATTTATTTTGGTAAAGAAGAATCTTTAAGGGGACAAATTGGCTATGCCAATCGCAAGAGGATACCGATTGTCATTATTATTGGAGAAAATGAGAGAAAAAAAGAAGAAGCGCTAATTAAAGATATGCGCTTTGGGAAACAGGAGCCTGCCCTTCTTAAAGAAATAATTGAGGCGATAAAAGAGAGATTAAAAAAATGATTCTCAAGAGGAGGAAAAATGAAATTTAGAATTTTACATCATGACGACCAAGAAAGGTTGATAGAGGAGCTGAAAGCACGTTTTGAAGACCCAACAATCTGTTTTGAAAAGACCGAAGGGTTAAGCGAAAATAACTTAAGCCAAATTAACATGGAATTAGAGGAGGAGGCCTGGAGGTTTATATCTCAACGCGGGCACTTACTCGATGACATTAGAAACGTCAGCGAGTATATCGTTGAGATACAAGTGATTGAATCTTAAAAAATGTGCCTTATAGGCGACCACTAAAAAATGGTCGCCTATTTTTATGCCAAAAAATTTAGAAAATTAACCTTTCGATAGGAATTATTAGGATGCCGGAAGCACCTATTTTTTTGAGCTCTTCTATTATCCTCCATGTTTCCTTTCTAGGGATAACTGAATGAACAGCTATCATCCCCGGTTTAGAGAGTTTTATCACACTCGGAGCACTTAAGCCAGGGGCAATTTTTTTTATTTTTTCCAAAATATTTTCTGAGGCGTTCATCATTATATAACATTCCTTTTTGGCGGTGGTAATACTTTCGATTCTTAAAAGCAAGGTTTTTATATAAGAACTTTTGGCTTTCGATTTTAAAGAGTTATGATTAGCAATTAAAACTGCTGTTGTTTCTAAAATGTTTTTAATTTCTTTTAAATTATTTATTACCAATGTTTCTCCAGTTGAAGAAAGATCAATAATTGCTTCTGATAAACCTAAAAATGGCGCGTTTTCTACCGCCCCTTTCATTTCAATAATATCAGCGTTTATCTTGTAATCTCTGAGAAAATTTCTAGCAAGATTTGGATAGGGGGTGGCTATCTTTTTGTTTTGCAGATCTCTTATTTTTTTTATTTTTGAATTATTAGGCACGGCGATAACTAATTCTCCTTCTCCATAATTTAATTCTTTTAGTATTTTTATTTTAGCGCCTTTTTCTTTTACTAAATCATAGCCGGTAATTCCTAAGTCAACTATTCCGTCCTGAACATATTCAGGAATGTCTGCGGCATTAATATAAAAAATTTTTAGATCTGATTTAGCAACATCAACAGAAAGCAATCTTTTATGTCCGTCATCAATTTTAAACCCGATTAATTCAAACAATTCTAAAGTAGGGGCATTTAGCCTCCCCTTATTAGGAATGGCAAATTTGAGTTTATTTTTTAACATATGGTTGATTTATTTTTCTTCGTTTTTTAAGCTCTTGATAAATGTCAGTTGGGGTTAATTTAAAATAAGCCAGCAGGACTAAAAGGTGATAATATAAATCGGAAACTTCATAAACAACCGCTCGGCGATCTTTATTTTGAGCGGCAATAATAACCTCTATGGCCTCTTCCCCTATTTTCTTAATAATTTCATTAGGTCCTTTTTTAAACAAAGAAGCAGTATATGAAGAAGAGGGCAGTTTTCTTTGTCTTTTTTTTATGGTTTGAAAGAGATTATCCATAAAGTGATTTAAAGATTTTTTTGCCATATATATTTCAGTTTTTTTTAATTAAAGAAATTATTTTTTTTACTGCTTCTTTTGGAGTTTTAGCGCTTTCTATCTTCATCCTCTTTCTTTTATCTAAATAAAGACCAGTCAGTTTTTCGCTCCACCCGCCGCTATTTTTTAAAACTACTACAGGAATATTTGCTTGATAGGCGATAGCAATTTCTGTCAGCGTTCCAGAGCCGCCGCTGATAGCAATAATTCCATCACAACTTAGAACTAAAGGTAATTCTCTCCCTCCACCTCTTTCTAATCCAGTAGCGATGACTACATCAGCATCTTTTCCAAATATTTTTAATCCTTTACCATAAGTTATACCAACAGTTAATCCTTTGCCTTTCTTTGCCCCTCGACAAGCAGCGGTTGATAAAGAATCATAGTCTTTTTCTGCTCCAAAGATTAAAATAACGCCCATTTTTGCCACCCAGTAACCTATTTCTTCGGCCAACCTTTCGAATCTTCTATTATATTTAAGATCCTCCGCAGAACCCATTACTCCTATTTGTAGTCTTCGCCGAGAGCTTACCATAAAGGTATTATAACATGGATTTTTTATTTTTCAAAATGTTCTTTTTTAAGAAAACTAGGAGCTAAATCTTTTACAATTTCTTCTGAAAGATTTTTTTCTAAATTCAGGGCTTTAACTTGAGAAATGATGGAGAAATAAAAGTATTCAAAAACTTTTTTTTCATAATCAGAAAATTTTTCTAAAGACGGTTCAGCATTTTTTATGGCTTCCTTGATTTGTAGAGAAGGCAGGGCAAGATAAAAAATCGGTAGATTGTCCCTTCCCCCCAATTTTATTTTATTTTCATTGTTAATTTCTTTTTCTAATTTTAAGCCATATTTTAATTTTGCTCCCCTTTCCTCAGTATTTATTTTGAGGACTTTCACCATTTTTTCTGTGAATATGGGGCCAATGTTCGTCCCGACTTCGTCAAAAGCGCAAAGTGTCTTCCCTGTTTCTTTGTCAATCATTAAATTATCAACGTGGTTGGTGACATCATCATAAAGAGAAGTCCTCACGATTAAAGCTTTTTTGCCCAGGAATTTATTAAAAAGAGCAGTTTTTAAAATTTCCAATTGTTCCCCTATTTTTTCAATCTTTTCTACTGGCTCGCCTTGGCGTAGCGCTTCGGCGTAGCCAGGCTCGTTTGCTTCCTGCCATTTTTTTTCAATTCTCTTCAATTTAATTTTATCATCTAAAATTTCTTCTTTAGGATAAACACCTTCAAAGGCCTCCATCTTGATCCGGCAATTCTCGTCAGCAGGCACGCCTTCGTTGATTAATTTTTCTCTAACCAATTCTAAAATTTTCTTGATTTTTTCCTTTTTTGCCGCCCTTTCTTTATCTTCATCTCCAAGGGCTTTTTTAAGGAAAAAATCCTCTTTTTTTGAGAAGAAAGTCATATTTTTAATTATAAGAACCTGACTTCGTCAGAACCTTGTAATTAAATCTACTATTTAAACTTAACATCAAGGTAATTTAATTATAGAGAAATTTTAAGAATTGACAAGAGAAAATGTCGCAGCCATGTGATAATTTCATAGTTGAACCATACTTTTCGCCTTCGCCCTTCGGGCCTCAGCGTGACAGGTCCTCTTCGCTCGCCACTGCCTCGTGAAATTCGGGATCAAATTTCTGGCCGATGGTTTTAATTTTCTCTGTGCCTTGAACTTTAAGAAAATTCTTAAATTATTCTTTGATTTTTAAAATCCCCTTAGTCCATTCCTACAGCCTCTGAATCTCTAACCCTGCGAACTCCGAAGATCAGAGTCATTCGGCGCTCCGCGACTACAGGTTTCTCATTTTATATAGGATTAGTTATAATATTAAAATCTATTTAATTCTATCTGCGATAATAATAATCCTCTGTTGATTATTAGAAATTTTTTCCTTTCGAAAAGAACCAAAAATCTTATAAATCCTAAAATTATTTTTGTAAAATTTCTCTTTTAGTTTTTTTAAAAAGTAAAGTCTTAATATATAAGCTGCTTTATATTGTTTTCGATTTCTAGTGTTAAAAAATTCTATAATATTCTTTTCTCGGAGAGGATTATATAAAATTTTTCTGTGATGCCGCACTAAATATTTCTGGCCGTTATAAACTATTTCTTTTTCTTGATATGGAATCAGATATTTAATCGCCCAGTTGGGGTTCATAACATCAAGAATAATTCTGCCATCTTTTCTCACGCTTTGGCACAAAACATTAAATATTTTGTCATTTGAATTCTCGTCGAGAAAACCAATGGATGAATATATACAGATAGCAGCGTCAAATATTTCTTTTTTTTGAAACTTAAGAGCATCTTTTGTATATAATTTAATGTTTTTAAGACCGCGATCTTTGATTATTTTTCTTGCCTGACCAATAGAGTCTTCGTTTATATCGAAACCCTCTACGTTATAACCAGCCCTCGCTAATTTTATTGAATGTCTCCCTACTCCGCAAATAAAATCTAAAACTTTTTTATATCTCCGAATTGGTAAAAATTTTCTTAAAAATCGAGCTTCTTCGATCGTCCGCCACTCATTAATCGAGGAGGTATATCTAATTTTATAAAAACGTTTCCAAAATTTTAAATTATGTCTAACCATTATATATTTCTATTCACCCATTTTTACAATTTGGGGTTGCGAGATTTTGCCCTCAAAAATATTTTTTATAAGTGTCGACAATGTTTCGCCTAACTGAATATATAAAGCGGTTATACTGGCAATTCTAGAATTTTTCAAGGGGCTACTTTTCTTCTTCAAAAGGTAATTAAAACTTATGTCTTCTGCAAATTGAATAATATATTGAGAATCTTTATGATGTTCCGTTATTTGGAGAATATTCTTTGGGCGACCCAAGACATTATCAATCTTTTGGAAAAAGCCATAATCATTCCCAAAATGCTTTATGTCAGCTAAAAATAGGGTCCAAAAAAATATCTCACGAGAAGGAACGGTCTTATTGTTGGCCACTTCCTCTAAGATTATATCCATATTACTTTTTATATCTATCGGCCGTAGAAATTTGTTTTTCTCATTTAAATCGACGCTTCTAAAACACGGCTGTTTAAATAGCCCCTTTTCTAATAGACTTAAAAGGCCAAAAGGCTCTTTCATCGTTCGCTTTATACAATACGGAATCCACTTTTGTATTAGTGGGCTTTTTAAGTAGGGCTGAAATGTTTTGTCGAGAAGAAGAGCTAAATCATTTAAGCCGAGAAGCTTATATACTTCTTTTAAAAAATTTTGGTAAAATTCAGTACCGTCATTAGAAATTTGAATAACTGTATTATAAATAGCTACAATTTTATCAAAATTTTTGATATATCTTCGATTTCTGGCGCCTTTCTTTTCTCGGGGGAGATCTTGCGATTTTTCAAGAACTAGGTGCAGTCTTTTTCTTAATTCAATAAAATCTATCAAGATCGGTCTCTGTAAAGGATATAATATTTTATCTGAAAAAATAAAAAATTTTTTATCTCTGCCACTCAAAATCCCGATATCAAAAATTAATTCATATCTATATCTATCAATGTCAGGAAAATTGGCATCCCAGATGCAGATCAACGGCCTCGTTCCCGAGTCACTTATTTTTTTTAAATTATTATGCCCGTCAACCAATCTTATAGGCGGACTAGCGAAAGGGTGGTCAATGGTGGATACGACATCAAAAATTTTATTGGTAAATTGATAAAGCTTTTCCTTAAATATTTTGTGGTTTATGTTTGACATTGTAAAAAATATTTATCTAAACTGTGGCATTTTGGGATCGTCAAACAAGATATGATCTTTCGGCTTTATTTTATTTTTCTTGCATAAATCGACATAAACATCATCGCAACTGAGTGGATAGCTATCCCGGATATTTAAACTCAAAAATTTACACATTTTATTAATATCTTCTTCGTTGCCCTCTACCTCTAAAATATAGCCAAAAGGAAATTCGTCTAAGGTAATTTTTGTATCTTTTATATTATATGTCTCTCTATAACGTTCATAACTAGTAGTAACTTGATAGCCCATTTTATTCAAAATTCTAAAGAGGGAATCAATATCCGTAGTAAAAGAAGATTCTATCTCTTCTTCTCGTTTTATCCCGCCATCAGCTTTAATGCGTCTTTTGTAAGAAAATTCTATTTGGAATTTTTGGCTATCTTTGCGGTCGCTAATTTGTCTAACCCTTAAACGAGCGTCTTCTTTGTTCATTGTTTCCTCGCTATTATCCAACATTGTCGTTTTTTCATAGAACCGCCCCCCGTAAGAAATGTTAGGGATTTTTAGAATTTTTTTTCTGAGAAACGAAATTCTGGCCAGACTAATAAGAAATTTTGATTCTAACTCAAAATTGTCAAACGCCCTTTTGTTAAATTGTTTGACTTTTTTTATCGACGAAAAGAGATGACCCATTTTTTCTTTTTTTGTTTTTAAATAATTAATATTATATTGATTTGGTATAATTTCTAAAGGAACTCTGCTTTCTATAATGACGCCCGTGCTTTGTAGTTTACTTATTTTATCTGGATTGTTAGTCATTAAAGCCACGCTTTTTATTTCTAAATCAAAAAGAATGTCTCTGACTATACCATATTGCCTAAGTTCTGGCGGAAGACCGAGTCTCTCATTGGCCTCAACAGTATTTATACCATCGGATTGAAGTTCATAAGTTTTAATTTTATTTATAATATTTATACCCCTCCCCTCTTGGAAAAGATATATTACTAGACCCAAGCCGCAGTCATTAATATATTTTAGTGCTTGTTGTAGTTGCTCGCCGCAATCGCATTTTTTTGAATAAAAAATATCTCCGGTGATACAGCTCGAATGCACTCTTAATGGTACATTTCTTTTGCCCCGTAAATTACCTTTGGTTAAAATGAGATGATATTCATAGTTAATTATGTTTTGATATCCAACCAAATCGAAGTCTCCGAAATCCGTTGGTAATTTTGTTTGACCGACTCTTTGATAAATACGATAAAATTCCTTCTGTTTTAATTTCAATTTATTTATTATTTCGGCAAATAAAGCAATTTCTTCTTGGTCAGCATCTACGTCAAAAGAAATCTCGGCATACCTAACCAAAAAAATAAAAGCATCAAGAGATTCTTCCATATAAACGTCGAATCTGTCTTCTAGCGTTTCTGAATAATCATCTAGTCTTTTAACCAATCTGACGCCATCATTGTCGCAAAGCCCATCTTTTTTAGGTTGTATTGTCTTGTTATAAAATCTCCCGCATTTGGGGCAAAAGATTCTTTCACTGATTCGTTGTTTAATGGTCTCATAATTTACATTAAATTTAATTACAGCGCCTAAACTCAAATTATTACTTTTTACAATGTCTAGGAGTTCTTTTGCTTCCTGAATTCTGCGCGGAAATCCGTCGAGAACGATCACCTTAATCTCTTTATTCTTTCTTAACATTCTTTTTATTTCTTGATCAAGAAAATTAGCAATAAAACCTGGCGGGAACGGTTTATTTTCTTCTGTCAATTTTTTAACAATTTTATAACAACTTTTATATCTTCCATATCGATTCATAATTTCTCTGGAAATTTTACCCCAAGAAACATAATGCCACCCTAATTTTTCTTGTAATAATAAGGCCTGGCTTGACTTGCCAGAACCCGGCGGGCCGAATAAAACACATAACTTAATTTTTTCCTTTTCTATCGTCCTTTCTTTATCTCCAAGGGCTTTTTTAAGGAAAAAATCCTCTTTTTTTGAGAAGAAAGTCATATTTTTAATTATAAGAACCTGACTTCGTCAGAACCTTGTAATTAAATCTACTATTTAAACTTAACATCAAGGTAATTTAATTATAGAGAAATTTTAAGAATTGACAAGAGAGAAGAAAAATGAT
>Ga0210051_1007585_pt1 | contig 10082 bp, 8 predicted proteins | sample CryGey092014_all_FD_185464 | JGI IMG/M metagenome (GOLD analysis project Ga0210051, IMG submission 185464) | Groundwater microbial communities from aquifer - Crystal Geyser CG23_combo_of_CG06-09_8/20/14_all (SPAdes) (version 2) | ecosystem: Environmental > Aquatic > Deep subsurface > Groundwater ...
GTTTCTGTATCCAGGTTATCCTCTCATTAATTGCCAAGAGAAATACAGCAGATACCAATGCCATAAAGCTGATTAACAACACAACTTCTATAGATGCCTGTGCTTTTCTCATCATTGCCATTATTAACTAAAAAATCCTGTTTAAATATATAAAAGCTTTGTGCCTACTCAAAAGTAATTTTAACTAAACTCAAGATTAATATAGTTTTACACTTCTACTAAAGTATAGTAAGGAAATTATAATAAGTAAAACAAATCAAGAAAAAATGTAATAAATAAAAGAATTAATTAGAGTATAATAAAATAATTAAATTAATAAATTAAGAAAAATACAATAAATAAAAGAATTAACTAAAATACAAATAAAAGATTAAATTAAAAATTTAAAAGAATTACTCAACCTTTGCCAATAATTCTCCTTCCATTGTGTGAGCAAATTTGCTACAATCAGTATCATTAACTGAAGTGTCATCACAATAAACAAGGGTTATATCCCCTTTTGTCTTGCCACTGAACTTTGCTACTGAAGTGCATGTTATTGTGACACTGCCATCCTTACCGTTTGCAAGATGCCAGCCATCTAGCAGATTGTATTTATCAGCACCACCTGGAGCAGTAGTTTTTAGATTAATAATAGGACAATTAAGTATCTGCCCTGTGATATTTATGCTAGTAATCATTATGCCCTGCCCCATTCCATTTTCTATTTTAAGAGATATTGAGCCTGGAGTTCCTCCCTTTATAATATGGTCCTTACAGTATAAACCCATTGGCAGAGTGCATTTCTCTGGCAAAAGATTCTGCGGGTTTAAAACACCAAAATATGCTAATGCGCCAATAACAACCAAAACAACCAGGATTGCCCATCCATAGGTCATTAAGAATTCCATGGCAGCCTGTGCCTTTTTTTTCATAACCATTTTATCTCCTCCTTTTTTTATTAATAAAATATGCTTATATCGGTCTATACCCTCTCTTTTATATAAATCTTTCGTTTTTTTTAGTGAATTAAATTGCTATTAAGCCGCTGAATAATCCTGTAAGTACAATCATAAACAAAAAGTGCAGTAAGAGTGATGCGGCAATAAATATAGGTATATATGCAACTCCTGCCTTGATGCTTCCTCTCCTTATTATTGAAACTATCATAGATGAAAAAGTGGATATTATAACAAGAGCATATCTTGAAAAAACCACAAAATCTGACGGCTTTATTGATATGTTTGATATAGTTAATGGAAGGTTCATTCCGCCGCTTATTTGTGTATTTCCAATTTTTGAGATAAAGCTTCCTAAGATAACAAGCAGCTGGTATGAAAGTGCAAACAACCCCGGTGCAATTACTATCACAACAAATGTAATGAATATCACATAAGTCATGTTTGTTGCAGCCATTTCTTTTTTCAGCATCCTCGTCTCACTAATATTGTCAATAACCTTGTCAATAAGCTCTGCTACCTGACCTCCACCCTTAAGTCCCTCTATAACAAGATTGAATGATCTCCTCAGCATTGGAGAATCATACTTATCTGTAAATTCTGTTATTGCCTCATCAACATCCTGTCCTGTCATAACTTTTTTTGCAGCAAGCCTTACTTCAGTGGCAAGTATTCCAAACTCCGGCTTTATAGAAGACCATAATGCCTTTTCAAAAGACATCCCCCCTTTAAGGTTCTCTGAAACAAACTTTAAGAAATCCTGCAGCATTTCTTCCATTTGCATTGTCCTGTTAAAAATTCTTAAATCCAGATAAAAGTATATTATAGCAAATGCAAGAATAGCAATGCCTGAAGCTATAGCAAGGCCTGAAACAAATGCAAGAATAAAAAGTTTTAATCCAGAGAATGATTCAATAAGAAGAGGGTAAGCATAAAAGAAAAACAATAAAATTGTCAATGCTATAAATCCATAAAAAAGGGCACCAAATGAGCGATATGGAACTTCTGCTATGCCTGCATTAAGAAGGTATTTTCTAAGCCTTGGCCTAATCTTCTCAGGAATGATTGCTTTTCCAAATTCCTCTAAAAAGATTAATTTCATAGGTTCACCATTGGCCTTACCGATTTAATTAATGATATAAATAAAAACTGGACAATAGCCAAAAAAAACAAAATCGTAAAAAGGTGGCTCATGCCAATATCAAGATCCATAAAACTGGAAACAATCACAATCATAGTAACTCCTAATGAAGGGATTACACATGCGACTATCATGTAGAACATAACTAATGAATTAAGCTTTTTTCCATACTCTTTTATTTCTATTATTTCTTCCTGTGTTATCTGATTCAAGGTTTTTCTCAGGGAGTCTGCTACCTCTGCACCTGTTTTTAATGATGTTACTATCTGCCATAGTATAAGCCTGAAGTTTTTTGATGCATTATATTTTCTTGCGTTTTCAAGTGACTCTTCTATTGGTGTTCCCATATTTATGTCGTCAACTATCTCCTTAAAGTATTTTCCTGCAACCCCATAGCTCTTTGATGCATCAATAAGTGCATTAAACAAGGGGGTTCCAGATTCAAGCTTGACAAGAAGGTATCTTCCTGCAAAAAGAACTTCCTTATTTATTTCTCTTTCTCTCCTTCTTATGTAAACTTTTGGTGTCTGAAGCATAAACACAAATACAAAAACCAAAATGAGGATAAATAACAATGGAAGTATTGATAAAGAACTCATCTGCTTTTCAAGTATTACAAAAGTGAAAAATGTTGCAGCTATTGCAGCTGAAAAAGAGAAGAGTATTGCTTTCTTCACAAGCTGTTTGGGTGTTTCCCTCATATGGGCAACTATCATCTCTTCCTTTAATTTAGGAAGCTTCCTAATAAGAATGTTAACCAGATCAATAATTTATATCACCCTTGGTGTTTTATTTTTTTAATGTAATACTTAGCAAATATCAATCCTATCTGATGTATATTTGTGATATTATTTTTAACAAGCCATTTTAGTATGTTTATTTTTTCATTTATATCTTTCCTTATTTCATCAGGTGTAAGCCCTGTATAAAGGTTTATTGTCCCCATAAGAACCTGGGATTCATTTATTTGATTTAGCTGGTCTTTCTGTGCATCCAGCTGCAATAAAACATTCGGATCGCCATTGGGCAATATCTCTGCAATCTGCAATGTCCTCCTTTTTCCGACCCTTCTGTCACGATGCTGCACAACTATCAATGAGAGGGCTGAGAGCATAAGCTTAGGAATATCTATTGGAGGGTTTGTCATCCTTATAACAGTCTCATTTGCGTTGTTTGCATGCAGCGTAGCATAAACAGAATGCCCTGTATGCATTGCCTCAAACAGCACTTCTGCCTCTTTTTTTCTTCTTATTTCACCAACAATTATTTTGTCTGGCCTCATCCTAAGTGAGTTTACAAGAAGGTCCAGCATGGTTACTTCACCCTTACCCTCTGGGTTTGGCAATCTTGTTTCTAAAGGAACCCAGTGAAGGGAATCAGGAAGGGTTAGTTCTCTTGTATCCTCAATAGAAATTATCCTCTGGTTTGGCGGAAAAAAATTAGAAATAACATTAAGCATGGATGTCTTTCCAGATCCTGTTCCGCCTGTAATCAGTATAGAAAGCTCGTTCTGGACTGCAAGCCATATCAATGCGGCTGCATAGTATGACAAAGTTTTAGCCTTAAGAAAATCAGTTATTGTCCAGGGTTTTTCAGCAAATTTTCTTATTGATATTGTGTTGCCTACAGTTGAGATTGGGCTGAGTGTGGCATTAACCCTGTCACCGCTTGGCAGGCTGGCATCCATCAACGGTTTTAATAATGTTATCTCTTTTCCAACATCACGGCCAATCATTGTTGAGTAATGCCTTATCTTCGCCTCTGATGATATCCTTACATTTGTCTTGAGCCATCCATGTTTGCGGTGATAAACCCAAACAGGCTCATGAGCGCTGTTTATTACTATATCCTCAAGGTTTTTGTCTCTTAGCAATATATCAACATTCCCAAGACCTATGTTCTCCTGTATCAGATAGTTTACAAGCAGGTTAGATGTTTTCTTGTCAACATCAGGAAAATATTTTTTTATTAAAACAAGTATCTCTTTCTGAAATTTATCCTTAATAGCGCTTTGGGTGCTTGAATCCTTTATCTTTATATCACCCACATTAATCTTTGAAACAAACTCCTCTCTTATTTTATGCAAAATGATGTTTGTTATTTTGCTGATGTTTAGAATTGAGACATTATATAATGGAACAAACTCATTCCTGCTCAATGTTATCTCTACATTAACTACAATGTCATTAACATTTAGTTTATACGAATCAATTTTTACTGTTTCTTGTGTTTTATCCAATTTTACACCTTTTTACTTTATTTTTAATTTGAATTTAGTTTAATTAAATTATTTTTTAGCAGCAACCTCTGGCGGTGTTGGAGGCATTAATTGCTGCTCCTCATTTTTTTTAAAAAATTTTTTGAATAGCTCTGACTTTTGCTTCTTCATTGGCTTTTCAACAGGTTCGGACAATGGAACATTTGGACTTGGAGCAGGAGGGATTTTCTTTAAAGCAGATTTTTGACTTTTTTTGACGGGTGGAACAGGGGAAAATGTTGGTTTAAATGGCAATGGCTTTTTAAGATTTGGCTGAACATCAGGCTGCGGATTTTGGAAAGAGTATTTCGATTTTTTGATAGTTGCTGCCTCAAGAGGGTTTTCAGGCTTAAATTGTTCTATGCTAGGTAAAGGAATATCAGCAAATTTTTTGTTTGTTTTTGGCTCTTCAACTTCTGGAACCCTCATGAGTTTTTCTTTTAGTTCCTCATAGCTTGAAAGATCCTTATAAAAAGCCATGATTCTTGTCCTGAGCATAGTTTTTTTCTCCAAAAAACCAGTTGGCATAGAATTATATATCATCATAAGCTGCTTATAAGTGTCATTTGCAAGCTCAAAATTTTTATTTTTAATATAGTTAAATGCATCTTCAAGCATTCTATTTATCTTTTGATATTTAACATTAAAATCTTCAGAGGATTGCTTGTCTAACTGCAATGCAAGTGTTTCATATAACCCCAATATGTTTTTTTGTATATCTGTTTTCTGCTTTAGGAATCCCTCGGGCATGCTATAAAAAACATTTTTAATTTGATTATATATCTCGCTTGAAGATTCAGGGTCTCTTTCTGCCATCTTTCTTTTCATCAGCCCTGATAACTCATCTATTTTTTTTGTTTTAAGGTCTATATCTTTGGTAGCAGATTTCTTATAATCTGATAGCAGCTCTTCATATAGTCTTATTATCCTTGCCTGAAGTTCTGCTTTTTCCTGCAGGAATCCTTTTGGCAGGCTGTTATAAAGTTCCCTTACTTTATTATACATCTTGATTGCAAGAGGGGTATTCCCTTCATTCATGGACTGCTTCAGCTCTTCCAATAAATTGATTATTTCCAATCTTTTTACTGATGTGTCACTTATATCCTGCTCTTCCCGTATTGTGATTAAGCGCTCGTAAATTTCTATTATCTTGTTCTGCATGATAAGTTTCTGTTCAAGAAATCCCTCTGGAAGGCTGTTGTAAGTTGTTTTTATCTGCCCATAAATTTTTATTGCATCTAATATTTCCCTCTTTTCTATTTTCTGTTCCAGCATTTTTAGCAGTTTTCTGATATTCTGAGATTTTTTTTCAATCTCCTTTAGTGATGCCTTGCTTAGATTAAGTGATAGGTCCTTGCTAAGCCTTGTAAGGGTTGTATTAAGTTCATTCTTTTTTTCAAGAAATTGAAGTGGCAAATCATCATATTGTTTTTTTATTTGAGCATATATTTCTTTTGCCTTTTCAAACTCGCCTTTCTTCAGGCAGCTATATGCCTCTGCAAGCATACTGTTTATTTCTGACAGTTCTTGTTCTTTAATTAATGCAGCCTTATTAAGCTCTTTGTTCTCAATAATTTCTTTTTGCAAAGTTCCTGTTTCTGGCACTGCTTTTATTTTCTCCTGGAAAATTGTAATGAAAGGGGTTGTGAAATTATATTTAATTGAAAGTATTTTTTCTTCTTCAAGAAAGTTAGCCCATGATTCTATTGTTTGAGTTGAAACATTCAATGCTTTTGCAGCATCTTCAAATGATAATTCCTCTCTCTGCTTAACTAATTTAAGAAGTTCATCAACCCTTGTCCTTATTATATTTGTTTCACTTTCAAATCTGTCTAAAAGCTCTTCATCAGTTAATTCACGGGCCATATCTCAAATCAAAAGTTAGTTAGTATTTAAAGGTTTTGATGTTTAAAACAATCATTTTCACGACTATAAAATAGCATAAATAATTTGCTACAAAAGAATGGTTTTATAGCTGTTTAAAATAAAAAAATTAGAAAATTTTATATAAGCAATGATTAATTGTTTTATAAAAAGAGGTTTAAATGGCTGACCAAAAGGTTGTGGATTACATAAAGACAAATTTATCAGATGGATTTTCTTTGGAGCAGATTAAACAGGCCTTAATTGATGCTGGCTGGCAGCAGGAAGAAATAAATAGTGCAATTGATTCTGTAAATCATGGCTCTAAAGATATTGATATTATTGCTAAACAAGATAGGGGTTCTGTCAATAAAAAACTTGTTTTTGTTAATATCTTTATTGTAATTGTTTTTTGTTTAATATTGGGATTTTTTCTTTATTCAAAAGGGTCTTTAAAATTTAATTTTATTGAACCAAACCCAAATAGTGATATAGGAAGAAATAATGAGATTGACTGCGGGGATGACTTTGATTGCTTTATAGATGCTTCTGAAAACTGCAATCCAGCCAACCTAAAATAGATACTTACTCTTAATCTTTTTGGAGTTGAGCAAACCACTTCAACAACATACAAAATACTTGGAACAGAATCAGATAAGTGTAACATTTACCTAAGAACAGATAGTATTGACTTAAATTTCCCTGAGGATATTGGCATCTCTCAGGAAGAAATTGATGAGCAAAAAGAGATGTATGATGCACTTGAAGGCAGGGAAGGGACATGCATGTTTGAGACAAATGATTTAACAGACATGCTAAAGAGATGGAAGCAAGGCAATTTCAGTTCAGGAGAGGTTTCATGCAGTTTCAAATCAGAAGGAAAAACAGAGTGCACTACAAAGGGCGGTGATTTCGGTGCTGCAGAATGCAATGGAACTTATTTTATCATTGATTTGTGCATTGATGATGGAAAGTGCCCGCCAGGATGCACTGCAGAAACTGATGGCGACTGCTAATTCCCCAAGATTTAAATATATAATAGTTTTCTTGCTTGATGTTTAAAGGTGATAATATGAATTTTATAAAAAAGATTTACGAGAAAAAGATTGATGAAAAAGTTCACCAGAAGTTTATAAAATACAGCATAGGCGAGTTTGAAAAAGAGGAATTTATGATAAAGAAAGGCTCTTCCTTTGTCCAGATTAAGGCTGGATTTGAGTATCTTGATGTCATGTTTGACTTAATGTCACAATGCGTAAAGGAAGATGTTTCATTAAATGGCATTATTATAACAAAAAACAAGATAATCAATGAGCTTAATGAATTTGGAATTCAGCCAAAAAAAGTTACAGGAAAAAAATACACAATAGAAGAGATTATGACAAGTGATAAATTCAGGGAGTTTGTTGAGAAATTTAATTCATGCTTTCTGCTTTTGAATCTAAAATCAGAAAAATACAGCATCTCAGTAAAAAAATCAATTCCAAAGCCGGGAAAATTAGTTGAAAAGTTTGTGACAGCAAAGTTTGACTTAAAGGATTTGGACTTGATAAAAAAAGAGTTTTTGTTTGATGCAGAAGTAGATAACTTCAAGGATATATTAATAAAAAATACTTATGTTATTGACGAAATTATAATACCAGAAGGATTAAAGAATAGTCCAAAGGAAGCAAGGCTTAATTCAAAACGAAAAGGCAAGATACTAAGAAAAATTGATATAGATGGTAAAATAGAAGAAAAAGAAATGGAACTCCTTGCCTGATTATTCCTTAAGGAATATTGTGTTCAGAAAATTATTTAAAGAAAATTAATAAAAAGTATGCAATGGCTGAAAAAACCAAAATAATTGTAACATCTGCACTGCCTTATGTAAATAATGTTCCGCACATAGGGAACATGGTCTGCATTATAAGCGCTGATGTTTACACCAGATTTTTAAGGTTAAAAAATGTTGATGTTATCTCTGTTCTTGGAACTGATGAGCACGGCACAACAACAGAGACAAAAGCGCTTGAAGAGGGAGTAACACCAAAAGAAATATGTGAAAAATATTTCAAGATACACAAAAAAATCTATGACTGGTTTGAAAGCTCATTTGACTGCTTTGGCAGGACATCGTCAAAGGAAAACATTGAGATAACGCAGGATATATTCAAAAAACTAAATGAAAATGGCTTTATAAAAAAAGATATTTTAGAGCAGGCATACTGCCCAAAATGCAAAAAGTTTCTTGCAGACAGGTTTGTCGAGGGAACATGCCCGAAATGCGGATACAAGGATGCGCGCGGAGACCAGTGCGAGAACTGCGGGGCATTATTAAATGCAACTGAGCTTGTTAATGCAAAATGCAAAATCTGCGGAACATCTCCTGTAACAAAGGAAAGCGAGCATCTTTTTATTGACCTGCCAAAGCTTGCTCCAATGCTTGAGAAATGGGTAAATGAGCAGTCTGTAAAGGGAAAATGGTCTCAAAACGCAAAAACAATGACTGACGCATGGCTAAGGGATGGTTTAAAGCCAAGGTGCATTACACGTGATTTAAAATGGGGAATTCCGGTGCCGTTAAAAGGATTTGAAAAAAAGGTTTTCTACTCATGGTTTGATGCCCCTATTGGCTATATCGGGATAACAAAGGAATGCAGAAAAGACTGGAAAGAGTGGTGGTTTGGCAAAGATGTAAGGTTAGTGCAGTTCATGGGAAAGGACAATATCCCGTTTCACACTGTCCTGTTTCCTGCATCATTGATTGGAACAAAGGATAATTATATTTTGCTGGACAGGATTTCATCAAATGAGTATATTAATTATGAAGGGGGACAGTTCTCAAAAAGCCGGAATCTTGGGGTGTTTGGCGATAATGCAGTCAAAACAGGAATCAATGCAGATATATGGAGATATTACATAATGATTAACAGGCCGGAGAAAGCTGACACAGACTTCTCATGGGAGGATTTCCAGAGCAAAATAAACAATGAGCTTGTTGCCAATCTTGGCAATTTTGTCAATAGGACTATTTCATTTATCAACCAGTTTTACAAGTCAGAGGTTCCGGATGCAAAGCCGGATGAAAAATTAATCAAAGAGGTTAATGGCGAGATTAAAAAAATAACAGAGCTTCTTGATGATGTTCAGCTAAAGGAGGCATTGAAGCAGATAATGCACATCTCAAGATTAGGAAACCAGTATTTCCAGGAGTCAGAGCCCTGGAAAAAGAAAGAAAATGCAGATGCATGCTTGGTTACATGCGCAAACATTGCAAAGGATTTGGCAATTTTGATAAGGCCTTATATGCCAGAAACATCATCAAATATTTTTAAACAGCTTAACATTAAAGAGCTTAAGTGGAAAGACCTTGGAAAGGTTTTGCTGAAAAAAGGGCATAAAATCAACAAGCCTGAGCTGTTATTCGCTAAGCTTGAGGATAAGGATGTTGAAAGATTTAAAAAAGAGTTTGGTGGGAAGAGGGTTGATGGAAAAAGAGAGGAAAGTGTTAAAGACGCATTTTCAAAACTTGACTTAAGGGTTGCAAAGATTATTTCTGTTGAGGACCATCCTGATGCTGACAAGCTGGTTGTTATGAAAATTGATTTAAGAAAAGAGGAAAGACAGATAGTTGCCGGGATAAAAAAGCATTACTCAAAAGAGGAGCTTATGGAAAGGAATATTGTTGTTGTCACAAATCTTAAGCCGGCAAAGCTAAGAGGGATTGAAAGCAACGGCATGCTTCTTGCTGCAGCTGAGCAGTCTTCAGAAGGAGAGATTGTAAAACTTCTTTCAGCAGAAAAAAGCTCTCCTGGGGATGATGTTTTTGTTGAGGGAATTAAAAAAGAGCCGGAAAAAGAGCTTGGCTTTGAAGAGTTCAAGGAGATAGAGATGAGAACAG
>Ga0210051_1007588_pt1 | contig 10082 bp, 10 predicted proteins | sample CryGey092014_all_FD_185464 | JGI IMG/M metagenome (GOLD analysis project Ga0210051, IMG submission 185464) | Groundwater microbial communities from aquifer - Crystal Geyser CG23_combo_of_CG06-09_8/20/14_all (SPAdes) (version 2) | ecosystem: Environmental > Aquatic > Deep subsurface > Groundwater...
CGATTTCATAAGTATTGTCCGCGCCCGGCAAAAGATTAGAATCAAAAGTGGCGGCGGAAACTCTGGCAATGGCGGTTCTTAAACTCCGCGAAACTCTTGAATCTGGATTTTGCGAATTATAAGTCAATTGGATATCAACTCCCACTGTGTCATGACCCGGATATTGCGTGTATTTCGTGAATTTAAGATTATCCGCCAAAACCCTGCTATTCGTTAAATCAGATACTCTTTGATATCCCCCTCTGCCTTCGGACATTTTAATAATATTGTCTTCCGCGTAAATGACTATTGGGTCTCGCGCCGAAGAATCAGTTTCACTGGAATCTTTCATCCTTAAAACTAGCCGTGTTTGCTGGGAGCCAATAGTGTCGTCGGTATCCATATTTGTTGAACTAGAATTGACAATAATAGCGCTTGATTCTCTTGTGAGCCGCTGAATCGTCTGTAAAATAAAATTAAGTTGGCTAGTGGCCTCGGCGGAAGCCGATTCCCTTTGATTAACTCTAAGAGTAGTTGTCAAAATACCAATCATCAAACCGGAAACAACGGCAAAGATGCCGGTGTAAACCAATAATTCGACGAGAGTGAAAGCATTTTTTTTATAAAATTTCATTGTTATTTATAATTATTATAATGATTATAAATTTTATAATAGTTATAATATTATACATCATTTTTATTTTTCATCAATCCCTTTGCCCATTCATCCATTTCCTTATTTCTTCTTTGCTCTTTCTTTAATTGTTCCATCAGCCACTTTTGGCGAAAAGACATTGTATCTTTTTTGACCATATTTTGTTCCAGCCATTTAATTTTATTATCAATCATAGCGTTTGTTTGATTAATAAGACAAACCATCGCATTTGCCGCCTTTTCCATATTATCCAGATAAGATTTATAAAGATTATATATTTTATAATAATTATCGTTATTATAATGATTATAATCGTTATTATCATTAATTTTATAAACCAAATTTCTTACTTTTTTCGCTTCAATATTTTCCCTATCCCATAAAGGCAAATTTCTTTGCCTCAAAAAATCAAGATAATCCTCCAAAAGTTCTTCTTGACTGCCTCTGGCGATTTTAAGAAGTTTCAATTTTCCGGAAAAATCTTTTTGAGCGTATCCTTCTGAAATATTTTGCTTGCCGGAACGGGCGGCTTGTTCCATTTGGTCTTTGGTGCGGGATTTAAAATCAATATAATTTTTACAAAATTTCATTGTAAAATCATATATGATTTTTGTTTGGATGTAAGCGGAAAGCCCTTTGTATCCCTGATTCTCAATCATAGATTTTTTATAATTATTATAATGGTTATAAATTTTATAATAGTTATAATTATTTGTTATAAAATATTAAAAACCTTTATGGTGTTTTCTGTTGTTTGTTCCGCCACTTTCTCCAATGAAACGCCTTTTATTTCCGCCATCTTTTGAGCGGTTTCAATAATATAAGCCGGTTCGTTTCTTTTGCCTCTGTGCGACAATGGCGCCACATACGGCGCGTCAGTTTCCAAAAAAATTTTCTCCAAAGGAATGTATTTTATTATTTCATCAAAATCCCTGTTATGAGTTATCAAACCGTTGAAAGTAAAATAAAATCTCATTTCCAAAAGTTTTTTAGCGTCTTCAAGCGAGCCGGTGAAGAAGTGAATAATATCAGATTGAACATTTAACCTTTGACCTTTAACATTTGACTCAAGAATTTCAATTAAATCATCAAACGCCTCACGACAATGAATCATCAACGGCTTACCGACTTCTTTCGCCAACTCTATGTGTTTTATAAAAATTTCTTTTTGTTTTTCTTTTATTTTTAATTCTGCTTCTTCCGGCGAACATAATTTTCCTTGAGAATTTTGATTTTCTTGATTACAATAATAATCCAAACCGCATTCTCCTATTGCCACAACTTCGGGTATTCCCGCCAGTTTTTTAAAAAAATCATAATCAAATTCTTCTATATAATGCGGATGACAGCCGATTGTCGCACGCATTTTATCCGGATATTTTTTTGCCAATTCAACGGCTTTCAAAGAACTGTTTTTATCGGCTCCCACATTAATAACGCCTATATTGGCATCAAAAATTCTTTGAATAACCTCTTCTCTGTCTTTATTAAAATCAGGCGATTGAAGATGAGTGTGAGCGTCAAAAAATTTAAACATAAATTATTTACTTCTGCCTTTTTCGGACAGCCCAATCTTCTATGAGTTCTTCTATTATAACGGCTGACGGCACGGATAAAACCAAGCCCACAAATCCCGCTAATTGAGAACCGGCCAATAAAGAAAACACCACCACAACCGGATGAAGGCCGATTGTTTTTCGCATCACCACCGGCACCAATAAATGGCTTTCCATTTGCTGGATTATCACGAAAAGCACCACCACGGAAATTCCTAATGTCCATGATTGGGATATCGCGACTAAAAACGCCAAAACGCCAGTGAACACCGGACCCACTATAGGCACCATTTCCAAAATTCCAGCCATAATGCCCAAGAATAAACTGTAATCAACGCCCAAAATCAATAATCCAATAAAAGTAGTGGCGCCAACCGCCAAGCTTAACACAAGCTGTCCCTGTAACCAAAGACCCATTTTCCGCCTGACGCGAATATAAACATCAATTACATATTCTTCCCACGTCAAGGGCAAAATTGCCCTTAAAAATTTTTCCACTCCGTCGCGACTCACCGATAAATAAAATGAAAGAATAAAAACCGATATTAAAAAAATTATACCGCCAAAAATTCTTGATATTAAGCCTAAGAAAGACGCGCTTCCGGAAAACAGCGCATCCGTAAAATCGCCCAAATTCGCTTCAATACTTTTAATTGTCTGCCCTGAAATACCAAGAGAAGAACGCACTGTGGATAAAGAAGAACTTTCAAAGCCCGTAAAAAGCCCCTTAAATTCAACAAGCGCAATCGGAACGACCACATATAAAAGCGCGGCTAAAACTCCGACAACCGAAAGGAATATAAGTAATGTGCCGATAATTCTGGGAATTTTCTTTTTTTCCAAATAAGTGATGGGCGCGTCCAATGCCGATGAAATAATCAGCGCCAAAAAAAGAATCACAAAAACTTCTCGTAAATAATAAAGCGCCACGGCGAAAATTAACATAAATAAAACTCGCCATAACGAAAACCAGGATATTTCAAATTGTCGGGTCATTTGATTAAATTAACGAGTTAACGAGTTAGATTAATAATATCATAATTTAAATATTTTCTCAAACCTGCTTTTATTTCCGTCTTCAGCGGAAAACGGACCGATAATCGCCAGATTTAATTTATTGTTTTGAAAAATATCATTAGCAACGGCCATAATTTCCTCGGCTTTAACCGCCTGAATTTTTTTCGTCAATTCCGAAGGAGCGGTAATTTTCTTGGTGATAATTTCCTGTCCGCCGAAAAATCCCGCCAAAGCGTCGGATGTTTCTAATCCCAACATCAAATGGCCGGCAAGATGGTCTTTAGCGCGCTGAAGCTCTTTTGCTCCAACCGACTTTCGGCTTAATTTTCTAAATTCTTCAAGTATCGCTTCAATCACCTGTTCAATTTTAGAGTTGTCAATTCCTGCCGATGTTGCCAAAAATCCGTGGTCGCTTAATAAATCCGATTCGGCGCGCACATAATAAGCCGCTCCCATTTCTTCGCGAATTTTTTGAAAAAGACGCGAGCTCATCCCACCACCCAAAATATCCGCCAAAACTTCCAAAGCGTATTTTCTTTTATCAAAAATATCAAAAGCGCGGACTCCTAAAACCAAATGAGTTTGGTCGGTTTTTTTATGTTTCAGTAAAACTTGGGGGGCTTCCTGCTGTTCCATTGTTTTGATTTTTTGAGTTTTCTCTCCTGATCTTATTCCGGAAAAAGCGTTTTCAATTTCCGCGATAACTTTTTTTTCATCAAACTTTCCGGCAACTACCGCGATAGTTGATTGCGCCAAATAATGTTCTTTGCGATATTTTAAAAAATCTTCCTGCGTTATTTTTTTAATAACCTCCTTTCTGCCGGCAATATCCCATCCGGCCGGTTGGTCGCCGTAAAGCAAGCCCGTAAATAATTCTTGGACCCTACGCATCGGCAAATCTTCATACATATTGATTTCCTCAATAATTACGCCGCGCTCTTTATCAATTTCTTGAATATTAAAAACCTGATTAAGATAAATATCGGAGACAACGTCTAAAATAACGTTAAAATTTTCCGGCCGGCCCTTGGCATAATAACCAGTATATTCCTGACCAGTAAAAGCATTATAATTCGCGCCGATGCTGTCCAATTCCGAAGAAATATCAATCGCTTTTAACCGCTTTTTCGTTCCTTTAAAACACATATGTTCTAAAAAATGGGAAATGCCGTTGATTTCTTTGGTTTCGTATTTTGAGCCGGCTTCAACTAAAATTAAAAAAGTGGTCGCTAAACTGTCCTGCTTCGGCGCCAAAATAACCCGCAAGCCGTTTTTTAAAGTTATTTTTTTAAAATTTTCCATAATTCTGATATTTTTACTCTTTCTTGTTTCATTGTATCGCGGTCGCGGACAGTCACGGTATCGTCTTTTAGGGTGTCAAAATCAACAGTAATACAATGTAACGTACCGATTTCGTCCTGTGAATAATAACGTTTGCCGATATTTCCTCTATCATCCCACGCCACCGTCAAATCATTAGCTTTCAACATTTGATAAATCTCTCTGGCTTTTCCAACTAATTCCGGCTTATTTTTTAATAGCGGAAAAACTGCGGCTTTATAAGGAGCGAGTTTGGAATTTAATTTTAAAACTATTCTGTCTTTTTCCTCGTGATACGCGTCTATTAAAAAGAATAACGTCGCCCTGTCAACTCCGCCGGAAGTTTCAATAACCCAAGGAATATATTTTTTTTTAGTTTCTTCGTCAAAATAAGACATATCTTGCCCGGAGAATTTTTGATGTTGAGATAAATCCCAATCGCCCCTATGATGTATACCTTCGCATTCTTTCCAGCCAAACGGTGTATTATATTCAATATCCCAAGCCGTTCTGGCATAATGAGCCAATTCGTTTTTTTGATGTTCTCTAAATCTTAAATTATTGGGATTGATGCCTAATGATTTATACCAATCCATACGAAAATTTTTCCAAAATTCATAAAATTCCATTGATTCTTTTTCGTCTGGCTTAATATAATACTGAAGCTCCATTTGTTCAAATTCAATTGACCTGTAAGTAAAATTGCCCGGCGTGATTTCATTCCGAAAAGCTTTGCCAATTTGCGCTATCCCAAAAGGAATTTTAAGACGCGAACTGTTTAAAACATTTTTAAAATTAACGTGAGCCCCTTGAGTTATTTCTCCCCGCAAATACGCCATATTTTTTCCCCCTTCAATCACGCCTAATTTCGCTTCAACCAATAAGTTGAATTTTTTTTCTTCAGTCCAATCTATTTTTTCTTTCTTTTCTTTATGCAATTTTTCATGCTCTGCAATAATATCTCCTTGGTCAGCTCTAAATCTTTGATGACAAGTTTTACATTCTATTAAAGGGTCGTTAAAACCCGTAATATGACCGGATGCCTCCCAGACTTTCGGATTCATTATTATAGAAGCGTTTATCCCAACAACATCGTCTCTGTTTTTAACCATTGCCTTCCACCATTCTTGTTTAATATTAAATTTGAGTTCTGCGCCAAGCGGACCATAATCCCAAGTTCCTCTTAACCCGTTATAAATTTCCGAACCAGGATAAATAAACCCTCGTCTTTTACATAATGAAACTATTTTATCTAAGGTTGTCATTTTATAATGCTGCTTCTAAAATTGATTCTATTTTTACTTCGCCGGTTGTATTATTAACGTTCACAACCGCTTCAATTTTCCGCCTCTTTACAAGAGCCGAACCGATTGAAGTGATTTTATGCTTACCGGTCCCGGCGCAAGTATCTTTGCAAACTACAACATTGGCGCTACGGTTGCCGACCGTTAAATCATAGCCGGAAGACGTAAAATCTTTATTCCTGATAATTTTTATGAGCGCGTCCTGCACTCCCGCCTCCGCCGCCGCTAAAGCTTCGGCGGACATTTTTATGCCAAAACCGCTTTGGCTCAAATAATAAGAAATAAAAGCTCCCGCAATGCCGATTTCAACAATAATACCGCCTATAAAAAGCATAGCCGGTAAAGCCGCTGTTGCTTTATTATTGTTCATTTGTCGTAGATGTTGATTGAACCGGAATCATCTGAACCGGCGGCTGATTGACAGACTCTTGAGAAGAAATAGCTGACTGGGGATTTTTAATAAAATTGATAATTTGACTGTCATCTTTCAATTTAGTCTTCCAGACAATATTTTCCTTATTAATATAAATCTTGTCTTCCGGCCCCCAAAAAGCATTGCTGAATTTGGAAATGCTGAACGGATTTTGCTGATTCTGTTCATTTCTCTGCAAAAGATAAGCGTCCGACAAAGACAATTTCGGGAAATAATTCAATTTGCCGAAATAAAGGTCACCGGTATCCAAATATATCGCCCAATAATTTCTGTTAAAACCGACTTTTTGCCAATAAATTATGGCCACTAACGCTACCGCTAAAACAATAATAATCGTCAATAAAATTTTATTGCTCTTATTTATTTGATTTGTCATATTTTAATGTTAAATTAATTGTAAAAATTCCAAGCGTTGTTTATATTTTCCAGCAGATTATCTTTCAGAACCAGAATAATTTTATTCCAGCGATAAAATTTTCTTCACCCTCGGCGCAATAATTCGCCTTTGACGAAACCAAGCTTATCGCGCCTGCGGGATGTTCTTCAAGACAATCTGCCGGAAAATAACATATTGGTATATCTGCAACGGAAAATGTAAAGATTTTTGAAACCTTGACGGAAGCGCAGCCCAGCACATAACTTGTTATGTGCTGGGCGTGAGCGGGTTGAAAAAACTTTACATTTTTCGTTGCAAAATGTAAACAACGCGATTATTTCTTACAAATTAATTATTTTTTCGACTTTTATTTTATTTAATTATATCAATCTGCTAAATTTTTACAACTATGGCGCAATAATCATCATCTTCTCTCCTATTTTTTTGTAATTAAATCTAGCGCGTAATTCTTTTTCCAAATTTTCCGGATTGGAATAATATTCAATTTCCGATTTAATTTTTTCATTTTCCTTCGCGAGATTTTCCGATTTTTCCGTCAAACTGTAAAATTCCCTCTTTAATTGATTACGTTCTTTAAAAATAAAATAAAATTGAACCAATAAGGCAATAAGAATAATTGCTAAAATTATCATAATAAAATGTTTCATTGATTAAATTTTCAATTTATAATTTTCATTGAATTTTCAATTTTATAATTTACAAACATTAATTATTAATTTAAGCATTAAAAATTGATTCATTGTAAATTTATTGGAAATTGATAATTAGAAATTGTAAATTATTTATTATTTTTATTACTCAAATGTTTCCATCCCCACCAGCCGATTACCGCGATAATCAAAATTAAAATCAAATAGTCGAATTTTCTGAAATAAATTTGAAGGGCTTGCCAGTTTTCACCGAAAACAAATCCCAAATAAGTCAGAAAAGAACACCAAACAAAAGAACCTGCGAAAGTCAAAAAAGAAAAAACGGAGATTTTCATTTTTGCCAATCCGGCCGAAAAAGAAATAAAAGTGCTCACCACCGGAATCATTCTGCCGAAAAAAATTGAAAAAGTTCCGTATTTGTTAAACCATTTTTCCGCCAATTGAAGATTGCTGTCGCTGATTAAAATTTTTAAAATTCCGTATTTCGCCCGCCAACCATTCCGCGCCAACGATGAAGCCAAAAAATAAGATATTAAAGAACCCGTTAAATTGCCGAAAGTTCCCATTAAAACAACCAGCCAAAAATTCAAAATTTCTTTTTGAACTAAAAATCCCGAAAACGACATCGTAATTTCTGAAGGGATTGGGATATTAACGCTTTGCAGAAACATTAAGAAAAAAACGCCCAAATAGCCGATTTTTTGGATTATCAACAAAATAAAATTTGAGATTGTTTCTAAAATTATGGAAATCATCTAAGAAATTTAGCGGCTTCATCAGGGTCAACCGTCGTAATTTCTATTCCCGTGCCTTGTTCAAAACCGGCTGAAATGTTGAACTTCGGTAAAATCTCAATATGCCAATGATAATGCTTGTATTTGTTTTTATCCCGCAAAGGAGAGGTGTGAATAAAAAAATTATAATCAGGGTCATGAAGTCGCTTCTCCATTTTTTGCAGAGCTTTTTGCAAAGCGAAAACAATATCCCGCATAACCGCCGAAGGTGTGTCTTCAAAATAAGAAAAGTGCTTCTTCGGAAAAATTCTCAATTCAAACGGCTCGCGCATAACAAACGGCGCCAAAACAACCGCCGATTTATTTTCATAAACAATCCTCTTTTTTTCTTTTAATTCCCATTCAAGCATCACGCAATGCACGCATTTTTTATTTTTTTTGTAATAATTATTGGAACCTTCGAGAGAGTGCTCAACATCCGGCGGAACAATCGGCAAAGCGATTATTTGATAATGCGGATGATAAATTGAAGCTCCAGCTTTTAGACCCCAATTGTGAAAAATTGAAACATACGCCAAACAATAGTCATTCGCCAAAATTTTATAATAGTCAACGAACGCTTTGAAAACCAAATCCGCATTTTGTTTGGAAAGTTTCGGAAAATTTTTATAATGGTCGCGCGTAATTACTAAATTGTGATGTCCGATGCCTTCCATTACCGAATAAGGACCTCTTTTTTCGGGACTGGCGCAAACGTTAATGTGAGTAAACGCCGGATATTTATTTTCAACCACTACCGCTTCCCAATCGTGAGAATTTTTAAATTTTAATATCGGCGGATGATGGCCGCTTTTTTGCAAATCTTCAAAAGGACATCCCTTCACGGGCGTCTTAATCCTTTTTATTTTATGCAGTTTAATAAATTGGTCCGGCCTTTTCGCCCGGCTGGGAGCGATAACAATCCAATCGCCGGAAACAAGGTCTTGACGAAGTTCACTGTTCATAATTATGAGGAACTAGTAACTAGTAAACAGTAAACAGGGATATATAGATATTATATTTATTTCTTTATTCCCTTGCCCTAATCCCTAGTTACTAGTTACTATTTACTAGTTACTAATCTATTCCAATAATACCATTCCAAAACGTCTTTTGCCACCGGAACGGCGTTTAAACTTCCTTCACGAGCATTTTCCACCAAAACCAAAATAGCTATTTCAGGATTATCCGCCGGAGCGTATCCGACAAATGAAGCGTTGATTTTCGTATTGCCTTGAATTTGCGCCGAACCGGTCTTAGCGGCGATTTTAAAAGGCAAATCGCTTAAAAGATGCGCCGTGCCGTAATCTTTTGAGACCGTATCAACCATTCCTTTTTTTATTTCTTGGATATAATCCGCCAACCCCGGATAATTTCTTAAAACTTCCGGTTTTGTTTCTTTAATTATTTTTTCCTCTAAATTTTTATTCACGCTGAATATTTTTTGAGCGACAAACGGCTTATAAAATTCACCGTTGTTGGCAATGGCGGCGATATAATTTAAAAGACTAATCGGCGTAATCAACAAGTCGCCTTGACCAATACTTATGTTGTAAGTATCCCCTAACCGCCAAGGCTCACCGGTGTTTTTTTCCTTTTTTTCAACATCCGGCAAAAATCCATTCGTCTCCGCCAATAAATCAATTTCCGTTTTTTCTTCAAATCCGAATTTTTTCCAGTATTCCCTCAGTTTTGAGATACCGAGTCCATTAATCTTATTTTCGGGCAAGCCCCGAAGCAGAAGCTCCGCTTCGCTACGGGGCAGACCTCCGCCAAGCGCATAAAAATAAACGTTTGAAGACCTGGCAATAGCAGAATATAAATTTACCCAGCCGTGCGGTTTCCAATCGACAAAACGGCTTGGCTTATCGGGAAAATAAGGATTAGGAATTTCTATGTAGCCCCGCGAGTAAATTTCCGTTTTGGGATTAATAACGCCTTCTTTTAATGCCGCTATTGCCACAAGTGGTTTGATTATCGAGCCGGGAGCGTAAACTC
>Ga0210051_1007593_pt1 | contig 10077 bp, 6 predicted proteins | sample CryGey092014_all_FD_185464 | JGI IMG/M metagenome (GOLD analysis project Ga0210051, IMG submission 185464) | Groundwater microbial communities from aquifer - Crystal Geyser CG23_combo_of_CG06-09_8/20/14_all (SPAdes) (version 2) | ecosystem: Environmental > Aquatic > Deep subsurface > Groundwater ...
GCGAAATCCGCATGAAGAATTTTTACCGGGTGATATTTTTTATTCCGCCTGTTCTATCCGAAGTAGTGGTGGGGTTAGTCTGGCAATGGATATTAAACGGTAACTATGGTATATTAAACCATTGGCTTACTCATTTTGGATTTGCTAATTTAACCCGCAATTGGCTCTCTGATCCTAATACTGCCTTGACTATGGTAGCTATTGTGCATTGCTGGAAAGGTTTTGGCTGGGGTTTCTTATTATTTTTAGCCGGCCTGCAAACTATACCGCGCGAACTTTATGAGGCAGCGCATGTGGACGGGGCAAATGCCTGGCAGTCATTTAAGAGCGTGACTATCCCGATGATGATTTCTGTGGTGGTACTGGTAGCGATACTTACTATTTTGGGCACGATGCAGGTTTTTGTTTTAATTTATACCATGACCGGAGGCGGACCGGGTTATCATACCGAGGTTCCGGTTTTAAGAATACTTGCTTCTATGCGTGGGTCATCGCGCTTTGGCTATGCCTGCGCTCAGGGTATTACCTTCGGCGTTATTCTTTGTATGATTTCTTTTGTCCAACTTATAGTTTCTAGAAAGGCAAAGAATTAGAATGAAATCTGGATTATATTATAAGACTAAGAAAGTTACCCTAAATCTCATAATCCACTTATTATTACTTACCGTAGCCACGACCTGCATATTACCTTTGCTCTGGATGATCTCATCGAGCCTAAAGACTCAGGAGACAATATTTAAGGATATGTCCATCATTCCGCGTGTTTTTCACTTTGAGAATTATTATCAAGCCTGGATTGAGGGTGGGTTTGGCAGGTATTTCTTAAACAGTATTTTTTATACGGTTGCGGTAGTTATCGGCATAGTTTTTATCTCTTCTATGGCTGCTTACGCATTTTCGCGGCTTAGGTTTCCCGGAAGAAATGTCCTTTTCTTCATATTTATGGCCGCGATGATGATCCCCTTGCAGGGTAGTTTTGTAGCTCTTTATGTGCTGCTAAATAAGTTACATTTAAGAAATACCGCGCTGGGGTATATTTTATGCATGATAAACGTAGGGTTGTCCACCAGCATATTCTTACTCAAGACTTTTTTTGATAAGATGCCTAAGGAGCTTGAGGACGCCGCGCGCATAGACGGGTGCTCGAAAATAGGTATCTGGTGGCATGTGGCCTTGCCTCTGGCTAAACCGGTATTAGCAGTGGTGGTAATTCTCAATGCTTTAAATGTTTGGAATGAGTTCATCCTGGCTTTGCTTATCTTTGATTCCCGGCCGCTTATGCCGCTTCAGGTGGCGCTGATGACTTTTCAGGGCGAGTTTGTTACGCGTTATCCGCTTTTAATGGCCGGTCTGACTATTGCCGCCTTACCTATAATAATACTGTATTTATTGATGCAGAAGTATATCATTAAGGGAGTAACTCAGGGAGCTGTGGTAGGATAATGAAGAAAGCCGCTTTATTTATTATTTTTATTTTTGTTGCATGTGTTATGGGTTATGTATCAGCTGAGGAGGCAGTCTTTACTCCCGCAGAAAAGCCTTCCTCCGGAGAGTTGATTAACAAATGCTGGCAGGCGCATGGCAAGAGGGATGTGGAGACTACTTTTAAATACACGCAGGAGCTTATTGATTTATATAAAGACCAGGCGGATAAAGAACAGGCATCATTAAAGGAGAAACCTAAAGTTAAGGACGAGATTGAAGAAGTAGCGGCCTTAAATGATGTAGCCACTGCCTATTTCATTCAGGCTGAAGCCTATATGCGCCAAGATAAAATTAAAGATGCTAAAAAGATCTTCAATTTAATTATCGCAAAGTATTCTTTTGCTCAGGCTTGGGATCCGCGCGGCTGGTATTGGTCGTTAAAATTAGCGGCAGAGCAAAGTATTAAAAAAATTGAGACCGGGTCAATTGAGGTAGAGCAGAAAAAGAAAGTCAGCCAGCTGCCTACAAAAATAGTTCTTTATGACTTGGGCATTGAAGACATTGTCAATTATGCAAAATACGGTGAGTTTAAAAATGTAGGTACTAAGGACTATAAATATGAAGTTAGGAATCAGCAAGGGTTGATTGCCGCGGTAGGCGAAGGGATATATCCTAATACTACATCGGTAAGGTGGGATCCGGCGTTTAAGAAGGCGTTAAAAGAAAAACGCCTTGAAGGAGACCTCTGGGATTTTGTGCACTCTCCGGATTTAGAAGCGGCATTCTTTAAATGGGCTACCGGCTCTGAGCCGCAGGGAGTAAAATTATTTTATACCGCATTGATTTTAGAGAAGGCCGGGTTAATAAAGCATGCCCTTAAATGCTATTATGCGATAGTGGTGCATTATCCCGGAAGCTATGGCTGGACTTACTGGCATACCCCTTGGTATGCGGGCCAAGCTGCTATTGCCAAGATAAATTTTATCCTAGGTAATAATCCGCAGATAGGTTATAAATTAGCGGATGCGGATATCAAGATAATCAATGGCTATGACAATAATGTTGTCAATGATATTGTGGTGGTAAATCCGGGCAGATTTATTAAGGCAAGGTTACCAGATAAAATAAGGCCTAAGCCAACAACTAAGCCGCTGGGTATTAAGAGAGAATCAGGAGAGGGGAAAGTATACGCTGTGCAATATGGAAACGGAGACTGGCAGCTTATGGTTAGTGGCAAGCCCTACACGATTAAAGGTATTACTTATACCCCTACTAAGGTGGGTCAATCTCCTGACGAAGGGACAATGACCAGCTGGATGGAGGATGATTTTAATAATAACGCCAAGGCTGACGGGCCTTATGATTCTTTTATAGATGCTGATCCAAAAACTGCGATAGGAGATTTTCAGTTAATGAAAGAAATGGGGGTGAACACGATAAGGCTTTATCATCATCCTAATAAAGTGGACAAAAAAATCTTAAGCGATATGTATGATAAATATGGCATACGCGTGATTATGGGCGATTTTTTAGGCAAATATGCCTTAGGCTCCGGGGCGCCGTGGAATCCCGGCACGGATTATAATAATGAAGAGCATAAAAAGAATATGATTGATTCGGTGGTCAAGATGGTTAATGAATATAAGGACGAGCCTTATATATTATTTTGGCTTTTAGGCAATGAGAATGTTTATGGTTATGCCTGTAATGCTGACCGCCAGCCGGATGCCTTTTTTAAATTTGCCAATGAGGTAGCCAAAATAATTAAATCTATTGATCCCGATCATCCCGTGGCTATATGCAGCGGAGATATTTTATATTTGGATAAGTTCGCTAAAGTTACCCCGGATATAGATATCTTTGGGGCTAATGCTTACCGCGGAGATTATGGTTTTGGCCGTTTCTGGAGGAGCGTTAAAGAAGAAGTTGGCAAGCCGGCATTTATTACTGAATATGGCTGCCCGGCTTTTGCCGAGGGTAAAACACCGGCGGAGGCTGAGGAACTTCAGGCAGCGTATCATAAGGGATCTTGGGAGGATATCGCGAATAATATGGCTTTTAATTCCGGCGCGGGTAATTCCGTAGGAGGGGTAGTTTTTGAGTGGTTAGATGAATGGTGGAAGGCTTACGAACCGTCTATACACGATACCAAAGGCCTTTGGGCCGGGCCATTTCCTGATGGGTATATGCATGAGGAGTGGTTGGGATTATGCAGTCAGGGAAGCGGCGCAGAAAGCCCATTCTTAAGGCATTTACGCAAGGCGTATTATACGTATCAGAAAATGTGGAAATAGATGAGGAGGAGAAAGGAGAGGACTTAAAATATTAAATATAAAAATAAAATATTAGAAATGAAGGATGAGAGTGAAACAAATAAACGAGGAGGTGTGGTAATGAAGAAATGGTTAGTAGTTTTATTAGCGTTAAGTTTTAGTATGCCGGCATTAGGCTTAGCCGAAGATAAGCCTAAAGAGTTCGTGGTTTATGCTGATAAGAACGCCAAGGATAATCATTTTATCCCTTCCGGTTGGATGGGCGATTATGGGGATATTAAAATGGATGATCAGGCAGCGGATAATCCTCATACCGGGACAACCAGTATCAAATTTGTTTATAGCGCCAAGAAGTTGCAAAATCAGGGATGGGCAGGAGTTTATTGGCAGAATCCGGCGAATAACTGGGGGAATAAAAAGGGCGGTTTTGATTTAACCGGAATGACCAAACTTACCTTTTGGGCAAAAGGCGCAAAGGGCGGCGAAGTAATCCTGAAAATTATGGTCGGTGGTATCAAAGGCACGTATCCGGATTCGTCTGCGATTGAGATCGGCCCGATAGAACTTACCGATACCTGGAAACAGTATACCGTCAACCTCGCCGGTAAAGATTTAACCTATATTAACGGCGGATTTGGCTGGACTACCACTGTGGACCTCAATCCCGAAGGCGCCACTTTTTACATTGACGATATTAAGTTCGAGGCTGATCCGAGCTTAAAACCTGAAACTAAAAAGCAGGAAACAATGCCTTTTTATGTCTACTCTGATCGTTCCTCAACCAAGAATCATTTTATTCCTTCCGGTTGGATGGGCGATTACGGCGATATAAAATATGAAGGCGCGACCAAAGAGGATCCTTATTTAGGAGACAGCTGCATTAAGATAACTTATAACGGTAAAAAAGCGCAGGGTGCAGGCTGGGCAGGTATATTCTGGCAGAATCCGGCGAATAACTGGGGTAATGTCGACGCCGGGTTTGATTTATCCAAGACGACTAGCTTTACCTTTTGGGCAAAGGGCGCAAAAGGCGGGGAACGCATTGAAGAGTTTAAGGTCGGCGGGATAATGGGCGAGTTCTCTGATTCTGACAGTGCAGTTATCGGCCCGGTGATCTTAAATAAAGAGTGGACCAAATACACTATTGACCTAAAAGGTAAAGATATGTCTTATGTCATTGGCGGTTTCTGTTGGTCTACTAATGTGGATAATAATCCCGAAGGCGCTACTTTCTATCTGGATGAACTTAAGTACGAATAAAAATCTTAGGGACGGTTCTCAAGGACGGTTAAAAGTGTCCCCTTTAAGTTTAAGGGGACACTTTTCTCTTGTTTGGAGAACCGTCCCTATTTTGCTTTTGGCTATTTGTTTTTTGGCTGCTGCTCCGAGAGGAAGGCCTAAGGTTTTTATAAAAAAACTTAAAAATAATCATTATCAATTAATTGTGGAACATAAGCCCTATATTATAAAAGGAGTCTGTTACAATCCTATTCCTATCAGCCAAAATTATGAATATGACTGGTGGTCTGATCCTAATAAGCCCTGGATTGTAGACGGCAAGCTGATGAAGGACATGGGTATCAATACTATCAGGCTTTATCAGGTGGACGGAGACTCGGATGCAGTAAAAAGAGTAATCCGTGATTTATATAAGAATTATGGTATTCGTACTATATTGGGTAGTTGGCTTGGTTTCTGGGAATACCCCTGCCCTTTCTACGGAGACAAAAAATTCCAAAATAAAGTAAAGAAAGAAGTTTTGGAGATGGTCAGTCTCTATAAAGATGAGCCGGGGGTTTTAATGTGGGTTTTAGGCAATGAAAATAATTACTCTTGCCTGGGCACGGTTAATCCTTGGTCAAGCGACGAGATAGACAAGGAACCCGACCCCCAAAAGCAGAAGGCGATGCGGGCTAAGATTTATTATTCTTTCGTTAATGACCTTACGCGCGAAATTCATAAAATTGATTCGGATCATCCTGTAGCGTTAGGTAATGGGGAGCTTGTTGGCCTTGAGTTCGCCAATAAATATGCCAGGGATGTGGATTTAGTCGCCTGCATTATTTATCGCGGTAAGACCTTTGGAAATCTATTTAGATCTCTTAAACTCACTTTTGACAAACCAATCCTTGTCTCGGAATTCGGCGCGGATTGTTACGACGCTTACTTAAAAAAAGAAGACCAAAATATGCAAGCCTTTTTCTTGGAATCTCAGTGGCGCCAGATATACGAGAACTTAGCCGGAAATAAAGATGGGGCGGGTAATTGCTTGGGTGGGACAATTTTTGAGTGGACGGATGAATGGTGGAAGCATGACCAGAGTAATCCCGATAGCTGGAGCGTGCACGATACTACATCTAACTGGTCTAATGGCAGTTATTATTTTGATATTAAGGCTGAAGGCAACAAAAATATGAATGAGGAGTGGTTTGGGATTGTGGCTTTATCTCAAGACTTAGAGCAAGGTATAAATAAGCGTGTTCCGCGCAAGGCATATTATGTGGTCAGGGAATTCTGGAAAAAGCCAATTTTAAATAACAAGAGGAATAAGAAATGAACAGGTTTCGGATTTGGTTAATTTGGCCGTTGGCAATTGCTGGCAATCTGGCAATCGGTAATTGGCTCTTCTCGTCTGCGTACGCTAAGGATACGGAAGAATTAGGAAAATGTATCTGCGAAAACAAGGTTAAGGCCGAGGCTGATAATTGCCTCGATAAATTGAAACAATCTTATTGGCAAGATAATAAATACTCTGAATTTGTGGATTTATTAAGGAATCTCCACCCTGAAAATAAATCCATTGTGCCTTCTTTAAGTTACTATATCGCGCTTAGCCGTTACCAACAGTTTAAGTATCTGGAAGAAACTAAGGGTTGGGATGAATATTTCGCCAAGGGCAATGATTACCGGAATGACATTGTTAAGGAAACAGGTAAAAGTCTTGAAGCTACGGCTTTAGATGATCCGCTGCGCATCTATTCCCGGCTTTTGATATATCAGTTCCACAAGGATCAACAGGATACTTTTACCGAGGGGGCACTTTCGGATTTAATGAGCTCTACCTTAGAGTACGCTAAAGCCATAGGCCAGAAGGCCATGGTTGGGCCTCAGATAGCCCAAGCCAATAAAGATACGGAACCTATAAAAGAAGTTGCGGATAAACTTTTATCTTATGATGAGAAAGCAAAAGCTAAGGAGCTATATAAGATTTATGCTAAAGGATTAGTAAACTCGGATATCAAAGATGGGGCATTGAAAGATAAAGCCGCAGGGTTCTATAAAGACGGCAATCTTGAATTAGCTCAAGATATCTATGATGTGTATATTGAAAGAATTAGCAAAGTACTCCCTAAGGATAAACTGATTTCGGAATTGGCAGGCATCGCTTCGGCTTTTTCCTACCAAGACAGCGGATTTAAGGATATGTTTTATGCCGAGAAGATCTTTCAGAAAATAGAAGAAATAGGCGGGTTAGAAGCTTTCAACGAAGAACTAATCTACTTGCGCGGCTTTAACTTAGAGAAGAATAAAGAATACCGGCAGGCAAAAGACATCTACCTTCTATTGATACAAAAATACCCCGAGAGCAAACATATAGATGAGGTAACTTATAAGACCGGCCTTATTTTTACCTATATATTAAGGGATGCTAAGGCAGGAAGAGAGTATTTTGACAAGTTGGCGGATAAGGAGGGGGATAATCCTTATGCTTTATCCAGTTTATACCAAATGGGTTTACTTAAACAATGGGAGGCTGATTTTGCAACCGCTAAAGGATACTATAATAAATTAATTGAGAAGTCAGAAAGAAAAGTTACGGATACTTTTCAAATGGCCCAGGATAGGTTAAAGGAGATAGCGGAAGGTACCTCTATGGAGCATAACCTCAAAACTTTTATGGACACATCCTTAAAAGAAGAATTTGTTAATCTTGATATGAGTAAAGTTGATTTAAAATCAAATATTTACCAGCCTAAGGTAGACCAGGCGGTTGATATAAGTTCATCTACTAATCTTTCCTCGAGTGGTTGTTTTAATGTAGAACTGCAGTATCTCTGGTCATGCGATCTTGGGGATGCTAAACCGGGCGTAAACCAACCCGAATTTAAGACCACCTATAAAAATCAGGGTACCAAGATCATAGGCTTGGTCTTAATTTCGCCATCAGGCATAACCGAGCGCAGCCTTGACCTTATTGACGCGCGTTAATTATTAGTAGGCCCCATTTTTCTTACCACAATAAAGTATTAAAGATCCTTTAGCCCTTCGGGCTTCAGGATCAAGAAAAATCTGCTAGAGTCTCTGACTGAAGGGCAGATTTTTCTTGACTTATAATTTGTTTAATAGTAAACTAATTTAGAATATTTTGCTACGGAGAAAAGGATTTTATTTAATGCGTGATATTGACCTCAATAAAGAAACCTTAAGCGAGAAAGAAAGGCGTAATATTGAGATATTGGATATTTTAAGGAAACGCGGGCCCATAAGTAGGCCGGAAATCTCCAAGGATATGGGGATAAACGTTGTAACCATATCTAATTACATAGACGATTTTATCAAGCGCAATTTGGTCTTTGAAAAAGAGCTGGATGTTTCTGAGGGGGGAAGGCGCCCGGTATTATTAGACTTAAATTCTCAAGCAGGTTTTGTGATTGGCGTGGGTTTAAACCTAACTAATATGGTAGGGTTGTTGGTGGATTTAAAAGGGAATATAATCACCAAGACCCAAGTAACCCGGCCGCGCTCAACGGTCAAGGAGATATCCGAATGCGTATTGGATATTGTGCGCGAGATATTGCGGCGTTCGAAAGATTATATGTCCAATATAAAAGGCATTGGCGTAGGTATTGCCGGGTTGATTAATAAGAAAACCGGCTCCATACACTGGCCGGAGAAAGTGGATCATTATTATACTTACGCCTCGGCAGACGTACCGTTAAAGAATTTAATGGAAAAGGAGTTTGATCTTCCCTGCCTCATTGAGAATGATGCGACCAGCGCCTGTTTCGGCGAGCATTGGCTGGATTTAGGGCAGGGTTATAAGGATGTAATTTATATGTTCTCAGGAGTCGGCTGCGGTATTATGATTAACGGCGAAGTTTACCGCGGGGCAGGTGGCTATGCCGGCGAAGTAGCCATTTATAATTATAAAGAACAGGATGATTTTAATTGCAAGCCCGGCAACAGTTGTTTTATCAAGCGCTGGGAAACAGATTTGGGGATTACCGAAGACGTAAAAAGCAGTTATATTAAGGAAAATAAAAAAACAGATAATCTAGATTTAAAAGGTATATTTAATTTGGCGCTCTCAGGAGACAAGATAGCAAAAACAGCCCTTGCTCGCGCCGCAAAAAGGTTAGGCATTAAAATCGCGTATCTGGTTAATTTACTTAATCCGGAAATAGTGGTCTTAGGCGGCGGGCTTGAAGAGGCAGGAGAAGATTTTTTAAAGCAGGTTAGCTCCACTGTAAAAGATTGGGCGTTTAGAGAGGCAGCCGAAGATTTAAAGATAGTTTACTCTCAGTTAAGAGAGAATGCCGTGGCTTTGGGCGCGGCGAGCCTGGTGATGCAAAAGATATTCGCCCAATTATAAATTATAAGACATCCTATAAGGAGAAGAAGCAGGATGTCTGATTACGGTGATTAGAAAAGCAGATTACGGAGATTAAAGACAGGGACTTTTTTAAGGGGGATAACGGTTTAATCGCTGTAATCTTTTATTAATTCGTTGAATCAGGTATAATCCCTAAGATTTATACCTGATGATTATACCAGGAGGATAAATGGAACAAAAGGCAAAATTCATTATCGTTGGCCTTATAGGCGTAGCGGTAATCTGTCTTTTTCTTTTTATACAGGCTTTGGGATCTAAACAGCAATTAACGCGCGAGCGCGATGACCTCAAGGCTGAGAATACAAGCTTGACTGCCAAGACGGATAAGCTCACTAACAGCCTGCGCGAGTATGAATTAAAGATCGGTTCTTTAAACAGCGAATTGGATAGAGTTTCTTCTGAGAAAGCCGACCTTGATAAAAAGTTTGAGTTGGCTAATAAGGCAAGGGAAGAGTTAATCGAGAAGTTAAAGGAGAAGAGACAGGAGCAAGCGTCTCAACCCGTGCTTAATGAGTCCAAACAAGAATTTACGCCCCAAACTAATGATGCTTATTGGGCATCTGTCTTGAAGGCTAAGACCGACCTGGAATTTCAGTTGGGGAATGTGCGCAGTGAACTTAAGAATATACAGTTAAACAACGAACAGCTGCAAAGAGAAAAGAGCACTTTAGAACTGGATTTAAATAACTTAAGGCACGAGAAGGATGACTTAGAACGCCAGTTAGATTATAATAAGAAATTGATGGATAGCATTGCTCAGGAACT
>Ga0210051_1007595_pt1 | contig 10076 bp, 14 predicted proteins | sample CryGey092014_all_FD_185464 | JGI IMG/M metagenome (GOLD analysis project Ga0210051, IMG submission 185464) | Groundwater microbial communities from aquifer - Crystal Geyser CG23_combo_of_CG06-09_8/20/14_all (SPAdes) (version 2) | ecosystem: Environmental > Aquatic > Deep subsurface > Groundwater...
ACACCCTCCATTATTACAATTTATTGTACAACATCTCTTAAAGCAGCGTTCTTATTCGGAGCAGAAATACACAGATTAGAATAATATCTTAGTGTAGCATTCCAAGTTGGAGTAGTTGCAGATCTATCAAGAATCGAACCATCTTCATTTAAGAATGACATAGGTGCTAAATCTTCAACCGATATAGTTGACGGATCAATAAAATAAACTTCATCAAACGGACAATCATAATCAGCAATTAAAGCAATATCATTAAATTTAACCCCAGTAAAACCACCACCTAATGTCATTTCAGAAGTATATCGTCTATCGGTAGCAAGTAACTGCCCATAAGCAGAAAATATATCAAACGACGTTAGAGCATATTTAGGAGAACCTTTCTTTTTAGCTTCCAAAAAAGTGGTTTGTAATAGAGCTTCAGTTAATGACCTTGCACTTGCTGAACTAGATACATATGATTTCCACCAAATATCAGTTGTTCTAGTAATACCTTCCAAAACATCAACATTAGATGAATCATCAATTAAACCTTTTAACCCCATAATTTCTACTGTACCATTACGTCCAACAGTAGGTGTAACTGTTCCATTAGCATGTGCTAAAAATACATAATCATTATCAGCAACTCCTGTACCTGAATCAACGGTCATAGTATAATTACCGGTAATTGCTGTTATAGTAGTATAAATAGCTGAAGTAGTACCTGCTGTATCAGAAGCAAACAGAACAGGACCACCATTAGCCGCCGTAGCATTATACTCAAAATAATCAGTTGGATATTTACCTACCATTGGAGTATCGAAGGTTAAGGTAGTATCAGGGGCCGCATCATTAACACGACACACTACACCTGTACCATCAGCATATCCCATACGACTTAATTGTCTTTGCATATCATCCTTAGCTCCAGTATATTCAGATTCAAGTACATTAACTAATAATTCTTTAGAGCGCTTAGATGCTTGTAAAGCAACATCTGTAACAGCAATCTGATGAAATAAATATTTCATAGCAACCGATGCTTGTAAATACTGTTGATTGCCTGCAGTTGGTAAAGTTACCGTCTCAGTTCCTGCAGCTGAACCAATATTTCTGCCATAATGAACAGAAACATACTTAGCTGTCGCGCCTTGGCGATGAGCAACATTTGATAAGATGTTCATAAATAATACATTTTTAGCAAATACCTGTTCATGAACAACTTTATCGTAGATTCTCATAGCCACGTTTGCGAGATTTGTTATGGACTGCGCCATATCTTTATGTCTTTATTTTAATTAGCTACATTTCAATATCAGCAGAATTAACCGCTTCTCTTATAGTATCCTGCAATTCTTTATCTGTTTTAGGTTTAAAATCTGCAGGTACATGTATATCAGGGCTAACCCCTGGCTGTTCAACATTTTGTACTGGCCTTTTGCCAGCTAATCTCTGTTTAACCTCCCAATCAATAATCTCGTTCTTTTTCATCTGTGTAAAAGCTTCAACTGGAGTAAGGTAGAGTTTTTGATTATCCTGTTGCCATTTCAAAACTTCTTCATCTAAATATTTAGGTTTACCATCAATTCCATCCCAATCTTTTTCAAGTGTAACAATTTCAGACTTAATAATCTCTGCCTGTTTTTCTTTAAATGTCATTTGCTTTAATTCTTCCTGTTTTTGCTGCCATAAAGCTTCAGCTTGTTCTTGAGTTAAATATTGAGGTGTTTCTGGTTCTTTTGGCGTTTCAGGAACAAATACATCTTGTAAACGAGAAATAATTGCTTCTCTTTCTTCAAGTTTCTGTTCAAGTTCTTGAACTTTAGCTTGATCAACTTTAGTTTTAGCTTCTTCACGAGCTTGTTTAAGAGCAATATTGAGGTTACTAACTTGCTCTTGTAATTTGTTTACATCTACAGGTTCTTGTTTAGGAACCTCCGGTTTTACTTCCGGCGAAGATACATTTTCTGGTGCAGGCGCAGGTACTGCATCAATAACATCTTTAACCTGCTGGTTAACTTCACTTGGTTCTAGCATACGATTTTAATTTACGAACTTATTAACGCGTAAGTCCGGAACGCGAAATATAAAAATTACTTATTCTCTTTTTCAAATTGTTTTTTAAGATTTTGTAAATTTTGTCTAGCTTGAGACATTTTACCTTGTTTAAGCAATTTCTTTGTTTCTCTATATCTTTTCATCCAAGTTTGTTCACCCATTGTTGATGAAACATATTCTTTATTCATCATTTTTTTAGCTAATTTATTTTTCATCATACTTGTTTTAATCGCATTAATTCCGGTTTGTTTAAAAGTTTCCATAGCTTTACCGGCACCCATGACTCCTTTAGCAATACTTTTTACAAAATCTTTTTTATTAATTAGCATAGTTTTAGTTGTAAATTTTTTTATGTAATTCAAAATCAGCTCTAATTATTTTTCTCTTTTTTTTATAACCTTTATAATTACCCTCACTTGTTACTTTTTGTCCACGAAATATACCAGATTTAGGTATTATAAATTGATGTTTTCGTCTTTTTTTAGCTCTGGGCATAATATTTATTGACTAAAATTTTCTTCCTGCCGTATATGCTCTTCAAAAAGATTTTTTATATCTTCATTATTATTTATATCTTGAATATTCTCTTGCATAAAAATCATATGAAGCTGTAAGTGTTCAGGCGACCATAATGCTTGTGGTGTTGGAGGAACTTCCTGACCTGAAAGCATTTGCATATTCTCTTGATTTGCAAGATCTGCTGTATCTTCAGGAGCTTGTCCTTCTGTGCGATGACTTTCTTTTTGTTTCATCATTTCTTGTTTATACTGTTCTTCCTGCATTTTCTTCATACGTTCAATTACATCACCAATATTTGAAATAGATAACTTTTCAAGTAAAGTTTGTGGATCAATAAGCTTAGCTTCAGCTAAACGCATTAATACTTCCTTTTTACTTTCTTCCGAATATGCTATTTCAGGAACAATAACCACTTTAACTTTTGCCGCTCTTATTGAAATAACACCTTGAGGTACTTGTTCTTTAGGAATACTACCACCAATAAATTTAATAGATTCACCATCCTCAATAATTTCTTGACTTGTTATAACATGATCTTCTATAAGTTCTAAAATAAACTCACCAGCTTGTTCTAATAATTTTTCTAGATTTTCAATAGGTTCAGCAACAGTTGAAGCATCAGCTGCTTGTAAAGCTTCTAATCCTCTACCAGAACTTACTTGTCCAGGGACACGACCTAAACTAGCCTCACGTATTCCACCTAACTCCTCAATCCAACGTTCTAAATTTCCTAAATAAGAAAATGGTGCTACCGGCAAAGGTGCTAAATTCATTTGCGCAGGCGCTACATTGCCTTTATAATAAATTTTTTCAGCACCTTTATCAGTAATAGTTGAAACCTCAACCCCTTGTTTAATAAGATATTTACCAGCAAGCATACGCTGTATATAACCTTCTATTTGTGAAGCTGTCTTATCAAGTGATTTATTAATAGAAATAAGAGGTTTAATCCAGGCACCACTATAAATTGAATTAGTTTCTTTCTCTGGATTATAAACAAATAAAGGATAACGCCGATAAGGTTTTTCTACTACTGAAACCAGCTGCTTTGAAATATTAGTAAATACTTTTATTTTAGCCTTACCATCTTCGCCTAAAAATTTAATCCATAATTCTTTAACAATAGCCGATTCCATATCTTTAGAACTACCAGTAGTATCAGTACCTCTCTTTTCCATTTCAAGCAATTCACCATACTGTGTTGCAGATTTTTTATTATCAGGTGTAATATTACCTTTAATAGTATAATTTTTATTATTTTTAATATCCGTTATTGGTTTTTTAAAGGCTTTAAAAAAATACCTGGCTGATTGAATATCTTTAGCATACGGATCAATTAAAATATCAAAAGTATCATCAACCCACATATCAATTTCATCTTTACCATTTTTTGAAATCATACCTAATTCCAAAAACCCAGCTGAATATTTTAAAGCAGATACTATTATATCGGTTAAATAAAGTGGAATTTGTTTTGTACGATAAATATACTGTAAAATTTTATTTTTTACTTGTGCTTCTTTTAATGATTCATCAGACGAACTATCTGGTTGAACTTCCCATCTTGGCTGTGAACGCTTAATAAAATTCTTTACTCCTCTAATTTGAGCTTTAATTTTATTAATTACACGCCGTACTTCACCAGAATTTGAAGGTATTGATTGTACTTTATTAATAGTTTTATTATAAACTACCCAATGATCACCTCTGGCAAAACGTTCGTTTAAATACCAATCACGATGATATTTTAAATACGACTTCATTGTATCATCAAATAAAGTATCAATAAAAACCGCAACATCATCACTACCTGGTTTAATATCACCTTGTAATGCTTTTAAATCTATCATATATTTTTAAAACTTTCAAAAATTGCTTTTTCTAATTCAAAATACGCTTGGGTCGTCAACGGGTAAAATATAGAAATTTTTTTATCACCAATCTTTTTTTCTGGAAATACAAGTCTTATATTATCTGAATTCAAACGAGAAAAAATAGCAATATTACCTAAATAAAGCCAATCATCAATTACACAAGAAACAAAACCAATATGTCCTTTATTAGGAATTAATTTTTTAATTTTTATCCTGCTCACCAACATACTCTTTTGTTTTAATACTAAGTAATTCTTCAGGACTTAATTCTTCTAAATCAATCAATTCATCTTCTTCTTTAATCTCAAATTTTTCGTCATTAGGTATAGCTTGAACATATTCAGTTATATCTTTTGACTTACTAGCAATTACAAATTCACGAAAACGCTCTTTTTCAACTTTTTCTTTTTGTCGATCATTAAAATAAATATAAATTAATGTACCAATAAATAAAATTATAATTGTTATTAATTCAAACATACTATTTTTTTTGCGATATAACTATCGCACAATTAGAAGTTAAAAGTATACCAGCTGTTGAAACAGCATTTAAAATTTCATTCTTTACTACCTTAACCGGATCTATAATTCCTGTTTTAAAAAAATCTTCATATTTATCAGTTAAAGCATTATACCCTAAGCCATGTTCTAAAACCTTACCAACAACAGCTTCACCTGAAATTCCTCCATTATCCGCTATCTTTTTAAGCGGTTGAACAAGAGATTTCTTTACTATATCAATTCCCATAATAAATTCTTTTGATATTGGTTCACTCACTTTATTTGCTTTATAATCAATATCATCAATACATTTAAGTAAAGCAATTCCTCCACCTTCAACTATACCTTGTTCAATCGCAGATTTTGTAGCATTAAGTGCATCTTCAATACGATATTTAATTTCATTTTGTTCGCTTTCTGATGCCCCTCCGACCTTAATATTAGCAATAGATTTTGTTAATCTACCAAGCCTTATCTTAAGTTTATCTTTACGATATTCATCTTGTTCATTTTTTAAAAGTGCTTTAACTTCATCAATGCGCTTACTTACATCACCATTAGCACCTAATAAAATTGTTTGGTTATATGAAATAATAACTTTTTCACAAACACCACAATCTTCAATATCGACTTCATCTAATTTTTTAACGTCTTCCTTACCAACTACTGTAGCTCCTGTTAAAGTTGCGATATCATAAACTAAATCTTTTTGATAATCACCAAACGATGGAATTTTAACTGGAATACATGTAAATTTACCTTGTAAATAATTTTGAACTAAAAATGCCAATGCTTGTCCTTCAATACGATTTGCTAATAAAAATATATTTTTTTCACCTCTATTTAATAATTTTTGTAATACTGGAATAAGTTGACTTTGCATTGTAATATCGTCTGTACAAACAATAATACGAGGATTATCCATTACAATCGAAAGACTCTTAGGGTCATTAATAAACATATGAGAACTATAACCTTGCTCAAGTCTTGTACCATTTACATAATCAACTTTTATATCTAAACTATTTGCGTTAGTTACAGTAATTGTACCATCAACACCAACTTTAGTCAATACATCTGTTATAAGTTTACCAATATTTTCATCATTATTAGCTGCAATTGTAGCAATTTGTAACTTTTCTTTTTCCGTTGTGATCTTTTTAATTTGTTTATCTAAACATTCTAAGATTCTTTCAGACGCAAAATCCATTCCTCTTTTAATAAGAATAGGATTCATATCACTTGCTACCGCCTTATGTCCTTGCTCATAAATAGCACGTAATAAAACTATAGTAGTAGTTGTACCATCACCAGCTATCCTATTTGTATTTTCAGCAGCTTCCCTCGCTAACATAACACCCATATTCTCAAACTTATCTTTAAGAAAAATTTGGCGAGCAACAGTAACACCATCTTTAGTAATAGTTGGAAAAGAGCTCTCCTCAAAAATTACATTATTACCTCGTGGACCCAAAGTACCACCTACTGCTTGTTCTACAATTTGAACGCCTTTTAATATTTTATTTCTGGCGTCTGAATTAAACAAAATTTCTTTATACATACTTTTTAATTAGGTATGAATCATTAATTTTTTATTAAAATTTATTAATGCATTCCAAAATCTAACTATTTTTACTAAAATACCATAACTCATTTTAAAATGAGTTCTATCTGTAATATAATGTGTACATACCTTTTTAAACCAAGGAATATTTGAACTAAATAATAAACAATCTTTTTTTATTTTCTCCATATTATTCTTTATTATTCTTTATATAAACATGTGCCTAAAACATCGTTTTCATCAAGAAAGAAAAAATCTTCTTCTTGTAATGTTAAAGGAAATAACGCATATTTACCGAAAATAACAGTAGTTCCTTTTTTATAATTACTATCATTATTTAAAACCTCCCCGGTTATTAATCTTTTATCCTCATCCATTTCTTCAATTACCATATCAACTTTAACACCGGTTTTTTTATGCTTACGAATAAGCAAAATACCTTGTTTAGGTTGAATAATCATACTTTTATTTTTTAACAATACCTCCAGAAGATTCTTTTTTTGTACCCACTACCTCTGTTTCTGGTAGTGTATTAGCTAATTTAAGGGTTGGTCCAATTTCCCCATTCTGCGCTAAAACAATAGCTGCATAAAGTTGTAGACCATGTTTTTTTTGTAAAGGTTCCAATTCTTTTTGAAACTCAATACTTCGTTCTTGAAATGTTAACATACTATTTTAATTAATTATTAGTGAATCCAGTAACAGGTTTATTATCTTTTGGTTGATATTTTTCATCAGCTTCTTAAATTTCATAAATTTTACCTTTACCTTTAATTGCCTCTTCAATACAAGAAGCCAACACTTCCTTTTTTACTAAATATAATCTTTTTTTCATATAGTAAAATTATAAACTGTCATCATCAAACGAAAGAATTCTCGGTTTCGTTAAATTTTCAATATCACGTTGTATCCTGGTCAATGGTTTTTTTGGCTGTGACGGATTAAACGGACGAGTCACTACCATATATCTCAACCCATCAACTGCATGATCATTCTTTTTTACTGGTTCTTCTGACTGATTGCGAGTTTTTTCTTGTAATTCAGTTAACTTTTTATACCTATAGTTTAAAAGTTCAATACATAAATTAGGACACTTATCTTTGAAAATATATAAATGACTCTTACCATCAGCGTCAATTTGAAAATACTCACGCACCCTGGTAATACCGCCATTAACATCATTATTTCCTGGCTGAAAATCCCAGCCATGATCGTAAAAATCTTCCAACACGCTATAAGGTATTTCCTCGCCCTCTCTAATTTTAGTACGGTTCTTTGCCGTAGTAGAAGGATCAATTACCTTAATTTGAAAAGTTATATCGGCGCACTGTCTTTTTTGACTAAGCGTTTTTTGCTCGAAAGCAGGATCATCGGACATGAGATACGAAAACTGTTTAAACATCTCTCGACTAGATACAGAAGGCAAAGCAGGCTTATAATACTCATCAACCACATATAACCTGTTATTAGGTGTCCAAGCACCGACTAAAGCAGCCGTAGGATTATTCTGTCCGAAATCTAATGATAAAAGATATTCAGCTTTTTCTATTTCAAAACTATTTATAAAATGAACTTGCGGGCTAAAATCACAAAATTCACTACTATAGATTAGTTTACCAGCTCTACTGCTAGAATCAATTTCCATCTCTTTATTCCAATCTGCTAATGGCACACCAACCCGTTCTTTATCATACCATTCTTTACCTAAACGCTCTGGATCTTTTTCAATATCTGCAGAATAATGCAGCATCACCACCGTAAATTTATTTTTTGGATTTTTCCAAATTTTTAAACCCTTTATTGTTTCTGGTTTATCTACATCTTTGTAAAACATATAATTAAACCTCTATCTGGTCAGAAACCAAATCTAAAAAAAATGAACCAAATTCTACCGTAGATACGCCAGTAAAACGACCTTTAGACGAAATTGTTGGTTTACTAGCCGTAAAAGCATCTTTAGCCTCTGGCTGAAAAGCCATTTCATCGGAATTATGTGATGCTAACCCTTCAGCTACAAAAGTTTTAGTTGATGTTTTAAAACCTATCAATTTTCTATTACCTAAAAATTTTCTCCCAATTAATTCAACTCCTTCTTTAGCTAAAGCTGTTCCCCATTGATCTAAATCCATTTTTTTAAGTAACCTTTTAGGTCTAATCCATCCAAGAAATTTCATTATTTCTACTTTTGCCCCTATTTCTAACTGATAGTGTTGCTTTGTATATCTATCATCCTTTATATGACGAATATTAAAATTAAATCCTTTTTTCTTCAATAAATATTTTATATATTCTAAAACTCGCCCTTCATTTTGACTAATCGCCAACATTAAATTACTTCCTATTCCATCATGATTATTAAAAGATTTTTGATATAAAGTACCTTCACCATCATAAATTCCAGAAAGATATCCACAATCATAATCATTATTATCCTCCCATACATCTATAAATTTTATAACTTTTGAACCATATCCATCCCCTGTTTTTACTTTTAATTTATCTGTAGTTATCCACTTCCATGTTTGTTTATATCCAGAAAGCCAAAGATGTTCCTTCGAACAAATAACTTTTGTTCCATTTGAAAAAATTAATTCATAAGAAGGCCTTATAACTTCAACTACTTCTTCGACTATAGAATTTTTCCATTGACGAGCAACTCCAATTCCGTTAGATTTAAAACCCGAATTTCCAATTTCTTCATCAAAACCAGCTAATATATCTCCTATTCTAATAGAATCTGCTGTAATCCATTTTAATTTTGATGTTAATACTTTTATTTTATGACCAATACATAAAATCCCACTAGCCACATGCATTCGAATAACATCTCCTCCTTCAGGAATTGCCCTAATTTCAGAATTTATATCCGGAAAAACCATCTTGCCTGATACATGCTGTCCATTATGCTGCGGATTACACTTTAATTCATAAAATTCATCATTTTTATAATATTTTTTTAAAAATTTAGGTAAATTATCCCAAACAAACTTTGACCTTTTTAAAATATCATCCGCATCCTCTGCTTTTTTACTTTGAAAAAATATCATTCTAGCCTCATGAAATATAACATCCCATAGATAAAGAGTGGTAAAAAGCCAGCTCATCATCATTTGCCTAGATTTAAGAACAAGTAATAATTGATTATTAAGCCAAATATCGACTAAAATTTTAATATATTCCTTGTCTGGAAAGCATTTTATTGGATTTTTTTCGTCATGAACATCAAGTGTTTTTGCCCAGTTTGTTAAAAAGTAATAAGGATCATCATGACAATTAAACCACTCAATATTTTGTAATCGGGTATCTTTTTTTAACTTTTGTAAATATTCTACGGATAAAGGCATACAATTTTTGTTGCCAAGTTAATACAATCGCCTTATTAACTTTTAATCTAGGCTTATTAAACCCTGATTCTTCAGCTAATCTAATAAACAGAAATTTACTCTTACCCTTGACCCATTGACTTTTTGGCAACTTAACTTTTTTTGAAAGATACATATACTATTTTGATTTACGAGCATGACTAAAAGCTATAGCAATTGCTTGCCGATTCTTTGCGGTTTCATAGCTAATGCCTCTTT
>Ga0210051_1007596_pt1 | contig 10076 bp, 8 predicted proteins | sample CryGey092014_all_FD_185464 | JGI IMG/M metagenome (GOLD analysis project Ga0210051, IMG submission 185464) | Groundwater microbial communities from aquifer - Crystal Geyser CG23_combo_of_CG06-09_8/20/14_all (SPAdes) (version 2) | ecosystem: Environmental > Aquatic > Deep subsurface > Groundwater ...
CTTTCTATCGTAAGTGAAACTATTCCCCATTGTTGTTTTTACCTTTCAAAATAAGAGCAGTTACAACATCTAACCATCTAAGTTGTTTTTACCCTTCAAAATAAGGGCAGTTACAACAGAATTTTCTTCCAAATATAAGACACACTTGTTGTGTTTACCCTTCAAAATAAGAGCAGTTACAACACAAGACACTTGTTAACAATTTAACAATAAGTTGTTTTTACCTTTCAAAATAAGGGCAGTTACAACTTTCTATCGTAAGTGAAACTATTCCCCATTGTTGTTTTTACCTTTCAAAATAAGGGCAGTTACAACACAAGACACTTGTTAACAATTTAACAATAAGTTGTTTTTACCCTTCAAAAAATGGCAGTTAAACCCACCCCTAGCCCCTCCAAGTAGGGGAATAGTTGTAATGCCTTGTGATTTTCAGGGTTAAGACCATTCTTGATAAAGAAAAATGGCTACATATCTTTAAGTTTCTCAATTATATTATTAGTTTTTTGTTTGTAAGTTTCTAATATTTGATAAGCAAAGTTATTATCATTCCATTTTTTAATAAAAAGTTCCATAGTTTTCTTTTGCGGAAACCGGTTATGTGAAAAAGTATTGCGAACCATATTAATAAATGTAAATTCTTTTTCGGTAATCATATTCTTTTTTAATAACCAGTGCAAATAAGGTTTGTGCTGAATATTTCCTGTTTGTATGTTTCCGTTTTGGTCTTTATTCAGTTCTTTTATTCCTGTTTCATCTTTTTTTATGATTGCTTCTTCTAATTTAAAAATCAAATCGAAAACAATGTCTTTAGCTTTATTGTATGCATCTAATTCGGTTTTTATTTTTTCTATAAGAATATCTGTTTCGTTGAAATATTCGAAGAGTTCGGGCAATCTCCTGTCAAAGATGTATTTTTGCAGTACCGAATATTCTTTTCGTTTTCGGGTTTCAACAATATTTCTGGTAATTGTTTTTTCACCCAAATCGTCAAATGATAATTTCCCGGGAATTTTTTCCTTAATTTCAATTCTTTCATTCAATAATTCATTGACTTTTTCTAATTTTAAATTCAAGTTTTCTTTTGTCAATTTTTCAAACATCAAAAGCATTAAACGGTCTTCTTCCTGAAGCATTCTGATTTCTTTTTCGGTATTTCCTATTTTGTTTCTAATTTTTTTAATAACATGAATTTTTTGAATAGGTGGAAGATTTCTCTTTGTTTTTCTTTCTTCGTTTCTTAATGCCTGTTTTTTATTAAAAACATTTTCGGCAAAACGGGTATAGTAATTTTCAAACTTAGGTTGTGTATTAATTTTAAAGTTTAATTTTTCTTCTTCAAAAGTATATTCTCTTTCGGCTGTATAAAAATTTTGTGTGTTGTCTTTTCTAAATTCTTTCCACCAGATTTTAAACAATTGGTTATAGTTCGCTTCTTTGTTATATTGAATATTATTTTTAGAAAGTTCTGTTTTAAGTAATTTTTTTAATGTGTCATCAAAAAGATTTGCAGGCAAGTTAACCGGTTTTTTCTTATCGGTGGTTTCTTTGCCTTTGGTTATATATTCCAGCCATTTATTGAAAGATGATTTTTCTTTTTCCAGTTGCCGTATAGTAAAAGGGATTTTAGATTTATCTTGAGGAAGTTCAACTATGGTTTGGAGTTTAAATATTTTTCTTTGTTGTTTTTTATCGAAAACTTCAACATTTTTAAGGGTATAAAAGTTTTTAGCAAGCCATGATGTATCTGTTCTGTTTCTTTGGTTGCGGTTATCTGCTTTTTCCTGTAAATATATTTTATACAAATCGGAAGTATATCTGATATCAGAAAGATTAATGTTTTTTAAAAATGGATGTCCGTCGGCATCATTTAATTTTAACTCGCTGCAAATTGAAATGAATAGTTCTTTCTTTTCTTTATCGGCAAAAAGAACAAGACATTCCTGCATTTTATCGTAATAGAATGAAGTAATTTTTTTCTTTTTTCCTTCACTAATGAGCATATCAACAATATCCTTAGCAAGAAATGTAGCCATTTCACCTATTTTAGGAGCATTATTTTTTTTGATAGCCTTTAACCTATCCATGCAATCGCGCTTCATTAATTTAATTCTGTCGGAGATTGCTGTTTTTTCTTGAACATCAGCAATATTTAACCAGTAGTCCAAAATACGGGTAGGTATTTGTTTAACGCTAAGATTATGCTCTGATAAAATTTGATTTAATTTTTCTTTTCTTGCAATTAAATATTTCAAGATGTCTTTCCTGTATGCACTTATTTCTTTCCTGCCCATGCTTCTTTTATGAAACACATCTAAATCGGATAATTTATATTTTATTGTTTCTATAAATTTTTTATTAAGAATTGTAGAGTTACTTAGTTTTATAAAATTGTTGATTAGTTTTTCGGTTTTACCTTGTTCGAGGTATTCCAATAATATAATTTTAGGTAATTCGTGTATGCTTAAAAAAACTTCGGGAAGGGGTTGCAGAAGATTAAACTTAACTTTATGAGTTGTGTTTTTTGAAATAAACTTTGCAGTAGTTTCTTTTTTAGAAATACCAATTTTATTATTTTGAACGTCAAAATTGTAATGCGGGGCAAATTGGTAAAAACGGGTTTTATTTTCTCCTATATTAATTTTGTTCAAAATTTTTTCTTGGTCATAAAAATCCTGAAGCCTTCCGAATGCTTTTGCGTTTTCAGTAACGGTTCTTACTTCGTCTTTCCCGTTTAATTGTTTTGAATACTTATCTAACACAACTTTTCCCAAGTCAATCTGAAATCTCCACTTTTTAAATAACTCTTTTAGGTCAATGTATTTTAAAGCGAAATATGAAAACCTGTTTTCATATCTTACCTTTTTGGTAATGCTTTCGATGTAATTTTCGTAATCATCAATAGTATCTGGAACGCTATTACTAATTATATTTTCAATTTGTTCGGTTTGAATCTGCGGTTTAAAAATTTGTTTTTCTTCTTCGGTAATAACATTGTAAAGAAGTTTAGGGCATTTATTTAGTTCATTGATTAATTCTAATGAAAATGTTTGTTGTGGGTTTTCGCTAACAAATTTATCATGGGGCAACTTTACACAAAAAGTCATTAGCACTTCTCTTTTTGCTTTAAAGGCTTTAGTTTGCGTTCCTTTTAATCCAATTATTTTATTGATAAACTGGAAAGCATTTTCCATGTCTAAAAACATTGATATTAAAAACACTATACCATCCTGGGTAATTGTATTATCATTATTTACAACAACTGTTTGTGAAGCAATATTAAAATCATCATCAGAAAAGACATCTTTTAATCTGTTTTTGGTATAAGATAAGGCTCTTGAAAAATTTATGTTCAGAAAGTCTTTTAATTCAGACGAAATTTTCAGTTTTCTTTTGTCTTGTTTTTCTGTTGAAAAATAATGCGAGTAATCATTTCGGAATTCATTTAATTCTTTAAAAATAACTTTTAGTGTGTCGGATAATTTATTAAAATCTTTACCAGAATTATTTTTGGTTTTATCTATTTCATTTTTAGGTAATTTTTCAAAATCAAAAACTTTAGCAACAGGCATATACTTTATTAAATTGAAATATATATAACTTTGCTTAGTCTTATATTCTTTATTTCCCTTATCACCTAAAAAGCTGATAGTTATTTTTTCTTCTTCATCTAAAACGGCTAATCCAAATTTTTCGGCTAAATAATTACTGATGTTAAAAATATTTAACCTTGCCATGTTTAAATATAAACCAAAATATTGCGGTGCATTATTTAAGGTTCTTATACTTTGTTTTTGAATTTCAATTGTATTTTCCATAATTATTATTTTTTGTAAAATTAAATTTTTTTATTTACTCTCCACAATTCTTATTTCTTATTCTGATAAATCAATATCCGATTTTTTAAATAGTTTATTTTCTGTTGTAGTTTTGAAAACCGCAAACAGTTTTTTAAAATACTATAGTTTTATTGGTCATTTCCTTCCTTCGCAATTAAGTTAAGGGGAATTTTCCCGCAAATTTTAAATACGAAAGTAGATTCTTTTCAATTCTTTGTTTTATGCTTAAAGTATCGGCTTTTACGAAAGGTTCGCCGGTAATTTTTTCATAAAGTTCAATATATCTTTCGGAAATGCTGGTTACAAATTCATCGCTCATTTTGGGGATAGGTTGCCCGTATTGTCCCTTAAAACCCTTATCCATCAACCATTCGCGTACAAATTCTTTAGAAAGTTGCTTTTGCGGCTCGTTTTTTTCTTGTCGTTCAAGGTATCCATCTGAATAAAAATACCGCGAAGAATCAGGGGTATGAATTTCATCTATTAAATAAATTTTTCCGTTATGTTTTCCAAATTCGTATTTTGTATCAACTAAAATAAGTCCTTGCTTTTTAGATATTTCAGTACCGCGTTTAAATAGTGCAAGAGCGAATTTTTCAATCTGAACATATTCGTTTTCAGGAATTAATCCTTTAGAAATTATTTCTTTTCTTGAAATATCTTCATCGTGTCCTTCAGCGGCTTTTGTGGTAGGTGTTAATATTGGCTTTGCAAATTGTTCGTGTTCTTTCATTCCATCAGGAATTTTTACGCCAGAGATTTCACGTTTTCCCGATTTGTATGCACGCCAACTACTGCCTGATAAGTATCCGCGTACAATCATTTCAACAGGATAAGTTTCACACTTTATTCCAACTGTAACATTCGGGTCGGGCGAAGCAAGTTTCCAATTTGGAACAATATCGGAAGTAGCATCAAGAAACTTTGCAGCAATTTGGTTTAACACCTGACCTTTGTAAGGAATTCCTCTTGGTAAAACCACATCAAATGCAGAAATTCTGTCGGTTACAACCATTATCATTAATTTATCATCAATGTTATAAACATCACGGACTTTGCCAACATACCGGCTTTTTTGGCCGGGAAAACTGAAATTTGTAACTTTTAATATATTCATAATTAATTACTATTCAGCAGCAAAAGTATTGCTTTATTGTTTCATTGTTTCATCGCTTCATTGCTTCATTGTCTCATTGTCTCATTGTCTCTTTGATATGCTTTAACAATTGATTTTACAAGTTTATGACGAATAATATCACGTTCGTCAAAGACTATAGAAGAGATACCTTCAATATTTTTCAGTATCTCGATGGCTGTAACCAAGCCCGAATCGTTTATTCGTGGCAAATCGACCTGCGTAGTATCGCCTGTAACAATAAATTTTGCATTTCGTCCCATGCGAGTAAGAAACATTTTTAATTGCATATAAGTTGCGTTCTGGGCTTCATCTAAAATCACAAAAGCATTATCAAGTGTACGACCACGCATATAAGCGAGGGGTGCAATTTCAATCACATTTTCTTCAATATATTCTTTAAGTTTCTTAAATGGGAACATATCTCTTAAAGCATCATATAAAGGCTGAAGATAGGGGTCGAGTTTTTCTTTTAAATTACCGGGCAAGTAACCAAGATTTTCACCGGCTTCAACTGCCGGGCGACTTAAAATAATCCGTTTCATCTCGCGATTTTTTAAAGCACGAACAGCCAATGCAATAGCTGTATATGTTTTTCCCGAACCGGCAGGGCCTGTAACAAAAACCAAATCATTTTGATTGCACGATTCGACTAAAATTTTCTGGTTTGGAGTAAATGCACGAATGGGTTTTCCGTTACTGTTAAAAGTTAAAATTACTTCATTAAAATTTAAAGTTTCATTCACAACGCTTTGGTTCTCTTCTGAAAATATATAGTCAATAACTTCATCGGGCAACTGTTTATACTTTTTGCAATAATTAATAAGGTAAAATATTTTTTCACTTAATGCTTTCGTTTCGGCTTCCGAACCAAAAAGTTTAATTTCGTTATTGCGGGCGACAATTTTAATTGAAGGAAAAAATTTAGTTAACTTGTTGATATTACAATTATTTATTCCAAAAAAGATAACCGGGTCAACTTCTTTAAGTAGAATATTTTTTTCAATCATCAATAAAAAATAATTAGTTACTTTTGAATATTGCAAAGAAAGCAGTTTTATAGTTTAAATAAAAAAATTATCAGCATAATATGCCTTTTATTGCGTTAATAACAGATTGGCAACAAAATGACTATTACCTTGGTGCATTAAGGGGATATATATATTCTCAACTTCCTGATGTTCATTTAATAGACATTAATCACGGAATTGCACTGCATAATATTTTTCAGGCGGCATTTACTTTAAGAGCATGCTTTTTGGAATTCCCCGAAGGAACGGTTTTTATAATTGGGGTTAAAAGCGATGCCGATGGTGGAAATTGTTATGTGTGTATGAAATATCTGAACCGATATATTATTTCATCCGATAATGGATTTTTTTCACTTTTTACTGAAGATAAACCGGATTCCGTTTTTAGTTTAACCGAAAAACCTACTACCTTTCCCGAAAAAGATATTTTTGCAAAATACGCCTGCCTTATTTTAAAAGGAGAAACGTTACTAAATTTGGCAACACCTGTAACCGATTATAAAATAGTAAAAAATTTTTTCCCAATACCAGAAAAGTCTTCAATAACAGGAACTATAATTTATATTGATAATTATGGAAATGCAATAACAAACATTTCAAAAGAACTATTTGAAAAAAACCGAAATAAAAGACCTTTTATAATATACCCGGGAAATAATAATTATGCTATAAAAAAAATAAGCGATTCATATAATGAAAACGAAGATACGGAATTAGTAGCATTATTTAATTCAATTGGTTTATTGGAGATTGCTATAATAAATGCTTCGGCATCCCAACTAATAAAATTAGACTTAAAAACAAACATAAGAATTCAATTTTATGATACTACGAATAGTTAAAATGGAACTTATAGAAAATAAAATTGAGCTTTTTGAACACTTTATGGAAAATCTTAAAGAAGAAAAACTTAAACAGGAAGGTTGTTTACATCACGATTTTTTTTGCGATAAAGATAACTGTCTTATATTTTTTTCATATACTATATGGGCTACCGAAAAACATTTAAGAAAATATAAGAAAACAGAACTTTTTAAAGAAGTTGCCCGTACATTACGTACCTTTTGCCTGAAAGAACCAGTTGCATGGACTGTTGAAAATGTTTTTAATTCCCCTTATGATGAAGAAGAAGATTAAAGACCAACGCCCTTTCGACGTGCTGCTGGAAATTATTGATAAACTGCGTAAAAAATGCCCGTGGGATAAAAAACAAACCTTTGAAAGCCTTCGCCGGCTTACTATTGAAGAAACTTATGAACTTGCCGATGCTATCACAAAAAATGATTTGACCGGTATTAAAAAAGAATTAGGTGATATTTTAATGCACATTGTTTTTTATGCAAAAATTGCTCAGGAACAAAGTGCATTCGATATAAATGATGTAATTAATTCTATATGCGAAAAATTAATTTACAGACATCCACATATTTATGGCAATATTGTAGTTGCCGATGCCGAAGAAGTAAAACGCAACTGGGAAGATTTAAAACTTAAAGAAGGTAATAAATCCGTATTAAATGGTGTGCCATCTTCATTGCCTGCTGTAATAAAAGCAAGCCGTATTCAGGAAAAAGCCCGCGGGGTAGGTTTTGATTGGGAAGTAAGGACACAGGTTTGGGATAAAGTGAAAGAAGAAATAGACGAACTTATTACGGAAGCAAAAAAACTAAATAATTTTAAAAAAATTGAACTTGAACTGGGCGACCTCCTGTTTTCTATTATTAATGCAGCCCGTCTTTATGAAATTGACCCCGAAATAGCTTTGGAGCGTACAAACCAAAAATTTATACACCGCTTTAATTATCTTGAAGAACAAACAATAAAAAAAGGACATTCACTTCACGATATGTCTCTTGATGAGATGAATAAAATTTGGGAAGAAGCCAAAAAAAATGATTAAAACAGAGACATTTTATGTTATATGCAAAATTTACCCCGTTGGATATTCAGGTTGAACATTTGTTATGCAATAAAATATTGTATCCAACGGGATAAATGAACGAGCAGTAAAATAAAGAGATATCTAAGGGGGTAAATTTGTACATTTTTACCAAAAGGAATAAGGTATAGAGGTATAAGGCGGGCTTTACGCTATACCTCATATACTTTTTCCCTGTAAAAAAATACATATTTTTCTGTATATACATTGCACGCAGACAGGTCCCGTTTTCAGTATAGCATAATCAAAATATATGATTCACAAATTATAAACAAATGAGCTTCGTTGAAATAAATAAAATATCAAAAAATTACGGTTCTCATAAAGCTGTACTTGAGACTTCTTTCACAATAGAAAAAGGAGAATTATTTGGAGTTATTGGACCCGACGGAGCTGGAAAAACAACATTGTTCAGAATACTTACCACTCTCCTGCTTGCTGATTCCGGATTTGCAACAATAGCCGGTTTTGATATTTTAAAAGACTACAAAAAAATAAGACAAATTGCAGGATATATGCCAGGAAAGTTTTCTTTATATCAAGACTTAACTGTGGAAGAAAACTTAGCTTTTTTTGCTACAATTTTTGGAACTACTATAAAAGAAAACTACGAACTTATAAAAGATATTTACATTCATATTGAACCTTTTAAAAATCGTCAGGCGGGTAAGTTATCCGGCGGGATGAAACAAAAACTTGCTCTTTCGTGCGCTCTCATTCACAAACCTGAAATCCTTATTTTGGATGAACCTACAACCGGCATTGATGCTGTTTCGCGAAAAGAATTCTGGGATTTGCTTCGTAACTTTAAAAATATGGGAATTACAATTATTGTTTCTACACCTTATATGGACGAAGCAAGTATGTGCGACCGTGTTGCTCTTATGCAGGAAGGAAAAATAATGCAAATTAATTCACCACAAAATATTATAAAAGAGTATAAGCCATTTCTCATTTCTATAAAAAGTAATAATATGCACAAACTTTGTGAAGACATCAGACAATTTCGCAAAAATTGCACAACTTTCCTTTTCGGACAGACAATTCACCTCTCATCAGAAGAAATTTTTAATAAAAAAGAATTAATGAACTTCATCGAACTTAAAGGTCATTCAGGAATTAAAATTGAAGATTGTATTCCAACTATTGAAGATTGTTTTTTTTCCCTCAGGTTTCAAAAAAAATGATTATAAGTGAACCAGGAAAAGGCTATATCGGTTAAAAATCTTTGCAAAAAGTTTGGCAACTTTGTTGCAAACCACAATCTTACTTTTGATGTTTACAAAGGTGAAATTTTTGGGTTTTTGGGAGCAAACGGAGCAGGTAAAACTACTACATTAAAAATCTTATGTGGATTATCTAAACCAACTTCAGGACAAATTAATGTTGCTGGTTTTGATGTTTATACCGAAACTAATAAAATTAAACTTAACATTGGTTACATGAGCCAGAAGTTTTCACTTTACGAAGACTTAACTGTATATGAAAATATTCGCTTTTTTGGTGGCATTTATGGATTAAAATTAAAAGAAATAAAAAAACGAGCAGACGAACTTATTCAAAAACTTAATTTAACAAATATCAGAAACAATTTAATTAGTAGTTTACCATTAGGATGGAAACAAAAGTTAGCATTTTCGGTTGCAATATTTCATAATCCAAAAATTGTGTTTTTAGATGAACCGACCTCAGGAGTTGACCCTGTTACACGCCGTGAGTTCTGGGATATGATTTACAATGCTGCCGACAAAGGGATTACAGTAATAGTTACTACTCATTATATAGACGAAGCCGAATATTGCAACCGCGTTTGCATTATGGTTAATGGCAGAATTGAAGAAATAGATACTCCATCACAATTAATTAAAAACCACAATGCATATAACATGAACGATGTTTTCCTTCAACTTGCAAGAAAGGGAAAAATAAAGTAAAAAATAAAAAGTTTAGGGTTCTATGTTCATAGTCTATTGTTACACAAACTTCTATTAACATTTTTACGAACAATAAACAAAAGAGATTTGATTGAATGAGAAAATTTATTGGATTTGTTAAGAAAGAATACTACCACATAATCCGTGACCCACGAACACTTTTCGTGCTTATTGCTATGCCTATTGCTCAAATATTACTTT
>Ga0210051_1007597_pt1 | contig 10076 bp, 5 predicted proteins | sample CryGey092014_all_FD_185464 | JGI IMG/M metagenome (GOLD analysis project Ga0210051, IMG submission 185464) | Groundwater microbial communities from aquifer - Crystal Geyser CG23_combo_of_CG06-09_8/20/14_all (SPAdes) (version 2) | ecosystem: Environmental > Aquatic > Deep subsurface > Groundwater ...
ACCTCTAATCCTGGGAGGAGATAATGTTCAATACAATAACGATCAACACCTTTATTTGCCTTGAAATATGAAGATTGAGTAAAATGAATAGTTTGAGTAGCCATAGCGTTATTCTACCAGTTGAAAGCGCCCTGGTGTGGTAAAATTGGAGGGTATGGTAAAGAAGGAAAAGCTAAATCTAGATAAAGAGGTGAGCGAGAAGAAAGAAAAAGAGCCAGTCCAGACATTGACTGGTGCGGTGGTGGGCATTTTACATTCAATTACAAAGGTTAAGGATCTGCGCGATGCGGTGGCTTTGTTGGTTCAAGCTCAAGAAATGGAGAAACAGGGGAAAAAGAAGGAAGCAAAAGATTTGGCCTTAAAGATTTTTCAGCAATTAAAAGGAGTAGGCGCAAACCTGGACGATATACCAGAGGTTGGAGGACTGAAGACATTAGTAGTCAAGGGTGAGTATGGGAAATTGGCAAAAATTGTTACTGAACATGGGAAAAAGATAAAAGTTAATAAACCCAGTGGTATTTGGAAGAAATTGGACGATGATGTGGTGAAGACGGGAGAGACACTAGATCTATTACAGAAAAGAAAGACAAACGCAGTAGTTGCTGGCAAGATTGCTGAGGGCTCTGTTATTTTGGGTGATTCAGCTAAAAATGTTGATGAACGCGCTGTAGAAATTGCGCGTACAGAGCGTGATTTAAGTGTGGAATTACAGACAAAAGTTGAAGAATTGGTGACTCGTTTAGAAGGAGTCTTAGCCGAGGGAGAAATTAAGAAAGAGTGGAACGAAGTTGTGGCGGAAATAAAGTTTAGTGGGCGCGCAGAAGTAAGTCTCAATGACGTCGAGAATGTAAAAAAAGAATTAATGCAAATATTAGAGCGAGATGATAACTGGAATGAGGCAATTGCGGAGGTAAAAAAAGGTATTAATAAGGGAGATAATAAGTTAGATAGTTTGTCGAAGGCTTATAAAGATAAGGGTTCGTCCACGGCGTTAATTGTAAGGACAAAAGAACTAGCGAGATTATTGGTAGGTATAGAGAGCAAATTAAAACAGGGTGTATCTTTTGAGCAGGTTTGTACAGACTTGGGCCCACAAGAAGTTAATACGGTAAGACAATGGATGAGAGGTTTGGGGAAAAAAGATGGAGAGGTTGGCTATGATTTGGTGATTTCAGAACTTGGTGAAAAAGTCTTTGGGGGTCAAGAGGGACAAAGGTTGCTCGTAAGGTTTATGGAGAATGTGAATGCAGGGTATGAAGTAGCACAAGAGACAAAGGCAGATGCGGACATGGAAAGTAGATTTGGAGGGGAAGCTGGACATAGATTGAGAGCGGGAGAGCCACTGGTTATCGATCCAAGAACGGGCGGGCCAGCCTTTGGTTTAGAAGAGGGGGCTTCGGGGATGAGTAGGAGAGGACTTGATTTTTTGAGAGAAGTGAGCGGAGATGCAGATTGGGTACAGGATTGGGTACAAGCCGAAACCGCCGAACAATATCAGAAAGCACAAGAGAAACAACATGCTACATATCGCGCTGAGATGATGAATGTTAGTTTTGATGCTTTGATGGAGGACGAAGGTGTGTCACAAGATTTTAAAGATTTACTTGACGTTGAGTCATTTTCGAAGGGACAAGTTGCAAGAATTAGGGCAGAATTTCGTAATGACCCAGAAAAACGGGCGCGGTTCCAAGCCCTATGGCTACAGGAGATGTTGACTGCGCAAAGACTAATTGCTTACGAAGGAGTTTTTCAGGGAGCACACTATGACGCACGCATTACGAGGTATAACACCCTCATGTCAATCATGGACATTAGTACTAGTATAAAGGGTTATGCAAAACTACAAGGACAAGCCTTTAATATTGTTGATTTACAACAAAACTCATATTTGGATGAAGCAGCATTGGAGGGTCTTATTAAGCCATTACTTTCTCAGGGACCCGATTTCCGCGTGGAACATATGTTTAAAACAAATAGGGAGAATATTTATGTTTTTGATAAAGATGGTGTGAAGCGGAGTATTGGAGATATTGGTTTGTATGATGTTGTGCATAAGCTAAAAATGAGGGTTGAAGATGTTGGTGAGCGTGCAGCAATGGAGATGCCAAGGGGCATAACTAGACACTATGGAACAATGATGGAGCGACACAGTGAAGAGGCCTTAAGAACTCGTAATAGAAAAACAATATTCTTTTCGTTAATGAATGACCTAGGTGTTGACCTTACTGATGTGGATGAGATACAAAAAGATATGGTATATAACATGTATCAAAGCTATTTGGATGAAGGAATTTATTACTTATGGGCAAAGAAACAACTACATCAAGCGGTGGGCAACGCTTCTTTTGAGAAAAATAAATTTGACCTTTGTCAAGCTTTGCCGGAAATGCTGTATAAAACGGATCCATTTTTAGTGCTGAAATATTTTCAACGATATTCAGTTGGTGGACAACTGAAGGATGCATTTGTGTTTGGTGACTCTGGAATGAGAGATGAGGTATCCATGGCACCAAATGATTACGCACAACATTTGTTAGAAGCAGACACAAATAATTTGGGTGCACCTGGTATACGACAAGTATTTTTTGGAAACCGAAAGGATTCTAAAACCGAAGAATACGTTAATTGGTTTGCACAAACAATGAAAGAGTCGATTTTTCATTACGGATATTATGATAAGAATCGCAAAGTAACAATGGTGAGTAGAATTGGAAGTAGTAAAAATATTAGATCAGGTACACGTCGGCCAGATGCCGAAATAATTGATAAATTGAGAGAAAAAGAGTCCCCCAAAGGTTTTGTAAAAGCAATTGACTGGGGGACAAAAGATAATCCTGGCATTTTTGCAAAATTGGTTGTTGATCCAAAATTGGTTGCTAAGTTGACGAGTAACGAACTGTCTCCAGAGCAAAAATGGGATGTATTTATTGGCAGATTTGGAGAAGATTATTTGAATATGGAGTCTGCTAGTGCTAAAAGAGTTGAACACATGAGCAAATATGGATTAACTCAACACTTTACATGGTATAAGAATTATTTAGCATGGCAACTCGCCCCAGTAAATAATACTAAAATTATTGATATGTTTACACCACTGGCGGCAGTGAACGCTGGTATAGCACCAATTATTGCGGAACACCATTTAGAGTTTCAGGGCTGGGGAAATGAGAAACTGGGTAGAAAGGAGCTGGGCGGTGGAAGAACTAGGCGGGTTAAGAGAAATGAGAATGGACAAATACAGTTTGATACTAGTTATGGTTTCTTGGGTGAAGGAGATAGTGAGTGGGCAGGACTAGATGACGAAGAGATTCGTAATGATCGGGGGATTTTGGATCCAGTACAAAGAGGATCTATATTTGAGGCAAGTGGTGTGGCGGGATACCAGGACGAATTTGCTCTCAAGGCACTGGCGGAAGATATGTTTAGGGCGGGATTGTTGACCGAGGGAGTATATAAACATTTTTATAAGGAAGATTTTGCGAAAAGCTTATTTTGGGCAAAAAAGAAAGGCTTGTTGCCGAATCTCTGGAATTGGGTAACAGGAGAAATTCTTTTTGAATATATGGGTAATGTATGGTTCGGGATCCCTGGCCATATGTTGCGCGAGGCGTGGTGGGAACCAACAAAGGAGACGGGGGGAAACTTATTGAAGTATATTACTGGTAGTGGGGGTCACTAAGTTCCTTGAATCTTCTTAAATTCTTCGGCGTTCCATCTGGCTTGTGATTTTGCTAGACTAATTTGTTGTTGTTTCTGCTTAGTGCTAGAGATCATAGATCCTGGATACTTCATGAGCCCGATTGCACCACCCATGCCAGCGCCAATTTCGGAGGTGTATGGAGAGGCCTTGACTTGGAGCCAGTCCATGGCCATCTTGGCGGCGGCGGGGGTCATGGTAATGATAAAGAAGCCCAGAAGAACCATGAGACTGGCGGGTTCTTCGCTATAGTCGGTGAGGGTGAAGGGGGGGAGCCAAATAGCGCCAGTATTTTTAGTACCAGAGGCGCGGCCACCATAATTGGAATAGAGTTCGGCACTTGGATTGATCCCAAAGGGATTGCCATCATCTTTGCCAAATAGTGGCTTGCCTCCCATAATAGTAGCTCGAGATGGATCGCCAATCAAAACCGCGGCAAAGATAAACATGCAGGCAACGACTGGAAAGGGAATCAAATAACTAGCAGTTTTCTTGAGCCATTCGCTAAAAGCTTTGGATCCAGGCATGGCATTCATCAGTATTTGGATGGGGGCGGTGATGGTTTGGACGAGTAGCATAAAGTAGCAGTTCATAAGCGTCCACATGAGTTTGAGCATGGCTACCGCTAGCCAGACAGCAACTAAGAGATAGCCTAGACCTATCCAGGAAAGAGCAGAACTAATCGCACCTACAACACCTAGAGCTCCAGTACCTAAGCCAGAGAGAGCTTGGGTGATAGCCTGAGAGACGGCCTTAATGATAGTATTTCTGCCTTCAAAAATGACTGACCAAGCAGAGTAAGAAAGTAGGCGGTCAATGGCTTTGGTGGGGGTACGAATGATATCAATGGATGAGAAGAGGTAGACGACAAAGTAGATTAAGAAGTACATGAGGTCGATCATAAAACCAACAATGGCGTAGGAGAAGGTAATAAGAAGGAGGGTAATAAGTAGATTGGGGAGAGCAGTTTGGATGGTGATGATGGTCTGGGCATTGACCTTGGTTCTGAGCATGATCATGACGCCAACAACCACAAACATGACGATGTAGAGGGAATAGGCGAGGTTGCGGAAAGCTTTCCAGAAGGGGAGGAAAGTTGACATGGCAGAGTAGCCGGTACCCTGGGCGTAGGCGTGGGAGATAGTGGGGATGCCAATGTTGTCGAGCAAATCAGCAAAATACTCATTTAGACCTGGTTGATATTCAAACATCATGGCAAGATAGTGCCCTTGCTCCATAAGAAGGCCCTGTTTGAGTGGAACTCCATCTTCGTTGACATAGCCTGTTAATTTGAGACTAAGAGGAGCGATTACCGTATAGTCAAAAGCGCCGGGTTTTTCTCCTGTACCAGTTGTTGGATCATTGGTTTCACCAATTGAATATTTTAAGAGATTTTGTGGTGTACCGGGTGCGGCTTCTTCGATGGGGTCAGTGGCATGAGCGAGGGAGGGGGAGAGGAGGATGAGGGAGAGGATGGAGGCGACAACTCCGAAGAAGATACCTTTAAGGACAGTCCTTTGGAACAGGGTAAAGATATTTTTCATAGATAAGGCAATTTTAGCATACTAAGTTGTGACATCGACAAGCTCGAGAATACGATCCATAAGATAAAAGGGGATTGAAAGGATCTGGTAGCTTTGATTGTGATAATGATGATGTTCGATACCAAGGGGGTCCCAAGAAATGCGAACAAGAATAACCGAGGAGTCAATACTTGAGAGGCTAAAAAGGGATTTCATTTTTTGAGAATCTCCCGACTTAACTTCGACTGCAATTACTTTTTGATTTGACTGAAAGCAAAAATCCACCTCGGCGCTACCGTCTTTGTGATCTTTGGCCCAGTAGTAGAGAGGTAGGGGCCGACTAGGACTAAGTGACAAAATAGTTTGTCCAACTACTTGTTCCATAAACTGACCACTATATGACCTAGGTGTTGGGGTAAGAGGGGTAAAATTATTGGCGTAACTCACAAGTCCAAAATCTAACCAAATCATTTTCTTGGCACGCTTGGGTTTAGGGGAAAGGGGGAGACTAGTAGAATTGAGAGACTGAATCTCATGAAGTAGCATGATTTTTTCGAGGAGATGCATGGCCTCGCTGATTTCGCGAGTATGGAAGCTGGAGTACCCAAAATTGTTGTAGAGATAGAGAGCTCCAGCAATTTGGGGAGCATATTCGATAATCTTTTCAAAGTATTTACTATTACTGGAGCTAGCATATTTATGGATATCGTCTAAATAACTAGTGTGAAGACGATTTAATATTATGGGAACCGTGCGAACACTGTCTGGTTCTAGAGAAGCCTGCACGATGGCAGGCATCCCACCTAAGCTTAAATATTTCTTAAATAATTCAGTTGCCAGTTCATGTGAGGGATGATTGAGGGTGGTATGAGTAGTAAGTTGAGCCAAGAGAATATCTTGACCAGTAGCTACAAGGTACTCAAAAAAAGTTAGAGGATAAAGATAGAGATAATCGACGCGACCGACGGGGAAGGAAAAATCTTTTTGAAGCTTGGCTTCTAGGAGCGAACCAGCGACAATTAAGTGAAGGGCCGGGATTTCTTCGGCGAAAAAACGGAGAAGAGACATAATATTGGCCGATTCTTGAACTTCATCAATAAAAAGAAGGGTCTCGTCCGGGAGGATAGATTGATTGAAATAGGCAGATGAGCGGTCTAGGAGTTCTTGTGCCGTTTGAGACGAGTCAAACAGCGAAAGTTGTTTTTTGTTTTCCAAATTTATTTCTAGATAATGGGCGTAATTCTGAGTGGCAAAATCTCGGACAAGAGAAGTTTTGCCGACCTGACGAGCCCCGCGAAGGATAAGGGGTTTACGAACTGGACTAGATTTCCAATCAAGGAGATGTTTGAGCAATTTGCGTTTGAACATAGGACTATATTATTACATTTTATGTAAAAGTCAAGCACTATTTTTATGCAATAATTAGAACCCAGGAAGACGGATAATATTGCCGGCAATGATCCCCAAGAGCGAGACAGAGAAAATGAGGAACAGGAGACCAACAATAGCAGAGGTGAAGAGTTCTTTGCCTTTCTGTAATTGTTCTGCGTTGCCCCCAGCCGTCATGATTTGGAGGGTCGCAATCAGCATGGTAACTAGAGCCACGGCCCCAGCAATGCCGACAATGAAGGTCAAGAGGGCAGAGATAAAAGCGTTGCGATTGTAGGGAATACAGCCAAGGGCAGTTTTGAGATAGCCATCGCCACAGGTTTCTGGGAAGAAGCCGGTAAACTTGAAACCAGGCTAATTGGGCGGGTTGGATGGATTGCCCCCAGGTTGAGTACCGTTTCCTCCACCTGGAGTGGGATCGCTTGGGACATAAGGTCCGACTTGAGGCCAGGCAATGAGCTCTTTGCCTGGAGCGATGATGTTATAAATACCTTTGAGGGCATCTATATAGATGGCTACGTTGGCCACTTCTTCTGGCGTAATTTCGTTGTAGCAGTGACCAAACCAAAATTTGGCGATAAAGTTGTTCATATCCTTGCCACAGTACTGGTAAGCTGTGGGGAGGGCGAGGAAGCCGACAATTTGGGCGGTAAAATTCTCGGCTAGGTCTGGTACGTTGTAGCCAAAATCTTGGATTTTGATCCCGTGGTGGTACTCTTCCCCGCAGATATAATTGCTAGCACCTGATTCGTGAATCCAGATGGCGAGAGTGAAGAGAGGGTCTACGCCCGAGGCGACGGCACGTTTAATGGTGTCGTTGTGACACTGCATCCATTGGCTATTGCCGACACAACCCTCGAAAAGAGCATCGGTGTAACGTTTGCCATCGGCAACACTTAAGCCTGGAACATTTTGTTCGGGCACAGTTTGATCACAGTTGATTTCTCCACTGGCGACTACCCCTGATTCATCAAAACAGCCAATACGAGTGCCCAGGGCGTATGCCTCGATACTGGTTTGAGTTTGAGCAGAGAATATGTTGTCACTACATGGGTATAAACCGACACTTCTAAGGGCAATTTGAGGTCCAGTTCGTTTGCCGTAAGGTAGATAATCGGCGTTGTCATCGATAATATTACTAAGACTCAGATTAAAGTCTGAAACACTCTCTAGCTCGGTGGCGGTATCACGAGTATCATAAACTGGCTGTTGGAGGTCTTCGATACTTTGAGCCATCAAGTCTGGGACAACGATAAGATGATGTTTAACGGACAAAGCATCATCAATTACTCCCCAAATGAGACTCAGAACAGTTTTTTGGGGATTGGGTGAACGAGCACCGGCCACTTCTTTACTAACATCTGGCATGAGCTGATAATCGGGACAGGTTTGGTTGGGGCCTAGAAAATTGCCCGAATCTAGATAGTCAATGTGAGTGCCAAAACTACCCCAACTATTCCAGGGTATGTAATCAATACATGGACTGGCGCCGACTTTGGCCAATTTTTCTTTGATTCTGGTGGGAGTGGCTTCTGGGGCGGATGAGGTTAAAAACATGACAATTGGGTTCTTGGCTACGATTTGAACATATAATTTAATGCCCTCACTGAGGGTGTGAGTAATAAAGAGGTCATCCAGAGCGGCGCCAAAAGTCTGGGAAATAGAGAGATCATGGTTGAGCGTGCGGGGATTGCCAGAAATATCGATTTTACACCTAGCACTAGGGCAACAAATATCTCTCACGCAGATTGAACCGCGCTCGTAACCCTGACGATAGGAAGGAGAGTACATAGGGACGGTTTCTAGATCGACCAACCATGATGGTTTGGGTGATTGAGTACTGGCCTTAGAAACGGCATCACAAACGTAGTTTTTGGCAGAAGAGATATCTGAGACAGCGCCTAAGTTGCCCCCATTTAAGTAAAAATCATCAGTACCCTCGATGATATTTTTCATTCTACCTGCGATGTCTCCCGGAAGTTCGTTATAGATATCAAGGAGAGTTTTGGTCATGTTCTCATCTTTGTATCCCCAATCTACCCAGCCCAAGGGCCATTCCCCGGTTTGAGCGAGGGTCGCCTTGGTTTGTTTGGCACGAGAAACGACAAGGAGTTTGTGAATGGCGATTTTGCAGGTATCTGAACTTAAGTAAAGAGAGCCCCAAGTAATTGAATTGTCAGTGCCCATGTAACTATAGGCATTGCTTTCGCTTTGGATTTTGGGGAAGGTTAAATTTTGAACTATAGAAAAATCAGTACCTTTGATTTCGTGGCTAATTTTGGGTACTGTGGTGTAGTCACAGGTGCCTTCGATGGTTTCACTTGTTCCTGCAACGATATCTTTTGGTAGTTTGCAAGCCGTGTGACCAGAGGTATGTGTCCCAGCGGGAGTGTAATTGGGAGGATCAACATGGCACATATCGATCTCACCACCATCACAACTATCCCCTTGATTATTGCAGTAGTAATCGCGTCTATCAGCGCCAGCTCCAGGACAAACATCTAGTTCGTCGTAGGTGCGCGAGCGCTCCATGGCTTCAAAAATTTGGAGGGCAGATGGCTTGATATAGCGGAAGAGATTGAAGATAGGACCAAAATAATAATCTTCGGGTGGGTTTCCTTCAACGGAGAAAGGAGCAAAGGGGGGAGTAGAAACGGCGTAAACTGGAGAGGATGTGAAGTGACACAGTAGGACTGTGGTAATGATAAAGATTAATGACTTTTTCATGCTATTTAAAGCCAAAATTGAACTGAGTGACATCGACGCCGGTAATATTTTTAATGAGGACAAGGACGAGCCAGGAGACGATAGCTAAGGCAATGCCAGCGACGGCAAGGGAGATAGTTTGTTTGCCACCAGCCATACCCTTGGGGTCACCGGCAGAAGTTAAGATTTTGAAACCACCAACGAGAATCATGATAAAAGAAACGATGCCGATAAGGGGAATGATGGCCTCAAGAATATTGCCAAAGTAACAAGAGAGGTCTTGGAGTTGTGCAGCGTCGGTAGATGAACATGCCATATATGGTGATTATAGCAAAGTTCTTTGTAAAACTCTTTGTACGCTCAAGTAGAAAAGCGGTGATATTTTGCTGGTGCAAAATTCACCTAGAACTCGGCTACCCGCCTGCGTAATTTTTTCTTTTGAGCTTTACAAAGAATTTTTATATTCTCTTAGTAAGCCTTGGGGGGGGTGATGTTGCCACCTAAGATGTCGATGCCAAAGAAGTAAGAGATGATCAGCATGATGGCCCAGGCTGAGGCAACGACGGCCAGACCAACAAGAGCTGCGGTGATGCGATCGCGAGCCTCTTGGGTTTTGCCTTTGTCGCCACCTGAGCTGATCCATTGGATACCACCCCAGATGAGGAACATGAAAACCATCAAGGCAGAAACAATAATTGCTCCTTGAATGGCTCCTTGAACTAAGGTTCCAATATTGGTGATGGCGACGTTGTCTGGTTTGC
>Ga0210051_1007599_pt1 | contig 10074 bp, 9 predicted proteins | sample CryGey092014_all_FD_185464 | JGI IMG/M metagenome (GOLD analysis project Ga0210051, IMG submission 185464) | Groundwater microbial communities from aquifer - Crystal Geyser CG23_combo_of_CG06-09_8/20/14_all (SPAdes) (version 2) | ecosystem: Environmental > Aquatic > Deep subsurface > Groundwater ...
TCAAGAAATCCTTGACCTGGACGAACAGGGATTTAAGGAGCGATTCGGAAAAAGCGCCCTGAAAAGAGCCGGGCTAAAAAAGATAAAAGAAAACCTCAGCGCCCTTCTTCCGCTATTTCCTGACCGAATCTGAAGGCGTCTTCAAGGACATCCGGCCGGGAAGCAACGTCCGAGCGGCCTTCCATCCCTCTATAGAGTAGTGAGCCTTTGTACTCCATGTCAATGGCATCAAAAAAATACCTTGCTCCAAGCTCAATACCAAGGAAGAGATTCTTTCCCTTTGTCGCTCCTGCAGCAACCAGATAGCCGCGCCTCTTCTTCCCATTATGAACCCGCTCATCCTCACTCTTAAGACGCTTCCTGGCCCACATGGCCTGACTTCTATCCACGACAACCTTTATCTGGGACGTAAGGCCATAGAAGAAAACCGGAGAGGCAAGCACCACAGCGTCCGCCTCAGACATCAGTGGATACACATCCTGCATTCCGTCTTTTACAACACAGGTTCCCGTCTTATCGCAACCGCCGCACTCAAGGCAGCCTGATGCCTTAAGGTCTCTGGCGTAAACCGCATTTGTCGCCGCGCCGCGGGATCTTGCCCCCTCGAGCACCTTGTCAAGGAGCTTATCAGTATTGCCTCCCTTTCGAGGACTTCCATAGATTCCAAGCACTATCATTTGAGATTTCCTTTCTCAGCTTTTACAGGCTCAAAATCCTGCCTGTGTCTCTCAATAAAGGACTTAATCGCGGCCGGGTATCCGGGCGCAAGGCTTGATCCGCTGTGATCCGCCCCTCTTCCTACAAAGAACTCCGCCCTGCCTGCCGGAAAGCTGTCCCTTAAGAGCCTTGCATCTTCCAGCGGAAAGTGCTGATCGCCCTCCCCGTGAATAATGAGAACCGGCATATCAATGGCTGCCGCAAGCCTGGCCGGGCTTATGCTGTCCATTTTGAATCTGTAGAAAATATCCATCCACAACACGACCATCGGGGCAAAAAGGCGGCCAATCAACCCTCCCTGGCCGCCGTAGAGCTGCCTAAGAGCCCGTTTTGTCCGCGGATAGCAGCCCTCGATAAAAAGCAATTGCACCATCTTCGGATTTCGCGATGCGGCAATTACGGCGGCGGCCGCCCCTATGGAATGCCCATAGAGGATCACGGGCCTTCCCAACCACTTGATGACGGATTCGATATCTTCGCAAAACCTCAGGGCGTTCATGAAGCGGTGGGGACTTGAGCCCCCATGATCCCTTGCGCTGTGCATCACCGTCGTAAAACCAAGTTCGCCGAAGACCTTTGCCCTTCTTACCATCCGGTCCCTGTTGCGGCTCCAGCCATGGGCAAGTAAGACGATTCCGCGAGACCCACCCGGCGGCTCAACCCGCCAAACTTCAATGGAGCCGCCATCAGCAGCAGGGATACGTGTATCAATCACCTCACCCCAATCCGGATAATCCTTCACCGGTTTTCTGGGAATTCTGTGGACCACATAGGCAAGGCCGAGAGAAAGTGCCAGATAGCCGGCTCCAAGTGCCGTCAGCAAGGTGATAACCATAACGGCGGCGCTACCGCAAGCCCTTACGAATATCCAGTATCTCCCTTGCCTCAGCCGGGGAAGCAGCCTCCCTGCCCACCTCCCTTACGATGCGGGCCAGGGCTTCAACCAGAGGGCCGTTTCCAGAGGCCTTTTTTCCGTCAGGAAGATAGAATGTGTCCTCCAGCCCGGTCCTTACGTTTCCCCCAAGCTCGACGCATCTTCTGTGAAGGTCCCAGACCTCTGTCCTGCCTATGGCAATCACCTGGTAATGGGTCCCGGGGACCATCTCCTCAATCAGAAGCGGCAACCACTCAGGCCTGGCAGGCATTCCACTGGCCACCCCCATGACAAGGGATATGTGCGGAGGCCCCTCAAACATGCCGTTTTCCTTGTAGAGGGCAACGCTTCTTACTATCCCCGTGTCAAAGCACTCAAATTCCGGGATCACGCCGTTGGCATTCATCGCATCAAGAAAGTCCTTTACCTTTTCAACCGGATTATCAAAGAGAAGCGGCGGCCAGGCCCAGGCACCACCCTTTCTTGCCTTAAGGTAATTTAGGCTTCCGGCATTGCAGGCAGCCATCTCGGGCTTGAACCTCTCCAGACACGCAAGCGGTCCTGAGATATCCGGGCCCACGACCCCAGTGCTCATGTTTATTATGATCTCAGGAACCTTTGCCTTTATTGCCTCAAGCACCGCCCCTACAGTATCAATATCCCATGTGGGAAGATGCCCCATGCCGGGGTTCTGATTCCTGAAGTGGCAATGGACCACCGTTGCACCCGCGTCAAAGGCGTCTCTTGCCTGATCCGCCATCTGTTCGGGCGTGACAGGCACACTGTGTGTCGCAGGATCTGTCAACACGCCTGTGAGCGCGCATGTTATTACGACCTTGTCAACCATCTTCCCCTCCTGTATTGACCAAATCCACTATTTAGTGTCCATCCGGAAATGGCTATTTTCACCGATTTCGGCGTTGGGCTCAAATTTTAGTCCTCGAAATACGTCAATGTATTCCTGTGGTTAAAATTATCGCCCGCCTTGAACTCGACGAAACTATCTCATTTCCGGATGGACACTATTTACGCAACAAATGTTCATAGCCGAAATACCACCCCCTGAGTGAAAAGATATGGTCCGTCATTTCTGGCTAGACCCGGAATCCGTGTCTATAGCGCAGAGATTAATCCCGGATATGCCTTCGGCATTCCGGAATGACCGAGGGTATATTTGCACAGCAATATAAAGTAACGGCGGTATTCTTTCAAGTGTGACGAAACTCCGCTCACCCAAAAAGGGGATTGTCAATTCTTTTAATGGTTAGTATTGTACAAGGAATTTTGATATTTTGCAGAACTCCATCCGGCCCACTACGCTCCAGAAGACGTGGAAGAGACCTTTTGCGGGGGATATGGACAAGACATCAACAAGAAGCGCCAGAATCAAAGCCATAACCGCATCCCTTCTGGCAGGCGCGGCGATTATGGCTGCGAAGTTTTTCGCTTACAATATCACCGGGTCATCCGCCGTACTTTCAGACGCCCTTGAGTCCATAATCAATGTTGTCGCAAGCGCCTTCGCGCTATTAAGCATAATTATAAGCGCAAGGCCTCCCGACAGGACCCACCCTTACGGGCACGGAAAAATTGAGTATTTTTCCGCCGGATTCGAGGGGGCGCTTATCATGCTTGCCGCAATTGGAATATTCAAGGTGGGCATATCTCATCTCCTCAATCCCGTTGAACTGCCGGCTATTGACCTGGGCCTGCTGGTACTTGCCGCGGCGGGTATGGCGAACCTAATCCTTGGGGCCTCGCTCTTAAAGGCCGGGAGAAAAACCAATTCCCTGGCAATCATCGCTGACGGAAGGCATGTGCTGACAGACGTATATTCCACGGCAGGAGTCATAGTGGGGCTGGTCGTAGTTCGCTTAACCGGCATGCTTTGGCTTGACGGAGCTGTTGCATGCCTTATGGGAACTTACATATCCATAGCAGGCGCAAGTCTAGTGAAGAAATCCTTTTCTGCCCTTATGGACGCCTCAGACGAAAGGCTTCTTGAGCGCATATCGGAAATCCTTAAAGAGCATAGAAAAGACCTCTGGATAGGCATCCATCAACTCCGGGCCTGGCGGGCGGGCGAGATTATCCACATAGACCTGCATCTGATTCTTCCCAGGAATATGACCCTTGATGCGGCACATGCGGAAGCCAAGGAGCTTGAGGCATTGCTGGTTGAACGATTCGAAGGACGGGCAAGCGTCCTTATCCATACGGACCCGTGCGTTGATCCTGACTGCCCGGTATGCAGGCAGTATTCCTGCGCCATCAGGGCAAAGGAATTCAGGGCTGAGACATTATGGCACAAGGAAACACTTGTGCTTAAAGGCGGCACAGGGGAAAGCCGTCAACCTCCCTGAAAACAATGAAAGTTTAAGTGCCAATTCTTTGGCCACCGCCGAGCTTCGAAATAGTCGCCCCTCTTTACCTTAGGGGGAATAGGAAACAGAGTGACGGGTTTTATTTTCACTTCTAATAGGAGGAGGCGCCCCATGAGAATTTACAGTTTCGGTCTTTTGACCTTTTTCATTATCATTTCGTGGATCTCAGGGACTAATTCCCATTCGGCACAGATGAAGGCATCCGGGGACCTTGAAGTAAAAGGGGATTTCATCCTTAAAGGATCGCTACAGCCTATAATGTTTCCCGATGGGACGACCCAGACCACCGCCATGCCCCCTTACTTCACCACCGTCATAGTCAGCCCCGGCGCAACCGCAACCGAGAGCGGAGCAAATCTCCTCGCAGCCCTTACAAGGATCACGGATGCATCCGCAGCCAAACGCTATCTGATCAAGTTGGAAACCGGCATTTATGATGTGGGCACCGGATCAGTCACCATGAAGGAATACGTTGACATGGAAGGCTCGGGCGAAAATGTCACCAGAATAGAGGGAGCCCCGGATGCCGTTTACAATAACGGCGTTGTAAATGGCGCATCCAACTCGTGCTTGAGGCTTCTTACCGTAGAACACCTTGGAGGAATTGACCATACTGTGGCCATATACAACGCCTCCTCGGCGTTAACAATAGATCGGGTAAGAATTATTGCATCAGCCTTGCTGTTCGCCTGCGGGATTGAAAACCGTTCCTCCGAACTCATCCTGCTTGACTCCTCATTGAGTGTGTCAGCCGGTAGTACCCCAACGGGAATCATAGTGGATTATTCCGACATAAAGGCAAGGCATTTTATAATTTCAACCACAGGCTCTAAGGGCTCTGTAGGCATGCGAATAGATAATTCCAATTTCAAATTAGAGCAAGGGAGTGTAACAACATCAGGAGCTGAGGATTCTTTTTCATTCTCGATATTCAACTCAACCGGGATGATGGAGAGTGTGAACATTTATTCATTAGGCGCAGGGCGTGAAAACGATGGCATATTAGCCTCCAGCTCGGAAATATCACTCTCCCGGGTGCAGGCGGAAGCGTCAGGGGCTGAGACAAACAACGGCATATACGCTGACGATTCACCACTGACCATTCAAAACTCTCTGATCAAGGCATCGGGAGGGGCATACGCAAGAGGGATATGGGACGAATCATCCTCCCTGGTTATTACCTCAACCATTGTCGAGGGCTCAGGAGGCTCTGGAATCAATGTGGGCATATTAATAGCTGGTGACCCCAGCAATGTCACAGCCCTCTATTCGACCTTCATGGGAGCAGACAAGAGCATAGGCTGGGGCACCGGCTGGACCTTTGACCTTGCCGGATGCAAGCTCGACGGCCCGCTCGCCACGGGTATCGGGACATTGCGATGCGCAGGATGCTACAACGGCTCCTATGCCCCCTTGGACACTAACTGCCAGACAGGCCCTTAGTCCGGACACACCCTTAAACAGCGTATCCTTTGCACGGAGGTCAAAGATGAAAAAGCTTATGAAATTGATCGGCTTCATTTCGCTTTTTGCGGCATCATTTGCAGCGAGCTTTTCAAACCCGGGTAACGGCACCCCTCCATTGGCGCTTGCAGCAGAAGTAGAGTGGTCAGGAGATCTTGAAATCACAGGAGACCTGAAACTTACAGGCGCAGGAAAAGGATTGGTATTCCCCGATGCATCAAGGCAAACGACCGCTCCACCCAATTATGCAAGGATTATAATCGTAAGCCCGGTCGGTACAGCCGTCCAGAACGGAGCGAGTCTTCTGGCAAAAAGAGCGGCCATAATAGATGCTTCCACGACAAAGCCCTACCTCATCAAGATCGAGCCTGGAATTTACGATGTTGGGACGACCTCATTCGTAATGGGTCAGTATATTGACATAGAGGGATCTGGAATTGAATCAACGACGATAGCAGGGACTGTCGAAAATTCCGTTGGAGTGATTGTGGGAGCATCCAATTCGGAGATACGGATGCTAAATGTGGAAAATACGGGAAGCAGCAACTGGTCCACGGCGATTTCCTGCAGCGGCACCTCTCCGCAGATCACGTCTGTTCGTGCTTTCGCCACGGGCGCCACGACCAATAGCGCCATTTACAACAGCAACGGCGCGTCCCCTGTCCTGACCGGTGTAGAAGCAACTGCGAGCGGGGGCACCAACAGCTATGGAATATACAGCGATTTATCCACCCCGACCATGCTCCGTGTACAGTCAATGGCCCAGAACGCTACCGATATGAACTGCGGTATTCGCAATGAGCGATCAAGCTCTATCTTGACGCTGTCGGATGCAAAAGGCCAGGGGGGAACGACGGCCATCGGTATTTGGGACAACAACAACTCTTCATCGAAAATAGTCCAGGTCACGGCCGCGGCGGCAGGAGGAAGTACGAGCATTGGAATAAAAAGCAGCAGCTCTTCCCCATCCATCAGCCATACAATCGCCACAGGGTCAGGCGGATCCTATAGCTACGGCATCTTGATGGGGGATGGGACACCGGTGTTGAGAAATGTCATAGCGCGATCCAGTTCATCAGCCCACTGTACAGGGATTCAAAACTCCGGCGCATCTCCTGTAATGACAAATGTTACGGCAACAGCCTCGGACGGCACTACCTCGAACTATGGACTCCACAATGTAACCGGCCCGGGGGTCATCACCGCGGATCGGTGCAGTTTCACAGGCAACACCCGAAGCGTATCGAACGTTGTGGCATTTACTTTTAATATGGGCGCCACGAAACTTGAAGGACCCGTTGACAGCCCGGGCACCTGGCTATGCGCAAACTGCTACAACGGCAGCGGCGCGGCACTCAACGCATCCTGTCAATAACGCAGAAGGACTTCGTCTTTCACTCTTATCAGCAGAGTTATAGGAGGCAAATCATGGCTAGGCACTTTTTCTTTTCGGCTTGTATGGTGGCATTCCTGGCCGTTTCGCTGAGCGGATATAGTGCAGACATAACCGTTACGGGGGACATGGAGGTATCCAAGACAACAAGCCTCAAAACTTCCGGCAAAGGGATAACTTTTCCGGATGGAACCCGTCAGACCAGCGCCCCATTGGTATATGCAGAAACCTTGTTTATAAGCCCCAGGGGCACCACAGCCGAAAACGGCATAGCGCTCCTGGACGCGATGGGGGCTATAACAGACGCAACCGGCTCCAAGCGCTATCTAATCCGTCTTGAGGGAGGGGTGTATAACCTTGCAGTAGAATCCCTCTCTTTGAAGCCCTTTGTGGATATAGAAGGCGCAGGCCAGGAGGCGACATTCATAACAGGGAACAAGGACAGCAACAGCTCGGGCGTGATCAACGGCGCAAGCTACTGCGAACTCAGAAATCTCACCATTGAGCACACGGGTGGCGGAGAATTCGCCATAGCGTTCTATAACAGCAGCACCTATCCCAGGCTCACCCGTGTGACCATCAAGGCATCAAACGCAAACTCGGCTTACGCCATGCACAATACTTCCGGCTATCCCACCATAGACCAGGCGACCTTTCTGGCGTCCGGTACCGCCCAATTCAACTGCGCCGTCTATAATGCAGGAAGCGCACTCCCCACGCTGAAGAATACAGCCGCCAGGGCATCCGGGGCGACGATAAATTTTGCTATCTGGAACATCGACCATTCCCACGCCGTTTTACAGAATGTCACGGCCGAGGCATCGGGAGGAGAGGATTGCCACGGAATACTCAACGACGAGTCCAATCCCAAGATGTTTTTTATCACCTCTTCGGCCCATGGCGGCTCAGTAGGAAACAACGGGATAGAGAACGTATCCTCATCTCCCACAATGGCAGGAGTCACGGCATCGGCCTCGGGAGGTCAGTATAACTACGGCGTTTACAACTCAGAGTCTTCATCTCCTCTAATGATAGATGTAAGCGCGACAGCCACAGGAGGAAGCGAGGCCCACGGGATATACAACCACTCATCGGCGCCTGCCATTACTAATGTATATGCGGAGGGAACAGGCGCGTCACTTAATGCCAGTGGTATGACCAATTACGCGGAATCTTCCGCCTACGCCGTAAGCGTTGATAGATCAACCTTCAAAGGAGGCACGGCAAGCGTTAGTAACCACGCAAACTTCACGCTCACAATCGGCTTGAGCAAGCTTGACGGGCCTGCCTCACTGGCAGGGACTTACCACTGCTTCGCTTGCTTTAACGGCTCCTATGCCGCACTGGATGCTGATTGCCAGCCTATAGCCCCATAAACTTTGCGGCGATGGTCTTCATGATCTCATTTGTGCCGGCGAATATGGACATGACCCTGGTATCCCTCCAGGCCCTGGCAATGGGGTATTCCTCGCAGTAGCCGTAGCCTCCGTGGAGCTGGAGGCACTGATCCGCCACCCCGTGGGATTTTTTTCAGCTACGCACGGCTGCCAGAAACACACGGCCATCCATTGTCCCGACTGGGCAGGCCAGCCCCTCCGCGGATACATTTTAAAAGGTTCTGTGCTGACGGACCAAACATCAGAGGAGCTTTCACTTACCTCAAAGGTAAGAACAATATCCGTTCGGCATGTCGCAGCCGGGCCATCAGGAAAAGGCATGGACAATCTGATCGCGCCACCTGACAAATGAATGCTTGACACGCCCACGCAATTTACCGTGAAAATACACCCCCCACCCCTCCCTCCCCCGTCAAGGGGGAGGAGTAAAGGCGAGGGGCATTTTCATATAAAGCGCTGTAGCCCGTAGGTGGGTATAGCGCAGCGAAACCCAATAAAACCGCCGCACACAACACAGGAGTACACATGAACCATTCCATACACGCCAACCCCACCTTTCAATAAGCACCGCCGGAGTTGGCCTCAACAAAAAATCTCTTTTCTTGCGAAACGGCAGAGATATTGGTACGATAACCCCAAGCGAAAATCCGCTCTTTCACTTCTGTCGGAGGTCCGCAGTCTGCCAATGGAACTGACCTTTGAATGGCACGAACCCCCATGCCCAAATGGGGCACAACGAAACATGAAAATGCTGCACGTCATTCCGGACTTGATCCGGAATCCAGGTATAAATGACTGGATACCGGCCTACGCCGGTATGACGATGTATTTTCATATAAACGGAAAGCCAAAGAGAATTTGCGAAAACACGGCGTCAGTTTTGATCAGACAAAGTCCGTCTCTAGTGATCCCTTTTTGTTGACCTTTCCCGACAAGGAACACTCGCAGGGTGAGGAAAGGTTTATCAATATCGGCAGATCATCACGGGGAAATGTGCTGGTTGTCATTCACACGGAACGGGAAGGGTCTATCCGAATTATCAGTTCGCGAAAGGCCACGGTTTCTGAGCAACACACATACGAAGAAGGAGGACCGTAATCGAATGAGCAAACAAAAAAGTTCAGATCCCATGCTTCCGGAGTATGATTTCAAAAATATGGCCGGAGGCGTCAGGGGAAAGTATTTCAAGGCCTATCGTGCCGGGCACACAGTGAAGATTCATCAGGAAGACGGGAGTACCGAGGTCAGGCATTTTACGCTTGAAGACGGCGCTGTGATGATTGAACCCGATGTTAGAGAGTATTTCCCGGATTCGGATGCGGTCAACCGTGCCTTGCGTTGTCTGATACCGCTGTTTTCGAAAAAGAAGCATCATGTCCCTGAAACTCATGATGGCCGGGAATGAACGTATGGTCTCCTTCTCCACCGGTTTGCCTTACCGGCACGCCGAGACTGCCTGCCGATAAAGCCCGCCGAGGGCCACCATTGACTCGCAGGTCGGGTAGAGCGGAACGAAACCCGACAAGACCGCCAAACAGACCCCAGGCGCGCCCATGAACGATTCCATTGAAAACGACCTGCATTCAAAAAGATTTGGTGGTTCTCGACCCGACAGCGGGGGCAGGATCGATTCCGTTTGAAGCCCTTGGGCCTGGTTATCGGGTCGTTGCAAACGAATTAAATCCCGTATCTTCGGTCATCCTGCACGCTACAATCGAGTTTCCTGCAAAATGGGGCGTTGAGAGGAATTATGACCTGTGGCATGCTGCCCATAATTCAACGTGATGGAAAACAGTTGATCGCGTCTTGCAAACAACGGGGCCGGATCATGTATAAAGGAGATGA
>Ga0210051_1007602_pt1 | contig 10069 bp, 13 predicted proteins | sample CryGey092014_all_FD_185464 | JGI IMG/M metagenome (GOLD analysis project Ga0210051, IMG submission 185464) | Groundwater microbial communities from aquifer - Crystal Geyser CG23_combo_of_CG06-09_8/20/14_all (SPAdes) (version 2) | ecosystem: Environmental > Aquatic > Deep subsurface > Groundwater...
AAATCCCCGAAAGTCATACCTGCTTATACTTCCCCAGGTTTTTAAAAATACCTGATGGGTAAGGTCCTCGGCTTCCTCACGATGGCCCACCTTAAGATAAATAAACCGATAAATCTGCGGTTGATATCTATCATAAAGCAGGCCAAAAGCCTCGGCCTCACCCTTAATGGCGCGTTCAATTAAGTTTTTCTCGCCATCTATCATAGAAAACGAATAAAGTGCCAATTAGTTTCTAATAAGAAGCAGGGTCAATCCAAAGTAGCCAACCCCTTAATTTGAGCTTCTTGTTGATATCAAGGTAATCATACCATTTGGATTCAAATTTTTTCGCCTCAATTTGCCAAATTCCCCTGCCAGCCGAGGGGTCGGCAAGAGTAAGTTTATTTTGTTTTTTATCAAAAGCAAGAATTAAACTGTAATGCCCGTCCGGCTCTTCGTCCGAGTCAATATCGTCCCACCAATCGACAATAATTAGCCGCTTCTTTTTTAAATGAAAATTAATGTCTGATTTCCGAGAATTTTCTTGATAACCGAGAGAGTTAAAAAAGCGGCTTAAGTAGGCAAGCATTGCCTGTTGGGTTGTCCCCCACCATGGCTGATAAACATCTTTGGTAATTGATTTCTGCGATTTTTTGATGCCAGCCGCCCTAAGCGCCATTTGAATTACCGCCTGTCCGCACCAACCTGGTTTATCTTGGTATTTAAAATTTTTTTGCCAAGCTCTATTTCTAAGCATATCTTCTTGATTATTTTGAACATTTATACAACCAAATCTAAACCTATTTTGCCCGCCCGCCTTGCCCGCCTGCCCCGTAGCGAACTTGTTCTGCTACGGGGCTTCGCGGGTGAGCTGCCACTAAAATCATCTAAAACTATTTTTAAATTGATTTTTTGGTAAAAGTTCAAAAATCTTTCTTGTATTAAAGACTACCATTTTTCTTAATCTTAAATCAATAATCGCCGCTTCTAAAATATTTATCGTTCGTTTAAAATTTTTAATATCCCCAGATTTAATAGATTTAATAAGGAACGCCAAATTTAAATATGATAGTAAGACAAGTCGTACATATTCTTTATGTTTGTACAAAAAATGAAAATCAGGAAGCGGTAATGCCGAAACGCTATCTTTATTTCTTGCCTCTTTTCCGACTTCTGCAAAAAAAGAACCGTGGATAAACTTGCTTCTTTCCCGATAAAGCGACTTGATGTCCTTTTCGATATTAGAAAATTTAAATCCGATGAGAACAGCTACCCGTTTTCTTAATCTGTATCCTATTTCTTCCGAAGTGCTATCGTCGGCAGTAAATAACGATTCCAAGATGGTCGTCATATCTGCTGCTTCTCTTTGCCAAGTTATACTTTCTTTTTCATTTTCGTAATCTTTTAACTCTGAATACAAAAGCGAGGCTACAAATAATCTCCAGTCTTCTTTATCCCAATTTTCACACCTATCTCTTTGCCATACTCCATAAATTGATTGAGGAAGTAATTTTTTGAAAAATCGGATAAATTTTTTGCTTTTAAATATTTTTGATTGGTTTTGCCCATGAAAATAAATCATTGGATTTTTATTATGTTGTAATTTCATTATGCCGAAATTAGTAGCGTAAAATACCGGATTCGGTTATGCCAAACATTAAATTGCCGCCATCATTATTCTCATAATTTTGCAATACATTTTTATTAACTGGCGGTATAACTTTTTTAATTTTGCTCACAAATTCATTTAGCACAAATTTATCTAAATTCCAGCATTCGTAATTTTTTTCAATACAAAAAATCTGTTTTTGTTTAATTTTGGGGCCAGTGAAAGCTATAAAGATTTTTTTCATACTTGTGGATAACTTACTTGTGGACTTTCTATTTTCTTTCTATTATAATTAAAGTATAGGAAATACTTAAAATGTAGTCAAGTAAAATTATGCTTACAAAACGACGAAAACAAGTTTTTGACTTCATAACCTTATATCGTAAAAAACGAGACTATTCCCCATCTCTTGAAGAAATACAAAAGCACTTCAAACTTGCTTCTGTTTCTACTGCTCATTTTCATGTAAAGAAATTACAGGAGTTAGGACTTTTGGAAAAACAATATAACAAACCAAGGTCTATTGATATTTATGAAAATGAAAAAATGGTTAATATTCCCCTTTTAGGTCTTATAGCCGCGGGACAACCAATTGAAGCAATTGAAGATAGAGAAATAATTGCTGTGCCGCAAAATAAACTTCCTCGCTCTGGAGAATTTTACGCCTTGCGGGTAATCGGAGATAGTATGATAGACGAAAATATAAATGACGGGGATATTATTTTAGTCAGGCAACAAAATGTAGCCGAAAACGGCCAAAAAGTAGTCGCTTTAATTGATAATTATGAAGCAACTCTGAAAAAATTTTATAAAGAACGAGGATATATTCGATTACAACCGGCAAATAAAACTATTGAGCCAATAATTATAAAAAAGGACAAAGAATTAACTATTCAAGGTATTGTAATTGATGTAATAAAAAACGAGGAAGAATTGCAAGCGGAGAAAATTTTAACCGCGGAGGAAGTCAAAAGAGATATAAAACTTCCTCTTAACAAAATTATTTTAGGGGACGCTGTTAAGGAATTAAGAAAGTTGCCTAGCGATAGCTGCGATGTAATTATTATCGACCCCCCTTATAATATTGGAAAAGATTTTGGAAATAACATTGATAAAAGAGAATTAAACGAATATATAGAATGGAGCAAAGGTTGGATAAATGAAGCTATCAGAATAATGAAACCTACAGGCACGATGTTTATTTACGGATTTAGTGAAATTTTAGCTTATTTGTCTGTCGCCATTCCAATAAATAAAAGGTGGCTTATTTGGCACTACACGAATAAAAATGTTGCCTCTTTAAATTTTTGGCAAAGAAGCCACGAAGCAATTATTTGTACATGGAAAAATAGACCAATTTTCAATAGAGATGAAGTAAGAGAACCTTATACTGAAGGATTTTTAAATGGAGCGGCTGGGAAAGTAAGAAAAGGCACTTTGGGACGATTTAGTAAAGAAGGTGTAGAAACAATTTACAATGCCCACGAAGGTGGCGCTTTGCCGAGAGATGTAATAAAAGTACCGGCGCTTGCCGGTGGCGCAGGAATGATTGAAAGATGGTTTCTCTGCAAAACTTGCGGTGATGTTTTTGAACCGCAAAAACTAAAAGATCACTTAAAACACGAAGTAATTAAGCACCCAACTCAAAAACCCGTAGAATTAACTCAAAAACTAATTAAATCGGCAATGCCTAAAAAAAATGGCATTGTGTTGGTACCCTTTGTGGGAAGTGGGTCGGAATGCGTCGTGGCAAAAGAACTCGGGTTGTCTTATTTAGGTTTTGAATTAAATCCTGATTATGTAAAAATTGCTGAAAAATGGCTTGCGAATACTAAATGCGTGCCTCGCCTATTTTAAGTTTTCGTCTATTTCTCTCTTTTTGTCTTTAAAGGCATAAGGAGTAAAAACCACAAAACCATTTTTAAGTGCTCTTGTTCGTTTATCCTCTAAAAATCTTAAATAGGGTTTTCTAAACTCTCCTTTTTTTGTTTTTGGGCTTGATAAAGAAACGGGGACCTCGTATTTAATATCTATTGCTTCCCCTTTTAACTTCTTCTTTCGTGGCAGGGGTCTGCCACTTTTTACTCCGCTATGACTGGTTTTCTTAACTTGATAATTTAGAAATTTCCTTTTATATTCCACTCGTATATCAGCACCTTGACTATCTAATTCAGCAGACATAGACACCGTGCCTTTACCAAAAACAGACTTAGCCACATATCCTGCATGTATTTGTGTTATTAATCCTGCCCAAGTTCTATAGATTCTTGCCTCAAGACCACGATAAAAGCAATCTTCACACATTGTTGATTTTTTCCTAAATTTTTCCAATTGCTCTTTTTTCTCTTTTAGGTATCGTCTGTAAAAATCTTTAAAAGTAAAAAATTTCTTCTCGTCCCAATATACCTTATACAAAAGTTCTATAGCCTGAATGTCTTTAGATAAATCCATTTCAACAATTTTAATGCGGCTATACTTTTGTCTATAGCTTTTAAGATCTACTGACTCTAAAAATTTTTCAAATTTTTCAGCTAAATACATAATTAAATAAAATGAATAATATCTTTTTTATAGATTTTTGATAGCTCTTTTAATTCAGTAATATCAACCCTTCTTTCCCCTCTTTCTATTTTTGAAATGTAAGATTGGGGCTTTTTTAATTTTTGAGCTGCATCTGATTGCTTTAAGCCAACGTCAAGCCGAGCTTTTTTAAGCTTTTCTATCACATTTCTATAATCTTTTGAATAAATTGACTTTGACATCCCTTTTTTAGGGGATTTTTTAGTTCTGGAGCGGGTTATTGGAAAAAGTTAGAACTTTTTACCAAGAAAACCCCGACGCCGATTTCTAAAAATTACGCTCGGGCGGGGCGGAAGGAAGGGGTGTGGGGGAGGAATTCCGCCCCGCCCTCGCTTCCGCCGCCGCAATTTTTCACGCCAGCAAAGCTGGCGCGTCAACGTTTTAGACGATTTTTCCAGTAGTGATTATATCTTCTTTAAATTAACCCCTTTCTTTTCTTCGCTTGAAGGGCGCGCCTTTGCGCCCTATTACCACCTTCCATAATATTATGTTCTTGAGTATCCGGTATAAAATCTATTTCTTGAACTGATGGAACCCTGAACGAAAAAGTAGTTTTGCCGTTGGCATTAGTAACAGCGAAATCACCAAGACTAATTATATCCATTCCTATCAAAAGTTGGGGCTACTTATCATCTGATACGTTATCGTCGGGGATAAGTTGCACTTCTGTCACTCGTACATGGGGCACTATTACTCTATTAGGCAATGCGATGTTAACGAGATAAGTATTATTTGAAGATTTTCCGCCAGCATGCCTTATTTCACGCACTCCCGTAGGTTGTAATTTTAAATCATCTACAACCTTTTTTGTTATTGCAGAGTGCGTTGCGCCGGTATCCCATATTGCAAGATATTCTTTTAATTGAATATTTTGTGCCTTTGCTTCTTCTGGAGTAACAGGCAAAAACACGCCCACCTGATTAAATAGCACTCTTGCTCGTCCGTCATATCTAGTAGTAAAGGCGTGATGTTGCATAAAATCAAGAAAGTGCTACCCGAGAGTGAAAGGTTTGGGTATAACTTTCTTGACCGGGGAGACATTGTTGAATTAAAAAATTTCCGAGTCCAAATTTCTTTTTAGCGTCTGTGTATGCTTCCATTTCTGTATCATAAACACCTTGCACCTCTTGGTCCTTAATAACAAGGAATTTCCCCCTGTATTTCTCTACAAGCTCGTTTTGGTGGGATTTGAAATATTCAAGTTGTTTTTTGAGATAGTCGCTTGTCATATTTAAGATATTATCTTATTTGAAATAATTTTACAATATTTTTGGTTTTTGAGATTGGTCTTCCATATTTTTATTTTTCTAACCAGATTGATACCGAATATAAACCTTTTCTCTCTTTCGGTATATCCTGACCAAAGCAAAAAACTTCAATATCATTCTCCCCTAAGTAAAACGTGAGCCCCTGCTCGGTCGCAACTTCGGGAACAACGTTTTTGAATTCCCAAGAGCCTTCGCTGGAGCCAAGCACGGCCTCTGTGTCTCCAAGCTCCTGAATAAGACCGCTCATCGGCCAAATGGCTATATCACATCCCTTTAGAGGCAAAGACGAATCAATCTTCCAAGAAAAAACGAAAGAATCTCCTACTTTAATCTTTAGCGGTTTATTGTCTCCATTTAGCTTGAGATCAATCAAACTGGAAAATTTGCCCATCTGTTTGATAACCGAACCATCCCAAGAGAAGTTGTAGATGGTCGCCGTATTGTATGGGTGTGTCGCTTTATATCTGAAATACTTAACAGCGCTAATGGCTACTGCTATAACTACGAGTATAACTACGGGTGTTAAAACAACTACTACTATCCAAAACCACCAGCGTTTATAAATTTTCTTTTTTGGTTTGTCGTCCATAGTTTTATTTATGAATTCCCGCCGGACCCCGTCCGGCATTCAGGCTTTTGGCCAAATTTATCATCTCCTCTGCGGACATATTTCCGGAGAGTCGTAGCGATCCTCCGGTTACCGCTCTCGCTACCGTAGGGCTGTATAACAGCTTGTCGTTTACGAAAAAGCCCACCTGTTTGCCGACATTCTGGGTCGTGATGTACGTAATCAACCGACTACCCGCCGCGTCAAAATTCATAGTGAGGAACGGCAAGCCGCTTGCCGGGTCAAAACCGACATCCGCACTTATCAAGCGAGTGCTGTTTAGGCCGCCTTCGCGATGGACAAAGTTTCCTTTGTCATCCAACTCGCGAAGTTCAAAGTACGCGGGAACCGTTGAAGCATCCGGGGCGACGAGCGACGAGACGCCAACTGGCGCGGGGACGACATGGTTAATCCTGTTCATCCAATAAAGTGGCGAGAGATATTGCGGATACGCAACGAATAATAAAACGACGAATAGCAGAGCTACGCCGAGAATCGCACCCGCAATTAACAAGAACCACCAATGTTTATAGAATTTTGTTTTTGGTTGTTCGTTCATGGTTTCATTTTGTGACCCACGCCTGAACGGTAACCCAAATTTCTCTGGTATCCCTGTAATCATTCGCACGGTATTGCCAACAAGTTAATCTGAAAATGTAAAATCCTTCTTCTCCGCCCACGGTAAAAGATTTAGTGCCGACAACTCCCGCTTTTATATCATCAATCGTATATTTACCTCCCCAACGAACATCTGGTACGCCGGACATAGTGAGTTTAAATGGTGGCGGGCCGCCTTCACCTTCGATATAGCAGTAACGGCCGCCTCCTATTTCGTAGTAAAGCCACCCGTCGCTGGGATTCGGATCAACCCACCAAGCTACATTCAAGCTTGCGGCGGGGATACCACCAGAGAGTTTAGTGATTTCCGGTTTATAGCTACCATTCACCGTGAGTTTAAGGAAATTAGAACCGCCAAGCTGTGGGTCGGTTTTAACTTCGCCGCCTGGATTTTCAGAGTAGTAAGCAACGGAGGTGTCAAGGCTTTTAAGAGCCGCTACGATTTTCGGTAATTCTTCTTCTTTACGGTTCTGCGTGTAGTAATAGCTGATTATCGCTATAAGGGCTACCGCTATAATTACCGCGAAAGGCACAAAACTTTTTTTCATAATGTTATTAAAGAAACTTTTACCGACCTTACTTAAAAACCCATACTTCGACCGCACTAGCGACAGACTCGCCAGTGGTTTTGTTTTGACATTGTAGATAAACAAGGTGATGAACGATGGGTATATCTTGCCCACCGGACGGATATTTTAGAGGCATGAGATCGTTTATCGTTTCAATAATAAGTTCACCGACTTTTATAGGTTGCCAGTAATACTTGCCGGGCGTTGTGAGTTCACAATCAGACAGACTTGCTATCGGATCAACCCAAGCCTGAACATTTATAGTCGCTGGAGCTTTAAGTACAAGGGGGCCACGGCTACCGTTTACGGCCAATTTGATAGATGGCGAAACAGCCAAGCCAGTAACACGAACAATGCCACTACTATTAACAACAGGATAAGAGGTGAAGCCTTCTATGGTGGTGCCAGGATAGCTGGAGCCGTAGTAAGTGTAATTTTCCGAAACGTCCAAGCTTTTCAGCGCGGCAAGCACCGCTTCTCGGTCTGACTGATTAACACTTGCCGGGAAGCTTGGTGTGGATGCTTGTTCAACCTGCTCTGGTACAACCGCTTTGTTTATGTAGTTCCACCAGACGTAACCAAACACTACTACCAAAAAGACAACACCAATAATAATAGATAATTTTTTGTTCATAAATTTATTAAAATAACTTCACCAGTTAGGAAATTTGAATCTTATTACCGCATGAATTGCAAAATTTTGAATCAGGATTTACTTTTGCACCGCATTGACTACAAAAACTCTGCGCTTCTTTGCGAGGCGGAAAATTAGACTTCGTCTTATCTAAAATATTTCTACTAACCCGATTAGCTTCACTTCCAAATTTCTTAGATACAGTGATAATCTTTTTCCCCGCAGTAGCAAGGACGGCTTTTAACATAGTACCGTCATCCGTCTGAAAATCTTTAAGATTATCAAGCGCGTCTGCATTTTCAATATTAAAATACGGGGCCTCTTTAAATCCCAATTTACTGGCAATTAAAACCGTTGGAAAAGATGAACGATTTGCATTGTATATTTTTACAGCAGAATTGTACACCTCTCGTTTGTTTTGTAAATCTATTTCAATTACCTCAAGTCGGTTCATAAGCTGTTGATACATCTGGTTTGCATGCAGTTCAGGAAAAGTTTGTGCTGCTGCCACAACCTGAATTAACGCCGCCTCACTTTCCTTAAAAGAATTAATCATACTTTGATGTTGAGAAACGGCAATATGGATTAACTTTTCATGGTCTCCATATCCAGAGGCTATATCAATAAGTTTATTTACAAGATCAACTCTTTTTTTCATACAAACCATAATATTAGAAGATGCCTCGCGGACTGAATGAGATGGACCCTGTAGCCGATTATAAAAATAAAATACCGCTATTACAGCGCCGATTAAAACAAAAATTCCAAACCATATTAAACCGAATATTGTGGATATTATACTTTCCATAATAATTTTGTATAAGAAAATTTTATTACCAAAACATTTTTATATCCCTTTTTATTTTGGCATACAAACTTCGCAGGAGTTCTGAATAGGAGCCTTCTATCGTTGTCGGTATTTTTAGACCATGCCCCTTGCGGGGTTTAGGTCGCTATATTGAATTGTTTAGTTAATGATAACGCATTCAGGAGATAAAATCAAAACCTAAAAAACGTCTCAAAACGGCTATAAACAGGGAAAAACCGAGCTATTGACATTCTAAACCGAATGTTGTAGAGTATTAACAATCGCTTTAGAAGATTATTGTTCATATGGTTTATTAGCGATCTTAAGAGGCGATTGAATTCTTTTCCAATTACGGGATCGTTTCACGATTCCTGACACACCCAGTAGGGTGGGACGTCTAAAGGGGCCGCTTTTTACAATTTCTGTTGTGGGCGGCTCTTTTTTTCGTCCACCTTATCAACAACTTCGTGCCGTAAAACGCCAGAAGCAAATCAAGCATTTTATCAGCAATAAAATATATTGCTTCAAATGAGTGCTGTGCGGCGAATTCAACAATCTTCTGGATTAGAAGATTGCTCATAATCATTTGTTTAATAATTAGTGTTCCTTAAACAAATGAGATCATGAGGCTCGCGGGCGTCTTGGTTATCACAACGTCAAGGACCTAATAACGTCGGAAGTTTAGGATCGTCAGAAGAAAATTGATAAACGCCACAGGCCAGCATTTGTCGGGAGACACGGTTCTACCGGGTGTGTCGGGAATTACGAAATTTTGGAGATTTTGAAATTTCTGATTCCATTGTATCAAGCACGGGAGATTTGACAACACCCTTCCGAAAATGGTACACCCTGTCAGTTTCATTACCCCCGCCGTCCGTGCCAAAACGGTGCGGCGGGCAAGCGAAGCGCGCGGCGTTGCGGAAAAACAATGGGCTTCTATTACGGAAGCCCATTGTGAGATGAATAAAAAATCTCTGTTTTTGTTTCTGGAGCGGGCCGCCCGCGGGGCGAGCCTCGCTCAAATTTTCTTTAAGCTTATTTGAAATTTGAGCGGGTGAGCGGAACCCCGTAGTATAAACTTCGTTTAACTACGGGGCACAGTCGAACCTTGAATGAACCTTGGAGCGGGGTACGAGAATCGAACTCGCGTATCGACATTGGCAATGTCGTGTACTACCACTGTACTAACCCCGCAATTCTTAAATTCTATATTCTATTTTCTAAATTCTAATTTCTATTATTGTGGTGGCGGGCCGCTCGGTCCTTTGATTGATGGCGGACCGCTGGGCCCCTGGAAATTATTAATTTCAGGAACTGTTTGGATTTGTTCTTTAATAGTCGGCGCTTTAACTCCTGAGTTTGCAAAATAATCATAGACAAAATAAAGGCCGAGTAAA
>Ga0210051_1007605_pt1 | contig 10066 bp, 11 predicted proteins | sample CryGey092014_all_FD_185464 | JGI IMG/M metagenome (GOLD analysis project Ga0210051, IMG submission 185464) | Groundwater microbial communities from aquifer - Crystal Geyser CG23_combo_of_CG06-09_8/20/14_all (SPAdes) (version 2) | ecosystem: Environmental > Aquatic > Deep subsurface > Groundwater...
CCTTTTATTTTTTTGGCAATCTTTCATCCAAAATCGTAAAAATTTTAGCCTGATTTTCTCTAAGTTTTTCTATTTCCGATTTAATATGTTTTAAATCATTTTCTTGTATTAATGCCAACGATTTAGCTAAACTGCCTATGTCTTTATCTAAATTGGAATGGCGCAAATCGCATAATTGTTGAAAATTAATTTTTGCCTGCTGTATAACAGCAATATCTTTTTCGGCTTTTTCGTCCGGGGCGTGAAAAGTTTTATAGATTAATATCGCTAATCCTATTACGGCCGCAAAGTTTAAAATTAATTCGAGCATTGGCTGAAGATTTTTTATTTCATTCATATATCAGCTATAAATTATTATAATAATCGATAAAAATCATCCAAATATAATTACCGATGATTGAGCCGATTAATGAACCGAGCGCGAGCAAAAAAATAATAAATGGCCAGAGTAGCATTTTTTCTATGTCCCCCTTGCGCATAAAATTATTCTTTATCGGCTCTTAATAAATCTCTAATGCCTTTGTCAGCTCCGAAGCCAGCGCCAGCCAACAAAGCGGCTTCTAATATAAATTTCCAATCCGCTTGAAAAGGCCCGGTTTTAATGGCTACGTATGTTGCCACAAAAGCATAGGCGAATGTTTTTAAAAATCTCTTTATCGTCCGGCCGCTCGCCGTTTCATTAAAAAATTTTCTTAATGCCGCGATGATTAATTTTATTTTTACTAACATGGCTTTGATGTTAATAATTTAATCTTTACCCTCGGCTTCCGCTAAGGGCAAAGGTATATTACTAACTCGAACCAATTGTAACGGTCCAGGTTACTTTTAACGTGTCGCTCGCGCCTTTGTTGATGACCGAAAATGTCGATCTGGCAAGCATTGTACCAGCCGCGGAACTATTAAAAATTCCAGCTTCGGTAATTGCGTCAGTGCCATCTCCGGCCGCCCAATCGCCTACATAGATGACATCATTGTCATCAGCGCCGGCCCCCTGAGTTCTTGAAGTCAAGGCATTGCGGTCAATTTCATTGACCAGCGCGGTTTGCGCGGAGGTGGGATCGGTTGTACCAGTGCCTATTGCCATATGGCTCATGGCGCTTTCGTCTTGGTTTGATGCCAATTGATCCGCTATATGAGCTTCCCCGGCGTTAGTCATCAGGTTCTCGATCTTGCGCTCCTCTTTTAATTTGCCATCCGCACTGAATAACTGAACCAGCAATGTACCTTTACGAGCGACTTTGTCTGTCAATTGTTTGATGGACATATAATTATAAATCCTTAATTAATTTAACAGCTTTGGCTCGTTCTTGTAATCCGCCGGTGAATTTATCCAAAACGACTTTTGAGCCTTGCGCATGCAAGACTCTATTTTTGAATAATCCGGCAGGCGAGATGACTTCGTATTCAGCCTTTTGGGCAAATAAATTCGCTCTGATACCTTCGGCTTCCGATACTACGTCTAATGGATTTTTTTCTGGCATATGAATAGAAGTTATGGTTTATTAAATATTCTTATCGGTAATTTATCGGTATCGGGGAGCGAGGCGATTAAACCTCGCCCCCCTTGATAAATTATGCTATTACATCCTCTACGAAATATCCAGCTACATTACAGACCAATTTTTCGTCTTGACAAATTTCGGTTTCAACGACTTCGGCCTTTTCCGCTTGCTCTCTCCAAGTGCGAACACCCCAAGGGATATGCGCGGCATTGGCGGCGCGGAATATATAACCGGCGGTCACTTCGTCAATGGCCGCGTTAGTCGTGACGTATAAAAGCACTACGTGATTACCCCAGACATCGGTTAAGGTTTGAGTGGCATTGCCCTCTTTATTGGTATTTTTGACTGCTTTGGGAATTAAAACTTTCATATTCCAAAGCATCTGCGGCAAATCGCCGTCCACCAATAAATTGGCGTGAGTGTATTTAATCAAATCACGAATCGTGCTGTCTTTTTTCATGACCTTAGCTACAGCCGACGGAATGATAATTATGTTCGGCTCTAATCCGCCAGTCCCTTTGCGTACCGCTTCTTTTCCGGTATCGAGAGTTGCTTCGATGCCATAAGTTGTTCCGCCGTCGAAGCTGGCGTTATTCCATTGCTGAGTGCCTGATCGTTGCACGCGATTGGTTGAAGCCCAATTCGCTTGCGTGGTTAAAAGGGATGCAACCCTGATTTCTTGATCAAGCGTTAAAATATCTTTTAGTCTGCGAGTTTTTGACGCGCGCAAATTAATGACGCTGTCCGCATTAGCTAATTGCCTATCGGTTACTTGAACATTTAAAGCGTACTCCTCAGCCGAATAAGTGTTGGTGCTGATGTTAAATCCGATCCTCTTGGATTTTGTGCCGTCAGCTCTCATTGTGCTGTCCGGGATTCGGAATGCGTCGCCTTTGTTCCATTCGTAATATTTATCGCTCTCTTTTTTGACAGTCACAATCGGAAAGATATTTTCGGCGATCATACCTGCGGGATGATAACCTAAGGCGATATTAGACAATGCCGCGTCAATGTGAACTTCATTTACTTTTGGCATATGTGTGCGTTATTTAAGTTAAATTAATTTAATGCGATCAAATAATCGCATTTTTCCAGTAACTAATGGGTCAATAACATCGGTCTGATTAGCACGCTGATAATATCGCCAGCTGAACCAGCGGCTTCCAGCGCTATAGCGATGATATGTTCAGTTGATGCAGTCGTGCCGGTCCAAGTTGAACTGATTGCCGGAGCAGTAGCCAATCTGCCAGTCGTAACTACACCTACCAAATAATCGCCTTTGCTAATCGCGGCATTAGCCACTCCCTTTGAAACGCCAACAATGCAAACATTGACTGCTTGACCGATCGCGCTGACGGTATTTTGAATAATGCCCAGCGGCTTATCATTGGCGCCATCCGGTAAATCCACTTCTCCGGCATTCGTGCCGAGTTCTACCACGACATATTTTTCTGCCATGACGTTCTCGGCTACAAATGGAGTTTCTAATAATTTAATTTCATGAGCCATATAGATGGTGAGTTAAAATAAATTAATGAATCGGCTATTTTTTAGCTAATTCTTTTTCGGCCATTTCGAGCGCTTTTTCGTAAGTCAGCTCTTTATCGCTGGTCTGCAATTCCTTTGCTTTTTTATCCAGCTCAAAGGATGACTGGTCCACGCCTGTTGGCGCGGTCGCGTTGTTGTCGCCGGCGTTAGAACTACCCAGTTCCCCGAATAGTTTAGCGGTCGGCAGACCGTCAACGATTTCAAAGAATTTAGCTTCCTGATCCTCACTTAATGATGCCGCGAAAGCGACAACTTTTTCTTTAAGCGTGGCAGGTAATCTGCCTTTATCTTTGTTGGTTTCATTATAAATTAATTCGTTAACCTTTTCAGTAAGTTTCATTTTTTTGACTTCGGCCATGGCCTGAACGCCTTGATTGGCTTTGTCCTGTAAATCTTTAATTTCGATTTCGCTCATTTCATTAGCCTTTTTTGCCGGCGTTTCGGCCATGCAAACCATCTTGCCGTTAACCATTTTCATTTTGCCTTTTGAACCATCGCCCATAGTGCAAACATCGCCCTCTTTGAAAGTTTCCGCCGGTTTTAATTCGGTGAACTTAGCTTTGTCGTCCTCGCTCAATTCAGAGAAATGAGAAGTAATAAAGGATTTCTCGTCATTGTCTAAATCGGCAAGGCTTTTTTTGATCAATTCATTTAATTGCATATCTTTTTCGTCATTAGTAATTAAATCATGCTCAGACAAAACGACTGGCTCCAGTTTTTTAAAATATGGCCTGTTAGTCAGCGCTCCGCCTACGAGCACGTTATTATAAGTCTTGCGAGATTCCGGGTCCTCGTACGCAAAGTAGAACTCAGGTGAAAAGAAGCGATAAATCGCATCCTTAATCAACTGTTGACCTTTAATGTTCCACTCCACTATGGCGAAGAGTCCCTCACTACCTCGGTTTTTTAATTTTTTAATCCAGCCGACCGCGCCGGCGCTTGACCGATGTTCCTCATCTATCGGCAAACCGATAGTGCTGGAGTGCGCGCGCAAGTCTTTTTTAAAATTTTTAATAAATTCATCCTGGGTTTTATCATTAATTTCTACCATGCCATATATCGGATGATCCCACTTGCCAGGTTTTAAAATCTGTATTTCGCTTTGGCCGTCATCATTAAATTTCAAATTAAGCGGCAATAAAATTCTAAACAGCGCCTCGCTCGCTTTGGCGCTTGTTTTTTTAGTCCGAACCTCGCCGGCATGCGATTTGCCATCTTTATCATAGCAAATATGCATGTATTTATTGCCCTCTAAATTTTTTGTTATAACGCGGCCGCCATTGGCAACGCATTTTGTGAAATTTGCTGGCATAAGATAATAAAAACGCCAAGGTTATTATGCCCTGGCGTTTTTGAGTTCGTTTCGCATATCCCCATGCAAGCCGCTTAACGATTACCATGGACAAAATAACCGCTTCGGCGGCCTCGAGGTTCCGCCAAAACGCTGTCCATGGCGTTTATTGTTAATTTACGATTTTATTAAAGTCAACATTTTTATCGGCATTTTGCTTCTGTATTAATTCTAACATATCTTTGTCATACTTGGCAATAGTGCCATCCTCTACCTCTCGCAAATAATCAGCTCGCTTAATTATACATTGGCTTAAATGGCCTATTTCAATATCGGTATCCACATAAACTTTAAGCCCGGCGGCCTGGGCGGCTTTGCAGAAATTAAAATCCTCGCCGCATTTATTGAAATAAAAAAACGGATATGTCATTTTCTTAAAAACCTCAATCTTAATCAAAATAATTCCGAATCCGATGCTATCAGTTACCATTAAACCTTTGTCGGCTACATCTGCGAATATCATTGATTCCTTATCGATGGCGTTGGGGTTATTTACGAAAATGCAAGGGTAGTGCGGCGATGTCCGCTTGTAGGCGCGCACGCCAACGACGTCCTTTTGATATAAAAGCAAGCGATGGATTACGTCTTTATCAAAAGTGTGATCGCTGTCTATCATAGCCAGGTGAGTGTAACCCTCATCAATGGCTTGCTTGGCCAAGGCGTTCCGGGCTTCGTGAGTGATCATCCGCGCGATTGGCTGGATGCCCCAATTGCTCGATTCCTTTTGTGATGACATGAACATCGCTAAATGCAGAAAACTTTTGAAAGGGCTTTCGCCGGTCAAGTCCTCAATGATCCCATTATTCGGCAAGCCGATTAAAACTTTGGCATCGCTCCATATCTGCGCGCATTTTTCCTGCCATTGTTTTTCCTCATCAGTCGCATCTTTTCTGAATATTGTTTTTATTTTATTCAACATTATTTTAATTTATCGATTACATTTTTCATTCGCGCAATCTCTTTTTTGTGTCCCTTTTGCCGGTCTGGATATTTGTCTTCGCTTTCGTATGTCTTTAATTTTTGCTCGCGCTCGGCAATCTGTTTTTTGTATTCCTCTTTTATGGCATCAGCGGCAAGGCTGGCTTTGGTTACTTGCGGATTTTTTAATTGCTTAAAATTATTAACGCCCTCATAATCTTTTAATAGCGATTTTGGTATTCCGGTTATGGCCGGCAGTTCGGCTTCGTCTTTTAAAATCTCAACCCACATGCCACGGCAGTTCGAATGGAATATATCCTCGCCGACGATCGGATCATTAATCGTTACCACACGGCCATCCATGCTCATGCAGAACATGCAGGTGCGGTCATCAAGCAATTCCGAACGTTGAAATGCGTAAATTTTGCCTTTATTACTAAATTGCGTCAGTCGACGGCCCTGATTAAACGATCCGCCGGTTATAATTGATGCGGTCGTCTGGCTTAATTCGATTATTGCCTGATCCATAGTCTTGCCTACACGCGCGATGACTTCTACCGCCGTGGCTTTTTTGGCCATGCTATCTAAGGCCGCCATCTTAGTTTTTGTTAAAACTTTTATTTCGTGATCATCCACCATCACCGAGGCCTGGGCTCTTAATCTTTCCATCTCATCCTTAGGATTAGCTGGCGGCGTTACTTTCATTTCAGCGGCCACGCCATTTTTTCCGAAGTTATATAATTCTTTCATTTTATTATAAACCTCATCTTTATATTTTCCGCTATATTTTAATCCTATAGTTTGAATGGCTTTGTAATTCTTATTTTTTACAGCCGCGTTAAATTGTTTTAAAAGTTCGCTTTTTTCATCAATCAATGCGCCTTTTAATAATTTTTCAAATTCTTTTTCCTGTTTGTCCATCTCGTTTTTAATGTTGCCGAAATTTACTTTTTTTTCTGCGGCTGTATATTTTCGCCATGGCTTAAACTCATCGCTAAGTTGTCTTAAATTTTTTTTTTGACCAGATTCGCTGGCTTCTAAATCTTTCAAATCTTGTTTTCGCTCAACTAATAAATCTTTTATGTCGGCCAACCGGTCCTTAATGATTTTTTGTTCACGTGGTTTGTCGGTTTTATCCAGTTGATCTTGTAATCTTTCAATGCGCAACATATCCCGGTCGATTCGTTTGCTCAATCTGGTTTTTCTCAATTCCATTTTCCTTTGTTTAATGTCTTTTTTAATGTTTCCTTTCGCTTGACTCGCGCGTTCTTTTTCCGCTTTGATTCCCTCACGGCCGGATTTAATCATAGTTTTGATTTCGTCTATCTTAGATGCGATCGCTTTGTTAAATTCCTTTTTTACGCGTTTATTCTCGATTGATTTGGTTTTTTGCTTATAGCGGTCAATTACTGCCTTTAACTCATCAATTCGCCTCTTAGCGTCAATTATGGCTGTCTGGGCCTCGCTGGCGCCCTCGATGTCGTCCGGTTTAGCCGTTGTGCCGTATTTTTTCTTGAGCGCATCGCTTATTTTCTTTTTAGTCGCTTCGTCGAGGTGCTGTCCTTTGGCTACAAATATTAATCTAAAATCATTAAATTCCTCTATCATCTGCAATTCGTCCTCTTTATTTTCAGTCATGGCCGCTTGTTGAATTTCATTATCTGATTGGCCGCCCTCACCGGCGATTTCAATGCTTAACAATTCAAGTTCGCTTTCTAACTGCTCGGTTTTTTCGTCGTCTGAATCTTTTTCCTGCTCCTCTGGCAAATCAAGTTCCTTGCGGATATAGCGATCTAAATCATCATCGGTTTTTATAATGCTCGCGCCAACCAGCGTATTTATCATTGTGGCAAATTGAACCTTATCGATCGCTCCAATGTCATCCACTTTTAATTGCGGATAATCTTGCGTTCCCGGCCAGTTAATATCCACCAGTTGTTTAATCGCATATTTATTAATCACATCTAAAATATTTTTAGCGACTGCCTGTAAACTGTCATAAAAAAAGCTGGACTGATCCTTACTTAAAGCAAAACTTCCTTTGTCATTCGCTCCCAGCATTAAAAATTGAGCCAGCACATTTAAAGCAATCTGCCGATTATGGTATTCGATGCTATTTTTTGGATCGCGCGTTTTGCCGGCCCCCATATCTAAAAATCCCACTTCATAACCATCCGGGTAAACTACATATGCTTTTTCATTGGCGCGTAAATTCTTAACAATAGTTATTGCATTAGCTTTATCTTTATTATTCGCTCCGGCCGGAGTTTTGCAATATGGCACGCCTAAGCCTTGCCGCTCGAAAGCCATGGCGTCTATCTGCTCGAAAATATCTTTAAAAAACCAATTCTTGTAAGCGGAACGCAAAATGCTGATACCCTCCCAGTTATCGCCCTCTTTTTCATTTACGAAAATCAATAATTTTTCCATCGGTATTTCGACAGTATTGCGGTTATTGGTTAATTGCCTAATGCCGTCATCCTTGCCGTCATTAATTTTCCATGCCTGAATGGTGCGCGGATGGCGCGGCGCAAACTTCCGCCAGCCGATATAAGTTTTATTTTTATAAATCACGTTATCATATACTTTTTCAAAAACAAATACGCCGTAATCAATCATCAGCAATGCTTGGCGCAGGAAGTCATCCCAGGTTATATTCATGCCCTCTTTTAAATTATATTCGATAAATTCCGCTTGTTCTTGCTGGAGTTTATCCTTTCCAGCCGGCTCCATATACCAATTGGCCGAGCGGAGCGGCAATTTTAAAACGCGCAAAGTTGCCGCGATGGTTGCATCGCCTTTGCGCATTTTATCGTAAATCGTATATTTTGCGAGTCCGCTTAAGTCGTAATTATACTCTTCGCCGCTTATCATGCCGCCGTACATGGTTGTGCCCGTGTCGCCCAGTTCCTCAAGCGTTGGCGCGGTTGGCTTCTCTTTAAAAAATAATCCTGCGATGTTTTTTAATTCCATATTTTTTTAAAATTGACGTCGATAAATTTGGCTGTCCTCAAGGCCGAGTTCCTCGGGCGTATAATCGCTTATGTCGGCGAATACTATTTTAATGCCTTTGTGAGCGAGACCAATTGACCAGAAGCTGTCGCCGTGGCCCTCGGGAGTTTCGACCGCTTGTAAATCATTGGTAACTACCAATAATTGTCTAATCATGCGCCCATCGTTTTGCAATTCGATGTATTTTTGGTTAACGCTTTTTTCAAAGTCTGTCGCCATGGCGAATTTGTCCTTGCTGGTAAACGTTTCGAGCATTATTTCCGGCGGCAATTCCTTGCGCTCCTCAAGCATGGTCAGTTCGCCGCGCGTATTATCAGCGAAAACTTTGTCTATTTTAAAATTTTTAATTGCTTGTTTAATATAACTAAGTTGTGTCGGCTTGTCCGGATTAAATTGCTCATCGTCATTGCCGGCATAATCCCAGCTATCGAAAAATGATTGATGTATTTGTACGGCTTTTTTAATGCCATTGACTATTTTGATTTGAAAAACCGTAAAATGCGCCGGATGCCGCTTTTTGCCTAAATCCCAGCCGCCTATCGTATCGTATTTTTCCGGCCCTTGTATTATATCAAATATTGACAAGTTCTGCAATTCGGGGTTTACCACTTCGTTGATTTCCTCTTCGGTAAAAAAGCTATTCTCGGCATAAACCGGCGAACAAAGATATTCTTGATTGTAAATTCTCTTACCGCGAATTAATTTTCTTTGTTGTAATTCCTGCCAGTTCATATGTTCCGGCCATAAGGCTATTTTATTTTTTTGGTCTTTTTCCGCCGATTGAATTATAACAGCAAATTTTTGTTGCATCTCTTTATCAAAGAAAAAATCAGCGTTTGTTTGCGGCGTACCTACGATTTTACAAAATCCGCCCTTAAACGGCATATCCAATATTTGTGTTTTAACGACTGAATTTATTTTATAAATTTTTGTTAAAATCAGTTTGTTGTCCGGGTCCTGGAATGGATCATCAATATAAACTCCATGGCAATGAATGCCTCTCTTAAATGACAATAAACCGTGTGGATGTAGCGTAGTGAATGTCTTGCCTTTATCCCACGAGTATTTAATGATGCCCTCGGCGGTTTGCTTAAAATCACGGCAGTCTTGAAAATATGGATTATTTTTAATTAAATCTTTTATTTTATAAACATGATAAGCGGCCATGCTGTCCTGGTAACTAAAATAATGATATTCGCTGTTCTCGAATGGATATTTTATTAATCGCCACATGAAATCGGCGTATAATGACGTCGATTTAAAATGATCTTTTGCCGAGACGCGCATAAGCCAATCATTCGCGTTCATCCAGTCGCAAAGTTCATTAATAAAAGAACCTCTTATAAAACGTGGATACGATAAGCTAAAAATATCATTGACGAATAACTTAAAATCATCCATTGCCAATGTCAATTTTTTTGTTATCTGTTCGTTTATTTTTGGCATCGGTTATTATTTTTAAAATCTCGGCGATGTTAGTTATTTCAAGTTTGGCCGATCCAAGTTTGCGCTCGAATACTCCCATGTCAAATTGCAAATTTAAAATATCTTTGTAATGTTTTACCATATTGCTCAGCGCGATTGTTCGCACCATATCGCTCGGCGAGCTCTTGGTTATTTTTAAAAGTTCGCTCTCTACATATTTAACGAAATCCTCAAATTTCGCAATGGCTGTATGCGCGACAGCGGTATTATATCGATTGGCTCTTTCGTTTCTGATTTTTTTTAGTAAAGT
>Ga0210051_1007623_pt1 | contig 10053 bp, 9 predicted proteins | sample CryGey092014_all_FD_185464 | JGI IMG/M metagenome (GOLD analysis project Ga0210051, IMG submission 185464) | Groundwater microbial communities from aquifer - Crystal Geyser CG23_combo_of_CG06-09_8/20/14_all (SPAdes) (version 2) | ecosystem: Environmental > Aquatic > Deep subsurface > Groundwater ...
CTTTTCTTGGCCTTTCGAAGAACGTAAGAAACCTGGGTTGGGTGAGCTTCTTCAATGATGTCTCAAGTGAGATGATCTACCCCCTTCTCCCCCTTTTCCTGACCCAGGTCTTGGGGGCAGGTGTTCTCTTCGTGGGTCTCATCGAAGGGATCGCTGAGAGTGTTTCAAGTTTTTTGAAACTCTTTTCAGGATGGTTATCAGACCGTTTTCAGAAAAGAAAAGGGATCATCTTCTTTGGCTACTCCCTAGCCTCGATCACCCGACCAATGATGGGATGGGCCGCCTCTTCTGCTCACGTCCTCTTTCTACGGTTTTTTGACCGGGTGGGGAAAGGGGTCAGGGCTTCTCCTCGAGATGCATTGATTTCTCAGTCTTGTAATGAAGAAGATCGAGGGAAAGCCTTCGGCTTTCAAAGAATGATGGACCATGCCGGGGCCATGGCAGGACCTCTTATCGCTTCTCTTCTGATGGTCGTCCTGACGAAAGACCTGAGAGTGATTTTTTACCTCTCTGCGATTCCTGCATTCCTCTGTCTCTGGGTTCTTTTTCGCGGGGTGACCGATGTGACCCAGAATCGGATGTCAACCTCCCCTACTCTTAGACTGCATTGGAACATCTGGGACAAAAAGTTTAAATATTTTCTCCTCATCATCACCCTGTTTACCCTGGGAAATTCAAGCGATGCCTTCCTTCTTCTTCTTGCAAAAGATCTTGGATTAGATATCGTATTAATTCCAATCCTATGGTTTTTCCTTCACCTCTCTAAAACAATCTTCTCCATTCCAGGAGGAAGCCTTTCTGACAGGATTGGAAGAAGAAAGGTGATGATCCTTGCCTGGACAGTCTATGGTTTGGTCTACCTGGGATTTGCCTTTGCATCAAAGGTCTATCACATCTGGTTTCTCTTCTTTATCTATGGCCTCTTCTTCGGTTTATCAGAAGGGACCGAGAGGGCCTGGGTGGCAGATCTTGTGGAGGAGTCAAAACGGGGAACGGCCTATGGTGTCTACAATTTCTTCATCGGAATGGCAACGCTCCCGGCGAGCCTTCTGATGGGGCTTATCTGGAAAACTGTGGGGACGAAATGGGCCTTCTCATTCGGTGCAGGAATGGCGCTGATCGCGGCGCTCTTGGCAATTATTTTGATGGGAGAATCTCAAACGAAAGAGAAATTCTAAATTCGAAGCACCTGCCCCGTTAAGGCGGGACGAAATCCAAAAACCCGTTAGAGCGTGCGGCGTAAGTCGTAAGTGGTTTATTATTGTGCTGCTGTTATGCTGTTTTGCCGTGTTGCCGTTAAATCCAAAACCGCAGCACTGCAACACCGCAATACAAAGAATGACGCCTTACCCCTTGCGAATCAGGATTTCGATATTTGCCTGCCTACCTGCAGGCAGGGAATATTCCAGCCCTTTCTATTCCATCACCGCAGAGAGGGGGACGAGGTCGATTCCCTTCTCTTTCATCTTGGGAATCATCTCTTTGAGGGATTTGAGCGTGGAGGGATGAGGGTGGCCAATCCCAATCGCTTTCCCTGTGGAGAGGGAGAATTGAATCAGCCGCTCCAGTTTCTGCTTGATCTCTTCTTCGTCCGACGAATGGTCAATGAAAAGGCTCCTCTCCTTGACCCTCAAGCCGACGGATTGAGCGACTTGGAGACCAACGGTTTGAGGAGTGGTCCGGCTGTCTAAAAAGAAAAGTCCTCGTCTCTTTAATTCAGAAAAGACGATCCTTATCTTCTCAGGATCTTCCATCAATCGAGATCCCATGTGATTGCTCACCCCTTTGATGTAAGGGACCGCCTCGATATCTTTGGAGAGTTGTCGAAGTAATCTTGATTCATCCATCTCTTCAAGGAGAACTCCCTCGCCCGCCTTCGTCTGCGGATAGCCCCGGGGCTCCATGGGAAGATGGAGGATGACCTCCTTTCCCTTTCGATGAGCCTCTTTGGCAAGCGTCTCAGAATGGGGGAGGAAAGGAAGAATGGAGAAGGTGAGTGGAAGATTCCAACGAAGGAGTTCTTGAGAAATTTTGTTCTCCCCTCCGAGGTCATCAATCACAATAGCAATCTTGGGACGAAGAGCAGTTTTCAGAGCCGATGGCGAAGAAGGGATAAAAGTAAGCTGATGGGTAACTCGATCCAAAACCTTGACCTCCAAATGGAGGGATTCTGTTATTTGGGAGGACTGAATTGAAACGGGTTTTCCGAGGGCAGAGAGGCTTCGTTTAAAATTTCCTTCGATCAGAGAAAAAGGAAGGGAGGAGAGAACCTGGACCTTCATGGAAGACTGTTTCCAGGCCAGGCCTCCCTCTTTTTTTAATAAGGACTGATGAAAGAGAATATTCTTTTTCGGAATACCGATTTCATCGAGTTGGCTTTGAATAATTTGGTCGACCAGAAAAACTTTCCGAGAAAAATCCTCTGGAGAGAGAGGTTTTTCTCGCATCAGATAGGTATAAACGCTAAAGGTCAGAAGGACACCAAGGAGAAATGAGAGAAGGTAACCGATCCACCTTCTCGATCTACCTCGCCTATGTGGTTGCTTAGTCCATCGATTCATAAATTCGGTAACGTATTTATTTACTCAGGACTTAGTGCTGAGTGAGCAATTATTTCAATTCGCAGCATGAGGATACGTGATCGTATTTGCGAATCGAAGCACTTAGCCATCCAACCCTGTAAAACCCTTTCGTGAGATCCTGTAGGGAACGGTTTCCCTCCGGGGCGGAAGCCCCTCTGGGGCGGAGCCAAACCGTTCCCTACTATTTAACCCCTTTGGCTATATTTTTAAAAATATCCCAACTTTTGAGGAGCTCCAGGGCTCGTTCCAGTTGATGATCCACCGGTTTCTTCTCCTTCACCTCTTCCTTCTTTGGTTTTTCTTTCTCCTTGGGCGCTCCCTTCTCCACATCCATCAGATGTCTCTCCAAATCCTTTTCCGTAGGGAGCTTGGGGATAATGGCTTCCTTCTCATCCTCAGGCCGTAAAGGTTTGACGATGATATCAGGAACAATCCCTTTGGCCTGGATGGAACGACCACCGGGGGTGAAGTATCTTGCAGTGGTCAGCCTCAAACCAGATCCATCCTTCAATGGGATGATGGTTTGAACCGATCCCTTGCCAAAGGTCTGAGTCCCGACGAGTATGCCACGGCCCTGGTCCTGAATGGCGCCCGCCACGATCTCTGAACCGCTGGCGCTTCCGCCGTTGACCAAGACGACTAGTGGATAACGAGAAATATTCCCACCGGGGTGAGCGTAAAATTTCATTTTCTGATCCTCTTTTCTTCCTTCCACAGAAACAATCAGACCCGAGTCGATGAAGCGGTCTGATATTTTGACGGCTTGATCCAAAAGGCCTCCTGGGTTGTTCCGAAGATCGAGGACCAAACCTTTCAGGGTTCCCTTGCTCTCCTCCTCCAATGCCTTCATCGCTTTCTCAAATTCACCGTCTGTCTTTTCTTGAAATTGGGAGAGGCGAATATACCCGTAATTTTTTTCTAACAACTCATGGCGGACACTTCGGACGGGGATGACATCCCGGACCAACGTGAAATCTTTAGGTTTGGTGAAGCCCTCCCGCATGATGGTGATTGTGACTTTGCTTCCTCTTGGGCCTCGCAGTCGTTTCACGCTATCCATCAGGGTGAAATTTTTCGTCGATTCTCCGTCGATTTTAATAATCTGATCTCCGGCCAGGATCCCAGCCTTGTAGGCGGGAGTATCTTCGATGGGAGAGACCACGGTGAGAATACTATCCTTAATGGTGATCTCGATTCCCAATCCTTCAAACCGACCTTTTGTCTCTTCCTGCATCTCTTTAAACATATTGGGCGGCATGAAGGCGGAGTGGGGGTCTAAGGTTTCCAGCATCCCTTTGATGGCCCCGTAGACCAGGTCTTTTGATTTCGTCTCCTCGACATAATCCTTCTGAATGAGACCGATGACATCCGTAAGAACCTTCAGGTCTTCATACATACTATTGGAAAGGGCTGAAACCTTTTGAGATCGGCCCGACCCGATGAGGACTCCGATGAGGAAGACCGCAAAGATTACCAAAACTATTTTAAAATTTCCGATTCTTTTCCATTCAGACATATCATCCTCCTTTAGTATCCCTTCTTTCCTTTTTTATCCTCCTCAGGAAGGGAAACGACTCGATCTAAATGAGAGAGCCATCCCATGGGATCCTGAGGTTTCCCGTGATGGCGAATTTCGAAATAGAGGCAAGAACCTTTCAATGATCCAGCGCTCCCTACCAGGGCGATCGCTTCCCCCTGGGAAACAGCGTCTCCAGGTTTCTTCAATAATTCAGAACAGTAGCCGGAAACGGTGAAGGTATGATCTCCATGATCGATGATCACAATATTTCCAAACCCTTTGAACCAATCGGCATAGAGAACTTTCCCGGAGAGGACCGCTCGAATCTCGGCTCCCATCGGGGCTTTGATTTCAATCCCATTCTGTCCTTTCTCTTTAAATAAGCTGAGCACTTTCCCATGAACAGGCGGGGTTAACTTCCCCTTGAGGGTTTCATGTTTCGATTTCCCGTAAGCCAGAAGGCTTTTCTCCCGCTCCAGTTTATCAATGAACGTTTGAAGCCCCTTTGCCCTCTCTTCTAATTCCACAATGACCTTCTGGGTGACCACCTTCTGATTCTGAATGGACTTGAGCAGCGCCCGTTTCTCTCCACTGACCTTTGTGATCTCCTTCTTTTTCTTCTCTATCTCAGAAATATTTCGCTGCCATTGGACCTGATCCTGAATCAATTCGTCCTGATATCGCCCTTTCAAGGCCATTTGATAACGATGGGTCTCGACCAGGCGCGCATCGTAATCAATAATGACCCGTAAATATTTGTCAAGCCTCAATAGATCGAGGTAAGATTGCGAAGTGAGAAGGAAACCCTCGGCAGGAATCCTTCCCATCTTATAAAGGGCGATCAGCCTGGAAAAGAGTTCCTCTTTGGTCCGCTCCATTCCTTTGCTGAGCATGACGATCTGGTGTTTTGTCTGACGAAGTCTCTCCTGGGTTTGGACCACCTGCGTCTCCATCTGCTTTAATTCTTTCTCCTTCTGATAAAGCTCAACTTCCAGGAGATGGAGGTTTCCAAGGATAGAGGATTCTTTTCCCCGAATCTCCTTTTCCTTCTTCTTGGTTACGGAGATTTCTTTTTTGATGTCTTTAAGGTTCTCCTTTTTTTGAGTGATGTCCTTCTCAATCTGATCGGTCCGGACAGCCCAAAGGTCAGGCGTCCCAAAGGAAAACATCCATCCTATCAGGAAACATCCGATCCATACCTCGATCCATCTTCTACTCAAAGATCCTTTCATTTATATTTTAGAACCCTCATCGAGGCGACGAAGCTGCCAAAAAAACCAAGAACCATTCCCCCCAATAATATCCAGGCGATGGTCTCCAGTGGTAAAAAAAGGACAGGAATCTTTGCCAACCACGCTTGCATCGATGGAGGGATGTAGAGAAAAAGCCCTTGATGTAATAAAAAAAGGAAGAGGATCGCCAATCCTCCTCCAAGGAAGCCTTGAATGAGTCCTTCCAAATAGAAGGGGATTCGGATAAAGCTGGGGCTTGTCCCCACCCAGTGCATCACTTCGATCTCTTCCCGACGGGAGGAGATGGTTAATTGGAGGGTGTTGGAGGTGATGAAAACGACCGCAATCAGGAGAAGCCCTCCCAGTATCCATTGAGTGAGACGTAGGATGTGGACGAGGACAGAAAAGGTCTCCACCCACTCCTGTCCATATTGAATTTCCTCGAATTGCGGAATCTCTTTCAAATGGGCGACCACCTCTTTAATCTTTGTGGAATTCCGATAATCCTTCTTCATTTGAATTTCGAAAGAAGGCGGAAGGACCGCTGGCTGAATCCCTTCGAGAAGGTTTTTCTGCCCCCCCAACTTCGTTTCCATAAAGCCCATGGCATCATAGGGGGAGACATATCTCACCGTCTCCACCCCTTCGAGGAGGCGAGTCTTTTTTAAGAGGGGCTCCACCTCGCTGGAAGGGGTTCCTCGCTTCAGGTAGGCGATGACCTCGATTTTGTCTTCCCAGATTTTGAGGAAGTTCGTCAGGTTGAAGGCGAGCAAAGTAAAGGTTGAAAAGATGAGCATCGAAATAGCAATGATGCCGATGGTGATGAGATTTGAGAATAAGTTTCCCATCATGTTTTGAAAAGTCCGTCTTATCACATACTGGAGAAAAAACATCATCCCGTTGCTTTCACCTCTTCAACCTTATGGCTGTCCGCCTTTCTCCCATCCAAGAGACGGATGGCACGATAGGAATAGCGTTTTATTAATCCTGTAAATTGGGTGGCGAACACGATGGTGGTTCCTTTTTGGTGGAGATCGGTGAAGATTTCCATGACATCAAGGGTCATCCGGGCATCCAAATTCCCCGTGGGTTCATCGGCTAAAAGTAAGGGTGGGGAATTCACCAGAGCCCGGGCGATGGCTACCCGTTGTTGCTCTCCCGCTGAGAGAGCAAGAATCGAATCTCCCTCCCTCTCTTCAAGACCTACTCGTCTTAAAATCTCGGAGGCTTTACTCTTGGCTTCTTCCCGGATATGACCAGTGATTTCCAAGGCAAAGGCGACATTTTCGTTCACGGTCCGGTCCCGTAACAATTTGAAATCTTGGGAAACGATTCCCATCGTCCTTCTCAATTGATAGATTTTTTTGAAATCAGGCTGGGTGATATGTATTCCATGAACGACTACCTCCCCACTGGTCGGCCTTTCCGCACAGAATAGGATGCGAAGAAGGGTGCTTTTCCCGGAACCACTGGGACCAACAATGAATGCGAATTCCCCTGGTAAGATCTCCAAGGTGATATCCGAAAGAGCAGAGATCTGACTTGGATAGGTCTTAAAAACATGATGCATCTCAATCATCGCTTCATTCATAATTTAAACAAAATTAACACGAGTCCCAATTTTTTTCAAGAAAATTGAGGGGTTAATGATTTGCAACGTAATAGTAGCCGGGTTTGACGAGTCAAATGATAGGCTTTTTTAAGGGCAATTGAAGTAAACCCCGTTAGAAATTCCATCGGTCCAACCAGGAATCACGCCGGAAACTGGAAAGCTGACGGGTTGCCATTTTTTCATGTAGACCCAACGTTGCATCATAACTCAGGATAACCCCTTGACGCCAACTCATTCATCACTTTCCAACAAATGTTGGCTTTATCTTTTTAAGAAAAGACCGTGCAGCCTCCTAATGATCCTGAGTTTCTGATAAGAGAGCAAGCTGCGAGGAGAATGGTATTTTAACTTCGGGCAATCTTGCACAGCTTTATATCCAGCGCCTTGATCAAATCACCTGGTGAAATAAAAAGTTGGGAGCCCCTTGCCCCAGCACTGACCGAGATAAATGGAAATTTCATAGCGCTCTCATCTAAAAAAATAGGATAGTGTTTTTTTGTCCCAATCGGTGAGACCCCGCCCCGGATATAACCTGTCAATTGCTGAATCTCTTTCACATGGATCATTTCCACCTTTTTATTGCCACTGACTGTTGCAACCGCCTTCAAATCGAGTTCAGCATTTCCTGGAATACAAGCCATCAACACTCCTGTTTTGTCACCGTGGGCAACCAGTGTTTTAAATACCTGTTCGGGAGGCAAACCTACCTTCTTGGCAACACTTTCGGCGCTGAGGTCTGACTCATCGATCTCATATTCACATAGCTTGTAATCCATCTTTAAACTATCCAGATACCTTGCTGCATTCGTTTTTTTCATAGAAGGAAATCCTGGTTATTTCAGAAATTTCTCATGACGTGCTCGAAACTCACAAACCGTGAAAATAGCTCTTGATTTAATTTTGTTACGCTATGCGCTATGCTCTATGCCCTATGCTATTTTGAACTCACTTTATCTTCAAGTTCTTAAAAATGTCCCCTAAATTCCCCAGTTTCCCGCCTTTATCCTCTTTCTCCAGAAACTTTTTGTAATCTTCCCGATCTTCCCTCTCCTCCATCACCCTCTGTGACAGTCGTATTCTTCCCTGTTCGTCTATGGAGATGATCTCCACCTGAATCTCCTGACCCCTGGGGAACCTCTTTTTTACATCACCCTTTTCAGATTCTTTCAGTTCCTCAATGGGAAGCAAGCCTCTCACTTTTGGCCCGAATTGTGGAAGCCGGATAAAAAGACCATAAGGCTTACTATCTTCAACAATTCCTCTCAGAATCTGTCCTACTTCAAGGCGCACCTCATTCGATCCCTCCCCCTCCTTCTCCATCTTTTTTTTGATAGCCGCCTCTCTGATCGATAGGGAGATACGGCGCTTTTCCCGATCTATTCCCATGACCAGCACATCAACCATATCCCCCTCATGAATATATTTGCTCGGATGAGAGACACGTTCGTAGCTAATTTCAGAAATGTGGACAAGACCATCCACGCCCGGCGCCACTTCAACAAAGGCGCCAAAATCAGTCAGCCTGGAGACTTTGCCACAGATGATCTCACCTTCCTCAAATCCAAGACCCTTTTCCCATGAGTCGGGCTCCAAGGCCTTGATGGAGAGAGAGATTTTAGGACGGCCCTCCTTATCCGCTTCGATCTTCATCACTTTTACCTTCACCAACTGGCCTGTTTTGAGAATCTCTGACGGATGGCTTATCCTTCCATGGGATATCTCAGAGATATGAACCATCCCCTCGATTCCTCCAATATCGACAAAGGCGCCAAAGTCGGTCAGTTTTGTTACTCTTCCCTCACATTCAAGGGCAGGCTTGAGTCTTGCTAAGGTCTCTTCTGACTTTTTCTCCCGCTCTTCCTCCAGGAGCACCCGTCTGGAGACAATGATATTTTTCCCTTTTTCTTTGATCTCCATGATGCGAAATGGAGATCTCAATCCAACATGCTCTTCAGGTTTTTCGCAATACTGAATGTCGATCTGACCTAAAGGGCAAAAGGCACGAATGCCGGAAAGACCGATCTCAAAGCCCCCTTTAATGGCCCTTATCACTCTTCCTTCTACGGGGATGAGGTTTTCCTTTGCCTCCCGTAAGATCTCAAGAGCATCAGCACCATGCACCTTCATTCCCTTTGTGAGATGGATTCCGTCCCGGATCGATGCCACTCTCATCTCGGCCCAATCTCCCTGCTTGATGGTGAGGTTACCCTGTTTGTCCAGGAATTCCTGAATATCCGCAATGCCTTCGCTCTTACCCCCTAAATCAACAAAGACCGTATCCTTGCTGATCTTCAACACCTTCCCTGAAACCGTATCTCCAGGGAAAATCTTGCGACCCGGGGCCTCAGAACTGGCCTTTAAAAGTTCCTCGAAACTGGCCTCTTCATTCATTTCTTTTTCTACCATCGCATTGCACCTTGTATTGAAAATAGTTTTCCCTTAGATTTTATATACTAACATATTAGCTGTGGCATGAGAGAGGAAGAAATCTTCAAGGATTAAAACCCCAAAGCAAAGAGCAGGGCCGTCCTTAACTCGGACATTTTCATCGGACTTAACGTGGTAATCGAAGGCCCGATCCTCCCTTTTGAAACTGTTTGAATATGGTCCAGATTCACCGCACAGTCTCTGGGCATTCCATCTTCTTGCGTCAATAAGACTTCGGTTGGGATATCCCGAATGATAGAAGTGATCGGAGCGACGGTTACCTCTCCCAGGAAATCTAATGCGGAATCCCGCGTCAGGATGACAACGGGTCGATTCTTGTCGGGCCGTGAAAATTTATACCAGCGAACTTCTCCCCTTTTCATGGCTCCACCCAAACCTGTTCTGCCTCCCAGTCTTCGAACTCCCCGCGTTTTACAGGTTTTCGCTTATAGCCCTCACGATGTTTTCGCTCTAACTCATTCATTCGGACTTCCAGGAGAGCAGTCTTAAGAGCTTGCCTTGTAAAAGCAGATCGGGTTGTCCCGAGACGCTTGGCTACCTTGTCCACCGATGCGATAAGATTCTCATCTAAAGTCATCTGCACTGTCTTCATAATACCTCCTACCTCAAAAAATAGCTACATATATAGCTATATTAATCCACATCATCTTGTAAGTCAAA
>Ga0210051_1007630_pt1 | contig 10049 bp, 9 predicted proteins | sample CryGey092014_all_FD_185464 | JGI IMG/M metagenome (GOLD analysis project Ga0210051, IMG submission 185464) | Groundwater microbial communities from aquifer - Crystal Geyser CG23_combo_of_CG06-09_8/20/14_all (SPAdes) (version 2) | ecosystem: Environmental > Aquatic > Deep subsurface > Groundwater ...
TATACATTGAAGAACCTGAAACCAATCTTCATCCTAATTTTCAGTCGAAATTGGCTGATATGTTTATTGAAGCGAATAAAAAATTTAAAATACAGTTTATTTTAGAAACGCATAGTGAGTATTTAATAAGAAGAATGCAATTCTTGGTTGCAAAAGAAAAAATTAAACCAGAAGATATTTGCTTAAGATATTTTAATTCTGAGCCAAATTCAAAGGAAAGGCAATATAGAATTGATTTTCGTAAAGATGGAATATTAAAGCAGAATTTTGGCAGTGGATTCTTTGATGAAGCTACTATGTTAACTATGGATTTACTAACATCAATTAAATCGAATTAAGATGTTAGATACAAAAATTGATTCAGGAGTCTTGTTAGACTTATTCAGCAATAAACCAAAATCCTTGCTCGAAGGAGGCACAAATGAAGAAAATTTGTTATTCCATTCAATTTTAGATCTTCTTAAATTAAAGACAAATCTTCAGATAGGTTGTTTTAATCAAAACTTACCTTTTAATAATTACATTAATATACTTACATCTGGCAGAGGAGAATCAAAATTATTAGAACCTTTATCAAATTCAGTATTATCAGATATTCCTAATGTTGATGAAAATGTACATTCTACCTATTTCTCTGAAATTGAAGATGAGAAATGTAAAATATTACAGAATGAATGCGGACTAATGTTAAGTAACATCAAAGACTATAAGGTAAATATATGCAAATTGTTAAACTGGGATAAACCAGATAAGCTACCAGTAAGAATAAGTGAAAGCAAATCTTTAAAATGCTGGGAGGAGATTTGCCCTTTTTTATTACCTACTACTGATATTATTATTTATGATAATTTTATTTTGGGTGCTGATGACGATACAATTGAATCAAATCTTTTCAAGATGATTGAAGTCTTGGCAAAAAGCTCTGCTGTGAAATTTAATTTATTGATAATTTATAAAATACTTTTTGATAAACAAACAAAAAAAACTTTTCCGAAATTAATTGAAAATGAAAAAGCAATTAAAAATTTCATAGAAGAAAATAAGATAAACTGTAATCTTGGATTAATTGAAACCGATAATGAGTTCAAAGAACATGACAGAGGTATATTTATGAATTATTTAAGAATTTATTCAGGGGATTCCTTCAATTATTTTAAACAGTCAGGAGAAATAATAACAAAAACAGATATACAATTTCAATATTATAGTGATCCCACAAATTATATTGTTTCAAATGCAGCTTTAAAAAGTATTAATAATATAGTTATAAAATGTTCGAATACTAAGAAGCTTTTTCCTACATTTACTGGTGATATAAAAAACAGACTACTTGAGACTCTTTAAAATCCAACACCTTTTCTCTTTTTTACATTTAAAAATTCCGGTTGCGCTTGATTGTAAATCTCGGCCAAAGTCATTTCTTTTTCAATTGTATTATTAAAACCAAGTTTTTCGGAAAGCATTTGTGCTTTATGTTTTTCAAGAGCTTTAAACTCATAACTGGCAATTAATCTACCTTTTCGAAGTAGTGCTTCATCAATTTTTGAAATATCAGTATTAAATGTGCAAATTAGTTGCGAGTTTAAGCAATCTGATAAAAGTCCATCAGAAATATTCAAAAGGTTTGCAATAGCTGCATTTCTTGTAATTGCTCTATCAGATATTACCTGCTCTGCATCTTCAATAATCAATATAGAATTTGGGTTTTCAATAAAAAGATTAATAATCTCTGGAGACGATACCTGTTCTGCAAAATGTGTTGGCAGATAAATCATTCTTTTTTTAATGTTAGAAATTAAATGCCTGACATAAGATGTTTTGCCGGTTCCAGGCATTCCGTATAAAAGCACTATGCCCTTATCTTTTTCTTTTGATAATCTTGTTTTTATTTGTTCATCTACGGCCTTAAAATCATCGTTATAATTATCTTCAATATTTAATTTAACAGAATTAATAGAAAAGCTTTTGAATCCTAAGCCAGTTTCTCTATCAAAACTAATAAGATTCAAATCACAAAGATTTTTTTCTTCAATAACAATACATGATTCTATGATGTTCTCAAGTTCCTTCTTAACTTGCTCATCAGCACCAGCAACATATAACAATTCAACATGATAGTATGTTGGATAATCAAAAGCAGCTATTGTATTTACTATCACTAAACCATCTGAAATTGGAAGCCATAAATCATGAATTAAATTTACCTTTCCTTTATTAAAAGCTTCAGAAAAAACAATGTCGCTATCTAAAATAATATACTTTTCACGAATTTTATTATATAATTTAACAACGTCCACAAAATAATATTCGATTTTTTTTGGTATAACAGAATATATCTTTGTAAAATAATGGTAAGGTTGAAAGTACAATGATTTATTGTACATCTCAAGTATATCAGAAGAGGTAATATTATTTAATTTTATTGTCATAAATTCATTCATCCTTTTAATACAAAAACTTTGGATTCTTTATTTTCACATTTTTCAATTATCTGTTTTGCGAGTTTGTAATATTCAGATTTTTCGTTAATATTTTTAATGTATTCTAAAGATTTATCAAAATAACTTAACTCTCTTAAAATTTCAGAACATAATATTACTTGCTCGCCATTATCTATTTTATTATATAAGTTTAAAAGTAATTCAAGGTTATTAATCCATTTTTGTTTATCAATATCATCAATAAATTTTGTTTCATTTCTTCTTACTTTATCATTATATAACCACAATATACTAATTCTCACGTGTCCTTCACGATTAATTTGTAAATTTGTATTCGTATTAAGATATTCAAAATACTCATCAATATTTAAAAATCTTACTTGAGTACATTCATTATTATCATTTATTCCAGAGTTATGCGCATCTTCAATCCAAAAATATTTTGAACAAATATCACATTTTGTAATTTTGGGATAGCTTGGTAACATAGGGAACTCTTTTTTCCCGTCAGACCACATTCTACCTCCATATGTATTACCAGAATGAAGTGTTGGTCTTAAATATTTTTTTCCACAGCCAGGACAATTAAATTTATAAGGTCTTCCAGGTAGCATAGTATTAATTTTTTAAAATTTTAACAATGTTAATATATACAAGTGCAGTGTTTCTGCACAGAAATGAAGTTGATAAATTTTAATATCTCTAATTCTTCATTATTTCAATCCAACCCGGATTTACACCAGTAACAAATGATTGTATTAATTCACCGTTAAAATTATAAATTAAAACCTCTCCATTTGCTACATAGTTTTTTGCATCGGTAACAATTATTTCATTTGTTAAAGAATTAACTGCCAATCCATAAAAGTTTCTTGAATTAGCAGAAATTAATGGAGTATTTGGCAAAACATTTTCAGTAATTGCCATATTATAAACATTGTTATTTATAAAATATAAGGTATCCCCTGCCCTATTTGTACATAAATGTACTGGCGACATTGAAATATCACTAAATGTAAAATGCTTAATTTCAGTCAAATCGGAGCTATTCAAATACCACAAAGAAGCATTTTCCTGTCCATAAGAACTGCCTGTAAAGCCACCATCGCATAAAACCCAAATATTATTGTTTTTATCTTTCACAATACTATTTGGTTGTTTTCCAGCAATTGCAGAATCTAATTTATTGCCTGTAAGTGCATCAATTGAATAAACCATATTTCCATACGACCATGTTGTTACATATACTTTACCATTTAACAAAATCATTTTTTCAGAGGTATGTCCAATATTAACAAAGCCAACTATTGAATTATTTTGCAAATTAATTTTAGTAATTCTTGTATCATATAAATCTGATACATAAGCAAGTGTATCGTTAATAATTAACATCTGACGGGGTGAACCTAAGCCAGTTATTTTTCCGGAATATTTCATATCGCTTAAATTAACAATATAAATAATACCCGAATTATTTACAACAACATATCCTTTGTTATTATGGATAGTCATTGAATATGCCACATCGCCAAGTGGAACAGCATTGGCTTCGTAAAATATATCCTGATGAAATTGATTATTTTTTTTGTCAAAAAATGAAAGCGATGAATTTCCCCAAGTATAATTGCCTTCGTTTACAACAAAAAAACCTGAATTATTTGTATTAACAGAAATTGGCTCATCGGTTTTTTTCCTACACGAAAAAACAATTATAAATAACAATATGTATATTAAATATTTTGTCATGTGTTTATATTTTAGTTAAGTTTCATTATTAATTACTGATGTTACGCATGCTTTCAATATTTATTATATGAACATCATTAGGCACGACATTTATGTCGTGTTTAAAATACAACCAAAAGAATACGGGCTTTAGCCCAAACCGAAAATTAATGTTTAATAATATCAAATCCATACCGTTCAATAAATTTATCATATTCCTGTTGAAATGTAATCTTTTTATGATGCTCTCCCTGATTTGCAATGTAATTCCTAACAATCTCAATTTTTTTGTTTTATATGTTTGTGCTAAAGCCCTTTTTTCTTCTTTATTTTTCAACGCCATAAATGGCGTTGCTAATTATTTTGCGTAACATCAGTTAATTATTTATTTTTTAGTTCATCATTCATCATTCGTTAATCGTTATTCTTTTAATCTTGTTTTTTATAACCAATATCGAACATTGAATACTGATTAACGATTTTTGATTTTTTAAACTTCATCATTCAACATTCATTATTTGTAACTACTCACCTCATTAAAAATCCTTTACTAATCTTATGTGTATTATTTCTCGCAAAGACGCAATGCTCGCAAAGTTTTAAGAACGCAAAGTTAAAAAAAATCATTCACCCCGTAGGATAATTATGTTGAATAGCCGTTATACAATAAAAATGGAATATCCAACGGGGTAAATGATTTTTTTCATTGCGTGCTTACAGCAGATTTATTATTCGAGAGATGTAAACTTCTCATTATTCATTATTTTTATCTGATAAATACTGAAGCTTCGGTACGAGATTTTTTTCCTTGCGTACCTTGCGCCTTTGCGTGACAACTTTTATGGCTGCTGAATAGTTACCATTATTTAATATTCGTTATTTTTAATTTTTTTTAGAAATAATACAAAAAAGGACAATAAAGTTCAGATTGCTTCGTCCCAAAAAGAAAGGGACTCGCAATGACGAATCAACTTTTTTGTCTAAAAAAATATTAAATTTTTTTCTCATATTTTAAACGATAAAACAATTGAAGCATTTCGCATAGGCATTGGTCGCCAAAGTATCAACTGGTAATTAGTATTAAATAAATTATTTATTTTAAACTCAACCGATAATTTTGATTTTTTAATTTTAACAAAGCTCATAATAGACAAATTTGTAAGCCACAATGGCTCTAACAAATGTGAATAACTTCCATAATTCGAGGTTAAGCGAGTACCGTAAATCAACTCATCGAAACAAAACTCATAGTTTAAATACCTTATTCTTAATGAAGCAGTTCCAGCATGAATTGGCAAATACGGAAGTTGTTCGCTTACAAATTCTTTATCTTTTGCTTTAGCAATATTAAAAGTATATGCACCATGTAAATTAAAAATAAACTTATTGACTTTTAAGTTACATATTGTTTTTATTTGCAAACCTTTAGAAATAACATTTCGAACATTATTAGGCGACCAATATCCAAATTGAGTAGGTTGCCATAATATCCAGTTAGTTACATTATTGTAAAAAAATTCTAATTCAGTTTCATTGTTTATCTTTTGATATTTTACACTTAAATCGCTTTGCCAGGCATTTTCGGGTTTTAAATAAATATTTCCACCAGGAATATAATACAAAGCATTTAAATTTGGGTAATTTGTATTATGCGATAACGAAGTTTTAATTACAATATCGTGCATTGGCAACAGTTTAAAAAAGACAGATGGAATTATTGCCGGTTCAAAATTTTGATTTTTAACAAATCTTGACAATAATGTAACATTATACCAATTACCTTTATTAAAATCTAAATTAACCATTGCATCAATAACATTATTTTTTACATTATACCCAACTTCCGACTTCTGTTCGTAAATATTAACATTCCGAAAATCATATTTTATTGAAGAGTTTAAATGAACGTTATTTGTTACACAAAAATTTGTGGACACAGAAGAGAAATACGATTTTTCGTTGCTTTTTGAATTAATATAAGTTACTAAGTTTGTTCCGGAGTATTGTTCCAAATTATAATTAAGTTCACTTACCGATACTCCTTCACTTAAAGTTAGAGCAAAGCATTTTCTTTGATAATTCCATGTCCCGAAAATTCGTGAAGATTTATCGCCTTGTTTTTCTATATGCTGAGACGAAAAAACATTTGTCATTATTTGAGGAATTTGACGTTCAGCATTGGCTTGCCAATAATGTAACGAAAATTCGTTTTTATTTTTTTTATAAATTAAATCTTGAAATATATTTATTCTGTTAAAATCTGCACTTTGTTGAGTCATTTCCTGAGTAGGCAAAACAGCATTATTAAAATATTTAAAATCGTTATTTGACTTATGGTAAGATAATTGAGTAATTGATTTTAAATACTTTTTACCGATAGATACTCCTAAATATGAATTATATAAACCAAAACTGCCAACTTCTTGTTTAATTTCGATAAAAGGCGATAACTTATTAAAATCGGGCGAATTGAAACTAACCTGTCCGCCAAATGCACCACTTGAAGTAATTAAACTATTTGCCCCATAAAACAGATTCAAATTGTTATAAGGTAATACAGGGATAAGTGAAAAATCAATCTGACCGTTCATTGCAGAATTAATTTGCATTCCATTCCAATCAACTTTTGTATGCGAAGCGTCAGTTCCACGAAATGAAACAGTTGTTAAACTTCCATCGCCAAAAGTTTTAACATTTAATCCCGGCTCATAGCTTAATATTTCACCAATGTTAGCGCTAACACTATGCATTAATCGAAAATTATCAATTTGGTGTTTATTAGTATTTGGAGAATTAAAATAAAGCTCTTTAACTTCCACTTCCTTTAAATGAATAGTATCTATTTGCGATTTTAAAAATAAAGGGAAAGTCAACAATATACATTGTAAAATAAATATTTTTAGTATGTTATTAATGTAAATCATTAATATTTAATAATATTGGAAGTGAAATATTTATTTTCAAAATAAACTTTTAAAACATATACGCCCGGTTGCAATTCGTTTGTAAAAATATTAATATGATTGAAAAAACTTCCAGTTACTAATTTTTTACCATAAATATCAATTATTTCAAAATTACAAAATCCTTTAAAATAAATATTTACAAAATCTTTAACAGGGTTCGGATAAATACTTACATTGTTCAATTTGTTATTGTAAATGTTTTGTGTTTTTTCATTTATTACTCCTATTGCATCTAAATCGAAGCCGCTTGTATAAAATGGAGTTGGAAACGGGTCATTTATTTTATTCCCGTCAGAATCATAAGTTGCATAATTATCTGATATACTACCAATAACATCAACAATTCTAACAAAAGTTACAGAGTCAATATTTAAAAATGGTTTTCCATTGAGTTCCTGCAAATCGAATGGTGTTCCAAATAAAGCTTTATATTTTCCGGCAAGGTTATTAATTTTAGTAGGTTCTAAAATGCCAAAAGTTGTAACCTGTGAATCAACTTGTGTAACTGATTCAGATGGAAATCTAAACCAATTTATACTATCACTGCTAACTTCTACAAATGCTAATTCGATAAATGCTCCATCAAAAGAATTTTCGAAAACAGCAAAATCGAAACCATTGCCATTTGTTAAAGGTGGATTGAAAGTTAAAACAGCAGAACCTGAATCACCTAAACTAACAGTAATATTATCGGCTTTACCTATTGCATCATTTTCAAAACCGTTGGAAACAAGACTATCGCTATTTGATGAAATATCAACAAAACCGCGTTGCACTTTACACGATTTTGCCCAGTTTACAATTATACTACTATCGGCAAATATTGCTGTACTGCCAGGCAACCCTGCAGCAGGCGGATATTGTGCAAAGCTAAATGTTTTAATAAAAAAGAAAAATATGATTATAAAATATTTCATTAATTTTTATTATAAGTGAATGGTTAAAATATTAAATTTTATTTTTTTATGACCTCACCCCCAGCCCCTCTCCACTTGGAGAGGGGATTAAGGGGAGAGGTGGTCGTGGCTATTAAATCTTCAAATATGGCTTCAGCCAAAAATTGAGTATTACAATATTTCATTATTTCTTAATTATTTTTTTATTTATTTCAATTCCATCAACATTCATTTTAATAAAATAAATTCCTGAATTAAAATCAGTTAAATCTATTGAACTAATATTCCCGGGCTTCGAATAAATAACTTCTCCCGATAAATTATAGATTTTTAAATTATTAACTATTTTATTAAAATAAACTTGAGCGGTTGTTGGATTGGGATAAAAATTAAATAAACCGTTTACATTTTCAGTAACATTTGTTATAAAATTGCAGTTTAAATTATCGAAACAAAAAAATGCGGGCGTATTCATTCCATAAGCACCTGTATCTGAAGATGATAAAACGAAGTCTAATTTTGTAATCTGCCCCAAAGTTGTTAAATTAACTTCTGTCCAATCTTTAATTATATAATCCATTAAACTATCGGTATAACTGTAATCGGCTAAATAAAAATGCACAGTATCGGTAACTAAAGTATCGTTATATCCGATAATGTCGAGTTTAAACCAATCGGGGTCATTTCCGGTAACTCCGCCAAATTTTTTTGAAAAAGAATCGCCATTTCTTATTGTTAAAGCAGTATAAGCAGAGTTTGTAATAAAAATTGATTGAGGAATAGCAGGAACTGTAAATGAAACTTCGGTAGGAATAACATCATTTGTCATCCAATCAATTGAATTAAAAGAAACCCCAAAGACTGTTGAATTAATTAATTGAAGTCCTGCAAAACAACTATACATATTGTTAAAATCCTGCAAACTGTCGTTTAATTTATTTGAATACGAAAAACCATCCCACGCAGTAATCCCACCGCCATAATCAACGAAGTTGTTGGGGAAATGAGCATAAATTCCCGAATTAAAACCACCCGAAAAATCGGAGCCATTCCAGAACGAATCGGGTGGAAGCGATAAATCTTCAAAATTAATAACTTGTGATTTAGATGAGTAAATCAAGCCTAACGAAAGGCTAACGCATAAGAACATTTTTTTTAACATAAGGCAAAAAGTTTTAATAAATTAATAAATTAATAAAATAACATTAAAACTTTCGTAAAAAATGATTTGGTAAGAAACCTGTAATTTCCACCAAGCCTTTATCCCGAAAGCTTTGAAAAATTTAGTTTTAGGCAGGTCTTCTGGCTTGTTCTATTTTCGGTGAGCCTTCCCATTCAATTAAAATGAACAGTGGCGTGGTATTCCGAAATACTTTAAGAACTCACAGCAGCGGGTACTGCTCACGATTTTAACGTGATTCCCTTGCAATTTTTTCTGATGAAAAAATTTACCTTTAACTGGGACAAAAATATAAAAAAAATTGTTCTGAAAAAATTATATTTCACTAATTTATAAACAAATTGTGTTAATTAAAATTTTATACATTAATTTATTAATAATTACCGCATAATTTATAGTTTCCAGTTTTGTAATCGAGTAAATATAAAACTTTCAGATTTTTTCCACTATTAGCCATTATTGCTGCGCCTACTAATCCACCAAGAAAAGCACCGGCTATAACAGCATCTTGATTTTTATTTTTAATGTTTTTTTTGTCGCTTTTTATTGGTAATGAATAAAAAAAAGCTCTGTCTTTTTCTCTTGTTAAAAAAGAATAATCTGTATGTTTATTAAAGTTATAGCAGTTTATGTAACAATCTGTACCGTCACATACACCCCAAAATTCCTTATTAACTGATGTTACGCAAAAATAAATATAATTTTGCATAAAATTAAGACATGAAATGTTAATAACATAGCAATAGTAGTTCATATCAGTTGCCCCGTCCTTTAGGGCGGGGATAAAAGAAATATAATTTAAAACCAAGGGCTTTAGCCCTTTTAAAACAATAGACAATGC
>Ga0210051_1007631_pt1 | contig 10049 bp, 17 predicted proteins | sample CryGey092014_all_FD_185464 | JGI IMG/M metagenome (GOLD analysis project Ga0210051, IMG submission 185464) | Groundwater microbial communities from aquifer - Crystal Geyser CG23_combo_of_CG06-09_8/20/14_all (SPAdes) (version 2) | ecosystem: Environmental > Aquatic > Deep subsurface > Groundwater...
CCGTCAACCAACTTGATGTTGGTGCCATACAGTTCGACGATCCGCTCAACCTTCTTGGGATTGGCAACCAGCCTTTGGTAGTTGCTGTACTGTTGCTTCTTGGCAATGCCGTTGCCAACGCGGTTCTTGAGTTCAACGAACTTGCCCTGGAGAACTAAGTTGTATTGATCGACTTTCTCCTGATACATCCAGGAAATCGCCGCAAACACGTGACAGCGAATACTCTGGCCCAGGGTAACGGCCTTGTAGATCCATTCCATACCATTCAGGACGCGGATAGTGTTGCGATCATGTTCACGCCACTTGGGTTCGCCAGCAGCGTACTCATGTTCAACAACTTCCCACAGAGAGAAGTGTGGCGTGTCCCAATGGATACGGTACCAGGAATCCATCTTGATCGGACGAGGAGGGCACTTGAACTTGCCGTCGTTGACTTCCTCAACTAGGCGAGGGCAACCAAAGACATATCCCACGTTGTCATCTGCTAACGCCTCGCGAGCCTCATCCAGCGTGCGGTGCAGATACATGTACCCAACCTCAAACACTGGATAACTATTCTTCCAGATGGCGGTTGTGGCGTTCAGGATGCCATGTACCAGCCCAGGAATTTTGGCGCCAACGAGAATCGGAACAGTAAATCCCTCGTCAGAGACAGTCTTGATCAAAATACTATCGTTTCCAAACTCCAGTTCAAACGGGAAGCTGTTCTCAACAGTGCGTTCAACCAGGGCGGGATTTCCCATATTTTCAACGGGCAGGGCGTTGCGCCCGTTAGACTTAGTGGCGTGAGCAGCGAAAGCAGCGTTGTTCTTGTCGGTGGTCTTAGTGCTTTTAGCGGTCATTGTGGACCTCCAAGGGACTCGTAGTCCCAAATTGCAACGGATACAGTGCGCAAAGCGTTTAACGGACAACAAACTTGCTCCTTTTCTCCTACTAGGAGATTATGCAAAACCATACTCAACCTTGAGTTGGTCTGCTTCTGCGAACAAACGAGTGGACAACGCCTTGTACTCGTCGTATTGTTTAGACAACTGGGCGGTTTTCTTGTCCAGTTCCGCGAAGGATGCGTCCAGCGCCTTCATGCGGGCAATGTTGTCTGCCTGAGCGATCTGGGTCTGCTTGATGACGGCCGCGTTGAACTTCTCGTTGAACTCGGCCATCAGGTTCGGGGCAGCTTTGACGATCTGCGCCTTGTTCTCGAGAACCTTGGGATGATTCGCCAAGGTAATGCGAGAAGCAAGCAGGGCGTCTTCCAGGACACCCTTGAGCAACTTGCGCTCTTCTTCTACACTGTCATACTCGTCGCAGAGCGGATTGAGCGTCTTTGCGATCTCGTGATAGAGAGCAATCAGGCGCTTGGCCTCGTCTTTCTTGGCCCTGATCTCATCCAGGCGGGCTTCTTTCAACTCGGCGGCCTCAATCAACGCCGGATCGATGTCCATAACGATCATGGACAAGACCTCTGGGGTGATCTCGACAACGGGGGCGGCGAACTGCGGCATAACCGCCAACTCGGAAAGAGCAACTGCGGACTTGCTATTCTTCGACATTTCAATCTCCTTTAGGGTACGTCTGTGAAGCGCACAGACTACGCTCGCCCAGATAGGGTTAGTTCTGTAAGGCAGTTTGATCCACCATTACAGAATGAAAATGGCGATACATGACGGCTCATTGCCGGCCCATGTATCGCCACATTGTTGTTTTTGCGAGAGCGTCCCGTCCTTTTTGGGACGGTTTAGGCGCTACAGGCCAAACTTCTGTAACGCCTGTGTGCTGGATGGTGTGAACTGCCCAGAGAGCATTACATCGTACACCCTACGCACCAGGGACTTCTTGCTGATCGTATTGACTTTCTGCACGATCTTGTTCTCCTGTTCCTGAGTAAAGCCCAACAGAAATAGGATATTTCGGAATTCTTGCTCGCTTACAAAGTCTTCGTTCATTTGCTACTCCTTGAGTTGAGGCGCTTGATGAACTCTTGTCCACCATTAGCGCCAGTCCTGGTAACCAGTTGCCCGTGTGCTATACCCAGAAGTATGGGTAAGCGCAGGGTAGTACGGACAAGCGGATCAATGGGCGTCCATGTACTGGTACACCACCTGGACGTGATCCAGTTCCAGGCTTCCATGTCTGTCACGTTAGCCTCCTATTGGGGATTTGTATGGCAGGATTGCCAATTGATAGCATAGAGTCGCACTACTCTATGCTACGGATTGATTATCCTGCGTACCAAACGCAGTTATCGTCCTGGTCGAGAACAAACTCGATCCCGGTTATTCGGCACCAGTTGATGGCGGATTGTAGCCGAGAGAACCTTGAAACGCTCGGTTCAGGACCTGTGAAGTCATACGTGAAGTAGATCATGGGACGCCTCCTAAGCGTTGGTTGGGGTAACGAAACGATGATTGCCCTTCTTGCCATGGGCAAAGCACCTGTCTTGCTCGTGCTTGACCACTTGTTGCCCGCACTTGAAACGCAGCACGCCAAGAGACTTGTCCACTTGTGCTATGCGCCCAAGCACGGCGACGCGTTGACCGTCTGCTAACTGGTCAAGGGCGGCGTTGGCTTGATGGATACTCGTAAACTGTAACATGACTACCTCCTTGGTAGTGTGCTACTCTAGGGTAAGCACTACACCCATACGACAGAAGCATGTGTAGTCTTGATCGCACCTACATCCATGCTTGTCATCCTAGTAGGGAATATCTAACGCAACAGAATTAGCAGCATCAGATAGGCCGAGTTTCTTTAGTGCCTCATAGTACTCTGTCTTACTAAGGCTTTTTGTAAACCCGAATGAACCATAGTAGATACCAATCTCACAATCTGGCATCAAGTCGCAGAAGTACGCAGGCATAAGCGGAATATCGTCATATCCATGCGCAACCTCTACTTCGTTGCCCTGCACAATAAGCTCAACCATCTCCTCGGCAGAGACATTGAATAGCTCACACGCAGTTTGAGCAGATACGAGAGAAACATAACGAGACATAATCACACCTCCTTAGTGTGTGCCTATTGATGGGTTAGGCAATACCCGTTATGCAAGCGCACAACTGTAGTAGTCCTCTTGTAGAGAGAGGACTACTTGGAAGTTGGGACTTGCTACTGTTTCTTGACGAAGACGAACGTCCAGCCGGGCATGGACACGGGCGAAACAGACAATTCGCCCCGCTTGGCATTGCGCGGATAACCGTTGGAAACGGCAATCTGTACGCAACCGTTGCGCTTCATCATGGACAGGAACTTGTCAAAGTTGAACATTTTAGCCTCCTAGGCTTGTGTGTCCTATTGGCTAGGACATGCCACTATGCTAACAAGCACAGTCCTCTGCCATCCTCTCTCTCCCTAGTAGGAGAATGGCAGTCGAGCGTGCTGGTTAGTGTAAGAAGTTGGCGGCGGCACCCCCAGCTACGCCACCAACGGCACCGTGTAACATGCCACCCAACAGGGCGGCGATACACACTACCAGAGCGGCCAAGAGCAGGAACTTCAAGAAACCATTCATGTCATCCTCCTTCAGGATGCTATATGTGCGAAGCCAGCACACTAGGTTAGACCTAAGCAGGTCTGCTCTACTACCCAAGTTGCCCTGAGTAGTAGAACGCACACGCCTAGTCGCCTATTGGATCGTCGTGGCAGGCCATCCAGAACTCTGCTTCTTCAACATCAGAAGACAGTTTGTCCGCAACGCACTTAGGGCACGCTGGATCGTACCCATTGTCGCACTCAACAGTGTGTGTGTGGACGGTTTCAACTACCGCCGAAGCGGGGCTTACGGACAGGGTTGTTGTGGTCATGGCTACCTCCTTAGGGTAGGCAAGTCACAGTAGAACGACTGTGGGCGTGTATGCTATAGAGATAACGCTATAGTGCGCTTGCTTTGTAACCCTAGCAAGGGGTACTCTCCCAAGCCCTAGAGAGGGGGCATCCGAAGATGCCCGAACTCCTAGGAATGCGCCGCATCCGCCTCTCTCTTGGCTTTCGCCTCGAGAAAGACTTGCCGCGGAGAAGCCGCCCCCTTGGGCGTCTCGACAACGGTTGGATCGTCAGCGCACCTGGCGCAGAACTCGTAAAAAGACCCTCCAACAATAAGTACAATCGACCCAGTTTCCACTGGTGTCGGTTGTCCCTCGTTGTCGGTGAAGTCTGTAATACGGGCCTCGCAGATACAACAAGTTGAGGACATGTTATATCTCCTTTAGAGTACCCACAGTGACGCCTTTCGCTTAGGACAAGTGCGTATGTATTGGGCCTCTCTAGGGCCGGGGAGAGTAAGGCTTCGCAGTCCTGGAGAAGAGGGAGGCCGAAGCCTCCCAATTCTCTAGTGCCAACCACACCATTTGGCGTGGCGAAGATTGCTAAAGGAGATCTCGACCGCCTCGGGGGTCAACGGGAGTTCTCCTTTGCACATCTCCGCAATGTCTTGCAAACTATCGTAAGGACCATCAGACAGCCGAGAATGCGCCGTCCACAGGACCTCTGCAATAACCTGCAAGGCCGCGGGTGTGATCGTGATGCTGGTAAGGTTAGTCATTTCTGACTCCTTTTAGAGAACGCAGTGACGCCCATTGCTGGTGCGTGTGCATGTCCTCTCCAGGACCGCGAAGCACGGCAGTCTAGCCGTATCGTCCACGGAACAGCGCCGTGGAGCGCCCCCCCCTATACCCGGGGGGCTGGGTGTCGCAAACCCTGCGACAGGGGTAGGAGAGAGGGGGAGAGAGAGCAACAAAGAGAGTGCTATATATAAGCACTCCCGGTGTTCATTCCCCACTCTTATCTTATCTACACTGCCCGACACAAACAAAACAGGGTTTTCCTCTCTTTTCCCCATGTACATTTTATGGTATACTGTTCTCCTATAAGGAGATATTGCTATGAGTGACTTTCGCCCTGTTTTGAGTAGTGTTCGATATAAAGTAGTTGCTTTGGCTAAGTGGCTTAGTAAGGTTGAGGGGCATCCGGTGTCTCTTACAGACGTAGTGAAGAAAGCGATCAATGAGTTGTTTGGTCGTATATTCCCAGAAGGAGAATAAGCCATGAATATCAGAAGTTTACTTTCCCGCCTCTTTGAGTGGATCGATGGCGTTCTCCCCATCCAGTGTGTATATTGCAATCGGGTTATCGCTAAGAGAAATGCCAAATATGAGCGGCCACAGATGGGTGGCGTTGTTCCCTTATGTCCTAGTTGCCATAAATTGTTGTTTACTCCATGGAGCAACGAAGACGAATTCCCCAAGTAGGAGAAAATATGGATTTTAATAGTTGGCCCGCAAAAGGTGTTACTAATGGCATTTCCTGGGAACGCGGCTTCTTCCCTAAGAGAGGAGTTGTTTTCAAAGATAGAGAAAACTCGATAGATCAACTAATCTTTGAGGGTGTCGATAATATTTCTGTCTCTTGGGATGAATTTGTTGAAATTTGCAGCAGTTTTTTGTTTCTTCCAGCGTGTCGTGTTCCAACACTTGTGAATATACATAATTGTCACGGAACCTATAAGAACAAGTTTCTGATGGAAGTTTCTCCAAAACAGTTTATCCTATGGTCCAAATGCGTCTATTGCGGAAACAAAGAACTCTCGAAATATGGTGTTTGTTCCACTTGCGGAGCGCCACCTTCTTTGATATAATTCTCATTGCGACACACACGTACCTGCTATTGGTCGCAAGCCTCTCCCTGGGTGTTCGCATCATCCCGGGAGAGGCTTTTTTATGGTAAAATATAACTACCCTTCTCCGGTCTGCCCCGAGTGAAGTACGGGTTTAGAGGCAGAATACCTCGTAGAGATGCACTACGAGGTATTTGTTTTTGTGGTAGAATGTTTTTATGCATCAATATAAGTTTTTCCCCAGCCCCATCCAACCGCATGTCAATAATGGTGCATCTTGCGTTGGAACTAACGTCACAAGCCTAATACCGCCCGCCACTGTGACTATCCAATTTCTGCTTATGCCCGCGTCCGTAGAGGGTTTGCAGAAGGTGTCTCGATAGCGATTAGGGTCACACGAACCCTATCGGTGGTCGAGGCATTCCGGCTACCGCACAAGCTAACCTATAAGTATATCCGCAGTAATGCAAATCCCACCTAGAGACCGGAGGATGATATACTAAAGCCCAGAATGCGATCAGGCAACAGTGGGTGCCAAAAATAGGCTCTGACCTATAGATGGGCGTATTGAATCGGTTTACCTAATAGGAGAATAAAATGACATTCTTCAAACTATATCGAATTACCTATTGCCCTATTGATGACTTTAGCGAGGGGCGCAAGTTTCTGGGACTGGCAATTAACAAACTGATCAATATCCACATTGCGGTAAAGCCATTCAAACTCTTTGTGGAAACCAAGAAGAAAGTGCATATCTTCTCGTCCAGTTACCACAAGATATTGACAAAGCAATAGATATATCATTCGATCTGATACAGCTTCCTGAATATACTTGCATTTTCTAGAAAAAGTGATATACTGTAATTGTCTCTCTTTTACACAAGCCCCTCCTGGATTTGGCTTCATGCCATTGCCAGGAGGTCTTGTTTTGTAAATCTCCTACTAGGAGATTTTGGTAAATATTTCAAGACTTTGTGGTATTAAAAAACAGCGGGGCAGTTTTCTCTTTAGTGAAAATAAGGTATACTGCTATAGAGGAAATCCTATGAACACACAAACCATAATTATCCGAGAACATGATGTAGAAGTAGGGCCAGTTAACGTTCCTGCAAACACCAGGCTGGCAATAGGTACAGAGATCGAAGACAAATACCCCGTAGACGTTGACATCTTTGCAGAATTGCACCCTAAAAGCAATCCCGCACTCTTTGCGGACGAGATAATTAGGCGGATATTCCAACACGACGGCGATAGTGATGTTCAAGTATTCATCAAAGTCTCTGAACAAACCTATAAAGATTTCGTGCTTGGGGAAACTGTCAGTCGACTTTACTCAGTGGTCAAGAGTGCGAAATTCAATATCTGTGCCATGCCTAGATCGTTCTCAAAAGAAACCAGCGCTGCCCATAAGCTTGTAAGGCTTTTAGACGACCGCTTCGGAAAGAAACTCGTAACGCCATACCCAATGATCAATGTCATGGACGATGAACTAAATATCAGGGGGAAACTGGATATGATTCAAGAAATGACAAAAATTAGGCCTACGGGCATTGGTATGATTGCTTTCGGCAATAAGGGTCCGGCCCTTAACACTCAGCAAATACTGGAAACAAATCCAATTGCCTACTTCTCGATCAAGGCGTATCTTGACATTAACCGTATTGAAGAACCACAAATCGCGCTTCTTTCTCTTGTCAATGGGGAACCAGTTATCCTTCCTCCAATTCTGGGAACCGTTCTACGTAAAACTCCTAGCAGGGACAAGGTTGGGTTACACACTACGGTAATCACCAGACTACATCCTGGAGACAAACTTAACATATTGGAGGTCTATCCGATCGAGAATGGTGTACAATATGCCAAATTAACCAATGGACATTTTGTAGTAATTAGTGAACAAGGCGTCCAAAACATTCAGATCACAGAATAAGGAGATAAAAATATGAACACAAAAGAGAAGTATCTTGGTTTCAAGCGTTTCCTGGCCCTCGTAGGCGCCGTTGGACTATGGGGAATGTCTGTTTATTTCTCGTATAACGGGTTCAAATTCAATTCAACAACTATTCTATGGTTTGGCATTGTTTTGGCGCTAGCGGTTACAGTGGTAGAGCTTGTTTTCAACACCAAGATTGGGAAGTTGAATCCAACACTTTTATTATCTGGAATTCTCTGCTACGCATATGGCATCTACACGAATATCATTGGTTTTTTTATTCTTCAGCATGGAACTGCCGATGGTTTCTGGTCTGGTAGCGCCTGGTTCATTCCAGTTTTCGCTGGTTTAATTGCCGAGATATTGCCAGAGGCGCTTTTTGCTTGGGCATTAATAGCTGGCGGCGAAGGTGATCTGTTGGGTAACATCCTTGAAATGATCTCCGGGACTATCCAGAATCAAGATGAGGAAAAGAAATTCCACAGAGGTCCGTATGAACAATCGGTTGATCTTCCAAAAACATACAAATCGTCAGTTCGTCCAGAATCGAGGTTTCACCATCCTGACTAATTTGGCGCCAAGTAGACTATACGAGAATATCCAAGGAGTAAAACATATGCAATTATTCGGAGTTCATTATGGGTACTACAATCGTATCAATTACGCCAGGAAAAACGATGTCCGCAGACGGCATAGAGAGAAAACTCGATAATGAGTTGTTGATTATTGCCATTCTATCGCACAAGATTCAACCGTTACGCATTGAGGCCTCTGGCCGTCTAATTTGTTTTGTCTTTGATGGTAAGGAAACCGAAGCAATAGAGAATAAGATACTCGCAAACCAGCCATTGCCCGTAGACTTTCAGGATGTAATTCTTGCAATGGCATTATGGAAAAATGCAATTACCCTGGCTAAGAGCAAATCGTCCGATCCGATTGTAGGATAATCATGGCCCAGGAGATATATGAACTCTCTGAGGCGGAGATGGAAATCATCTCCGCCTCTTTGAATGACCCTAATATATTCTTTGATTACTTCTTTCGTAAACCAGGAAAGGAAGTAGGGTGGCAACTGGACGAAAACTTCACAAAAGAGGGAAAATGGCAAGAAAAGATGTGTATGGCTACCCAATCGTTCATCATAGCACTGTGCGGAATCGCGACTGGGAAAACGGTTGGTACGATTATGAGTGCTTCGTATCATGCGGTAACTACTCCGGGATTCAAATTCCTAAATGTTGCTAAAGAGGCTTGGCAATCAATGCTAATGTATAAAGCATTGATTGAGCAGGCAGAGGGTACGATATTTGACAAAATGATCATCGAACGTCCGCGGCGTCCGTATCCAATGGTTAAAATAGCATATAGAATTGGGGACAGAGTAATAACATCTACACTTGAGTACATGTCTCTTGGGGAATCCGGGCAGGGAGATAACATATTCTCCTGGCGTGGCGACTGGATAAATGTCGAAGAAGCTGGACGTATCGATAATCTTGCGCAGCTCGTCACTATGCTGGTTACTCGTCTTACTGGCGTTACCGCAGACGGCCGTTCGTTTCTTGGCAGACTCTCTCTTATTAGTAATCCCTGGGAAAACATTGATCTGTGGAATCTATACTCTATGGCGGAATCGGACGAGAAAGATGGTCTTGTTTTCTCTATAGATACGTCTACCAATAAGAACGTCTCCCAGAAACAACTCGATATGCAATTGAAGTTGATCCCGGAAGATCAGCGTGCTCGATTCTTGTCTGGTCAACGTCCTCGTGGTCGCGGTGCCTATTTTCCAGAGAAAATTGTTGATATGGGAGAAAGTCAAGTTTTATCTCAAAGTATTATTGATGGTATTGCTCAAGGACTTCCGGGATATGAAATGGAGATATTGCCAAACAACGGCGTTTGGTCTTATCGAATTCCACGTAAAGATGGTAAAGTATATTTCATACTAGGAGATCCTGGTGTAGGCGCCGCCCCCGCTCGTAATGCTCCGACCATTTTGGTGTTTGACGTTACTGATGCTCCTCGTGTATGTCCGATTGTGTGTATGTGGTGGGGTAATGGTTGTGGCGCAATCAGTCCATTTATAGCAAAGATGGTTGAGTTGATCCAACACTATGCGCCAATGTTTGCCGGTATTGATAATACTGCAACCCAGAAGAATACAGCAGAACTAATCAATCTGGAATATATAGAGGGGAAGGGGTATTCAGTTGGCAGTATTACCGGTCTTGACTTCTCGGGCGGACGAAAATTCACGTATCTTGTATCTGCTAAACTCGCTCTTGAGAGCAATAGCATTACCTGGGCATCGATAGCAACCGCAATCTCTGCCCAACTGAGGAACTATGATCCAGCTAATGACAAAACCGATAGTCGCTTGCCGCAAGATTTGGTCGCAACTCTTGCAATGGGTTCGTTTGCGATACGCCTCTATTTTGGGTTTAATGAAAACGCGACTGGCGCGTTCTCTGCGGCAAACGGCGGAAACGATGAAGGACTTGTCAG
>Ga0210051_1007632_pt1 | contig 10048 bp, 9 predicted proteins | sample CryGey092014_all_FD_185464 | JGI IMG/M metagenome (GOLD analysis project Ga0210051, IMG submission 185464) | Groundwater microbial communities from aquifer - Crystal Geyser CG23_combo_of_CG06-09_8/20/14_all (SPAdes) (version 2) | ecosystem: Environmental > Aquatic > Deep subsurface > Groundwater ...
AGAATATAAGAGCTAAGAAATCGATTGTTCAAAGCATCTAACACACGAAACCGTCTTATGTGTCTTGAAATCCGCAGAAGACCCCTCACCAGAAACTGCAGCGGATTACTTGACCCGGGTTTGACTATGGGTAAGCCCGGTTCGAACGAACCCAAGTAATCAAGAAACTTGGCCTCTAAATCATACCGGCCGGCAAGGCCATTAAAATAGCTCTTACTCATGATCGAGAGATTATGCTTCTCTAATATCGTGCGATCAAGGATCGCCTGGATGGGATAATATATCCCGCGGAAGTTCGGTATGCCGAGAACCAAAATGCCGCCCGGCTTGAGCCACGTGAGGTGCCTGCCGACGATTTCAGTAGCATTATCGAAATGTTCGATAAAACCTAACGACATAACTACGTCGAATGATTCCGATGGCTCTATGCTTAAGAAATCCCCGCTCCAAATGCGACCGTATTCGATGCCAAGCATCTCAAAATTCCGCTTGGTAGCGTTGAGGCCGGCCTCTGAATACTCTATGCCGCTGGGTTTTAAGCCTCCCTCTTTTGCCAAGAAGGCAAGCCACCTACCAGGGGCACAGCCGATCTCAAGAATATCTCCTCGACAATCCGCTAACGAATCCCTGAGCGCATTTGCAAGACACCGGTCAAAAGAGAAAGCCATGTCTACCGTGTTCGGCAGCTTGCAATCGGCCCAGTAATTATCCCAAAATTCAACTTCCGTTAATTCCATGATTTTGTTGATAGCCCCTAATTAACAACTTTCTCAATGCTGATATCGAGCGGTACCGTTGGAGACCATCCTGTCTCTGCTTGAATCTTTTGATTAGTTCCAAAAATATCCTCTATGTCGGCTCTCTTTAGTCTACTTGGGTCTACGATAACCTCAACTTCAATCCCTATAAATCCAACCATCTTATTGAGGATATACTCCATTGAGACTGAATTGCCGGAGCAAATGTTATATACTTCTCCACTCCGCCCGTTTGTCGCTAGTGTGATAAGCCCCATGCATGCATCGAAAATATCAAGAAAATCCCGCTTGGGCTTTAAATTTCCGACCATAATCTTAGGTGGCAGTTCTCCGATCTTTATTCTCCTTAACTGCGAGGCAAAAGCACCTATCGAGAGACCTTCGGGCGCCCCCCGCCCGATGATATTAAACATTCTTCCAACAACCATATCGAGCCCATGGGTAGTATAGTATTTGGCAAGCGTCGTTTGCCACACCTTCGTCACACCGTAAGGCGAGACCGGATTCGGTGGTTGCATCTCAGTCAGCGGAAGGTCCGCCGCTAAAATACGTCCATACTCTGCAGCTGAACCGGGGATTATAATCCTGGTCGAGAGAGCATGACCCTTTACCGCTTCGAGAAGGTTGATGGTGGCCTCTACATTCCCCGCATAAAGCTGAGTCCAATCTTGCGAATAAATAACACCGGCCAAGTGGAAAATATAATCCGGCTGGATTCGCTCAAAAACGCTGTAGAGCGCGTCTTTCTTCAGTAGATCGGCAGCTAAAATATGAGGTTCTTTAGGGCTCTCATACCTACTCAGGCCGAAAACTCTCGCAGTGGGAAAGCTTGATTGTAGGGTGGCTGAAAGATACGATCCAATAAATCCATGTATGCCGGTAATGAGTATAGTCTTATTTTCCATTTTCGTTCAAAAACCTGTCTTTATAGACTTCAAATTCCTCTTGTGCTTTTTCATAATCATCGAGCCTGCCGATATCGAGCCAATAACAATCGCTTCTGTGGCAATAGACCTTTTCTCCTGATTCCCTGATTCTTAGCAGTAAGTCAGGCATGCCTATGGATTCACCCTCCGCGATTAAGTCTTTGCAGGACTTAGAAAGTACGTAAACCCCCATGCTGACAGTGAAAGTATAATCCGGCTTTTCTATATAGTCTGAGAGAAAATCGTCCTCGCCGATCTCGATTACGCCAAAATCTATTTTCGATTGCCGGACTTTGGTTGCGATGGTGGCTTTTGCTCCCTTTGCAATATGCAAATCGAGCAGCTCTTTATAATTAAGGGTAGTAAGAACATCTCCGTTTATCACCAAGAAATTCTCTTCACAATTATCGATAAGTTTTAGAGCGCCGGCGGTATTCAGCGGAACGTATTCCCGCACGTATTCGATATCGATGCCCCAGCGATGACCGTTACCAAAATATGCCTCGATTAGCTCTGCAAGATGTCCGGTAGAAATAGTCACTTTAGTAAATCCAAATCGCGCCAGTTGACGCACGATTACCTCCATTATGGGATAATCGCCGATTGGAACCAGCGGCTTAGGAAAACTTATCGTGTAAGGTCTAAGCCTCGTCCCTTTTCCACCTGCTAATATAATTGCCTGCATTATTTTGCCTCTTTACACGTTACTTAGTTATTTTAAAATTAACATGATACAACCGGAACTATGCATTGAAGGAAAAAACATTATCCGATTCTGTTTTAATGATATCTATATCGTGCGTTATTACGATGACCACTAGAGAAAGCGATAAATCCTGAATAATTTTGACTATTTCCTTCTTCCTTTCCTCATCCAATCCAACAGTGACCTCATCCAGGATGAGGATATCGGGGTTGCTTGTCAGCACACGGGCGATACCAAGGCGCCTTCTCTCACCGCCGGATAAGGAACGTCCTGATTCGGCGATGACCGCATCAAGACCCCCCAGATGTTTAACAAAACCATCTGCTCCAACCTTGTTCAAGCAGTCCCAAAGCGTATCATCATCAACGACGGAACTGGATGGAATCAGGTTTTCTCGAACCGTCCCGTGGAATAAGTGAATATCTTGGGTGACATAGCCAACTCTAGGCCTGAACTCGTTTGCGTTATACACATGGCCAGAAATACCATGGTAGAGGATATTACCTTCAAGCGGCCTGTAAATACCGGCGATAAGATTCGCTAACGTCGTCTTCCCGGAACCCGAAGGGCCCATTATCGCCAACCATTTTCCAATCTGTGCGCTTTGCGTTACGTCTTCAATACCTGCGTTTTCATCATACTGGTAGGATACCTTTTTAAGCTCAACTTTCTGAATCCTCTCGGTTACCATTTCCCTATGCGGCTCTCCTGGCACGGTAAATAGATTATACGCCGTCGGGATGCTCCCGGCGTATCCGGTTATATTGCCAATATTTGCAGTTAACTGGTTAACTTGCGTCAATGCCCTAGCACCCACTAAACCAACTCCAGCTAGTAGAGAAATTATCGCCTTTAGTGTATAGCCATTCCATGAAGCCCAGCCATAGAAAGCTAGCAACATAACAACGGGGATTACTACATTAAAAGCATAAATGAAAGCCCTCAGATACCACCACTTAATCTCTAAACGTGTCAGTTCTTCCTGGTGAGCCAATCCTTTTGCAATATGATCATCGGCATTACCCTCAACTTTTATTTGGAATAAACCATGAAAACGCTCAGTAATTGCGGCGTAAAACCCTTGCCTCTCAGCAACCAGTAGTTCGGCAATTCTTGCCTGCAAGCCAAATAAATACTTCAACACGATTAATATGGGTATACCGACTACTACAAATAGTAGTGTGACCTCAGTACTTACCGACATAGCCATTGCTACTAAAACTATTGCAGTCGCTAAACTATAGATGGCTCTTACTATCGACATAACGTACCGAGCTGCGTTCGTTGCTTCCTCGGTTACCGCCCCAACATACTTTCCTACTCTTATATTACGCAGGAACTCCCAGTCGCCCCTTAACACGCTGGTAAAGCCTGCCTCCTGTATCCTCCTTCGTAATCTTGCTTCTAAATACCCATCTAGCGCAGTAAAAAGAAGTGTTACCATAACCCTGACTAAAAACAGAGCAATAAGAACAAAATAAAGTTGATTAAAGTTAGAGGATACGGAGAGCGCATGAAGGGTTTTGGTGATCAGTACAAGAATCGGCGTCTGGCTACTTAAACCGCCTTCCCCCGTAACGAGGCCGACCAATAACACCGTACTTACGCCATCGAGCACAGCGCCGATTATCGAGAGGCCGTAGTACACCATCAGCACAAGTATTGACTTTAACTTTACTAATTGGCAGCGCTTAATAATATCATATGCTTCGTGCCAATGAATATTTTTTATCATCACAGCCTCCCGCCTGTATTTCGCTAATGGCCTTTGCGATTCTCTCTTGAACCTGCCCATCAAAAGCATAATGCCTTTTTATGGCAAAGTCAGGTATTTTATCTAGATTCAAATCCAGCAAACATTTTACTCTTTCTTCAAAGAGTTCGAAATCGTGGGTTTCATCTTCGATCTGGAAGAGACTATCATAACAGAGGGTTTGGTTAGAGTGCCCGGAGTAGTTAACAAAGAGCGCCTTCTTGCCCAACATAAAGGCCTCAAACCCCATTGTCGATTGAAAATTTATTACCAGGTTTGATTTTCGAATGTTTCTATAGCTCTCACCTTGGCCCGAGTTATCTAATATTTCGATATCATCACTTAAAATATTTCTTAAGATTGATAAGACTTGTTCCTTTTGTTCAGAATCATAGTTCCTAAGTTGATATGCGATCTTCAGGTTCTTGTAGATCGATTTAAATTTATTTAAGTGGGATAAGATGATCTCTTCGGATTTAGCGACCTCTTCAGTAAGGCCACCATAACTAGGAGGGCAAATACTACCATTATCGATATATAAAATATCGAATAGATGTTCCTCATCCATATTTTGCAGTAGATGATAGTATTGATTAAGCGCTAAAGAGCCGACCGGGATAGCATACCCGACATGATAGCCTAATCTTCTGATCATATCTATATAGCTTTCTCCAAAAATAAAATAGACATCTAACATGCCGAAAGACCATCTAGGATGGTAGCTGCGTTCGCCATTCTGTATGACAATCATATTGCCTGCACAGTTTTGCTTAAATGCAATGTAATAGCTCGGATGATTTGTATCATCTGCATATGTTATAAAACTTTTGCACGGGTACCGCTTAAAATATCCATCAAACTCTGCATATGCGGCTAAAGAAGCTCGATAAGCCCTCAGAATGTTAATTCGATTTTGCAGACAAAAGGCGTAAAGCGGAAAGATCACAGCTGGAGCAATTATAAAAAGTAACACCAACGATCGTATATGTATTGCCGAAGTAACCGGCTCAGTTACGTCACCTCGTAGATGAGATCCTTGAATCCTCGGCGTTATCCTCTTTGACCCGGTCAAGTTGTCATAAATAACTGAAAACCTGCTATCAAAATAAGACCTATCAACCGTCTCAAAATTGTAATCGACAGGACGCTCCTGCTTCCAATTCCACCGCTTATTTATCAAAAAAAACAATGGAAGCAATAGCACGCCAAGGTATTTCTTGATAAACGTTTCTTTTAGATATTCGGAACTCGATATACTTGTACAATAGATTTTCTTAATTAGAAAATCTAACTCATAGTCGTTACATCCTGTGTAATATTTCAGTGCTTTAAAGATGAATTTTGATCTATTTTTAGCTGCAAATGCATGTGCAGCATCTACAAAGCTAAGGTCGGGATTAACAGAAGCCATACTTAGCAACACCTCTTATGACCATTTATATATTCTTTATTAATCTCTTCTGCCACAATCTCCCACACCATCGCATCGCCAACGTCTTTAGATTTAATATATTTGAATCTGTAGTCATCATATTTATCACGTGGCCAAGTTTGATAATCTAGTGAAATATCTTTTAGTATCTCGTCATCGTCGATATTTACGGCCTTTAATCCAAGAGACCCTGCTATTGTATCGATAGTATCCGAAAACTCCCTATTAACCATTTCCTGTGTTTTCACGAACAGGATCGGCTTGTTGAAAAGTACAGCGAAGCTCACAGCGGTACTTGCATGTGTTAAAACCATAGAGCTTTTGGCAACCAATTCGATGGTTTGACCTTTAATTATTTCCCTTTGGCCAAAAACACCAGGCATCATCGCATACTGAGATCGAGGATGGGCTGCTATTACTACTCTTAAACCTGACTCCGCCTCAATCCTATCAAACAGCCTGTTGATGCTTGAATAATATTTATCATGATCGAGAGGTCTAATCTTTAGGATGGCGAAATCCGGATGGTTGGTCATCGCATCGTCGAGAAAAACACATAATCTCTCATTAGGTTGGGTTTCGGAGCATGCAGACCTATTTACATGCTTAAGATAAGTATCATAATCAAACGAATGGATCCGAATAACGCGATCATGATCTATGCTGTAGCGAGCGATAAAGTGTCTTAATATCTCCGAGTCTCCACCAAAAATCTTATCTGGCCGCGGATAAATATTAGTAAATTTCATAAGGAAGAAAATCGCTTGTCTTCCTATAAAATCGATTAAGTGCTTTGGGTTAAGGGCTTTCCGGATTTTTCCAAATACCTTTTCTATAAGGTTAGATGAGTTATCCGAAAGTGATGGAAACGGTAGGGCGCCTCCATACACAACAAAGTACCTCGCACCGTATGCTTTTAGCAGGCGAAAAACCTTCTCGGTTTTAAGGTTAATGCCTGAAAGTCCAACCATAAAATCAACAAAGAATGAATGTGGGGCTGCCTGCTTTAATCTGCTTTCCAGCTCCTGATACGAACTTATTGCATGGATAAAATCGCCTTTTACCGAATCTATAACCGGATATTTAAGCAAGGATTCCCCATTTAACAATAAGGATAAATCAAAGACCTCTACATTAAATCCCTGCGTTTTTAAGTACTCTACACCCCATACCTCTACTTCTCGAGCAGTTATCGGCCAATATACAAGGAATACTATGGATTTCATAAAAACGCCTGCATTACCATGCAGTCCACCCGCCATCGACAATTATATTCTGACCGTTAACATATGAGGATGCGTCTGACGCGAGAAATAATAGGGCACCCACCATCTCTTCAGCCTCGGCCATCCTTCCCATCGGGACCCGAGCGCTATATTTCTCACTAAAAACGCTATTTTGGCCGGATGATACACCGCCAGGCGTAAGCGTATTTGTCCTAACACCTTTAGGGCCCCAGTAGGTGGCCATATAGCGGGTCATGGAAATCACTGCGCCCTTAGTAGCTGAGTAAATCAATGGTGTATTAATAGCACCACCTAAGGCCTCATACCAGGAACCTTCGTAAATTCGCTGATCTGGCCCGACTATGCCGTAGATTGAGCTTATATTGATTATGCTGCCTCTGCCTTTAGCTGCCATGGTAGGCCCAAGCTCACGGATTGCAAGAAACATACCGGTAATATTGACTGCCATTACCTTATTCCAATCTTCAAGCGGAAAGCTCTCCAAAGGTGCGAAAAAATCGGGTGATTTAGCGGCTGCGTTGTTGACGAGCACGTCTATGCTTCCAAAGCCATCTATGATCTGTTTCGCCCAATCCTTTACCGATTGCTCGCTAGATAGATCAACCGCTCTGCCAACTGCCGGGATTCCTGTTTCCTTGCTGATCTCTTCGGCAAGGGCGGTGCAGCGACCGCTATCTAAATCCGCGACAACAATCTGTGCACCCGCTTCGGCCAATCGTTGGCAATACAGGGTGCCTAGAATGCCTGTGCCTCCCGTTACAACAGCAACTTTGCCCGTAAGATCAAAGGGGTTCTTTTCCACTAAGTCAGCCTCCTGAACCCTGCATGCGCCGGCTCGCCTTTCAGATAGCTTCTGAAGTCACCCGAATCCAAAGCCTCTTTAATCTTGGCGAAAACTGGGTCAGAATCTTCTATAAACCTGGCGATTATTTCATCAGAATAGGCAAGTGTTGTGTAAACAGCAGCACCTACAAGATATCCTCGTTCAAGCATCTCTTGGGTATAGAGGGTTTGCGCCTCAAGAGCGTTGTTTGTGTTGAAAGATAGGTGAGTCAACGGGGGTATGCCGTCGATGTGTATATCTAAACCATGCTTCTCGGCAAGATTCCTCCAGCCCTCGTTTATAAGGCCGCCATAATTTATGAGCTTCCTTTGTACGTCTTGGGTTTCCATTTTATTGATTGTTGCTAAGGCTGCGACAAATCCAATTCTCTCAGTCCAAAAGGTTGAACTAATAAAACTATCTTGGGCGCTATCCATTACTTCCTTGCGTCCGACTATCGCCGATATTGGGAAACCGTTACCAAGGGCTTTACCAAAAACGGCGATGTCCGGCTCAATGCCGTAGGTAAGATGGATGCCGCCCAAATTCATCCTAAAACCGGAAGTGACCTCATCAAATATTAGGACAGCTCCAATACGCGTAGCCAATTGTCTTACACCCTCAAGGAAGCCGGGCTCGGGGGCATTCCCTCTTTGCGGTTCCATAATAATGACGCCTATTTCTCCACCATATTTCTTAATAATATCCTCGAGCTCATCAAGTCGATTATAGTTAAACGGAAGAGCCGTCGCCCTAAGTTCCCTTGGCACGCCCATAGGGTCAAGACCTGGAAGTAGTTGCCCGTCGAGGTTTGAAGAGTTGCCCAGGTTTGCAGAAAGATACCAATCATGCCACCCATGATACCCACAGAAGGCGACTTTGCTACGCTTTGTAGCAGCACGCCCAATTCGGATAGCAACCGCACAAGCTTCTCCGCCTGTCCTCGAGAATCTCGCCATATCAGCCCAGGGATGGAGCTGGATTAGCTTTTCCGCTAGCTCTACCTCTTCATGGCAGTTAAGGGTGCACATTGAGCCGTTGTTAATAGCATCAATAACGGCAGCATTTATATCAGCATCTGCATAACCCAAGATACACGCACCAACGCCCATCTGAGCAAAGTCATAGTAATGGTTCCCGTCAAGATCCCATACCTCACAGCCTTGGGCTCTTGAATAGTAGGATGGCCATAATCCTGGGAGAAACTTCTCGCTTCTCTTAGACAAAAGCTGGTTCCCACCCGGGATTAATGTTTTTGCTTTTTTCCACAGCTCTGGGCCTTTTTTACTCATCGCTTTACCCTCTTAGTTATGCTTTATTTTGATTTACTGTACTGGAACTCTTTTTTTCTTCTTCCATGCTGCGATAGAAATTATCCCAATACTGCCTGGCTACTGGCTCAGTTATCTTATAGAGTTCCTTATTCATTACAAGATCAATGACCTCTTTGTCAGAGACAGTGTAAACTCTTTCTCCGAGCGTTTCTATAAGCGCCTTAAAAAACAGGTAGTCCTCATCGTAGTCAAGCGTAAACCTAAGCAAGTCGTCCTGAACCCCGAAGGGAATATCGATGGAGACGAGCTCCTTAGGATTAAAAATTCTGCCCCAGCCTGTTTCCAGGGTATCCCTATCGTAACCGGCTAATGAAGATTCTAAAAACGCGCTGGTATAACCGGATGAATTCATGCCGAAAGGTAGGTTGATGGTGTTAACATAATTAGTGCCTTTTGCCAGCGCTTCGTAAACGCGTCTCATCCCTTTGATGGAGCAAAGGATATCGTCGCCATCGATAGAAACGATATTATCTAAAACGTGAGTCCTTGCCGCTTGCAGATGGCGAAGCGGAATATTGTTGATCGAGCCGTAAAAAACAGCAACCCCGTGCTCGCAAAATGCTTCAAATTCCCTGTTCTCGAGTTCATCTGTCGTGGCAATAATTAGTTCTACGTTTCTGTCTTTGATCTCATCGGCAAATTCGCTTTGGATTCTCTTAATCAAGTAAAGCTCTAACGGATGACCGTTAACTTCAAGTAGGTGTTTTCTTTTTAACCTGGTCGAGCCAAGCCTTGCAGTGATCAAAATTCCTGTTTTCATACTCAAAAGCTCACATACTTTGAGGTCTTATCAGCCTCTTCTACTGCGTAGAGCAACCTTAAAACCTTGTGGTCATCGTCCATAGAATTTATAAACGGCTGCTTCCCCTCAATCGCCTCTATAAAGTTTCTTATTTCTTCAATATACATGTTCTCGCCGATATTCGGATTATAGCCCGCTTCAGCGTTACTGTCAACGTTTAGTAGGCGCATCTCGTTGCTTCTTTATGCGAGCGCTCCTAGTCCAGCAATATCACGCAAAACTCCTACCCATGGACGACTAGAGTAAGGCCCAATAATTGCAGGCAGG
>Ga0210051_1007635_pt1 | contig 10047 bp, 6 predicted proteins | sample CryGey092014_all_FD_185464 | JGI IMG/M metagenome (GOLD analysis project Ga0210051, IMG submission 185464) | Groundwater microbial communities from aquifer - Crystal Geyser CG23_combo_of_CG06-09_8/20/14_all (SPAdes) (version 2) | ecosystem: Environmental > Aquatic > Deep subsurface > Groundwater ...
TTCTTTATCAAAAATTTCTTGATAAAAATTATCTACCTCTGCAACTTCAACTATTTTTTCAGTTATTTCATCTGCCATATTATTATCTGGCGCACCTAATGCATTACACAACACATCCCAAACTTTTCTTCGTGTCTGATTTTTAAAACGCTTGCGCCTAAACTTGGACCATCCATACTTAACTATACCGTCAAGTTCCTCTGAGTGCATAGCTGATTTATTTCTAAGAGCCTGTTCTGCAACATCAACAAGCTTTGGCTCTTTCTTCTTATTTTCCTCTATTGCGCCCTGTTGTATTATCTCGCTTCTGTTACCATTTATTAGCGATTGTAATAGTCTGACAATCATTGGATCCTCCTAGTGCTTGTTCAATGTAAGCTAGTTCGGGTTTTTGAACGAGCTTACATTGACTACAAGCACTTGTGCTTGCAAAATTCAATTAACACCCAAACACCGTAAATTCCTGAAAATTCAAGATATTATATATATTCACTTCCCTCACCCTTTTTATCGTCCTTTCTTCAAAAAAGTTGCGTGAAAAAAACACTTTTTTTAATTTTTTATTTCTTGACCGATAAATCGAATCTAATTGCAATAATAAATTGGTATGGTATGGTTTTTTGGTCTTGGCTATAAAAACATAAATTCCTCTTAAATAACGTGGTTAAGGTCTTTGAAAGGAGATTTAAATGGAAAAAAACAGTATTAATATTAATCCAGCTGATGGAAAGCTTGGCGTCCTATTAGTAGGATTGGGAGCTATTAGCACCACATTTGTCGCTGGTCTGGAATCCATAAAAAATGGGATAACAAAGCCTATTGGATCCCTTACCCAAATGGGCACTATCAGATTAGGCAAAAGAACTGATAAAAGGAGCTCTATTGTTAAAGACTTTATCCCTCTTTCAAAACTTAGCGATCTGGTTGTTGGTGCATGGGATATTTTCCCAGATAATGGTTATGAAGCAGCAAAAAAAGCAGGGGTATTAAACCCTGAGGATCTTAATGCTCTTAAAGAACCTCTGATCAACTTAGAACCAATGCAAGGGGTTTTTGATAAAAATTGGGTCAAGAGACTTGACGGGAAACATGTAAAATCTGGTACAACAAAAAAGGATCTAGCTAATCAGTTAATAGAAGATATAAAAAGATTTGAAGATAAAAATAAAATTAGTCGTTCTGTTATGATCTGGTGTGCTAGCACCGAAGCTTTTTCAACTTTATCACCAACTCATCAATCGCTAGAAGCGTTTGAAAAAGGGTTAGAAACAAATGATACGTCAATAGCGCCCAGTCAGATATATGCATATGCAGCGCTTAAATTAGGCATCCCATTTGCAAATGGAGCACCCAATCTAACTGTAGACATTCCTGCATTGCAAGAACTTGCTGTAGCTACCCGGTCACCAATTGCTGGCAAAGATTTTAAAACCGGCCAGACATTAATGAAAACAATCGTAGCTCCTGGTTTACGTTCTCGTTTACTTGGTTTATCAGGTTGGTTTTCAACAAATATTTTAGGCAATAGAGATGGCGAAGTATTAGACGATCCTGCTTCTTTTAAAACAAAAGAAGAGAGCAAGCTTTCGGTTCTTGAAACAATCCTTCAGCCAAACCTCAACCCTGACCTTTATGGCAATATATACCATAAAGTAAGAATCAACTACTATCCTCCGAGAAAAGATAATAAAGAAGGTTGGGACAATATCGATATATTCGGATGGATGGGATATCCGATGCAAATTAAAATAGATTTTCTGTGCAGAGATTCAATTCTTGCTGCTCCGCTTGTTCTTGATTTAGCATTATTTATGGATTTTGCAAAACGTGCTGGATTAAAGGGCATTCAAGAATGGCTGTCTTTCTACTTCAAATCTCCTTTAGTTGCTCAGGGTTTATATCCAGAACACAACTTATTCATTCAAGAAATGAAACTAAAAAACACTCTCAGATATCTTATGAATGAAGAACAGATCACACATCTTGGAATGGAATATTATACTTAAAAATAAAAAATACTTATGAATGTTTTTTCAACAGCCATTTTGTTACAACCAGAATGGCTGTTAATTTTGGTTTTTTCGTAAATAAGTTACAAAAAAACTACTAATAAAGGAAAAGTTTCCAAGTTGTCATTCCCGCGAAAGAGGGGATCCAGAACGTATTGATTTTACTGGATTCCTGCCTGCGCAGGAATGACAAAAAAGAGCAAAAAAGCAATTGCGACACAGTCTCTTGATCGGGGGTAGGGATGACATCTTAAAAGAAAATTCATTGTTTTTTTATTTTGTAAGAAAAAAATCAGAATCGCTGATCACATTCGATTTGGAATTTTAGCTGATTGCAGCTTAGTTGAAAGACTCATATAAACCTTGTATGCTTCACCCGGTTCAGACCATGGATCATAGAACATTGTTTTAATATCTTTTTTTGTAACAATCCCTTCCATCAATCCATAATACAGCCTGTCACCAAGCATATATCCAAGCGCGTGCGTAACTGACAAAAAAAGATCCATCCCTTGATTATATACAGCACCATATTTTAGAGGGCTTCCCTTTTGTTCATATTTTTTAAATTCCAAAACCATAGAAGCTGTTTGTTCCTCTAATTTTCTATTTTCAGGCACCAAAGTTTTATTAAAATAATCCAACAACTGTTTAAAATCCTTTTCGTGAAAACATTTTCTCTTATGATTGATAATTTTTGAACCAAAAAAACCAAGTGCTTCATGTAAAATATTAGCATAAAATGCATCTACCAAATCTCTTGGTTTCTCTACACCTGAACATAAATTTTTTATAAAATGTGAAGCCTCTTCTGCAGCATGATTTACTGACAAGTTTGCTAAATACACATATTTAGTACGCGCAATATAGTAACTCTCGCTAGATAAAATCTGTTTCTTAATGGTTTCTATTTCTTTTTTATCAAACAATTTTGTTTCGCGAAGCTTCTTTAAAAAAGACAGATCGCCTGATGTAAACACCTCAACATTATCCTGCTCTGGTCCTAATTTTATTCTTAAAAATGATGATATCCGGTTAACAAAACTCAAAAAGCTGGATTTGGCATCATCATAATCAATTTCACCTTCTTCATGCTCCAGCCAATTAAGATAAGACTGCTGACAAACAACCGGCGGGGTGTGCATTCTACAATAATTTCCATCTATAAGCTGAACAACCTCTGTTTTATCATCTGATCCTTTTTCAGCCAACTGCCAGTATATAGATTCGCTGTTTTCAAAAAGGACAAGATCTTTTATATGTATTTTTTCTTTTTTAGCTATTTCTTTAACCTGTCTTGGTAAATGAGACAAAGCAATATGCAAATCTCCAATAAAAACCAGAACGCGCTTACCTGGATTTTTTTTGATCATTTCAATTAATACTTTTGCTGTAGTTTTATCTCTATCAAGAAGACAAGAGTATGGATCTGCTGCATCTATCCCATAGATTTTAATTTTATGGTATTTGGAAAAATCAAATATTGGTTTGAAATTTTCCCACAGATCAAAAACCCAATGTTCTTTTAATTTTATTCTATTAATAAATGTTTTTTCCGAAATCTTATTACTAAAATATCCATCTATCTCATCCTGAAATTTTTCATGAATAAGTTCCAACCCAATTATAAACTTATCCTTCTTTGAAATAAGGGATTTAAGTATTCTTAAAAAAGAACGCTGCGATTGATTGCAGGTGTGATAGTCACCGATATACACAACATTAGATTTTAATATGGAATTTATCATCTCATTCTGTGATGAGATTCGTTTATATTTTCTGACATTTTTTCTATACCGCTCTTCATACTGAGAAAACCCCGGTTCATTTACAACAATAGAGGATTCAATAACTTTTTGGTTATAACGATAGATCTTTTTTTGGATATTAAGAAGTTCTTTTCGTGGCGAAATTGACATATTCTATTTCTTACACTATTTTATTGCATTCAAAAACAGAAAAATGTCATTTGCTTTGAGCTACTTATTTTTTAAGCCTTCTCTCAATAATTACCAACGCTGGAACAAGTAAAACAGCAGCAAATATACAGGCAATCTCTCCGATAATAGCCATATAACCGAACTGAGCAACAGCTTGATTATTAGACCTTGTCAAAACATAGTAACCAATAATTGTAGTAGATGAACATAACATAACTGCTCCGCCAGTATGCCTAATAATTTCAACTGTTCGCTTCTTTTTATCCATATGCAAACGACTTCCAATATTAAGTGCGTAATCAACTCCGATTCCAAACGTAAGAGGCAATGCAACAAAATTAAAGAAATTTATTTTAATGTCAAGGATAGCCATAATAGCAACCATTATTAAAACCGACCAAATCAATGACACAATAATTACATATGACTCATTAAGCTTTCTAATTGAAAGAAATACAAATAACGAAACAGCCACAAACGAAGCCAAAGTTAATAATGGGGCTTCCTCTTTAACAATCTTTACAACATCTGCTAATATTAATGATTCACCAGTAGCATGAAATATTCTTCCATCATCCAGCTTAATATCTCTTATTGTCTCGGCAAACCTCAGAAGATTTCTTCCATCTGACAAAAGCATTCCAGCCCTTGGATTTATATAAACAAACGTTCCAACATTTCCTTCAAGATCTTTAAAATTCTGGACTAAATCATTCGGCAGATCTTGTATTTCAAGACTTCCCCTTTTTAATGATTTTTTAATCCTTCCTATCTTTGTTCCAACATCTCCCTTTATTTCATCAAGCCAGCGCTTATCTAAAAGATTATCGATCTTTTTTAACCAAGCGGTTTTTTCATCCTGATTTTTTGGAAGTAGATCATATACAGTATAACAACTTCCAACGCGTCTTTCATTTTCAGGATATGCTTCATTTTGTCGGTCAACTGCTTCGCAAACAAATGGACCATCCTCAGGTTTATCAAGAAGTACAACAGCTGGGGTCATAGACCCCTTCCATAATTTTGAAACTCTTTTTTCCAGAGCCTCAGTACCTTCAGAAGCTGTGAACTTATTTCTAAGTTTGGAAAAATCATATTCAATTGAATTGGGTATATATCTCCAGACAATAACAATAGAAACAGCTGCAATCACTACTGCAAAACCAATTATGGCAACTGGTGAATAAGATAATGCTTTATAAAAAGTTGGCAAAACTGCACTATGCCGCTTGGGAATTGAAAGTTTGGTCTTAAATAAACTTACTACTTCTTCTGAAATAACAACTATTGGTGAAAGAAAAAGGATAGTTACAGCCCAGCAACACATAACACCAACCGAACCTATAAAACCAAACTGGGACAACCCGCGCACTCCAGCTATCATAAGTATTATAAATGATACTGCTGTAGTAGCTGCTGCAAGAAAAGTTGGTTTTACTGTATTTATCAAAGCTATTTCCATAGATTCTGTAGAGCTTTGATTTTTTTTACGCTCCTCTAGATATCGACCCAGCAATATTATGCCATAGTTAATACCAGTGCCTATAATTATAGAGGCTAAAAATGCGGTCTGTGCATTAAGATATCCTATAGCATAACGCGTGATCGTAAACGTAATAAGAATACCCAACATTAATGTTAAACCAAAAAAAACAACTAATCGTATTCTTAAAAAATATAAAACAATAATACCTGCCACGAGTAAAATACACAAGCCAGCAGTTGAAAGCATATCATATCTTAAGGTGTCATATTCTTCGACTGTGCTAACAACATTTCCACAATATCCAACATTCATATCTGGATCATATGATTGTGGATTTAGTTCAATTACAATAGATTTGACCTCTGATATTAATTTTCTTGCATCGTCAATTGCCAGAGAAGCTCCTTTAGGTCTAATCATGACAATAAGAAGCTCTCCTCCTTCACCACCATAATAATTACCATATACAGCTAAAGGCATTTTAACATTTTTTTCGTTTCTTCTTTTAATGTCATCTATTCTTAAAGTAACAGGAGACTCTCCTTCTTCAAGATCAACAAAAAAGGGAGTTCTTTTAAGTTTTTCATAATCAACAAATCTTTTTAATCGAAAATAGAGTTTTTCAAGATCTTTTTTATCTACGAAGTGCAGCATATTATCTTCGTAAAATTTTCTAATGTTATCCACTTTTGCATTAATAAACTTAATGTTATCATTAGGCAGGGACTGTATTTTTTCAGTTAACGCATCAACAAATTTTTGGTTAGCTTCTACATTCGGGCTTTCAATTGCCACTGTCAGGGCAGATATTCCACCCACCTTATCAAGCATTTTGTTCAACTGAACCACGCTTGGAGAATCTTCGGGTAACAATTCTTTTAAACTGCTTCTTAATTTTAAATTTGATGATAAATAGGCGGTAATTAAAAAAACAGATATGATAATTACAATAAATAGCTTTTTATTACTATTTACCCAATTAAGATATTTCCTTGAAAATCTTTCGATCATTTTATTTCTTTTTATGATGAATCTTGATCCAGATATACAAGCGGTCTATTGTAAATTGTGTTTGAAAAAAACGCCAGATTATTAAGAAATAGAAAAACGTTTTCTCATATGCAACCAAATTTTTAAAAGTCTTTCAGCTAGAAAATAGGATCCTATTGCAACAAGCCATCCTGCAATAATATCTACGACCCAATGATGTCGTAAATAAACAGTTGAAAACCATAGGCTTGTAACTAAAGGAATATATAGATACCAAATAACTTTATTCAGTTTACTAATCTTTCTGTATTTATAAGCATATATCAAAGCTACGGTAGAGATTCCAACATGCAAACTTGGGAAAGCCCCTCCGCTTATTACTGACAAACCATCCCACATCCCCTGAAGCTTATTATATAGAAAAAAACCAGTTAACGTATGTGGATTAGTGTACATTGATTCCATAAAATATCGGGGAGGTGAACATGGGAAAAACGTATAACAGATAAATCCTATCACAAACGTAAAACTTATACACAGCACCATGCTTCTAAACAGATTTCTTTCCCCAGCCAAAGACAAGAAAAACATTATTGCTAATGGAAGAGTAAAATAGGATGCGTAAGATATAGACATAATATCTGTAAACAACGGGTTAAACAAATGTTGTGCCCATATAGTAGGCTGTATACCAAAAAGCAATCCATCCCAATGAAACATATATCGTGCTACATCATAGTGATCTATTCTGCCTGCAATATCGTGTAAGTTTTCATATATAAAGGCTATAAAAAGAAAAGGTATCCAATCGCGCAATATTATTATTGAATTCTTTAAAGCTTTTGCTGGAATCTGAATGGATTTGATAATAACCGCAGCTGCCATAATACCAAGCGGCAATATTATGCTGGCTTGAAAAAAACGAATATGACCATCTAATAACCACACAGTAACCACCAGAAGCGTTGTCATAAAAAGAACAAAAACCAGATCAAACCCAATGGTTGCTGCAAAAAAACACAAATAATCTCCTATACGCTTAAAAATTGGTCCTGAAAAAACTCCGCTCTTTTCAACATTTTCTAGGACATTAAAACTATCTGCTTTATTACCTGTGATATTCCCATTCATTGATAATAACTCCTTTACCCCCCCCCTAAATTTTAGGGGTTAAACTCATATACTGATTTAGCCTGATTTACAATAAAAATAACAAAACAAATCAACAAGATCCAAAAAACTAAAAACAAATCACTTATTTGTCAATTTAAGTGTTAATAAAAATACGCGGATCTGCAAAAGAAAAGCCCTTATTCTGCAACATATTGATAATATTTGGAAAAATCGTAAGAAAATTAGATCTATTTGGGTCTAATACAGTATCAATACCATCATGAAACAAAAGAATCTCTCCTTTAGTTATCTCCTTTGCTCTTAAAATTAACTCCTCAGTCGACACATTAGGATCTGTATCCCAAAACCCCCTATGCCACGACAAATGAACCATATCAAATAACCCAATAATATTAGCTAGATAAAAATTCCTAAACCCATGGGGACTTCGAAAAAGATTTGGGCTAATCTTAAAATTTTGACTCAAAATCCTCATACATTCTTTAATATCTTTTTGAATAAATGATTTGGAACTAAATAAATATTTTTTATGCCACATCCCATGACACCCAATTACATGCCCCCTACTTATAATTTCTTTTACCTTATCAGGATAATGTAGGCAGTTCTGACCAATGACGAAAAATATAGCCTTAATATTATTAATATCCAAAACATCTAAAATTTGGTTTGTATATTTAGATGGGGCATCATCAAAGGTTAACAAAATATCACTATCAAGAAGATCTATGCCCTTCCAAACCTTTGACTGAAATGGCAACTTAATTTGAGGGACAATTGCCCATATAATATAAAAACCTAAAATAAAACCAAGCGCCGAAAGAGCAAAACTAAAAACACTTTTATATAAAATGGCATTTATTAAAAAAAATAGTATTAAGAATAATCCAAATGTTAAAAAAACAAATATCTTTATACAAACTTGACTTGGATAGGTCTTAAAAACTTTGATTATACAAATTAAATTTTTAAACATAGATAATAATTTGAAAACATTTCCCCTTTTTGAATTGTTGGTAAAAATGATTTTTTCTAATGGGGCTTAATTTCTCGGTTTTAATAAATCATAATATATTGAAACTATTTTTGAACCAATCCTGCTCCAAGACAATTCATTAGCAACTTCAAAACCTCTTTTTGAAAGCCTTTGGCCAAGCTCAGGCTGCCTTGCTATCATAGCCAACTTATCTGCTGCTTCTTTTGGTGAATTTTTATCAAAAGCAAGAAGAGCGGTTCCATCAAGATCTGGAGCCCATTCTATTACATCTTTTGTAGACACTACTGGCTTACCTGAAGCTAAAAATTCAGACAACACATATGAGTGGGATGCGATCTTATGGGTGCATAAAAGAGCATCTGCATGAACCAAATATTCCTCTTTATCCCATAAAACTGTTCCAGCTAATTTTACATATGGGTCCAACCTGTGTGCGCGTATAGCAGAAATAATTTTATTTTTCTCAGGACCTTCTCCTATAATTACAAATTCAGCATCAATGCCATGTTCATGTCTTAAAATATTCAAAATTTCAATTCCATCTAAAACACCGCTTCTCTGTTCCAACCTACACATAAGCAGTATTGAAAATCGTTCAGGAGAAAAAATTTTGGGTTTTGGTTTTAACCGCGCTTGTTGAAATCTTGAGATATTAATACCATTAGGAATTATTTTGTGTGCGCCACATTTGAAATACCGTTGCATTGAGTCTAAGGCTGATTGTGACACAGCAAAAACAAAATCCAAATCATCAAAATATCTCTGAAGCTTTTTACAATAATGTGTCAGCAATCTGCTTTTGAAATTAAAATTTGTATGAAGAGTGCCAACAACAGCTTCGTTTTGTGCATATTTATGGGAAAAAAAGTATAGGCTTCCATATAACATTCCGTGATTATGTATTACATCAAACTTTTCCCTATCTAAAAGACCCTTTATATCTTTAATCACCTGACTGCTGCCAACACTGAACCTTGCTATGGAATTATTTGATTCAATGGGGATGCTCTTACCTATATGTATTATTCTATCTTTATGTGGAACATTGTCTGATATATGCCCTATATATGGAGTTATTATCTTTACATCATGTCCGTTATTCACCAAAAACTCAGCAAATCCATCAATATGAGATGTTATACCACCAACATGCGGGTAATAATATTCTGTTATTAATGCTATTTTTAAAGGTCTATTATCTGTCACAACTACATAATTTCTTTTTTTCTTAGACCTGTTTGGACCTTTTAATACTCGATAAAGATATGCGTACATCAATGACCAGACAAACATTATTGCCATTTTGATACGCATCCAAGTCGTTAGTCTTTTCATATTTTTCTCAGGAATAATGATAATCCGGTTATAGCCCCCGCAAAACAAAATGACCAACTCTGCACATGAGTGATAAGAGAGATTTGCTTTTAATGGAGGTGAATGGAGGATGTTGTAAATATTTAGATTTTGTATTCAGCAAAAACCATTTTAATA